>JACCDP010710860.1_pt1 | contig 21772 bp, 21 predicted proteins | sample 7445841 | NCBI WGS metagenome assembly JACCDP01 (sample SAMN15323441, study PRJNA562643) | freshwater metagenome | isolation source: river surface water | place: USA:Blue River Watershed | collected 2017-08-17
CACGTTTCCCGACGGCACCAAACTGGTGACCGTGCACCAACCGATTGTTTAAGGACCCCCTCATGCACAAACTTCTTTTTGGCCTGACCATGATGATCAACTTGAGTGCTTTGGCGCACGATGGCCACGGCCTCACGGGTGCGCACGGCCATGCCACCGATGCCTTAGGCTTTGTGCTCGCGCTTGTGGTGGTGGCCGCCATGATGTGGTCGGGGCGCAAATGAGCATGACACCTGGAGAACTCTTCACCGATGCTGGCCACCATGCCCTGAATGTGGGTCGCCGCACCCACACCTTGGTGGTGCGCAACGCCGGCGACCGTCCTATTCAAGTCGGGTCGCACTACCACTTTGCCGAAACCAACCATGGCTTGCAATTCGACCGCGATGCGGCACGCGGCATGCGCTTGAACATCGCATCGGGTACTGCGGTACGGTTCGAGCCCGGCCAAGAACGCACCGTGGAACTGGTGGACTATGCCGGCGACCGACAGGTTTATGGTTTTCGCGGTGACGTGCAAGGCGCTTTGAAAGGAGCTGCATGATGGCCCAGATTGAAAAACGCGCTTATGCCGAGATGTATGGCCCCACCGTGGGTGACCGTGTGCGCTTGGCCGACACCGACCTGATCATCGAGGTGGAACAAGACTTCACCTTGCGTGCTGGCAGCTACGGCGAAGAAGTGAAGTTTGGTGGCGGCAAAACCATTCGCGACGGCATGGCCCAAAGCCAACGCACCCGCAATGGCCCTGTGGGCACGGGCGCGCAAGCGGGTGGTGCGATGGACTGCGTCTTGACCAACGCGCTCATCCTCGACCACTGGGGCATTGTGAAAGCCGACATTGGCATCAAAAATTCCCGCATCGCGGCCATTGGCAAAGCCGGTAACCCCGATACCCAACCCGGTGTGGACATCGTCATTGGACCAGGTACCGAAATCATTTCTTGCGAAGGCATGATCGTGACCGCTGGTGCCATTGACACGCACATCCATTTCATCGCGCCGCAGCAAATTGAAGAGGCCTTGTGCAGCGGTGTGACCACCATGCTGGGCGGCGGCACTGGCCCGGCCACTGGCACCTTTGCCACCACCTGCACGCCCGGCCCTTGGAACATCGAACGCATGTTGCAATCGGCAGATGCGTTTCCCATGAACCTGGGCTTTTTGGGCAAGGGCAATGCGGCCTTGCCGAATGCTTTGCACGAGCAAATCAATGCCGGCGCAATTGGCTTGAAATTGCACGAAGACTGGGGTACCACGCCGGCGGCCATCGACAACTGCTTGAACGTGGCCGAAGACACCGACACCCAAGTGGCCATCCACACCGACACCTTGAACGAATCGGGTTTTGTGGAAGACACCGTGGCGGCCTTCAAAGGCCGCACCATCCACACCTTCCACACCGAAGGCGCAGGGGGCGGTCATGCACCCGACATTCTGAAAGTGGTGGGCGAAGCCAATGTGCTGCCCTCTTCCACCAACCCGACACGCCCCTACACCATCAACACGCTGGATGAACACGTGGACATGTTGATGGTGTGTCATCACCTCGACCCGTCCATCGCTGAAGACTTGGCGTTTGCCGAGAGTCGCATTCGCCGCGAAACCATTGCCGCTGAAGACATCTTGCACGACATCGGTGCCATCAGCATGTTTTCCTCCGACTCGCAAGCCATGGGACGCGTTGGAGAAGTGATCCTGCGTTGCTGGCAAACCGCCCACAAGATGAAGCAACAGCGCGGCCCGCTGCCCGGCGACACCGATCGGCACGACAACGCACGCGTGAAACGCTACATGGCCAAACTCGCCATCAACCCGGCCATAGCCCACGGCATCAGCCATGAAGTGGGCAGCTTGGAAGTGGGCAAGTGGGCGGACATGGTGTTGTGGAAACCAGCGTTCTTTGGCGTCAAACCCTTCATCATCATGAAGGGTGGTTTCATCGCCATGGCAGCCATGGGCGACCCGAACGCGTCCATCCCCACACCCCAACCCGTGCACTACCGCCCCATGTTTGGCGCGTATGGCGGGGCCTTGCACAAAGGGTCGCTGAGCTTCGTGTCGCAAGCCGGGTTGAACGCCGACATTGGTGGCCGCTATGGTTTGCACAAAACACTGAGTGCTGTGAAAAACATCCGAGGCGTGGGCAAGCGCGACATGATCCACAACAGCTTGGCACCCCATATGGAGGTCGATGCGCAAACCTATGCGGTGCGTGCTGATGGCCTGTTGCTCACCTGCGAGCCCGCCAGCAGCCTGCCGATGACGCAACGCTATTTCTTGTTTTGATTTTTAATTGGGGTCAGATTCCAATTGAATGGCACGCTAACTTTTGCCTCAATAATTGGAATCTGACCCCATTTAAATCACCATGATCCATTTCTCCAAACTCGTTCGCCAAGGCCAAGGCCTGGCCAAACCCTTGCTCAAGCGCGCCCACACCGTCAGCCTGGATTGGGATGTGCGTCAAAAAAGCCGGTTTGAAACCACCGACAGCAGTGGTCGCAGCGTGGGTGTGTTTTTGCCGCGTGGCACCACGGTGCGCGGCGGCGATGTGCTGGTGGGTGCCGATGGCTCCTTGCTGCAAGTGGCCGCTGCGCCGCAAGCGGTGCTGCGCATCACTTTCGATGCAGCCCACGGTACGCCTTTCGATTTGACCCGCGCGGCCTACCACTTGGGCAACCGCCATGTGCCCATCGAATTGCAAGCCGATCATTTGAAAATCGAGCCCGACCATGTGTTGGCCGACATGCTGCGCGCCATGCATTTGCATGTCATTGAAGTCGATGAATCCTTCGAGCCAGAGAGTGGCGCGTACGGCGACCACGGTGGCCACCAGCATGGTCACGCGCAGGACCATGGGACAGCTCACCAACATGACCACGACCATGGCCATGCGCACGGCCACGGTCATGTGCATGGCCCGCATTGCAACCACGACCACTGATGAACACCAACAGTGATTTGTTGTGGTTGATGCAACTGGCCTCCCCGGCCTTGCCTGTGGGCGGCTTTTCTTACTCCGAAGGCTTGGAAGCTGCCGTCGAACACGGCTTGGTCACCAACGAAGACAGTGCACAAGCCTGGTTGTTGGACCAACTGCATTTGGTGCAAGCCCGCAGTGAGTTGCCCACCGTGGCGCAAGCCATGGCGGCATGGCAAGCCCACGACACCACGCGCTTGAACGAACTCAACCAATGGGTATTGCAAACCCGTGAAACATTTGAGAGCCGTTTGCAGTCCGAACAAATGGGCCGTTCTTTGCTCGACTGGCTGCGCAACCACACCGATGTCGATGAAGCGCGTGTGCTCACCTGTCAACAACTGCCACCGACTTGGCCACTGGTGTTCGCCTTGGCCCTGACCACCCGTCAAGTTGGTCTGCGTGACGGTCTCCTCACCACGGCGTTTGCCTGGGCGGAGAACATGGTGCAAGCCGCCATCAAATCGGTGCCACTGGGCCAGCGCAGTGGGCAACGCATGTTGGCCGCACTCAGCGCCGACATCCCTGCGGCAGTGGACCACGCTCTGTCTTTGAACGACGATCAACGTCAAGCCTTTAGCCCGCGCCTGGCGATTCTGTCGGCGCGCCACGAAACCCAATACTCACGACTCTTCAGATCATGACCACACCCCTGCACCACATCCCCTATCGCACCAAAAAATTGCCACCCCTGCGTGTGGGTATCGGCGGCCCGGTGGGCTCGGGCAAAACCACCTTGCTGGAAATGCTGTGCAAAACCATGCGTGATGACTACGACCTGATCGCCATCACCAACGACATCTACACCAAGGAAGACCAGCGCTTGCTCACAGTGAGTGGGGCCTTGCCTGCCGAACGCATCATGGGTGTGGAAACCGGCGGCTGTCCGCACACCGCGATTCGCGAAGACGCGTCCATCAACTTGGAAGCCATCGACCGCATGCTGGATAAATTTCCGAATGCCGATGTGGTGTTTGTAGAGAGCGGCGGCGACAATTTGGCAGCCACCTTCAGCCCGGAACTCAGCGACCTGACCATTTATGTGATTGATGTGGCCGCGGGCGAAAAAATACCGCGCAAAGGCGGCCCCGGCATCACCAAAAGCGATTTGTTCATCATCAACAAAACCGACTTGGCACCCCATGTGGGCGCCGACTTGGCCATCATGAAATCCGACACCGAGCGCATGCGTGCGGGCGCACAAGGCGTGAAGCCCTTTGTGATGACGAATTTGAAAACCCTCAGCGGCTTGGCCGAGGTGGTGAAGTTCATTGAGACCAAGGGCATGCTGACCAGCGCAGCCCATTGAACTAGCGGGTGGCCCACCCACCCGACATGGGAAACACCTGACCGACAAAACAGTCTGCTTGGCTGGAACACAAGTAGGCCGCGAAGGCCGCGTCTTCCTCGGCTTTCACCAAACGACCCAAGGGCACTTCTCGTTTCAAACGTTCTTGAAACTTGGGGTTGGCTTGCATCTCTGCGGGAAAGTAGGTGGGGTTGTCGACAAAGTTTTGCGCTATGGCATTGACCTGGATGTTGAACGGGGCCATCTCCACGCCAACGGCTTGGACATACGCCAGTTGCGCGCCGCGTGCGGCGCTGTAACTGGAGGACCGCTTCATGCCGCGCAAAGCGCTGGCACTGCCCATCACCACGACTTTGCCGTGTCCACGTGCTTGCATTTGCGGCAACACGGCTTTGACCATGCGTTGCAGCGGGTGAACCATGCTGTTGAAGACGGCTTGCCATTCGGCTTCACCCACCTCTGCGGCCATCGTCACTGGCGCAGGCATGGCCAAATTGGCCAGCAAGACATCGACATGGCCGTGCGCTTGAATCATGTGTGCCGGTGCGTCAACCGGCGTCAAGTCACGCACATCCGCCAACACGGTGGCCCCTTGCTTAGCCAAGGCTTCACACAGTGCAGGCCCCATGAACACATCCGCTTGGGTCACCAAAATACGCAAACCTTTGAGCATGTTCACTCCGGCAAATCGTCTTCTTCAAGTTCGTTGCTGAGGACCGCGCCTTCGGGCAGTGGGCGCGGCTGACGTTTGCCCGTTTTGGCCAAGACCTCGACATACACCTGCGTTGCTTGCGCTTTGGCCACAGCATCGATGACGCTGATGAGTTCGGACAAATGCACGGTTTGCGCGTCTTCTTTGGTGGCGGCGACTTTGCAATCAAAGTCCCAAAAGTCGGCGCCTTCGGGCAGGTCGCGGCGGCGTTCACGTTTCAAGTATTTGCGCACGTCATGCTTGACGGCGTCGAGCACGCGGTCTGGATGGCGACCGTCGATGTGCAAGGGATAGGTTTTTCTCATGCGGCAATTATGCGGCCAGGCTGCGCCCCGTCAGGAGAGCACGATAATGCGCCAGCAGAAGCAGAAAGGTCCGTTTTGATGTCAGCAGTCTTGGCGATTTGTATCGGGGCCTGTGTGGGTGCATTGGCCCGCTGGCAACTCGGTGTGCACTTCAACAGCACAGGTGTCTTGCCTTGGGGCACTTTGTATGCCAATTTGATCGGGGGTTACCTCATCGGCCTGTGTGTGGCGGTGTTTCAAACCTTGCCCGACCTCGACCCCCTGTGGCGCTTGCTGCTGGTCACTGGCTTCTTGGGCGCACTGACCACGTTTTCATCCTTCAGCGCTGAAGTCGTTCAAATGTTGCTGAGCTCTCGCTATGGATTGGCTTTGGTGACGGCTGCCCTGCACCTGCTGGGGTCTTTGCTTTGTACCGTCGCTGGGATCAAAACAATTGAGATGATCTGGGGCAGGTAAGCACTTTGTCAGGGCTGTGCGTCACAGTCCGGCCACCATGAAAACCATGATTTCTGCCAGCGACCGACTGAATTCGATTGAACGTGCCCGCCATGCCGTCATGGTGGAAGGCTCGCAGGCCACGCCATGGGTGCAGGGCTGGATCAGCGACAGCTGGCGGCGTTGCATCGCGAATGGCTTGAAAGCCGATGATGCCTTGAGCTTCAATCCGGTCTCGTCCAGCCACATCAAACAAGCCTTGGACCAAAACCACGACCTGATTCAATCGGCCAAACCCGAACTCGATCGCTTAGGCCGTGCCATTGCTGGTACGCAATTTTTTGCCCTCATCACTGACGCCCAAGGCGTCTTGCTCGACCTGGGCGGCGCCATCGACCGGCATGACAAACGCGTGAGCAACATCGCCCGCGTGGGTGTGGATTTGTCCGAGCGGGCAGTGGGCACCACCGCCATCAGCGCTGCACTCACCGAGATGCGCCCGGTCTGGTTGCACCGCAGTGAACATTTCTTCAATGACACCGCCATTTACAGCTGCGCCGGTGCGCCGCTGTGGGGCTCACAGGGTGAGTGCATTGGCATGCTCGACCTGACCGGCGTGCAAACCGCAGAACGCCCTGAGCTGATGCACTTGGCCGCACTCTCGGCTCGCAGCATCAGCAACGCTTTGTTGTTGCGCCAGCCGCACCACATGCTGCTGCGTCTGAATTGGCCAGGTCGCTCCATGGGCGACGACAACGACGGCCTGGTGCTGCTGGGCAGTGAAGGTGACATCTTGGGTGCCAACCCATGGGCACGAGAAATGTTGAATTTGCATGCCCACAAAAACACGCACGCCAGCGACGTGTTTGCCTTGCCTTGGGGTTTGTTGTTCGATGCCGCCAACTCAGACCAAGCTGTCGAGGTGCCACTGTGGAGTGGCTTGCAATTGCAAGCCCGCGCATTCCTGCAACATGGCTATGCGCTGGACAACCAACCCAAAGCCACTGGCCCATTGCAGCAACTGCAGTCGGTGATGATTTCCAGAGCCATTGAACACGCGCGTGGCAATGTGGCGCAAGCGGCGAAAGCTCTGGGCATCAGTCGCGCCACGCTCTACCGCAAACTCTCTCGCAAACCCAGTTGAAGCCGCGCTTCAGGCTGGTGCCTGAATTTCAACAGGCGTGAAACCAGCATCCGTCATGGCGTCTTTCAACGCTTGGGCATTCGCGTGTGTCGCTGAAATTTGCACCCGCTTGGTGGCCAAGTCTGCCGTCACTTTGGCCTCGTGGTCGACAGCCACCACCGCTTTGGTGATGCTGCTGACACAATGGCCGCAAGTCATGTCGTTCACTTCAAAGGTCAGCATGGGGTTCTCCAATCCAGTCCATCACCCAAGGATACGCCTGTGAGCACAGCTGCGCCATTGTCGTCAAGCGCCGACATCCAGTTGCAAATCGAAGGCATGACCTGTGCCTCTTGTGTCAGTCGGGTGGAAAAGGCCTTGTGCAAAGTCCCTGGCGTGGCGGGTGCCACAGTCAACTTGGCCACCGAGCAAGCCACCGTGCATTTGCAATCGGCACTGCCCGTGTCACGGTTGTTGGCCGCCGTGGACAAAGCCGGCTACAGCGGCAAGCTTGTAGAAGCCAACGGCACGGCGCCTCCCTTGCAATTGCCCGCATGGTGGCCGGTGGCCCTGGGCGCAGCGCTCAGCTTGCCTCTCATGGCACCGATGTTGCTGCAACTTTGGGGCATCGATTGGATGTTGCCGGGTGTTTGGCAATGGGCCTTGGCCACGCCGGTGCAGTTTGGTTTGGGTTGGCGTTTTTACAAAGCAGGTTTCAAAGCGGTGTTGGCGCGCGCTGGCAACATGGATTTGCTGGTGGCTTTGGGCACCTCCGCCGCCTATGGTTTATCAATCTACCTGCTGTTCAAGCATGGTGAACACGGCATGCCGCATTTGTATTTTGAAGCCTCGGCCGTCGTCATCACCTTGGTGCTGCTGGGCAAGTGGCTGGAGAGCCGCGCCAAACGGCAAACCACGGACGCGATTCGCGCCTTGCAAGCCCTGCGCCCAGCCACCGCTTTGGTGCGTCGGCATGGCCACGATTTGGAAGTTCGGATTGAGCAAGTGCAAATTGGCGACATCGTGGTGGTGCGCCCAGGCGACCGCGTGGCGGTCGACGGCGTCATCACCGAGGGGCAAAGCCATCTTGACGAGTCCTTGATCACAGGCGAAAGCCTGCCGGTGGCGAAAGACGTGGGTGCGCTGGTGACGGGTGGTGCCATCAATGGCGAAGGTTTGCTGCTGGTGCAAACCACCGCGGTGGGCAGCGAAACCACTTTGGCTCGCATCATCCGCATGGTCGAGTCGGCGCAAGCGGCTAAAGCGCCTATCCAGCGCATCGTCGATCAGGTCAGTGAGGTGTTCGTGCCTGTTGTTCTGGGCTTGGCCTTGCTCACGTTGCTGGGTTGGGTGCTCTACAGCGGGGATTGGGAACAAGCCCTGATCAACGCGGTGTCGGTGCTGGTGATTGCCTGTCCTTGTGCACTGGGCTTGGCGACACCGACGGCCATCATGGCTGGCACGGGGGTGGCCGCGCGACACGGCATCCTGATCAAAGACGCCGAAGCCTTGGAAGTGGCGCATGCGGTCAGCGTGGTGGCCTTTGACAAAACGGGTACCTTGACCGAGGGCAAACCGGTCCTCACCCAAGCCTTGCCTGTGAAGGGTGTGAGCCGAGCGGACTTGCTGCGCTTGGCAGCCGCTTTGCAAGCCAGCAGCAGCCATCCGCTGGCCTTGGCGGTGTTGAGTCAAGCACGGCATGAAGCGCTTCAAATCCCCATTGCACAGGCGGTGCAGGCTTGGCCTGGGCGGGGGTTGCAAGCGCAGGTCGAAGCGCACACGCTTTATGTGGGCAGCAGCCGATGGCTGCAGGAGTTGAAGGTGGATGCCGCAGATTTGCAACAGGCAGCCACGACGCTTGAAACCCAAGGTCAAACGGTTTCATGGCTCATGCGTCTAGAAGACAACCACGTCAGTCTGCTGGGACTGCTGGCCTTTGGCGACACCCTGAAACCCTCGGCGCTGCAAGCCGTGAAGCAACTGCACGCCTCAGGCATTCGCACGGTCATGCTGACCGGTGACAACGCTGGCAGCGCCAACGCCGTAGCGACACTTTTGGGCATTCAAGAAGTCCATGCGCTGGTATTGCCGGGCGACAAAGCCGCGCTGGTGCAAGCCCTCAGAGCCGACGGCGCCGTGGTGGCGTTTGTGGGGGACGGCTTGAACGACGGCCCCGCTTTGGCCGCAGCCTCTTGCGGTTTTGCCATGGCAGGCGGTGCTGATGTGGCCACCGAAACCGCAGGCATCACCTTGATGCGCGGTGACCTGCGGTTGGTGGCTGATGCGATCGACGTGTCAAGGCGCACCTACAACAAAATTCGGCAAAACCTGGCTTGGGCCTTTGTCTACAACGTGCTGGGGATTCCGCTGGCGGCCTTGGGGCTGTTGAGCCCGGTGATTGCCGGGGCAGCCATGGCTTTCAGCAGCGTGAGCGTGGTGGGCAATGCCTTGTTGCTGCGGCGTTGGAAAGCGGCTTCAGACCAAGCGGCTTGAGCGGTGCGTCAGGCTCACGCTCAGGCGACTAGCTGACCAGTTTCAAGCCCTTGCTGTCGGGATCGGCGGCTTGCAAGCAATCGCCAAACCGTTCACGCACCGAGGCTTCGATGCCTTCTGCATTCAAGCCCAAACTGGCCAAGATGTGGTTGGGGTCACCATGCTCGGTGAACACATCCGGCACACCCAAACGCAACACCGGAATGGTGATGCCCGCGTCTTGCAAGGCTTCCAGCACCGCCGAACCGGCACCGCCCATGAGCGCGCCTTCTTCCACCGTGACCAAGGCATCGTGGCTTTGCGCCAAAGACAGCAGCAGTTCGGTGTCCAAGGGTTTGGCCCAGCGCATGTTGGCCACACTGGCGTTCAAGGGCAGCGCGGCATGCAAGGCGGGGTAGAGCATGGTGCCAAAGGCCAGAATGGCCACGCCTTGGCCTTGGCGGCGCAATTCGCCTCTGCCATAAGGCAGTGTTTCCAGCCCAGGGTTGATGGCCGTACCTGCACCCGAGCCACGGGGGTAGCGCACCGCCACGGTGTGGTCTTGCGCATGGGCCGTGCTGAGCAACATGCGGCACTCGTTCTCATCTGCCGGGCACGCAATGCTGATGTTGGGCACGCAACGCAGGAAGGGAATGTCATAAACGCCAGCATGGGTGGGGCCATCGGCCCCCACGATGCCAGCGCGGTCCAGCGCCAGCACCATGGGCAATTTTTGCAATGCCACGTCATGGATCACCTGGTCGTAGGCACGTTGCAAAAAGGTGGAATAGATGGCCACCACCGGCTTCAAGCCTTCGCACGCCAAACCGGCTGCAAAAGTGAGTGCGTGCTGCTCGGCAATGCCGACATCGTGGTAGCGGTCAGGGAAGCGACGATGGAATTCCACCATGCCCGAACCCTCGCGCATGGCGGGTGTGATGGCGACCAGCTTGGGATCTTGGGCGGCCATGTCGCACAACCAGTGGCCAAACACTTGGCTGAAGGTTTGCTTGGGCGCAGTGGCGGGGCTGATCAAGCCCACCTTGGGATCGAATTTGCCTGGGCCGTGGTAAGCAATCGGGTCGGCCTCGGCCAGTTGGTAGCCCTGCCCTTTGCGGGTCACCACGTGCAAAAACTGCGGGCCCGGCAAGAGTTTCAAGTTCTCTAGGGTGGGGATCAGCGAATCAAGATCGTGGCCGTCAATGGGTCCGATGTAGTTGAAACCAAATTTTTCAAACAAGGTGGCGGGCAAGACCAAGCCCTTGGCTTGATGTTCCAAACGGCGTGCCAACTCGAACAAGGGGGGGGCGTTTTTCAGCACTTGGCGGCCCACCTCTTTGGCGGCCGAGTAAAAACGCCCGCTCATGAGCTGCGCTAAATAGCGGTTCAAAGCGCCCACGGGTGGACTGATCGACATGTCGTTGTCGTTCAAGATGACCAGCAAATTGCAGTCGGCCACGCCCGCGTTGTTCATGGCTTCAAAAGCCATGCCGGCGGTCATGGCGCCGTCGCCAATGATGGCCACGCAATGGCGTTGCTCACCCTTTTGCTTGGCCGCCAGGGCCATGCCCAAAGCGGCAGAAATGCTGGTGGAGGAATGGGCTGTGCCAAAGGCGTCGTAAACGCTTTCGTCACGCTTGGGAAAGCCGGCCAAGCCGCCGGTTTGGCGCAAGCTGTGCATTTGGTCACGGCGGCCCGTGAGGATTTTGTGCGGATACGTTTGGTGGCCCACATCCCAGACCAAGCGGTCGTGCGGCGTGTTGAACACGTGGTGCAAGGCGACGGTGAGTTCGACCGTGCCCAGGTTGGAGCTCAGGTGCCCCCCTGTTTTGGCCACGCTGTTGATCAGGAACGTGCGCAATTCATCGGCCAGTGCGGGCAACTGGGCAGGCGACAGACGCCGCACATCGGCGGGCGATTGGATGCTGTCGAGCAAAGGGGTCATGGGCCGTTCTCCTGCAAGCCCTGAATCCGCTCAGGGTGCGCTATTGTCGTGCCATTCAGCATAAGTGTGTCAATCCAAGTTGACTACAAGGGGTTTACCCTTGTATTTATTGCTTGACGCATGAAAAAACCCCTGGGCAAGACCACAGGGGTTCAGGGGCTGAGGGTGAAAAGTGATCAGCCTTTTTTGGCGTAAGCGCTGCACCAACCAGCTGCAGCCACTTGCTTGCCGGCAAACAAAGGACAACCGCCTGCCTTGTCACCTGCTTTGCCAGAATACAAAGCGCAGTTGTCGCAACGCTGTTCAGCTTTGTGATTGGCGTATTTTTTGTTGTCCACTTTGGTGGTATCGGCTTTGTAGCCCAACGCAGTGGCTTGGGCATCACCTTCAGCCACCATGGCTTGGGCCATGGCTTGTCCGGCCAACAAGGCGGTGCCGCCCAAACTCAGTTGAATCACAAATTCGCGACGACTTGTCATAAATGTCTCCGTTAGATAAAGAACCCCCGACTGGGGGAAAACCTGGGGGAGATTTTGGCCCATCCCTCAGGGTTCCAGCACAACGCTTGCGAGATACCCCAGGTTGACGCTCAAGTAAGCACCCAAATTGCTCAAAATGATGGGGATGGGGTGCGCGCAGACTGGCGCAGTGCCGCCTTGATCTGGGCCGGGGTCCAAGCCGGTTTGTCTGGGGCGTAGCGTTGCCGCATCCAACCCACCAAGTCCAGCATCTGCGACTCACTCAAACTGTCTTTGAAACCCGGCATGAACCCCACGCGCGGCGAGGGTGGTTGTTGTATACCGGACTGAATCACCTGCACCAGGTTGTCTGGGGTGGCGCTGTGCAGGTTGCCATTGAGGGCGAGAGGCTGGTTCACGCCCAACAATTGCGGCCCCGATCCATCGTGGTGGCAAGCGCCGCAACTGCCCTCAAATTGACGCTGGGCAGCTGAGGGCAGCGGAGCACTGGCGGCGGCCAGTTGCACCACCTGTTGGGCTTGCGCGGTTTGCTGGCTGTCATCCAAGGGGGCCGTGGTTTGCAGCGAGGCCAAATACACCGCCATGGCTTGCAAATCGGCATCGGGCACGGCTTGCAAATTGCGCACCACTTGGGCCATGGGGCCGCTGGCCACACCATGGAAATCGGTGTAGCCGTGGCGCAAATACTGGAAGAAATCGGCTTCGCGCCATGCCACGGGTGACGGGTTCATTGCGGTCAAGGCCGGCGCTTGCCAACCGTCCAAGACCGCGCCTTGCAAATAGGCACTGCCTTTTTGCTCGGCCCCCAAGGCATTGCGGGGGGTGTGGCAAGCGCCGCAATGGGCCGCGCCATTGACCAAATACTCGCCACGGTTCCATTGGGCCGACTGGCTGGGGTCGAATTGGTAGGCGCTGGGTTGATGGAACAAACCATTCCACAGCTGCATGAGCGAGCGCATGCCAAATGGAAAGCCCATGTCTGCTTTGGGCGTGGCCTGCGACACCGCCGGGCGTTGCATCAACCAAGCGTACAGCGCGGTCATGTCGTCATCGCTGATGCTGGCAAACGAGGTGTAGGGAAACGCGGGGTACAAGGCATGGCCATCGCGCGACACGCCTTGGCGCATGGCGCGCTCAAAAGCTTGGTAAGTCCATCCACCCAAGCCCGTTTCAAGATCAGGTGTGAGATTGCTGCTGTAGACCGTGCCAAAACCTGTTTTGAACGCCTTGCCACCCGCAAAGGGTTCGCCTTGGTCGGTGGTGTGGCAAGTGATGCAGTTGCCCAAGGCAGCCACTTGCGCACCCCGCGCCAGCACCGCTTGGCTGACCGGTGCCAAAGGGGTGTTCAAGCGTGGCAAGCTGCTGCGCCAGCCCACTGTGGCGGCAGTGAAAGCCACCAAGCCCAGCAAGAGGCCGCTGGTTTTCTGCCACGTCCAGCCCTTGGCCAAACCGGGCTGTGCTGTGGGCGCAACCTCGGGGTTGCGCGCGGCTGTCGGCGTTGGTGTGACTGGCGCTGCCAAGGGGTTCAAGGCGGCGCGCACCACTTCCGGGGTGAACGGTGGTTGCCGAAAACGAATGCCGGTGGCATCAAAAATGGCATTGGCAATCGCTGCTGTGCCGGGCACCGAGGAGGATTCACCTGCGCCCAAGGGGTCTTCCAAGGGGCGCGGCATTTGCACCACTTCAATGACGGGCACCTGGGGAAATTGCAGGATGGGATAAGCACCCCACTCTGCACTCGTCACACGGCCATCGGTGGCATCGGTTTGCACTTGTTCGAGCAAGGCGCGGCTGGTGGTTTGCAGCACATTGCCGTGGATTTGCTGCTCGACCCCTTTGGGATTGACCACCATGCCCGCGTCATGCCCCACCACGACCCGCTGCACCTGCACCTCGCCGGTGGTTTTGTGCACCCGCACATCGGCCACCCAAGCCGCCCAAGCGGCACCAAACCCCGGCCACTTGCTGTGGATGTAGCGGGCATAGGCCACGCCCTGCCCCACCAACCAATCACCGTCGGGGGGGCGTTGTTGCGGCTGGGTGTGCGCTTGCCAACCGGCTTTGTCGGCGGTGGCCTGCACCATGGCTTTGGCGCGCTCATCGGCCAAATACGCCAAACGGTATTGCAAGGGGTCCACGCCCGCCGCTGTGGCCAGCTCGTCGATGAAACTTTCATGGGCGAATGAATTGGGCAGAGCCGACACCCCGCGCAACCACGAGGCGCGCAAGATGGGCGGCATGTCGTTCACGGTGACGCGCAAGTCGGCGTGGTTGTAGGGTGGCCGTGCGGTGCGGTCGCCCATTTCAAACGCCTGTGCGATGGGCTCGACAGTGCGTGTCAGCAACAAGGCCAGGGTGGTTGCGCCGTTCGAAGGGTAGCTGGTTTGGAAGTCATAGCCACTGGGTTGGCCCTCGCGGCCCAAACCACCACGCACTTGCATGAGTTGGGCCGCGCCTTTGGGTTCCCACAGGTGTTCTTGTTCGCGGGTGAGTTGCACCCGCACCGGTGCACCCACGGCTTTGGACAAGAGCGCCGCATCGGCGGCCACATCGTCCGCGCCATTGCGGCCATAGCAACCAGCGGCCTCCATGCGGATGATGTTCACCTCGGTGTCGTGCACACCGCACAAACGCGCCAAATCGGCACGCAAGGCGTGCGGGTTTTGCGTGCCGGCCCAGACCATCAAACGGTGCGGCGTGTCAGCCGTGTTCAAGCCATGCCACCAGGCCACCGCGCAAGACGGGCCAATGCTGGCATGCATTTGATAAGGCCACACATAGGTGCGTTGCAAGGTGTGGGTGGCGTCCGCCAAAGCTTGGTCCACCATGCCCTCGTTCACCACTTCGCGTGGCGTGCTGGGGTTGCGGCGAATGGCGTTTTCAAGGTCATGGGTACCGGGCATGCCCGGCCAGGGCTTCCAATGCACTTGCAATTCGTGCATGGCCTGTTCGGCGTGTTCTTCGCGCTCGGCCACCACGCCGACAAAATCGCCTTGCACCACCACCGCGTGGATGCCGGGAATATGCGCGATGGACTGCGCTTCCACGCGGTCCAAGGTGTGGCCAATGAAGCTGCCACTGTCGGCACCGGCATAAGGTGGACGCACCACCCGGCCATGCAACATGCCGGGCATGCGCATGTCGTGCACATAAATCAAATCGGCGAACACTTTGGACGGGATGTCCACGCGCGGCAGGCTTTGCCCCACCCATTGGTGTTGATCGGGGTGTTTCAGTTTGGTGTCGAGTTGCAGTTGCAGATCGACAGCCTGGTCTTTGAGCAAGGCCGCCCAAGGCAAGCGGCCGTGAGAGGCACTGAAGACCTCACCGTCTTGGACGTCAACCTCGCTCAGGGGCAAGGCCCAGCGTTGGGCGGCTTGCGCGATCAGCCATTGGCGCGCTTGCGCCGCCGCCGCACGCAGCGGCGCGGCATGGATTTGAATCGAGGCGCTGGCAATCGTGGCCCCTTGGTTGGGCGAGACAGCGGTCAGGCCCATCAGCAGGTGCACTTTGCCGGGATCGGTGTGCAGCTCTTCGGCCACCAACTGGGTCAAGGCGGTGCGCAAACCCGTGCCCAAATCCACATGGCCATGCAAAGCAGTGACGCTGCCGTCGTCCCACACCGCCAACAAACATTCATCACCCTCGCTGGTGTGGCTGTAGACAAAGGGTGGTTGGCCAGGCGTTGGGGCTTGTGCTGGCAATGCCGGGCGACAAACGCGCAAGACGCCTTGCGCTTCAAACAAATCAGCGCGCTGGTGAACCTGCTTGGCGCGCATGATCAAGCCGCCGCCGCGCTCATCAACTGCGCAGCGCGTTTGACCGCTGCGATGATTTCAAGGTGCGTGCCGCAACGGCACAGGTTGCCCGACAAGGCCTGGCGAATTTGCAAATCTGTGGGGTCGGGGTGGCGCGCCAGCAAAGCCACCGTCATCATGACCATGCCGTTCAAGCAGTAGCCGCACTGCGCGGCTTGCTCATCCATGAACGCTTGTTGCACCGGGTGCGGCGCACTGGCTGGACCCAAACCTTCAGAGGTGGTGATGTCTCGGTGTTGTATTTCTTGCGCAGGGATGACACAGGCCCTGGCGGGTGTGCCGTCGATCAACACGGTGCAGGCACCGCACTGACCGAGGCCACAACCGAACTTGGGGCTGTTGAGCCCCAAGTCGTTGCGCAACACATGCAGCAGCGTGGCAGCAGAGGTCAGCCGCAGGGCATGGCCTTGGCCATTCACCTGCAACTGCACATCAACGGAACGCAGCGGCTGCATCGGTGCGAAAACGCGAACCCATCAGCCGACTTGGATGTCGTCGGACTGGATGCGTTTGACGCCTTTGGCCGCCATGTTTTTCCAGGCAGCCGCCAAAGAGCCGTTCAGGTCGATGGCGCGGCAAGCGTCTTCCACCACATACACCTCAAAGCCTGCGGCGCGGGCGTCCATGGCGGTCCAAGCGACACAGAAGTCGGTGGCCAAACCGGTGACAAACACAGTTTTGATGCCACGTTGCTTCAAGTAGCCGGACAAACCTGTGGCGGTTTTGGCATCGGCTTCCATGAAAGCAGAGTAGCTGTCGACTTTGGGGTGGTAGCCCTTGCGGATGATCAGCTGCGCTGAGGGCAGGTTCAAATCGGCATGCAGTTCTGCATCCTTGGTGCCTTGCACACAGTGGTCGGGCCACAGCACCTGGGTGCCATAGGTGAGCTTGGTGGTTTCGAAGGGCTTTTTGCCTTCATAGGCCGAAGCAAACGAGGCGTGGCCCTTGGTGTGCCAGTCTTGCGTGACCACGATGTTTTCAAAGGCGGTCGAGATGCGGTTGATGACAGGCACCACTTCCGAGCCTTTGGCCACGGGCAAGGTGCCACCCTCCACGAAACAGTTTTGCACATCCACGGCAATCAACACCGCTTTGGAGCCCGGTTTGATTTTGGATGCGGCCATGGCCCAAGGTGCCATCACACCCATCGCGCCCATGGCGCCCATCGCTGTCAGAAGTTTTCTGCGATCTGTTGTCATCTTCGATCTCCACTACAAAAAAACGCACAACCCGTGCGTGGGGAACCTGTCAACGAAGGCCGTCTTGGCCCACGATTTCATGCACTTGCAAGCCGCCAACACGCGGATGCGGACGGCCGCTGTCGGTGACCACCACAGCCACCAGAATTTCATTCGCACGCGGGGCGTCATGGATGCGGGCCTCCATGGCGTCAAAGTGGCTGCGCACAAAGGCTGCATCCTTGTGACCCAGTGGCACATCGATGGCCGTGCCCAGCGTGCCTTGTTTTTTGGCTGACGGCACCAGCGCCGCGCCTTTGCTGACCGCCATGCGCAAGGGCGCGCCCAACTTGGGATGCAAGAGGGCTGCCGCATGTTCGAGTTCACCGGCTTCGCCGACGATGGCGGCCTTGCCGTAACTGTGCGCATCCGCAGGCTTGATGCCCAAGGCTTTGACGCAACGCGCACCGAGCAAACCGCCTAACTCTTCGCCAATGGCGATGAGTTCATCCAAGTTGTCGCTGAAGCGTGCGGCATACGGATTGGCAATCACCGCCATGGCCAAAGCCCGGCGGGTGGGTGGTGTGACGGCTTTGCCACCTTCTTGCAGCACCTCATCCACTTGCACCACAATTTTTCGAATTTGAGCAGTCATGTTGTTCTCCAGCGCGCTTCAGCGCAATCCATTCCATTGGCTGATGTCTTGGGCGGCCAAACCACCCACCCGGGCATGCACCCGGGCGCCAGTGCTCATGGCCAAGATCAGCACGATTTCATCCGCGCGTGGCGCACCCGGCACCCGCACCTCGATGGCGTCGAAATGGCTGCGCACGTAGCTGGCATTGATGTGGGTCAAGGGCACATCCAGCGCCGCACCAGGCGGGCCTACTTTTTTGGTGGACGGCACGATGGACAAAGCGTTGCCGGGTTGGCCGCTGCTGACGCCGCCTTGACCTGCCGTGTAAGCAGCGCGGTCCCCTTTCCAGCCCAGCAGTTCGCGCATGGCATAGCCGCCCGGCACATGCCACAAAGCGCCGTGTTCGAGTTCGCCCGCTGCACCCACGATGGCACCCTTGCCATAACCTTGAATGGCATCAGGTGCCACGCCCATGGCTTGGCAGAGTTGCTGCGCGAGTTGAACGCCCAAGGGGTTCAAGGCTTCCATCATGGGCACGATGTTGGCGTGGTATGACCCGGCATAAGGATTGCGCAACACCGCCGCGATGGCCCCCCGCACCAAGGGCGCATCAGCCACCGGGCCAAATTCGTGGTGGATCTCCTCCACATGGGTGAAGACACGGCGTACATCGATCAGGTCTGAGCTCAAACCAAACACTCCAAAGCTGGTGCCACGGCCACTTGGCCTTGGCAACACAAAAAGGCGGCATGCAGTTGGCCCCGCACTTGCAGGCCACGGGCACAGTCTAGCCCGAGTTGCAAGGCGTCCTGAATCAACGCCGCAGGCAAGCTGGGCACGTCCACCGTCACCATCCGTTCGCCCAGATCGGTGTCGTCCCGCAGGCTGTTGGCGGGGCGGCGCTGAATGCTGGGGTGCTGCACATTCACCGCATTCGCAATCAAGGTCGCTGCCACATCGGCTTGCGCGGCCGTGGCAGCCAACACCGTGACGCTGTCGGCCACGCCGAATGAAAAACTGCGCCCACCCCATCCGCTGGTGGCCACACCGCGCACTGGCATCTCGGCGCTGATGACAAAGTGGCCATCGGTGACCAACTCGCTGGCGGCGTCGGTGGCCAAGGCTTGTGCCAACTGACTCACCACGCCAATGCGCCATTCGCCACGTTGGAGATGCAGCGCAATATCGCCGCCATTGTTCACATAGGCGCGGTCCACGCCGGGCATGGCCAAGGCCTGCAACACCTCTTGCGCCACCGACCCTGCGACGGCAGCCATGGGTGTGATGAAGCCCTCGGGGCTGGCCCACGCGAGTGCCGAGGTGGCTTGATGCATGCGTTGCGCCACCACGCTGTCAAAGCGGTGGTCATGCAATTCATCGACAGGGCGACGCAGTCCAGGCCATTCGCGCACCAACTCAGGCAAGACGGTTTCAAACCGCTGCCAAGCCGTTTGCAAGGCGTGTTCACAGGCGTTTGAATCGCCGTCGATTTGCAAAACGATGTCGATGGGCCCGTGTTGAAAATGCCAACGACCGTCTGATAAAGCTTGTCGCGTGGCTTGCATTTGTCAGCCCAACATGGGGGGTGCGCTCAGCGGCCAAGGGTTGGCGCCAGCAGGTGGTGTTTCCCAGCGCAGTTGCGTGGGTGCGCCGTCGTTGTGCCAAGCGCCATTGCGCAAGCTGTCGTCCAGGCTGCGCACAAACCCCATGTGGCCGCCCAAGGCTTGGTAATCGGAGAGCTTCATGCTGAATTCGATGGGGGCCACGATGGCCGGTGTGGGCACGGTGCCAAAACTGTTGGCCGGCATGCGCAGCACGTCCACCATCAAGGTGATGCCACCGCCCGGCCAGACATAAGCGGGTGCGCCGCCGCAGGTGACATTGACCAAGGCCTTTTTCACGGCACGCGTGAGTTGGATCGGGTTGTCCGTGACACCTGAACGCAGGCTGCCACCCGCGCCGCCCAAGAACAAGACCGACACCAACGAAGGCTCGCAGTTGTCCCCAATGCGGTCGACCACCTGCTGCACCGCGTGTGGCATGGCGGCAGGCTGAGGGATCAACTGTTCATCCAGCACAAACCATTCGGCGTGCTCGCCCGTGGTGGACGTCATCAACAGGCGCAAACCAGGCCAAGCCTCTTCGGGGTCCCACGCCTCCAAGATGGACAGCGGGTTTTGAATGTGGGTGCCGCCCCAGCCAGTGCCGGGTTCGGCCACTTGAAAGTAACGCCCGGGTGTGGACTTGCGGCCTTTGATGCGGATGCCCGATGGCTTCATGTGCAAGCATCGACCCGCTTGGTGCTCGGTCAGCACCCCGGTGATGTGGTCATCGACCACCACCACCTCATCGCACAAACCCAACCACTGGCGCGCAAACATGCCAATGGCGGCCGAGCCACAACCGACCCGCATGCGCTGCTCGGTGACGCCATCGACGATGGGCGCTTGGCCCGCTTGCAACACCACCTTGGCCCCGTTTTCAATCTGCACCTCGGCCGCCTGGTGGTTGCCCAAGAGGTGCATGAGGTTCAGGGCGCTGCGACCTTGTTTTTTGCTGCCACCGGTGAGGTGGTGCACACCGCCCAAGCTGAGCATTTGCGAGCCGTATTCGGCCGTGGTGACATGGCCCACTTCTTCACCTTCAAACATCACGGCAGCGCGTTCTTCGCCCAAATGGCGGTCGGTGTCGATCTTCACTTTCAAGCTGCAATAGCTGAAGATGCCTTCGGTGACCACAGTCACCATGTCCACGCCACGCGCCTTGGACGCCACGATGAAGGGGGCGGGTTTGTAGTCGGGGTAGGTGGTGGACGAGCCGATGCCGGTGACGAAGACGCCGCGCTCTTGGCTGTCGAGCGCTTGCAAGGTTTGTGGCAAGGTCTCGCCGTCAGGCCGCGCCGTCAGGGCTTGCGGCTCGGGGTTGTGCGCTTGCTGACTCAAGAACACGACCGGGTCCAGGCGCACCAACAGACCGCCTTGGTTGGCATAGCGGTCACAGGCCCCGACCCGGCCTTCAGAAATGTGGCACAGGACAGGGCAGGCATTGCATTCCACCTTGCCCTCGCGCACCGGGCCATTGCGCGGGTCTACCCTTTGCAGTCCCAAAGGCAATGCCGAATCAGTGGCGGGCAATCCGTCGGTGTGGGTGTTGCGGGGTGTGGTCATGCGGGTGCGTTGTGATGAATCTATTCAAACCCAGGTCGTTGACGCATTATGCTGTCGGCCAGCGCTGTTCAGAATTTCAAAAGAAAGCATTCAGGAGAAACCCCATGGCCACCACCACCCTTGAAGAAGCCTCCGGCAAGGTTGTTCTCAAAAACATCGGGCTGCTGCTCTCGGGCGACATTGATCACCCCATTTTGGATGCCGACACCATCGTGGTCATGGACGGCATCATCACCGCCGTGGGACGCGAGAAAGATTGCGACATTTCGCAAGCCAAAACTGTCATCGATGTGCGGCAAACCTGCGTGGCGCCGGGCTTGATCGACAGCCATGTGCACCCGGTGTTTGGCGACTGGACGCCACGGCAAAACCAAATCGGCTGGATCGACTCGACCATGAACGGCGGCGTCACCACCATGATTTCAGCAGGCGAAGTGCACCTGCCCGGACGCCCCAAAGACATCGTCGGCCTGAAAGCCTTGGCCATCACGGCGCAACGCGCTTTCAGCAACTTCCGCCCCGGCGGCGTGAAAGTGATTGCGGGTGCGCCCATCATCGAAAAAGGCATGACCGAGCATGATTTCAAAGAACTCGCCGACGCTGGTGTGACCTTGTTGGGCGAGGTGGGTTTGGGTTCGGTGAAAGCAGGTTATGAGGCCAAAGAGATGGTGGCCTGGGCGCGCAAGCACGGCATCCAAAGCACCATCCACACCGGCGGCCCGTCCATTCCTGGCTCGGGCTTGATTGACAAAGACGTGGTGCTGGAAGCCGATGCAGACGTGATTGGCCACATCAACGGCGGCCACACGTCTTTGCCTGAAGCGCATGTGTGCGAATTGTGTGAAAAATCCAGCCGCGCCATTGAAATCGTGCACAACGGCAACGAGCGCGTGGCCATTGCCGCGGCCAAAGCGGCCTTGGAGCTCAAGTGCCCGCACCGCGTCATTTTGGGCACCGATGGCCCGGCGGGCTCGGGGGTGCAACCACTGGGCATGCTGCGCATGATCGCCCTGCTCTCCAGCTTGGCCAACATCCCGGCCGAGCTGGTGTTTTGCTTTGCAACCGGCAACACAGCCCGCATTCGCAACCTGAATTGCGGCCTCATTGAAGTGGGCCGCGCCGCCGACTTTGTGTTCATGGACCGCGCTCAAGAAACGGCTGGCCGCACCTTGCTGGAAAGTGTGCAACTGGGTGACATTCCCGGCATCG
>JACCDP010895541.1_pt1 | contig 21764 bp, 15 predicted proteins | sample 7445841 | NCBI WGS metagenome assembly JACCDP01 (sample SAMN15323441, study PRJNA562643) | freshwater metagenome | isolation source: river surface water | place: USA:Blue River Watershed | collected 2017-08-17
AGCGCGTTGTTCTCGTCGGTCTGCCAGTTCGTCGCGCCGAGGCAGCCGTTGATCCAGTCCGCCTGATGCAGGATGCAATGCAGGCGTGGCAGCTTGGCCCATTCCAATGCGCGGGCGGCGGGAGAAGTGGCGCCGTGAGCGGCGCTTTCGCGGGGGGCGAGATCTTTGATCTTCGCCGCAAGGTCCCCGGTGTCGGCGTCGTCGTACATCCTGGCCGGGGCGAGCGGGCGGTTGTGATTGTCGACCGGCAGGATCGTGCCGGAAGTCGCATCTACCGCGATGGCGCGGGCGGCGGAAAGGTCGACCTTCGTGCCGAGTTCGTCGAGCGCCTTACGGCAGCCGTTCCACCAGTCTTCGGGCGATTGCTCGCGGCGGTTGCCCGTGGTCTTCGTCGGAGGGAGCGACGCGGAGCCGAGTCCGAGGATCTTGCCGGCGGCATCGACGGCGACGGCGCGGACACCGGAGGTGCCGAGGTCGAGTCCGATGACGAGGCCGTGCATGCTGACTTATTGAGGGGCTGGGAAGTCAGGGGCAAGGATGGAGCAGGTCTTGGCGGTCAGCGGTTGGGCATAAAACAGCAAGAAGGGGGATACGATGACCTCAACGATATCAGGTGATCCTTGCCGCCAACCGCTATCCGCTCACCGCTTCTTACCTTGGGTTTAGTTCATCCCAGCTCTTCAGGCCGCAGGTCTTCAGGTAAGGTTCGGCGACGGCTTTCCACTCGGGCGTATCGGCGGCTTTGAGCAGATGCCAGATGGGGCGCTTCTGGTCCGGCTCGAGGACCGTTCCCGGTTTGTTGCTCCAAAGGCCGAAGCGCAGGCCGCCTTCCTGCGCATGGTCGACCTGCCGGTGGTAGAGGAAAGCGTCGATCGCGCCGTCGAGCCGCTTGATCTTTTCCCAGGCGTAGGCGTAGGCCGCCGCCTGTTCGGCGAGGGCGTCCGGTCGCTTCGTCACGTCGAACCCCTGTTCGGTCAGGCTCAGGCGCCTAGGCTTGCCGGCAAAGAGCATTTCCGGCGTCGCCATTTTCTTCGTGAGGACCTCGAGGTTCTTGAACGTGACCTTAGCGGACGCGTCGTCGAACGTCACCTTGTCGAGCCAGGTGCGCGGGTCGCGGAGATTGGAGGGGTAGGGGTGGAAGGCCAGGTGCCAGTCGAAGTCGCCTCGCTCGCGGGCGCGCTTTGCGAAGAGCTCAAGCAGCGTGCGACCGCGGCAGGCTTGGAGCGGGTCCGGGTTGCCTTGGGAGTTCCAGTGGTGCTCCATCGACAGGTAGACCCGGGCGTGCGACGAGTGACGGCGGAGGGATCCCCAGGCGAGCCGGACCTGATCCTCGTATTGCATGGCGACCTGTTCGACCGTGGCCGGGCCCATCTGGTGCCACTCGTGATGCGAATTGACCTCGTTGCTGATCACCCATCCCCAGAGGCGGCCGCGGGAGGTATCGGCGGAGCACCAGCGTCGGGCGATGAAGTCCGTGAGCGCCTTGTAGCAAGCGCGACCTTCGGCCGTTTCCGTGTTCGCGGCCATCGTCGTGCCTTTCGTCGCGTCGGCCTGCGGGTGGACCGTGAGCGTGCGGATGCGTTCGTTGGGCGAGCGGTAGGTGATGAGGATCGCCGTGACCACCACGCCTTTGTCGCTCAAGGCCTTGATCTGCCGGTCGAGGGACTTCGCGTAAGCCTCGTTGATGGCGAAAGTGAAGCCATCAGCCGAAGCCGTGGGCTGTCCTGTTATGGCTTCCTTGGCGGGAGAGAGCAGTCCGTTCAGCGTCAGGTTTATCCCCGCATGATGAACTCCTAATTGCAGCAGATCGTCCACCATCTGGACCTGCAGCCCTTTCGGGCTCGTGGTGAAGGGGTAGGGTGTCGGATCGGGCGATGCCGCCGCCCAGGAGGAGATGAGGAGTCCGGCGGCGATTAGCAGGGGCATCTCACCCAGACAGGCGGCGCCCGCCAGGGTTGCATGATAATAACAGGTTGCAGGCGGTCGTGGGCTCGGCTGGATTGTCCGCACCCCACCCATGCGATTCCTGGCACTACTTCTCTGTCTGCTCGGCGGCTTCCTGTCCGCCGCACCGGCCCAGCAGCCCAACATCGTCTTCATCTTCTCCGACGACCATGCTTACCAGGCCATCAGCGCTTACGGCGACTCACGCAAGCTGATCCAGACCCCGAACATCGACCGCCTCGCGAAGGAAGGCATGCGTTTCGACCGGGCCTTGGTCACCAACTCCATCTGCGGGCCGAGCCGGGCCGTCATCCTGACCGGCAAGTACTCGCACCTGAACGGCTTCTACAATAACACCAACTCCGTCTTCGACGGCTCCCAGCTGACCTTCCCGAAGCTGCTGCAGAAGTCCGGATACCAGACCGCCGTCATCGGCAAATGGCACCTGATGAGCGATCCGACCGGCTTCGACTTCTGGCAGGTGCTCCCCGGCCAGGGCGTCTACTACAACCCGCCGATGAAGAACGCCCAGGGCATGGTCAAGACCCAGGGCTACGTGACCGACATCATCACGGACCTCTCCCTCGATTGGATCGCCAAGCGCGACAAGACGAAGCCCTTCATGCTGATGTGCCAGCATAAGGCGCCGCACCGCGAGTGGGAGCCCAACATCAAGGACCTCGGCTTCGACAAGGACCGCGTCTACCCCGAGCCGCCGACGCTGTTCGACGATTTCGCGAACCGCGCGAAGGCCGTGGGCGAGAACGACATGACCTTGGAGAAGACGATCACCCCGAAGGACGTGAAGCTCGTGCGCCCGCCGCAGCTCGACGCCGAGCAGGCCGCCGTCTGGGATGCCTATTATGAGCCGCGCAACGAGGCTTATCGCAAGGCGAACCCCCAGGGCAAGGACCTCGTCCGCTGGCGCTACCAGCGCTACATGCACGACTACCTCGCGACCGTGAAGGCCGTGGACGACAACGTCGGCCGCGTCCTGAAGTATCTGGAAGACCATGGCCTCGCCGAGAACACCATCGTCATCTATTCCGCCGACCAAGGATTCTACCTCGGCGAGCATGGCTGGTTCGACAAGCGCTGGATCTTCGAGGAGTCGCTCCGCACGCCGTTGCTCGTCCGCTGGCCCGGGGTCACCCGGCCCGGCTCCGTCAGCAAGGCCCTCGTCTCCAACGTCGACTACGCCCAGACGTTCCTCGACATGGCCGGCCTGCCTTCGCCCGCGGAGATGCAGGGTCGCAGCCTCAAGCCGATCCTCGCCGGCGCCACGCCGGCGGACTGGCGCAAGGAGTTCTATTACCACTACTACGAGTATCCGCAGCCGCACCACGTCGCGCCGCACTACGGGATCATCACCGACCGTTACAAGCTCGTGCGCTACTACGGCAACGGCGAGACCAAGACCGACCTCTTCGACAGCGAGAAGGATCCGCTCGAGCTGAAGAGCTTCTTCGGGCAGCCGGGCTACGAAGCGGTGCAGGCGGACCTGGAGGCTCGTCTGGCCAAGCTGCGCGCCGACCTCAAGGTGCCCGCCGTGGACGACGAATACGCCACCGGCCAGAAGAAGCGTCCCGGCGCCAACCAGGGCCAGGGCAAGAACGCCGGCAAGAAGGGGAAGAAAGCCCCCGAGGCCAAGTAGCCCTTACGCTCCGCTTACTTCGCGGCCTTCTTGCCCTTCGCCTTGCCCCCCTTGTCGGCGGAGGGGTCGTAGGCGGGGTTGGGCGTCGGGAGCTGCGCGTCGACCGATTTCAGCCAGGCGTCGAGGCGCGTGCGCAGGGCCTTGGCGCGTTCGGGCTGGGCGGCGGCGAGGTCCTTGGTCTCGCCGACGTCGTGGGCGAGGTCGTACAGCTCGTCGCGGCCATCCTCATAGAAGTGCACCAGGCGGAGATCGCCGCTGCGGATGGCGCTGTAGGGCGTCGCACCGCCCGGATGATAATGAGGGTAATGCCAGAAGATCGCGTCGCGGTCCGGCTTCGCGCCCGATCTCAGCAAAGGGGCGAGGCTGATGCCGTCGACGAGCGACTGCATCGGCTTCACGCCGGCGAGTTCGAGCAGGGTCGGATATAGGTCCATCGTGATCGCCGGCGTGGCCTCGACCTGGGCGCCCTTGGTGACGCCCGGCCAGGTGACGATGAGCGGGACGCGGACGCCGCCTTCGTAGGCGGAGCCTTTGCCGACGCGGTAAGGCGAATTTTCGGTGACCGGCAGCAGGCCGCCGTTGTCCCCCGTGAAGACGATGATCGTGTTCTGCTCGAGCTTCAGCTTCCGGAGCGTGGCCCGGATCTTGCCGACCGAGTCGTCCACGCTTTCGATGAGGGCCGCATAGGTGGCGTTCTTCTGCTTCAGGTCGGCCGTCTTGGCCGTCTTGGCCTGATATTTCGCCACGACTTCGGGCTTGCCGCCGAGCGGGGTGTGCACCGCGTAATGCGGCAGGTAGACGAAGAACGGCTTGTCTTTGTTGGCCTCGATGAACTTCGCCGTCTCGTTCGCCTCGCGGTCGGTGAGGAATTCGCCGGCCGGGCCTTCGGGCAGCGTGGGGATCTTGTAGGGGGCGACGTAGCTCGGCGGCTGCCCGCGGGCGTAGCCGCCGACGTTGACGTCGAAGCCATGCTTCTCCGGGTAGTAGGCTTCGTCGCCTTCCTTCAAGCCGGGCGTGAGGTGCCACTTGCCGATGCTGGCGGTGGCGTAGCCGGCGGCCTTGAACTGCTCGGCGAGCGTGATCTCCTCGAACGGCAGGAACTTCTGCCAGTCGGGGATCTTCAGCTTCGCCTTGGGGCGCTCGTGGCCGGCGATCCAATCGGTCAGGTGCAGGCGGGCGGGGTACTTGCCGGTGAGCAGCGCGGCGCGGGTCGGCGAGCAGACCGTGCAGGCCGAGTAGCCGTTGGCGAAGCGGACGCCATCCTTGGCGAGCTGGTCGATATTGGGAGTCTCGTAGAAGCGGCTGCCGTAGCAGGCGAGGTCCGTCTCGCCCAGGTCGTCGACCAGGATGACGATGACGTTCGGGGGGCGGGGCGGCGCGGTTTCGGCGGCGTCGGCCCGGATCGAGGCGAAGCAGCAGAGCAGGGCCGTCAGGACGGGTAGGGTCGACCGTAGGGGCATGGAGGTTTAAAGCCCGTAATCCGCCCTATTGGCAAACAATAACCCCTCGACTTGCCTCGGTCCGGGCCTAAAAATAGCCTCCATGACTCCCCGTCGCCTGATCATCGCGTTCAGCCTCTTTTTCTCGGCTTTGTGCGCGGCCATCCTGTTCTCTTCCCGCCGCGGCGATTACGTCGAGTTCGCTCCCGTCGAGATCGTCGCCGTCACGCCGACGGCCCCCCTCGCTCCGGTCGCTCCCGCCGCGGCGGTCACGCCGGCGGCCACCGCCCAGGCCCCGACCGAAGAGGCGGCCAAGGGTCGTGCGATCTCGCTGGGCGGCGTCGCCGACGTGCTCGCGGCCGGTCGCACCCCGGCTCCTTCCGCCGGCAAGCGAGAAGCCGATCGCGCTTCCGCATCCCTCCTTCCCGTCTATCGCCCTGCCTACAAGGCTCCCTTGGCGGTCCGCGAAGAGTCCGCCGATCGCGCCCGCGTTCCCAGGGCCGACTTCCTGAAGGCGTGCGATCACGACCATGACCTGCACATCGCTTCCGGCCATGCGCCCGCCTACTTCTGCTATGGCATGCAGGCTCCCGTCGGTCCGGACACCACGCCTATCACCACCACCGCGAGCTACCCCCAGTCCCAGACCTTCCTGCTGCACAGCCGTCCGTCGGCCACGCGTAAGATCTACCTCGACTTCACCGGTCACACCACGGCCGGCACGGCTTGGAATGGGGCCTGGAACAATCCCTCCTTCACCACGCCTCCTTTCACGCTCGACGCCGACACCACGACCTTCAACGCCGCCGAACATGCGGCGATCCAGACCGTCTGGCGTCAGATGGCGGAAGACTTCGCCCAGTTCGACGTCGACGTGACCACCGAGGATCCCGGTTCGGCCGGCCTCCTGCGTACTTCGGCCGGCGACACCGCTTATGGCATGCGCGTGATCTTCGGACCTGACCAGAACGCCACCGGCGCGGGCGGCGTCGCCTACGTCGGTTCCTTCGACGACATCAAGGCCGCCGGCTCGCCTGACACTCCTTGCTTCGTCTTCGCGGGCGTCGGCGCCAGCGCCAAGTTCATGGTCGAGGCCGGTTCGCATGAGGTCGGCCACACCGTCGGTCTTTACCATGACGGCACCAGCACGCAGGGCTATTACGCCGGTCACGGTTCCGGCGCCACCTCTTGGGCGCCGATCATGGGCGTCGGCTATTACGAAGACGTCGTCCAGTGGTCGAAGGGCGAATACACCGACGCCAACAACCAGCAGGACGACGTGACCGTGATCGCCGGTTATCTCCCTGCGCTCGTCGATGACCATGGCGATTCCTTGGCCACGGCCACCGTCGTCACGGGTCTCTCCACCCAGGCGGGCGGAGTCATCAATAACGCCAACGACGCCGACCTGTTCAGGATCCTTGCCGGTGCCGGCAATCTCGTGATCACGCCGAAGGTCGCCTTGTCCTCGCCTGACCTCCGCATGCAGATCAAGGTGCTGAACGCCGCCGGCGTGACCATGTTCACCTACGATGCGCCCGGCACCGTCGGCAACATGGCGCCTGCTCCCATCACCATCGCCGTTGCCCAAGGCACCTATTATATCCGCGTCGACGGCATCGGCAGCGGCGCCGACCCCACCGTCGGTTACAATGAATACGGCTCGACGGGCTATTATTCCTTCACCGCCAGCTGGGCCGATCCGATCCAGCCCCCGGTTCCGGCGATCGCCGTCGACCGTACCGCTGGCCCGCGTCCCGTGACGGTCAATTTCAGCGGAGCCGGCACCACGGACCCTGACAACAACATCACCACGTACGCTTGGGATTTCGGCGACCCTCTTTCCGGCAGCAATACCGCCGGCACCATCAACGCCGCTCACACTTATGCCGGGGCTCCGGGCATCTACACCGCCACGCTGACCGTCACCGACGCGCAGGGCAACGTGCGCACCGCGACCCAGGCCATCAACGTCACCGGCTCCGCCTTGCCTAAGGTCTCGAGCGTCGGCTCGATGTCCGGCGCCTGGGCCCGTGTCTCCAACGTCGAAGTCTCGGCGACCGCCCGCGTGCGGGTCGTCAACCAGTATGGACAGCCTCTCCGCGGCGCCTCGGTCTTCATCAGCGTGAGCGGCACCAAGAACGGCAAGGCCGCCGCCAAGACCGATGCGAACGGCTTCGCCAGCTTCAGCATGCCGAAGCAGCGGGCCACCCAGCCTTCGACCTACACCTTCGTGGTCACCAGCGTAGCCTTGCCGACGTACCCCTATGCGCCTTCGGCGAACATCCCGGCCAACGCCACGGTGACCATCTCCCGCTGACCGCAGGTCGGTCGGCAGGTCAAGGGCGGCCTGGCGGCCGCCCTTTTGCTTTGGGCTGGAGCGCGACGGGGCCACGGGTAACTTCGGGTCATCCCCATGGCCACCGAAACCTCGCCTTCTTCCCGACGTGAATTCCTCGGCGCCGCTGCCTTCGTGCTCGCCGGCCTCGCCTCATCCTCGCGTATCCTCGCGGCCGATGCGCCCAAGGCGTCGGTGAAGCGTCCGCCCAATCCCTACGTCTACAAGTTCAGCATCGGCAAGATCGAGGCCTTCTCGATCAGCGACGGCCACATGCTCTTCCGCCAGGGCCTCGACCTCATGTGGCCGGAGGCGGACCGCCCCGCCATGAAGGCCGCCTTGGAGTTCAATCGCGAGCGTCTCGACGCGCTCCCGCTCTACGTGAACATCATGGGCCTGAAGATCGGCGACGAGGTCGCCCTGATCGATGCCGGCTTCGGCGAGCGCCATCCCAATCCTAACTTCGGCTGGCTGGCCGAGGGCCTGCGTCAGCTCGGCATCAGGCCCGAGCAGGTGACGACCGGCTTCCTGAGCCACTCGCACTCCGACCACCTCGACGGCTTCGTCGACGGCGGCAAGCCGGCCTTTCCGAACGCCAAGATCTACCTCCTGCAGGAGGAATACGATTTCTGGCGCGGACCGAACCCCGACTTCTCCAAGTCGAAGCGCGACAAGAAGCCGCTGCCGAACATGGTGAAGACCGTCTGCCGCAATTTCGAGATCCTCAAGGACCAGCTCGTCATCGCGAAGGACGGCCAGAAGCTTTTCCATGACGCCGTGACCGTCATCGCCGCCCCGGGTCATACCGACGGACATGCCTGTTTCGAGATCCGTTCCGAAGGCGAATCCTTGGTCCACATCAGCGACGTCGTGCACCACCACGTGCTCATGTTCGACGACGTCGGCTGGACCGTCGCGATGGACCATGACCCGGAGACCGCCGTCAAGACGCGCAGGAAGCTCTTCGCGCGCATGGCGAAGGAGAAGAGCCGGGCCTTCGGCTTCCATCTCCCGTGGCCCGGCATCGGTACCGTCGTCCCCAAGGGCGAGCAGTACGCCTGGGTGCCGGAGCGCTTCAGCTGGGGTTCTTAAGTCCCAGGCTTACTGGAACACCACCGGCGGAGCCGGCGCGGGGGCCGGGGCGCCCGACGAAGGGGTGGGCTGCAGCGTGCCCGGTCCGACGCGTTGGACCGGCGTGCTGTCGGGCTGGCTTTGCATCCGTTGGATCTCGGCGAGGATCAGGGCGAAGCCCTGCTGGCGCAGGCTGTTCATTTCGTTGAGCATGCCTTCTCGCTCATTCTCCGGAGCGTTCGCCCAAGCGGCTTCGATCGCGTGGCGACGGTCGAGCAAGGCGCGGTACTCGGGGCGTTGGCTGATCGCTTGGTAGGCCTGGGCGGCCTTCGGGTCGGACTCCATCAAGGCCTGCCTGACGCGACGGCCTTCTTCCTTCAGGTCGTTGAAGCGCTCCTCCATCCGGGCCCTTTGGGCGGTCGATTTGACGGATGCCTGCGGTTCGGCGCGGACCATCGGCGCGGGGGCCGAAGGCTTCGGTTCGCGGACTTTCTCAAGCGGGCTCTGGGCCTTGATTCTCTCCATCGGGTTCTTCTTGGGGGCGGCGGGCGCGAGGAAAAGCCAGGCGCCGAGGCCGACGACGGCGAGGAGGCAGAGGGCGAGCAGGGTCTTACGCATGGGGGTCTGCGGGTTTGTCAGGCAGGTGTCGGCGGAGTTCCTTTATTTCCGCATGGAGCTCACGGATCTCCTTGCGCAGCTCCTCGTGGTCGCGGGTCTCCTTGGGCAGGATCAGCTTCGAGGTCACGATGGCGGACATCGAGCCGAACAGGGCGATGCCGACGAGCATCAGGACCGAGGCGATGAGCCGGCCTTCGCCGGTGACGGGGAAGGTGTCGCCGTAGCCGACCGTCGTGACGGTCGTCAGGGCCCACCAGAGGGCGTCGCCGCCGGTCCGGATGGTCGCGTTGGGCGCGGAGCGTTCGACCTCGACGATGAGCATGGTGCTGAAGAGCACCATCACCAGGGCGACCCCGGGGAGGGCGAGCAGCTTCTCGTTGAGCGAGGTGCCATGCGTCAGGGTGCTGAGCTTCTTGAGCACGCGGATGAAGCGGATGAAGCGATAGATGCGGATCGCCTGCAGGGAGCGGAAGGCCGGCTCGAAGGGGATGCTCGCGAGCACGTCGATCCAGCCCCAGCGCCAGAAACTGGCGACGTACTTCTCCCGGCGCCAGCGCACGAACACGTCGGCCAGGAAGATCAGGCAGGACAGGGTGTCGACCGTGCGCAGGACCGACAGGACGCCCGGAGGAATGTGAAGGAAGGTCTCCAGGATGACCAACAGCAGCGAGACGACCGCGACGACGAGGACGAGCCAATCCCAGGGATTCAGCCGTTGGCGCAGTTCGGGGTCGATTTTCACATCATCGTGGTTAATCCATACGTACCCTTACCTCAACCCTGTTTCATGCGTTACCTGCTTTGCCTCTTGGCCTCGGTGCTCTTCGCCGCGCCTGCTCCGCCTGCCCATACGGTGAAGCCCTTCGGCGTGGACTTCCCGAATCTCGATTCGCTGGCGACGGGTGCGTGGTGGGAGCCGAGGGGCGCCGCCAAGGGCAAGAAAAAGACCGCCGGCCCGCCCGCTGCTCCGAGCATGATCGTCCCGCGCGACCAGGTCATCGCGTTCGCCCTCTACACCCAGCAGGCTGGAGTCCTCAAGCTCTCCGCCCAGCTTTATCCGCTTTATCCTGAAGAGTCCAAGGAAGTCCGCCTGGAGTTCAAGCGTGACGGACGCTGGGTCGAGGCGGCTAAGACCGAGGTCGTCTTCCCGGGTTGGAGCGCGCACTTCCGTGTCGAGGGGTGGGATGGTTCCAAGGATATCGCTTATCGCGTGCGCCATGGCGAGAAAGCCGCCTTCGAGGGCCTGGTACGCCGCGATCCGATCGACAAGGAAACCATCGTCGTCGCCAACATGTCCTGCAATTCCAGCCGGACGACGGGAGCGCGTCCCGAGATCCTCGACAATCTCCTCCGCCAGGATCCGGACCTTCTCTTCTTCGCCGGCGACCAGACGTATCGTCACACTGAGCATACCGCCGGCTGGATCGAGTTCGGACTGCAGTTCCGCGACGTGATGAAGGATCGTCCGACGATCTGCATCCCTGACGACCATGACGTGGGCCACCCCAATCTTTGGGGCGAAGACGGCAAGCTCTCGACCGCGCCCGGCAACGCCGATGGCGGCTACATGTTCCCGGTCGCTTACGTGAACATGGTCCAGCGCCAGCAGTCCTGGCACCTTCCCGAAGCCTTCGATCCGACCCCGGTCAAGCGCGGCATCAGCGTCTATTACACGCGCCTCAAGGTCGGCGGCATGGATTTCGCCATCCTGGAGGACCGGAAGTTCAAGTCCGGTCCCGAGGGCAAGATTCCTCAGCAAGGTCCGCGTCCCGACCATTTTACCGACGAAAAATTCGATCCGAAAACCATCGACCTGCCTGGGCTGCAGCTCCTTGGTGAGCGACAACTGAAGTTCCTCGCTGCTTGGTCCGAAGACTGGGGCGGCGTCCGTCACAAGGCTGTTTTGTCCGCGACGGCTTTCTGCGGAGCGGTCCACATGCATGGCAAGCGGGATGACCGCCTGCTCGCCGACTTGGATTGCAACGGCTGGCCGCAGAAGGGACGTGACGAGGCCCTGCGTGCCCTGCGCCGCGTGCAGGCCGTGCACCTTTGCGGCGACCAGCATCTCGCCGTGACCGTCAAGCACGGCATCGAGGCTTTCGGTGACGGCCCGTATGCGCTCACCAGTCCGGCGCTCGTGAATACGATCTACGGTCGTTGGTGGCACCCGAAGGATGAGAAGCCGGGTCCGAATCCGGTGGCCGGCAGTCCCTTGCCTTGGACGGGCGATTTCCTCGACGGTCTCGGCAATCGGATGTCGGTCCTCGCTTACGCCAACCCCGGAGACATTCAGGATGAACGTCAACGCGCCGATGGCTATGGCGTGGCTAAATTCCAGCTATCCGCCGCCAAGGTTACCTTCGAGTGCTGGCCCCGTTTCAGCGATTCCCGCAAGGGCGATGGCGAGCAGTTTCCGGGCTGGCCGCAGACTTTCCGTCTGCAGGATAACGACGGGCGCAAGCCGACGGGCACCCTGCCGGACGTCGACCTGAGCTTCGCCGGTGACCGGGCCGTGATCCAGGTGATCCACGAGCAGACGGGTGAGACGGTCTACTTCCGCCGTTTGCACCACGTCAGTTCCTTTACTCCGCCCGTTTTCGCCGACGGTACCTATACGGTGAAGGTCGGCGTGGATCGTCCTGATGCTCGCACCCTGACCGGCCAGCAGCCCGTGAAGCGTTAACGCTTCAGCAGAGCGTCGGCCTCGCTCAGCTTGAAGCGGACGCTGACCACGGAGTTCTGTTCCGGGCCGTCCGCGTATTTGACGTAGGTCGTGGCGACGATGGTGCCGTCCGGGAGAAGTTCGACGCCGGGGTAGCCGCAGTCGCCGATCTTCTTGCCGTATTGGTGGAGCAGCTTGATGCGATATTGGCCCGGCCGTCCGGACTTGAGCTCATCGTACGTACCGACCCAGGCGACGAAGTGGCCACGGGTAGGGCTGTCGAGGGCCTGATCGCGGAAGCACACGACCATGCGGCCGTCCGACGTGAAGACGCCGTTGTGGCGGTCGCCGGTGAGGCCCCAGCTCGTGTCGACGGGCTTGGACCAAGTAGCGCCTTCGTCCTGGCTGAACATCATCAGGCTCCGGCCCTTGTGGGTGTTCTCGCGGAGCAGGCAGGCGAGTTCGTTGCCGTCGGGTGAGCGGAAGACATACGGCTCGCAGGGGTTCTTACCGGCGACCTCGGCGACGATGCGGGGTTCGGACCACGTGAAGCCTCCGTCCACGGTGATCATCTGCAAGGTGACCAGCGGGCTCTTGTCGGCGCCGCCGGGCCCGCGGTGATAAAGCCCGAGCGTGCGTCCGTCCTTCAGCCGGACCATGCTGCTGAAGGTCATCACGCAAGGCAGGTTGAGCGGAGGCATTTCCTTCCAGGTCGCGCCTTCGTCCTCGCTCATGATGCTTGGCATGCCCGGGCCGCCGCGTTTGCCGAGGGCCGCGGAGAAGACCCAGAGGCGGGCTTTGCCGGCTGGGTCGACGATGCGATAGATGCTGGGGCAGTTCTGATGGGTGGAGAAGCCCTTCGGCAGCTGGGAGTCGAGGCGGGTCCAGGACTTGCCGCCGTCGTCGCTGCGGGCCATCGGTCCGGCGGAGCCGCCGTGATTGACGCACCAGACCGAGAAGATCGTCCGTCCGTTCGGCATCAGCAACGTCGTCGGGTGGCCTTGGTAGAGCGATGCCGTGCCGGCGCCGATGACCACCTGGCGCTCCTTCTGTCCCGAAAGGTCGACCACTGGCAGGTTCGGCTTCTCCTGCGCCGTGACCAAGGCGGCCAGGCAGAGCAGGGCGGTGAGCAGGGGGCGCATGCGGACAGCCTGCGGGAAGCGTAGGTGGATGCCAAGTCCATTGCCCCGCGTACCATCGTCTGCGGCTTTGTTCTTGGCCTGTTTGCGGGCGGCAAGGGTTCCGTTTAGGTCGGTGCATGTCCGCGCCCTTGGCCTTCATCCCGACCCGTGCCGCGGCCTTGGCGCGTCTGGAGGAATTCCTGCCCGGGGCGGGACGTTATGCGGCCGAGCGAAACTACGTCAGGCCGGGACATGGCAACGTCTCGCGGCTTTCGCCATGGGTACAGAAGCGTCTGCTTTTGGAGTCCGAGGTCGTGGCCGCGGCCAGAACCCGGTGGTCTTTCCCTGTCGTCGAGAAATTCGTCCAAGAGGCCTATTGGCGGACCTATTGGAAAGGCTGGCTGGAGCAGCGTCCGGCGGCCTGGACCCGCTGGGTCGAGGCCGTCCCACGTCTCCGGGATTCGTTGAGCGCCGACCAAAGGTCGACCCTCGAGGCTGCCCTCGCGGGCAAGACCGGCATCGCGGGTTTCGATGCCTGGGCGCAGGAACTCGTGGCCACCGGCTACCTTCATAACCACGCACGCATGTGGTTCGCGTCGATCTGGGTCTTCACGCTGCGCCTGCCGTGGGAGCTCGGAGCCTCGTTCTTTTACGAGCACCTCCTCGACGGGGATGTCGCCAGCAACACGCTCTCGTGGCGCTGGGTCGCTGGCCTGCAGACTCCGGGAAAGACCTATGTCGCTCGAGCGGACAACATCGCCTCCTATACCGATGGGGCGTATGCGACGGAGGCTGGTCAGCTAGCCTCCGCGCCATTTGCCATCAAGGAGGAGCCTCTGCCCAAGGTGGCGGCCTGGACCGAAGACGCGGCGCAGGTCGCTTCGCTCAAGACTATCGAGCGGCTTGGCCTGTGGCTGCACCCCGAAGACCTCGCGGTCGAGCAGGGCGAGCTGGCAGGACTGAAGGTCAATGCCATCAACGCCTCATGGCCGGCCGATATCTGCGTTCGCGCAGGATGGTCCGAGAAAGTTTCGGCCTGGACGCAGGCGTCGCTACATGACGGAGGGTCGCGGGCGGGGCAGCATTTCGGAGCTCCCGTCTCGTCGGGTGAAACCTCGGACTGGGCGCGTTCTCTGGTCGAATGGGCCAAGCAGAACAACCTGCAGGCCGTCGTCGCTTATCGTCCGTTCGTCGGGCCTTGGCTGACCGAGGCGCTCAGCCTGGAGGCTGCCTTTGCTTCCGCTGGCATCGCCATGATCTGGCGCCGCCGGACTTGGGATGCCGAGCATTTCCCGCACGCCACCCGCGGATATTTCCCCTTCTGGGAGCGTATCAAGTCCGCCGGTTGAAAGTTGGTGGGCCCACCGGGATTTGAACCCAGAACCAAGGAATTATGAGTTCCGTGCTCTAACCGTTGAGCTATAGGCCCGTGCGACAGAGATAGGACGAAATCGTCCCTGAGGGAAGGACGAACGCTTACTTGGCGACGACGTCGATCAGCTGGCTGCGGACCGGGGTGACGGTGGCGCGGTGCTTCTCTACGGCGGCGGAAAGGCGGGCGACGACGTCCGGATGTTCGGCCGAGATCTCGTGGGCTTCGGAAGGGTCGACGGCCAGGTTGAAGAGCAGGGGCTTGGCATGCTCGATCGGCTTGGGGTCGCCATAGGAGCCTTGGGTGATGAAGTGGATCTTCCAGTCGCCGAGGCGTGCCGCGTAGAGCTTCTCGCCGCGATAGTAGCAGAAGAGCCCACGGTCGACGGCGCGTTCCTGGAGCAGGAGCGGGGAGAGGTCGGTGCCGTCCATCGGACGTTCGGTCGGTATCTTCGCGCCGGCGAGCTTCGCGACGGTCGGGTAGAGGTCGAGCATCGTGCCGACGTTGTCGGTCACTCCCGGCTTGATCTTGCCCGGCCACCAAGCGATGCCGGGGACGCGCATGCCACCTTCCCAGGTGCTGCCCTTGCCGTCTTTGAGCAGGCCGGCGCTGCCGCCGGTCTCGGTGCCCATGAGCGTCCACGGGCCGTTGTCGCTGGTGAAGAAGACGAGCGTGTTGTCGGCCACGCCGTTGTCCTTGAGCGCCTTGAGCACTTCGCCGACGTTCCAGTCGAGTTCGGCGAGTACGTCGCCGTAGATGCCGCGGGGGCTCTTGCCTTTGAAACGTTCGGAGGCGAACAGCGGCGTATGCGGGAAGGTGTGCGGCAGGTAGAGGAAGAACGGCTTATCCTTGTTCGCACCGATGAATTTCACGGCCTCTTCGGCGTAGCGCTTCGTCAGCTGGGTCTGGTCGGTGCGCGCCTCGAGCAGTTCGCGCCCGCGGTAGAGGGCGGCGTTCCACCACTCGGGGTCCTGGTCGACGAGCGCGTTGGCCTTCTTCGGCTTCGGCTTGTCCGACGGGTTCATGTCGTTCGAATGCATCAGGCCGAAGTGGAAATCGAAGCCGTGGGCGAGCGGGTGGTGCTGCGGCTGCTGGTTGGCCCAGACGCCGAGGTGCCACTTGCCGATGATCCCCGTCGCGTAGCCGGCGTCCTTGAGCGTCTGCGCGAGCGTGACCTCGGAGGCGGGCAGGCCGCCGGTGGAGACCGCGCGGAGGACTCGGTACTGGTTATGCGCCATGCCCGAGCGGATCGGGTAACGACCCGTCAGCAGGGCGGCGCGGCTCGGGGTGCAGACTTCGGCGGCGGAATAGAACTGCGTGAAGCGCAGTCCTTGGGCGGCCATCTGGTCGAGGTGAGGGGTCTTGATCGTCGGGTGGCCGTAGCAACCGAGGTCGCCGTAGCCCAGGTCGTCGGCTAGGATGATGACGACATTCGGTTGGCCCGCGGCGGAAGCACCGAGGGAAAGCACGGTCAGCAGGGCCAGCAGCAGGGGTCGCATGGGGATGAGGAAGGCGACAGTCCGAGCGATGGCAAAGGCGTTTTCGGGCCGGGCAGGGAAGGGGCTTGAAACCTCCGGATAATCGGGAAATTTTGCCGTCATACCCCTATGCGTTCCGCCGTCTTCCTGTCTGCGCTTTCCCTCGTGGCCGCCCATGCCGCCGATGAGAAGCCCTACGAGCCCGACTTCACCCCGCAGCCGCCGGTCAAGGCCTTGTCGCCTGAGGAAGAACTCAAGACCATCGAGCTTCCCGAGGGCTATCGCCTCGAGCTCGTGCTCAGCGAGCGCGACGGCATCAAGGAGCCGGCCAACCTCACCTTCGACGGCAACGGCCGCATGTACATCGCCCAGCTGCGCACTTACATGCAGGACATCGACGGCAAGAACGAGCACGACCCCATCGGCGTCGTCTCGCGTCATGAGAGCACGAAGGGCGACGGCAAGTTCGACAAGCATGTCCTATTCAGGGACAAGATGATCCTGCCGCGCATGGTACTGCCGCTCGACGACCGCGTGCTGATCAACGAGACCGACACCCTGGACATCTTCGTCTACCGCGACACCAACGGCGACGGCGTCGCCGACACCAAGGAGCCATGGTTCGTGGGCGGCCCCAAGAACGGCAACCTCGAGCACCAGCAGAGCGGCCTCATCTGGACGATGGATAACTGGATCTACCAGACCTATAACGCCTATCGCCTGCGCTGGAACGGAGCGAAGGAACCTCTCAAGGAGAACATCCCCAACGGCGGAGGCCAGTGGGGCCTTGCGCAGGATGACCAAGGCAAGATCTGGTGGTCCAATGCCGGCGGGGAAAAAGGCCTGTGGCATTTCCAGACCCCGATCCTCTACGGAGCGTACGACATCAAGACGCAGTATCCCGAGGACTTCATGCAGGTCTGGCCCAAGATCGGCCTGGCCGACCACCAGGGCGGCGCCGGTCGCACCCGTCTCGACAAGACCCTGAACCACTTCACCGCTTCCTGCGGCCAGGAAGTCGTCCGTGGCGATCGCCTGCCCGCCGACCTCCGCGGCGACGTGCTCATCTCCGAGCCGGTCGGTCGCCTCATCCGCCGCGCCAAGGTCGCCAACGACGACGGCATCACCCGCATCAGCAATCCGCACGGCCAGTCCGAGTTCATCCGCTCGAGCGACCCCAATTTCCGCATCGTCAACATGGTGAACGGACCGGACGGCTGCCTCTACCTCGTGGACATGTACCGCGGCATCATCCAGGAAGGCAACTGGGTCAAGGAAGGCAGCTACCTCCGCAAGGTCGTCCAGCAGTACTCCATGGACAAGGTCTTCGGCTACGGCCGCATCTGGCGTCTCGTGCACAAGGACTTCAAGCCCGGCCCGCAGCCGCGCATGCTCGAGGAGACCCCGGCCCAGCTCGTCGCGCATCTTTCCCATCCTAATGGCTGGTGGCGCGATACCGCCCAGAAACTGCTCGTCCTGAAGGGCGACAAGTCGGTCGTGCCGGCGCTCACCGAACTCGCCCTCGGCGGCAAGGAGTCCCTCGGCCGGATCCACGCACTCTGGACGCTCGAAGGCCTCGGCGCCCTCGACGCCAAGACCGTGCGCGCCTTCCTTGCCGACAAGAATCCTGACCTCCGTCGCCAGGGCCTGCGCGCCGGCGAATCGCTGGTCCGCGCCGGCGACAGGTCGCTCATCGAAGATTTCGCCAAGCTCGGCGCCGACCAGGATCCCAACGTCGTGCTGCAGACCATCATGACCGCCAAGGTCCTCGGGTCGAACGAGGTCAAAGCCTGGCCTGACTACGCCAAGTTCCAGCAGAAGGTCCTGCTGACTTCCGCTTCCAAGGGCGTGAAGGAGCTCGGCGCCATGGTGCTTACCGGCACCGACCAGGTCGGCGGCCGAGAGTATACCGGCGAAGAGAACAAGCTGCTCGTCAAGGGGCAGGCCATCTATCGCGAACTTTGCTTCGCCTGCCATGGTTACGACGGCAAGGGTATGGCCGTCGACGGCCCGAAGCCTGGCATGACCATCGCGCCGCCTTTCGGTAATTCGCTCACCGTGAACGGGCATCGCGACGGCATCGTCCGCGTGCTCCTCAACGGCATGGCAGGCCCCATCGGCGGCAAGACCTACGACGCCCAGATGGTGCCGATGCCCATGAACGACGACGAGTGGATCGCCGCCGTCGCCTCGTATGTGCGCAATTCCTTCGGCAACAAAGGCGCCCTCATCTTCCCCAAGGACGTCGCCCGTATCCGCGAGGAAGTGAAGGGCGTCACCGCTCCGTGGACCCAGGAAACCCTGCAGGCCTCGTTGCCTCCCATCGTCAAGGCCGCCAAGGATTGGAAGGTCACGGCGAGCGACCAAGCTGACGTCGCGCAGAACGGCTGTGATGCCGACGGCAAGACCCGCTGGGAGACCAAGGATCAGCAGAAGAAGGGCATGTGGTATCAGGTCGAGCTTCCGGCCACGCAGGTCGTCGCAGGCGTCCGCATGGATAATTCCGGCCGCCCGAGCGCCTTCCCTAAGAACTTCAAGGTCGAGGGCTCGGTCGACGGCAAGAAGTGGTTCCCCCTCGGAACCAGCCACGGCCTGTATAAGCTCTCCGAAGCCTACTTCGGCGCCAAGCCGACCAAGTTCATCAAGGTGACGCTGACCGACGCCACCAAGAACCAGCCTTGGGCGATCCAGGAACTCCAGCTCATCGCGCAGAAGTAAATCAGGCGCATTCTCCTTAAGACAGGGCGGCCGCGGTCGCCCTGTCATGTTTATCAACCATGACTCCCGAGCAGCGAGCGCTCTTCAAACAGGCCGTCTTCCGCTGTGCGCCTTTGCCGCCGGACTGGCCGGCGGATTTCGCGATCATCACGGCTTACGATCCGGACGGATTGCCGACGACCGCGGAACTTAACCGCGCCGCCGACGAGGCCTTGGAGTCGGAACTGCGCGCCGCAGGGTATCGTCTGCATCGGATCGCCGGAGGGTCGGCGGACGGGGTCCATCTCGAGCCTGGCTGGGGCGTGCCGATCGGACTGCCGGGAACGGTGGAGTTCGGCCGACGCTACCGGCAGGTCGCCGTGTTCTATGTCAGGGGCAGGGAAGTCACCTTGGTCGCCTGCGAGGACGGTGCGACCGAGGTCATGACGAGGCCGTTCCGGGCCGTCTGACCATTTTCGGATTGGAACACCTCGGGATTTCGGGACTCTTACCCGTAACCCCACCTCCCATGAAGCGACTCCTGTCCCTCCTCGCCGTCCTGGCCGCCGTCGTCGGCGTCCGCGCGGCCGACGCCCCCGGCCTCGTCAACGGCAATCCGCCCGACATGCGCACGCTCAAGAGCGGCGACGCGGCCCCGGACTTCGAGCTGCTCGGCACCGACGGCAAGAAGCACAAGCTCGCCGAATACACCGGCGGCGAAGCCCTCGTCGTGCTCTTCACTTCCAACCACTGCCCGACCTCGCACAGCATCGAGCGCCGCCTCCAGAAGTTCTATGAAGAATACAAGGGCAAGGGCGTGAAGCTCGTCGCGATCAATCCCAACCACCCGGACGGCCTCAGCAAGGATGAGCTCGGCTACGGCGAGTTCGGCGACTCCTACGAGGAGATGAAGCCTTACGCCGAGAAGAACAAGTGGACCTTCGACTACCTGTACGACGGCGACACCCAGGCCGTCGCCCGCGCCTACGGCTGCCTCGCGACCCCGCACGTCTTCGTCTTCGACAAGAACCTCAAGCTCCGCTACCAGGGCCGCTTCGACGACTCCCGCTTCTACGACGACAGCACCGTGAAGTCCAAGGACTGCCAGAACGCCGTCGACGCCATCCTTGCCGGCAAGCCGGTCGCCCTCGAGCTGACCAAGCCCATGGGTTGCTCCACCAAGTGGCGCGAGAAGAAGGCCCTGCATGACGCCAAGCACGAGACCTGGGCCAAGACCCCGGTCACCGTCGAGACGATCGACAAGGCCGGCATCGCCAACCTGCGCGCCAACAAGTCGAACAAGTACCGCCTCATCAACGTCTGGGCCACCTGGTGCGGCCCGTGCGTCAAGGAGTTCCCCGACCTCGTCGAGATCTCCCGCAAGTTCGACATGCGCGACTTCGAGCTCGTGACCATCAGCCTCGACAAGCCCGAGGACAAGGCCAAGGCCGAGGCGTTCCTCTTCAAGCAGGCCGCCGGCCTCAGCAAGAAGGTCGAGAACTCCCTCAAGAAGGAAGGCCGCACCACCAACAGCTACCTCTTCGCCGGCAGCGGCGACGACCTCGCGGCCGCCCTCGACAAGGAGATGCCGGGTCCCATCCCGCACACCATCGTCGTGGCCCCCGGCGGCGAGATCGTCTATCGCCACACCGGCGTCATCGACCGCGCCGCGGTGGAGAACGCGATCCTCGACAAGATGAACCGCTTCTACTCTCCGGCCGCGCCGAAGAAGTAAGCCGTTCCGCCCAAGGAAAAGCCCCGGCCGCAGCGATGCGGACCGGGGCTTTTCGTTGGCCGCGATTTCAGGCTTCAGACCGCGAGCGCGAACGTCTGATCCAGCGGATTGAGCCAGACTTTCACGCGCGGCAGCCAGGAAGGACCGATGATCGCGTCGATGTCGAGGGCGCGAAGGAAAGGGCTCATCGGCACCGGCGAGACGCCGCCGCCGAGGGCGCTCGGCGCTTCGCCGACCTGTTCGAGCAGGTCATGTCCGGCCAGCGTGAAGGGAACTACGTAGGACTGCGGGATCTCCATGTCGCCGAACATCGGGCTGAAGTCCTTGAAACCCGTCTGCGGCTTGAGGCCCGCTACGAACTTACGGTCCGTCACGTAACCGAACTGCGCGCCGGTATCCCAAAGCACGCGGGCCGGCTGGCCGTTGAGCGACACGTGGAAAAGCGGGATGTCGGACATCGGCGCGAGCTCGTAGGGCTGGGAATCGAAGCCGGCGGGCATCTCATCGCCGGCCGTCAGGGTACGGTGGGCCACGTCGAAGAGCAGGGTGGTCTGGGCGAGCAGGTCCATGCCCAGCAGCGCGTCGACCTGGACGCCGATCGCGGCGGACAGTTTGTCGAACGTGAAGCCCATGTAGCCGCCCTTGTTGACGCCGTGGTTCTGGTTCTGCCAGGTCAGGCGACCCGTGGTCGAGGAGCTGAAGGGGGCGCCCGTATCGACGAGGGCACGGCCTTCCGGGAGGTCGATGAACAGGTGACGATTGAGAAGGTACAATTTGTAGGTGCAGACCATGTGGGAAATAGGAGTTTTGCGCGGCATAAGGGCGAATTGCTGACAGTTATAGATGCTAACAGTGGGGTGTCAAGCCGCGGAGTGCCCGAAAGGGGAAACCGGATGATTGGCTGGGGATCATTTTCGGGTGCCAGGTCTCGGCTGCAGGTTCGGGTGCGGGCACAGGTTCAGGTACAGGTTCCGGGCCCTGCACCTGACCCCGAACACCTGAACCCGGCGCCCGATACCCGAGACCAGAGACCTTAAAATGACCCGCAGCATACTGTCCGGTCTCCCTTTGAGCCCTTGCATCTGTCGGGCATAAAGAGGCCCCGGATCACCCGATCCGGGGCCTCTGGAAGGCGGCTGGAGGGCTGATTAGGCCTTCTTCACCTTAACCCACTGCTTCGTCTTGGCGGACTCCAGGACGGCGTCGCAGACGTACTGGGTGCCGAGCGCGTGGCGGAAGTCCGGGTAGGCCTTGGGAGCCTTCGGGTCGTCGAGGCTCTTGAGGAACTCGGCGAGGGCGTGGGTGAAGGAGTGCTCGTAACCGAGGCAGAGACCCGGGACCCACCAGTTGCCGGCGTACGGATGGTCGCCGTCGGACGTGTGGATGCTGGCCCAACCGCGACGATCGCCGGGGACGGCGTGGTCGAAGTAGTTGAGGCGGTTGAGGTCGTGGAGGTCCCACTGGAGGGACTTCTTCTCGCCGTTGATCTCGAACGTGTAGAGCGCCTTGTGGCCACGCGCGTAGCGGGTGGATTCGAACTGGGCGATCGAGCCGTTCTCGAATCGGCAGAGGAAGATCGCGGCGTCATCGATGGTGACGGCCTGCTTCTTGCCCGTGGCGGTGTGGACGCGCTCC
>JACCDP011459425.1_pt1 | contig 21760 bp, 18 predicted proteins | sample 7445841 | NCBI WGS metagenome assembly JACCDP01 (sample SAMN15323441, study PRJNA562643) | freshwater metagenome | isolation source: river surface water | place: USA:Blue River Watershed | collected 2017-08-17
CCAGACACCAAAACCTCTCAGTTGCATACCCTATTACCTATTAGTCAAAATATCAAAGAACTTCAATAACACAAAAGTAAGCCAACTCAATTAACCCCGCAATACGGGGTATAGTGGAGGCTTACTCTGCGGCGCGGATGGTGTGAGCCTGACAATACCTGCAACCCGCTGCATAGCTGGTAATGTAGCCAATCAGGCGTTTCAATTCACTGCTTACATTCCCTTCATTCTTCATCACGGCCTTATTCAGTTCTATAAAGGCATAGGCTATGTGTGGCCGGTGATACATGGTGATAACACTGTTCGGACAAAAGCCAAGCGTTTCATTATAGAAGGCTATGAGTTGATTCAGGGATTCATCCTGATGCCCGGAAACCGGACTTACTAAAGGTTTTTTCATAATGGTTAGTTGGGTTGTTTTAGCACGTAAAATAGAAAGTCTTTAGCGTAAATTCAAAAATATTTTAGGGCATTAACAGGTTTTGGAAAAGCAGGGCCATTTATTTTTTTTCAATTTTAAAGATGTAAGTAGTATGGTTTTCGTTGTTCAGGGGATTAAGAAAATGCATAAGTTTATCTACGGCGCTGGGTGCTATAGTGGTTTCATACTTCATCCCCGGAAAGAAGTATTTCATGGTTCCTGTTCTTTCAGCTATATTTTCGGCCTGGAGAAAAACAATATAATTGGGTTTCAACGAATCGGGCAATTGATCGTATTTCTGTTTCAGGTTCCTGGCGCTTTCCAGTTGAGTAACCCCAAAGGGAGAAATCCATTTCTGCAGGTAAAACAAGGGAGGCAACTGAAAATCATTGCGGTTACTGTCTTCCATAATAATATTTACCACATCTCCTTTTTGTGCCAGGTAGCACATAGACTCTACCCTGTTTCTTTTGGAATAGGAAACAGAAATAAAAAGCAAGGCAATGGTATTTAAGGTCCAGAAAAATATCCAAAAGCCTTTGTATAAGCCAGGGCGTTTTTGCCAGAATTTCGATTTCCCGTAAAATTCTGTCCAGCCCATACTTCCAAGTATAACTAAGAAAGGGATAAAGGGGAGGATGAAGCGTTCCTGTTTATTGGGGAAGTAGGAGTGAAAGGCAAAAAATACAAAGGCCGGAAGAAAGAGTATCAGGTGCTTTTTCCATAACCTGAAGTACCCGGAGAACAGGAATAAACTAATGGGTGGAATCAGCACCCCGCTCACAAACAGCAGGTACATATACCATTCACCTACCAGGTAGGAAGTGGCATTGTTGATGTTATAAATAACATATTCATGAAATTCGGCAAAGGGTCGGTGCCAGATGAATTGATCTATTCCTCCCTGCACCAATACTGCAATAGAAACAAATCCAATAATGGTAAGCACAACGGCCATAATATGCCTTGTAAATAACACGGCTAGTCCAAAACCTGCCGTAAACATAAGGGTTTGAAAACGGATGTTGAAAGCCACACCCAGCAGCATTCCGGCATATAAAAAGTGCTTCAGATTCCATTTTTCCTCATGCTTCACTACTAACCAACTGGCAGCCAGTAAAGGTGGTATACACACTACTTCAACTAAATTCCTGACACTTAAAAAGGGTAACATCCAGAAAAGGGCCAGGATGATACCACATAAGCGAGCAGCCTTAATACCCCCTTTTTTTTCTGTTATTTTGTATGAGTAATAAACAATAAGTAATGAAAAGGCCCCGTGTATAAGGCGAATAAAATACATTTTGGTTTGTGGGTCTTGCAGCCCTAAAAATTTAAGCACTGACAAAATAAGGTAGGTAATGCCCACATAAAAGAAGCTATGCCCTTGAGGTTGCCGGTTGGGATCATTTTCATTGGGCAGCCAATCGTTATAATCATCTCCGTCTACCCATGACTGAGCGGCTTCAATAATCAGGAAATGATCGTCGTGCATGCCAAAACCTTTGGAAAAGAACGCTGACAACAGCCTGAAAAAAACGGCTAAATACAATATAAGCTGAAGGGGTTTTTCTTCCCAAAGTTTTTTAAAATAATGCATAAGGCAGCAAAATTAGGCTTTTTATTTTAGTATTCATTTCCCTGAATAAAGGTTCAGCATTTGTAGCTGTCTTTTTGTACTTTTGTACCCAAATCAGTAATTCAACCAAATGGCAAAAGAAAGTATGATCAGGTGTTCGTTTTGCGGACGTGACAAACGGGAGACTAAAATGTTAATTGCAGGCCAGAGCGGTCATATATGTGAAATATGTGTTGCAGAGGCTTTTAAAATTGTTAGTACAGACACTGAAACCCATAAAAAGGAAAATGCCCGGCAAACACTCACCATATTAAAACCTGCGGTGATAAAAAAACACCTGGATGAGTATATTATTGGGCAGGAAGAGGCTAAAAAGGTCTTGAGTGTGGCTGTATACAATCACTTTAAAAGAGTAGCTTCCGGAACAAAAGGGAAGAAAGACGAAGAGCAGGTAGAAATTGAGAAATCCAATGTCATACTGGTTGGCGAAACCGGAACCGGGAAAACCCTTATGGCCCGCACCATAGCTAAATTGCTAAATGTTCCGTTTTGTATAGCAGATGCTACTGTTTTTACAGAGGCAGGGTATGTAGGAGAAGATGTTGAGAGCATTATTACCAGGCTGTTGCAGGCAGCCAACTACGATGTAGCAGCAGCAGAACACGGAATAGTTTTTATCGATGAAATAGATAAAATTTCAAGAAAAGGCGATAATCCTTCGCTTACACGTGATATAAAGGAAGGCACCCAACAGGCACTGTTAAAGCTGCTGGAAGACTCTATTACCAACGTTCCCCCACAGGGAGGAAGAAAACACCCGGATGCAAAGATGATACAGGTTAACACCAAAAATATTTTATTTATTTGTGGTGGAGCCTTTGATGGTATTGATAAAAAGATTGCTTCCCGCTTAAACACCCAGGCAATTGGTTATAGTGCATCTGTAAATGGAGAGGAAATAGACAAATCCAATTTACTTCAATATGTAGCCCCACAGGATCTTAAAAGCTTTGGACTTATACCCGAGCTCATTGGAAGATTACCCGTGCTTACCTACTTGCAACCACTGGATGCACAAGCCTTGCGGGATATTTTAACCAAGCCCAAAAATGCCTTAATGAAACAATACCAGAAATTATTTGAAATAGATGGAGTTAAATTAGAGGCTACAGATGAGGTGCTCGACTTCATTGTGCAAAAGGCCATTGAATTTAAATTGGGGGCCAGAGGACTTCGCTCCATTATGGAAGCCATTATGCTCGATGCCATGTTCACTGTTCCTTCTGAAGAAAATCCGAAAAAGAAATTTACCATTACCCTGGAGTATGCTAAAGAAAAACTAAATAAATCTAAACTATCCAAATTAATGGCCGCCTGATTACTGTGTCATGTAAGCCCATACTGTATTTCTATGCTTTTTCAAAACTACTCATACACAGTTAGTGAACGGTTTATCCGTTATGCTCAAATGGATACACAGTCCGATCCCGGATCCAACACCAGCCCATCAACCGAAAAGCAAAAGAACTTAGCCAGGCTGCTGGTACAGGAATTAAAGGAAATGGGAGTAAGTGATGCAGAAACCGATGAATATGGCTATGTATATGCCAGCATTCCGGCCACCAGTACCAAACAGGTACCGGTAATTTGTTTCTGCTCCCACATGGATACTTCCCCCGACTGCAGCGGTAAAGATGTGAAACCCCTGGTACATAAGAATTATAGGGGAGAAGACATTGTTTTGCCTGATGACCCTACACAGGTTATACGCTTTAACAATCACCCGGCATTAGCCACACAAATTGGTAATGATATTATTACTGCAAGCGGCAACACCTTATTGGGTGCTGATAATAAAGCAGGTGTAGCCGAAATTATGGATGCGACCCGTTTCCTCATTATGCACCCGGAAATTAAACACGGTAAAATACGAATTTTATTTACCCCCGATGAAGAAATTGGAAGAGGAGTAGAGAAAGTAGACATGAAAAAACTGGGAGCCTTTGCCGGTTATACCATGGATGGAGAAACCCTGGGTCATATTGAAAACGAAACCTTTTCAGCAGATGCGGTAAGTATAAACATCTATGGTTTACCAACACACCCCGGCTTTGCCAAAAATAAAATGGAACACGCCATTAAAATTGCTGCTGAAGTTGTACATCGATTGCCTAAGGACAAATGCCCGGAGAACACAGAAAACAAACAACCTTTTATACACCCGGTTGCTATTAACGGCGGACTGGAACAAGTGAGCTTACAGTTAATACTGCGTGCTTTTGATATACTTACTTTAAAGAACCTCGGTGAGGAGCTGCGAAAAATAACCAGAGATGTATTAACTGTATACCCTAACAGCAGTTTTACCTTTGAAGTAAAAGAACAGTACCGTAACATGAAAGAAATCCTTGACCAACACCCGCAGGTAACTGCCTTTGCCCTTGAGGCCATAGAAAGAGCAGGAGTGAAGCCGGTATTATCCAGCATCAGGGGAGGAACAGATGGATCCAGACTTTCATTTATGGGCTTGCCCTGCCCTAATATTTTTGCCGGCGAGCATGCCTTCCATAGTAAGCAGGAGTGGGTATCGGTGCAAGACATGCAAAAGGCAGTTGAAACCATTGTACACCTCTGCATGATTTGGGAAGAAAAAGGAGCTTCATGAAACACCTGCTCATCATAGTTTTTGCGCTGTGCACCACTTTTTTTCCGGTGAGTAATATTCTGGCTCAAAAAAGGGATAAACAGACAGCTTCGGCTAAAGATAGTTTACCTGCTTTTGATACTAATTATTACCGGTCTTATACCGATAGGCTAATCATAGGAATATTTCAAGCAAAACGAAACTACGAAATACTGCTCCATCAACCCCTGTATAAAGATAAGGGGTCTGCTGATGTTAAGTTAACCGGAAATATCAATGATGTTACCGGATTTGATATAGCCTACGATAAATTTTCCCTTTCACTGGCAAATAGAACCGTTGCCAGCAACAACCCTTATATCGGGAACAGTAAATACAACAGCATACAACTTAACTTTGGTAATCCAGATTGGGCACTGGAAACTTCTTTCCGCAGGTATAAAGGGTTTTACGATAACAATCACCTGTTGCCAGATTCTTTTAGTAAAAAAAATAACATTCACTATATCGATCCCAGTTTTCTTAACCAAAGCTGGAAAGCAAAGTACCTGTACTTTTTTAATCACAAAAGATTTTCTTTTTACTCTGGTTATTCCTGTAATTTCCGCCAACTCAAAACCGCTTTTTCCTGGGTGTATGTCAGTAATCTCTACTTTACAAAATTGTCAACCGACAGTACCTTTGTTCCGCTTTTTTTACGGGATCATTATCCCCTGGTTGAGGATCTTCATCAGGTAAATGTTCTGGGCATATCTTCCGGATTTGGCGCTTCCTGGAACTTAGTCATATTTAAAGGCTTATTCATGAACATTACTTTCCTGGGCGGACTGGAACCCCAGCACAGGACTTATTATTCAAGGGTTGCGGGACTTCAGAAAGGGTGGCATCTTTCACTGTGTGGAGATTTCAGAACATCGATTGGATTTAACCTCAAAAGATTTTATTTGCTGATTAGTTCTTTAAATGATGTGGCTTACATTAACTCCAAACAATTGGAATTAAAAAACAAATATATTTCCGGTTCTTTTACCATGGGCTTCAGAATAAAAACCAAAACACCCGCATTTTATCAACGATTTCAGCAAACCAAACTGTATAAGCTGCTTTAAGGTGAAAGGTATATACATAACTAATGCGGAAAAACAGGTGATCATTCAAAACCTGCTCCGGCAGTTTTCACTCTACAACTACGCGTGTTTGCTGCATAGCGGTGAAGCTGAAGAAAATGTGGAAGTATTGGCCGGGTTCGCAAAATCTCCGGCTTTATTTTCCTATGCCGAAGCAGAGGCACAGAGCGGTTGGAAAATGGGTTACCTGTCTTACGAATTAAAAAACCAGTTGGAGTCGCTTAAAAGCCCTGATACATCTACTTATCCGGTTAAGCCTTCAGCTTTTTTTTGCCCTGAGCTGGTCATTGCAATTCACAACAATGAATTGCAGCTGCTTCATCAACCTGCTTGTACAGAGGAAGAAAAAAAAGAGTTGTTGCATTCCTTATTAGCACCGGTAAATGCGATTGATGAAATTAATACAGAAATCATCATTCAACAGCGCAGCTCCAAAGAAAAATACCTGCGTACGGTACGTCAGCTCAAGGAACATATCAGGCGTGGCGATATTTATGAAATAAATTACTGCATGGAGTTTTTTTCGGAACAGGCCAAAATAAACCCTGTAGCCGTATTTGAGAAGTTAAGTGACTTATCGGCTGCTCCATTTTCTTCTTTGCTGCGCATGAATGATACCTGGGTAATAGGAGCGAGTCCGGAAAGATTTTTATGGAAAAAAAGCAATACATTAACTACGCAACCAATAAAAGGTACAGCGCGCAGGCATAGTCATTTTTTAACAGATGAACAACTAAAACTAAGCTTGCTGAACAGCAGGAAGGAACGCAGTGAAAATGTGATGATAGTGGATGTAGCCCGTAATGACCTGTCGCGTGTAGCCGAGCGGGGCAGTGTGAAAGTGAATGAATTATTTGGAATATACAGTTACCGGCAGGTACATCAAATGATATCCACCATAAGCTGTAGGGTGAAGGAAGGGCATGGTTTTAAATCCATTATCGAAGCCTGTTTCCCTATGGCATCCATGACCGGAGCTCCTAAAATCAGCGCCATGCGTTTAATAGACCGTTATGAAGAAAGCACCAGAGGTATTTATTCTGGCAGCATTGGGTATATAAGTCCTGACGGCAATTTTGATTTAAATGTGGTGATCAGAAGTATTATTTATCAGCAAAGCCTGTCGCGCCTTAGTTTTTCTGTGGGTAGTGCCATAACCTATCTTTGCGATGAGGAACAGGAATATGAAGAGTGTTTATTAAAAGCCAAAGCCCTTTTTCAGGCTTTAGGGGCAGCTATGCCAGCAGGTAATTAATTAATAATAGCGGTCGTGCTCCAGGTAATTCTGCACATAGTCTTTTACTCCTTCTTCAAGGGTATGGAATTTTTCTGTATAGCCGGCAGAAACGAGTTTATTCATTTTTGCCTCAGTAAAATACTGGTATTTATCCCTGATGTCTGCAGGAGTGTCAATGAAATCAATGTTTTCAGGTTTTTGCAAGGCCTTAAACGTATTTCGGGCCAGGTCTAAAAAGCTCCGAGCCTTCCCTGTTCCTAAATTATACAGCCCATTGGGTACTTTGTTCTTGTATAAGAATAAACACACATTAATGACATCTTTTACATAAATAAAGTCACGTAATTGTTCCCCATCCTTATACTGAGGATTGTGTGAGCGAAACAATTTTATTTTTCCCTGCTGGTTAATTTGCCGGTAGGCATGAAATATTACGGAAGCCATTCTTCCTTTATGGTATTCATTGGGACCATATACGTTAAAAAATTTCAGACCAACCCAATATGCAGGTTTCTTTTCCTGTTTCAGCGCCCATTTATCAAATTCATTTTTGGAGTCGCCATAAGCATTGAGCGGTTTTAACTGATACACTGCTTCTTCGTTGGTATCGTCATAACCAAGCTCTCCCAGCCCATATGTAGCAGCAGAAGATGCGTAAACAAAAGGAACTTTATGGGTTTCACAAAGTTTCCAGAGTGAAACGGTATAGTTGTAGTTGAGTTCTGTTAAAATTTGCCGGTTAAATTCGGTGGTATCTGTTCGGGCTCCTATATGAAACACAAAGGTAATTTTAGTGGTGTTTTGCTGAAACCACTTCGCAAAATCTGCACGTTCCACCTTAATGGCAAACTTTTTTGCAATGAGGTTGTTTTCTTTTTCAAGCTTTGAAAAATCATCTACCAAAATGAGGTCGTTAAACCCTTCTTTATTTAGCCTGGAAACCAAACAACTGCCAATGAATCCTGCGGCTCCTGTTACTACAATCATGTTCTGTATACGATAAACTGTACGTGTCTGCAAAATTACGGAATGTAGGCTCAGCTACCAAGTTTTTTTAATCCGATTATTGAACTATATTTGGCGGATTAGTTTTAAACAAACCATGCAGATCAGAAGAGTTTTTGACATTTTGTACAAATTGAATAATGCCGCTCCCAAGGAGGATCTTTTGGCGTCTAAAACAAATGGTTCCTGGCATAAATACAGTAGTACGGAGGTTTTGGAACAAGTAAATATACTGTGTTATGCATTAATGCAGCTTGGACTGAGAAAAGGCGACAAAGTAGCTATTATTTCAAATAACAGACCCGAATGGAATTTTGTGGATTTTGCCTGTCAGCAACTGAATCTTATTTCTGTACCTGTTTTTCCTACAGCAAGTCCAAAAGACTTAACCTATATCTTAAACGATGCAGAAGTTAAGCTGGTATTTGTTTCCTCCAAAGAAGTGTATGCCCGTTTAGCCGGAATACAAGATCAGGTGCCGGATGTAAAACTGGTGTATTCATTCAATACCATAGAAGGACTTCCATCCTTTCAATCCCTTACAGCATTGGGGAAAGAGCACCCCAATCCGGTATTGCTCAAAGAAATAAGTGATGCCGTAACCTCCGAAGATTTATTTACCATACTCTACACTTCAGGAACCACAGGTGTTCCAAAGGGTGTAATGCTCAATCACCGTAACCTCATCAGCAATGTGGAAGCTACCCAATCACTGGCTCCCTTTGCGCCACACTGGAGAGCCCTGAGCTTTCTGCCACTTAATCATGTGCTGGAGCGGATGATTGTTTTTCTTTACCTCTATAGAAACGTATCTGTTTATTACGCAGAAGGTATAGAAACAATAGGAGACAACCTGAGGGAAATAAAACCGCATATTTTTGTAACGGTTCCCCGTTTGCTGGAACGCGTGTATGATAAACTTATTTCGGCAGGTGAAAAACTAACAGGACTACAAAAAAAGATTTTCTTTTGGGCGGTGGATATAGCCTTAAACTACGAAGCAGATAAATCACAAGGGTTTCTTTATGACTTGAAAAGAAAAATTGCCGATAAATTAGTGTACAGCAAGTGGAGGCAGGCACTGGGAGGCAACATGGTGTGCATAGCCTGTGGAGGAGCCGCCCTGCAAAGCCGACTAGCGAAAGTATTTTCCTGTGCAGGAATAACTATACTGGAAGGTTATGGGCTTACCGAAACAGCTGTTGTGGTGGCCGTGAATAGTTTCAGGCCAGGGGCCATAAAAATAGGAACCGTAGGTATGGTGCATGATAATACCCAGGTTAAAATTGCCGAAGACGGTGAGATATTAGTAAAAAGCCCCAGTATCATGATGGGCTATTACAAAAAGCCGGAAGCAACAAAGGAGGTGATTGATCAGGAAGGATGGTTCCATACCGGCGACATTGGCACCTTCATTGACGGAAAATTTTTAAAAATAACCGACCGGAAAAAGGAAATATTTAAAACCACCTCCGGTAAATACGTGGCGCCACTGGCCATTGAAAATAAACTGAAAGAATGCAGGTTTGTAGAGCAGTGCATGGTGATTGGAGAAAATCAGAAATTTGCTTCTGCACTGATTGTTCCTGATTTTGAATACATCAAAGAATGGTGTGCCCGGAGAAATATTCCCTTTACAGGCAAAGAAGAAATGATCAAAAACGAAGAGATTAAATCAGAAATAAACCGCTTCATACGGGAAATGAATAAAAACCTGGCTCCCTATGAGCAAATTAAGCGCCCGGAAATACTTTTGAAGCAGTGGACGGTGGATGATGGAGAACTTACCCCAAAATTAAGTTTAAAAAGAAAAGTAATTCTTGAAAAGAATAAAGAAGTAATAAGCAAGATTTACGAAAAAGAAGAGTAATCTAAAGAACAATTAAACTACCTAATATAAATCAACCCCGCAAAATGAAAATCTCTATTATTGTTGCTGTAGCTGAAAACAATGTTATTGGAAAAGACAACCAACTCATCTGGCACATGCCGGAAGACATGAATTTTTTCAAGGAAAAAACCAAAGGACATTGTATAATTACCGGAAGAAAAAATTATGAATCCATTCCTGAAAAGTACAGACCCTTACCAGACCGGACAAACATCGTACTTTCTGGAAAGACCGGATACAAGGCACCAGGAGCCATTGTAGTTGGCACAGTATATGAGGCCATGGAAACAGCCCGTGAGTTAAAAGAAAATGAACTGTTCATTATTGGAGGAGGTGTAGTTTATAAAGAATTTATGGAGTTGGTGGAGTGCATTTACTTAACCCGCATTCACCATAGCTTTGAAGGAGACACTTTTTTTCCGGAATTGGATGAGTTGAAGTGGAAAAAAGTAGAGGAAAAACACTGCAAGGCAGATGCTAAAAACCCTTATGATTATACCTTTGAAACTTATCAAAGGAAGTAATTTGAGAATTTGGCAATTTGAGAATTAGGCGATTTGAAGATTTGAGGATTTGAGAATGTAGTATAAAGCCACACTAAAATTAGCCGATTTGTTGATTAGCTAATTAGCTAATCGGCTAATTAATTCAGGCTCTCTAAGGCACACAGATAATTTGAGAATTTGGAAATGTGAGAATTTGAAAATGGACTTGAATATCCAAAAATACCGGTGGCTGAGGCACTCGAAGCCACAGTTAATTTGACAATTTGAAAATGTGAGAATTTGAAAATGGGCTTGGATATCCAAAAATACCGGTGGCTGAGGCACTCGAAGCCACACAGATAATTTGAGAATTGGGAAATGTGAGAATTTGAAAATGGACTTGGATATCCAAAAATACCGGTGGCTGAGGCCCTCGAAGCCACGGATAATTTGAGAATTTGGAAATGTGAGAATTTGAAAATGGACTTGGATATCCAAAAATACCGGTGGCTGAGGCACTCGAAGCCACACTAAGAATTAGCCGATTTGTTGATCAGCTCCCCGATAGATATTGGGATAGCTGATGGAAAAAAACAATTAGCTAATTGGCTAATCAGCTAATTGAACCTGGCTCTGTTTTTCCAGGTAAATAATCAGGTATTACTTTCTTCCTCCGTAGACCATGCTGTCGCTAAAAGCTGTTCTATATGTTCAGGATTTATAGAGAAACCATCGGCTGTGCTTTTTATTCCACATTGTTCCAGGTTCAGGTAACCGGTATCCTGTTTCCATTTTCCCAGATATGGGTTGTAATCGCATTCTTTTTCAAAGTAAAATTGATTAGTTCCTCTTTTAATAGGAAGCCTCCTGTCCATACACAAATACCGGAATTCACAATCCTTGCAAACATCAGTTTGGTCTTTGCTTAAATTCCACAGCTCTTGAAATTCAGGTTGCTGCACAACCTCTATTAGTTTTGTTTCGCCAAGTTTTCCGGATGTTCCGGAAGTATTAAAGCTGTTTTTTATTTCCCCCTTTTTACCTATAAATAGTTTACGGTTATAATAGGTGTTATAAAAGAGCGCTTCCATATAAAGGTGAATATTGGGAGCCATGTGTTTTCTTACATCCTCTTCCACCCGAAATTTCCCATGTATAAATTCAAATTTACCTTCTTTTTTGTTTTCAGGTGACTGGTAAACCTTAACTTCTATTACTCTTCCATCTTCTTGCAGCAGCAGCTCTAATTCAGCAGTTAAATACTGTTCATCGTTTATACCCGTAAAGATGAAGGAGATGTTTTCTACCGATGCTCCGTTAAATTGTTCCAGCAAGAGACTCATGGCCTTTGCCTCAATCTGTTTGTTGTCAATGAAAATGACCAGTGAGTTCACTCCAAGATCGGATAATTCTTCAAGTAGAGCAGTTGTCACCAGCTCTTGATTTTCAATGATGGCATTGCTAATTTGTGCCGGATAATCCCATTCCTGTTTTAATTCCGGGAAATGTTGAGCTCCTTCAGGAGTGGTGAAAAAGATATATTCTTTTTCTTCCAGAAAATCTAAATACTCTTGAATGGTTTCCTGCTCTTGTTCTGTATAGCGCTCCAGGATTTGTTTGCGGGTTTGAAGCTCACAGCCGGAGATTAATTCATAAAGGGATAAGGGAATCAGGTCAATACTGTTTCGCTGTAAGTCATAGATGGCTGCCCGCATATATCCCTTTACCGGAATACAATTGGCAAATCGTTTAAGCACCAGGTTGCTACTCATAGTACTGATTTGTAAAAGGGTTCAATCACATGCATGTCTGTTTTTCTGACTTTCGAGGCCGTGATGCGGAAAGTTTTCGTAACGTCTAATTCCGCTGTTGGCTTTTCGTTGCGGTCAAGGTAAAGGAAATAAGCGGGCAGACTTATTTTTTCTCCGTTCAACTTCAGCGTGTGACAGTTTTTAAGTATTTCTTCCAGTTTAGTGGTCATAGCTTATTAATGTTTTAGCGATTTCCCGCTCCAGGTAATAGTTGCAGGGTAAGGAAGTCATTCCAAATTGCCCTACCGGATTTATTTCCAGAAACACATGGCGCCCCGACCGGCATTTGATTAAATCGATAGAGGCTGTATTTAATTTGTTTCTTTGAAGCAGCCTGATCAGTTTTTCTTCGGTATCTGCAGGCAACTGATAGGGTACGTTTCGGTTTGGTTTTTGTTTGTTGTATTTTCTGAAGTCTAAAGAAGTTTGTTTGTCATTCTGTGAAAAAATGGCCATACTATACAGTTTCCCTTCCAGGTAAAAACTCCTGATTTCAAATTCTTTTTCAATTTTTTCCTGTAAGAGGGTAGGGGAAATTACAGGTTCCAGGCTTTCAATTTTATCTGTAATGACTGTGGTATATGAACTGTAGGTGTGCTGTTCAAACTCAAAATGAAACAATTCATAAACCGGTTTGGTGATAATTTCCTTGTGTTTATGTTTAAATGCTTTTAGTTGTTCTTTGGTAGTAACTACAACGGTTTCGGGTATATCTAAACCGGCCTCTGTTGCCTGTTTCAGGGTAATGAGTTTGTTCATGATGCCGGAGTTGATTCCGGTGAGCCAATAAGCATCCTGAAACAGGTGGAAGAAATAAGCAGCAACGGTGTCTAATTCTTTACCCAGTCGGTTCATAATGTTTCCTTCTACATGAGACAGGGAAGGGTCTATTTTTATATCGCCATAATTTTGCGGATGATACCACCTGTAATACCAAATGGCTTTAATTTCTGCTGGAATAATGTGCTGTCCGTTTACAACAATGACAGATTCTTCTTTACTGTTAAAAGTTAACAACAGGGAATTAATTTCATTCACGTTTAATCCGTTTACCCTGATAAAGGGTACCCTGAAATACCTTAACCAGTCTATCACATCATCAATAGATGGTTGGAAAATGGAGTTGGAGAGCAGCAGTATCATAAATCACTTGGTAATTTGCAGGTTATGGAGATAATCTTCAATGGCCTGAAATCCTAATTCCAGCCTTCTTTTTTTCATTTCTTCCAGGTTGTCTGTGCGGTATAATTCATACTTCCCGGAGGGATTTTTTTCCAGTATGGTGCCATACAATTGAGGTAAGGAAAGATTTTTATAAGCCCGGTCAATTAAATAAGCCGCATTTTTTTTACTATATCCCTGCTCTCCTCCTAAAGCCATCATTTTTTTACCCATACTGAGTTGAAAATTGGGTAGATAATCTGCATGTAAGAAAAGAATGCTTAAGGCTCCTGTGCCAGCAGTTCCCACTTCTGTTAGGGTAGGTAAACGGGTAGTGTCTATAAGCCTCAGGGCTCTCATCAGGTTGCTGTGGAGTTGTTCGTTTTTTAGTTCAGTATTCAGTCCATTAAGAAATAAGGGATTGTTTAAAATTTCCTGATCTTTTCCCAAATAATACTGAATTTTATCGGACAATAAATAATTAGTGGTTTTTTCTTTAGTAGCAAATTTCTTTAAATTATTCCGGCATTGTTTACCGAGGTCAATAAATTTTTTATGGTTGGCATAACGCTGAAAATGCTCGTTTTCCTCAAAAAAACTACAATGGCATTTATCGCCTGCGTATTGAACATAACTCTCCAATAGTAACAGGCTTTTTTCCTGATTACCTGATGCAGCCAGGGCAAGTGCATAATTAAAGGCGATTTCGTATTTTTCAGGGCGCTGTTGGTTTAACTGAGCATAGAAATAAGCAGAGCTATCATAAAGGTGTTGGTAATAAAACGAACTGGCTTTTTGGGCTATCATTTGCTGCACGGTATCGTATTCCATTATTTTACCAGGTTTAAACATGAACAGAATATATTGCTGGCTAAACAAACTGGGGGTTGAAATGAAAATCAAAACAACCAATATGTATTTAATGGTACTGTTCATAAAAAATTAACCGGCAGCATTTAATGCTGCCGGTTAAGGTAATAAATTTTAAGCTCTTACGGCTGGACAAGGATCTCCCTTAACGTTCGTTTCGCCACACTCAATGTCTTCCCAATCAATAATAGCTCCGGAAGTACCAGTTTGTCTGCTGCAACCAGTACCGTGACATTCGCCGGTATCGCCATCAGTAGCGTTTTTGTAACCGCCTAATGTTTTAGCTAACTCTTCTGTAGCCAACTTGAATTTTGCATTTTGCAATTTTTCTAGCTTTTTCATGTTGTGTTTGTTTTATGGTTTTATAATCGTGCTTTTTAGCGTAAGCACACTACGCATTATTGAAATGAAATAATAGTATTTGAAGTAATGAAGAATTGAAAATAGTGTAAGACATAATTGTGAATTAATCGCTATTAAATAATGATGTCAAATGTTAGGATATTATAGTTTGGAAAAATAACACGCAAACTGTAATAAACGTTCACGAATAAACTTAATTTTTTAACAACTTAAAGAATAATTGAGCCAAAACCCAATTTGGCTTGATAAGTGGTGTTATTGTTTGAGTTTATTCGTGAGACTTTCAGCTTTAGCTGAATGTCTTACGAATAAATTTACTGAGGTGTATGAAGGTATATATTAAGCAGTGAGGGAGTTATGTGTCAAACAAAAAGTAAACCCGCCCTTCTCAAAAAGGGCGGGTTTTTAAATGATACTAAAGATTATATTATATGATTAACATGGCATCGCCGTATGAATAGAAGCGGTATTTTTCTTTTATGGCTTCTTTATAAGCTTTCATAATTAGGTCGTAACCACCAAAGGCAGCAACCATCATGAGTAGTGTAGATTCAGGCATGTGAAAGTTAGTGATCATGCAATTGGCTACACTAAAATCATAGGGTGGGAAAATAAATTTATTTGTCCAGCCTTTGTATGGGTTAAGGTGTCCGGATACTGCCACAGAGCTTTCTACAGCTCTCATGGTGGTGGTACCTACGGCACAAACTTTCTTTTTAGCGTCAATGGATTTGTTCACAATTTTGGTAGCACTTTCAGGGATGGTAACTTCCTCTGAATCCATTTTGTGTTTGGTAAGGTCTTCTACCTCTACGGTTCTAAAGGTTCCTAAGCCAACATGCAGGGTGAGCATAGCAAAATTAACTCCCTTTATTTCCAGGCGTTTCATTAATTCGCGGCTAAAGTGCAGACCCGCGGTTGGAGCAGCTACAGCCCCTTCATTGGCCGCAAAAACTGTTTGGTAACGTTCTGCATCACTGTCTTCAACCTTTCTTCTGATGTATTTAGGAAGGGGTGTTTCACCCATATCATAAAGGCACTTGCGAAAGTCATCATAGCTCCCGTCGTAAAGAAAACGGAGCGTACGGCCACGGGAGGTGGTGTTGTCAATTACTTCAGCAACTAAAGAGTCATTGTCTCCGAAATAAAGTTTATTCCCGATACGGATTTTTCGGGCAGGGTCTACCAATACATCCCATAAACGGCTCTCGGCATTTAATTCCCTGAGCAGGAACACTTCTATTTTTGCACCGGTTTTTTCTTTATTGCCGTACATACGTGCCGGAAAAACCTTGGTATCATTCATAATCATAACATCTCCATCATCAAAATAAGTAATGATGTCTTTGAATTTTTTATGATGTATTTTTCCAGTGCTGCGATCCACCACCATCAGCCGGCTTTCATCTCTGTTTTTCGAAGGGTGTTCTGCTAATAATTCTTTGGGTAAATTAAATTTAAATGCGGAAAGTTTCATAGTGTATTTTCAGTAATCTTACAGGATTAGACAAGGCACAAAGATAATATATTCTTAGGCTTTTGTCAAATAATATTTACTAAAGGGTTAAACTACTGTTGTTTATAAAAAGTTTAGGGTGGAAAAGCCTGATTTTACGGTAAGTTCAACTGTTCTTCCAAATGTAATGGCCATGTTTTCAGCAATGTGGCCTGCTGTAAAATGAAAACAAAGCGGATATTGATATTCCTTAACTGCTTCGGCTACGATGGCTTCCGCCGTTTTCCCAAAAGGTATTTTATTGTCTTTCATATCGGTCATCCCCCCTATTATCAAGCCTTTCAGGTGTTTTAACTTACCTGCCCGTTTTAAGGCCATCATCATCCTGTCGATATGGTATAAATATTCATCCACATCCTCTAAAAAAAGTATTTTACCCTTAGTGTCCATATCACTGGTGCTTCCCAGCAATGAATACAATATGCTTAAGTTACCCCCCACAAGTATTCCTTTGCACTTGCCTTCCCGGCTGAGTTTATCTGTTTTCCAGCTATAGTGCGCTTGTTGCCCAAACAACACTTTTTTTAACGAAAGGGTAGCTCCTTCATGTTTCAGGAAATTGATTGGCATGGTGGCATGAATGCTTCCAGTACCCAGGTTTTGGATGAGGTGGGCATGTAAAACGCTGATATCACTGTAACCAACAATCCACTTGGGATGTTTGGCAAATTTAGTAAACCGGAGCCGGTCAATAATTCTTACTGTACCATAGCCGCCTCTGGCGCATATAATGGCTTTTATAGAGGGATCATCCAGGGCTGCCTGAAAGTCTGCACTCCTTTGCTCATCTGTACCTGCAAACTGATGTTGTGTAGCCAGCAGGTGTTCTCCCAATTTTACGGTTAAACCCCAGCTTTTCAAAATCTTTACCGCGCTATTTACTTCAGTTTTTGAAATGGCCCTCGCCGTCGCCACTATGGCAACAGTATCCCCCGCCTGAAGGTAGTCTGGTAGCTTCATGTGAATGATTTTTTATCTTTGTACGAATTTAATTATTTTACCCGTCATTTACTGTTTATTACCAGTGCCTGATGCAACATTCATAAACTATGACATTTAAGCGATATACTGTTACCGCCGCTCTTCCTTATGCCAATGGCCCCCTGCACATTGGGCATATAGCCGGAGCTTATTTACCAGCCGATATTTATGTACGTTATTTACGCAGCAAAGGCGAAGACGTGGCTTTTATTTGTGGCTCCGATGAACATGGCGTTCCTATTACTATTAAAGCCAAAAAAGAAGGAATAAGCCCGCAACAGGTGGTAGACAAATACCACACAATAATGGGCGATGCCTTCCGGGAATTTGGAATTTCTTTTGACGTATATTCACGTACCTCTGCTCCGGTACACCATGAAACAGCAGCAGCATTTTTTAAAAAATTATATGATCAGGGCTCTTTCACAGAACAAACCACCGAGCAATATTATGATGAAGAAGCCGGGCAATTCCTGGCCGACCGTTATATTATGGGTACCTGTCCCAATTGCAGTAACGAAAATGCTTATGGTGATCAATGCGAAAAATGTGGAAAAGATTTAAGTCCTACCGATCTTATTCAGCCGCGTTCCACCATATCCGGAGCTAAGCCGGTATTAAAACATACCAAAAACTGGTTTCTGCCATTAGATAAATTGTCGGGTAAAATTAAAACCTATGTAGAGCAGCACAAAGACTGGAAAACTAATGTTTACGGGCAATGTAAAAGCTGGTTAGATAGTGGTGATGGCTTACAACCCAGAGCCATGACCAGAGACCTGGATTGGGGAGTGAAACTTCCTGAAGGAATTGCAGGCTCAGAAGGAAAAGTGCTGTATGTTTGGTTTGATGCACCCATTGGCTATATCTCAGCGACTAAAGAACGATACCCCGATACCTGGGAAAAATATTGGAAAGACAAGGATACCCGCCTGGTACATTTCATTGGAAAAGACAATATTGTTTTCCATTGCATTATTTTTCCGGCCATGTTAATGGAACATGGAGAATATATTCTGGCAGACAATGTGCCAGCCAATGAATTTTTGAACCTGGAAGGGGATAAAATCTCCACATCAAGAAACTGGGCTGTTTGGTTGCATGAATACCTTATTGACTTTAAAGATAAACAGGATGTGCTGCGTTATTGCCTGTGCGCTAATGCACCTGAAACAAAAGACAATGATTTTACCTGGAAAGATTTTCAGGCTAAAAACAACAATGAACTGGTTGCTATATTAGGAAACTTTGTAAACCGCACCCTGGTACTTACCAATAAATATTACAACGGCGCTGTTCCTGATCCGCAGGAATACACTAAAGAAGACCTTATTATACTGGAAGAAATCTGTAAGTTCCCTGCCCGCATTGCACAATCAATAGACCAATTCAGGTTTAGAGAAGCACAGGCAGAAATGATGAACTTAGCCCGGCTGGGCAATAAATACCTGGCAGAAAATGAACCCTGGAAAATTAATGAAAGCAAACCGGAAAGGGTAAAAACCATTATGAATATTGCTTTGCAAATAACGGCTAACCTGGCTATACTCGGTGAACCTTTCCTGCCCTATACAGCTGCAAAAATAATTCAATTGTTAAACCTGCCCGCACTTAGCTGGGAATTTGCCAAACGCAATAATAACCTGGCAGCAGGGCATAAAATTAATAAAGAAGAATTGCTGTTTCAGAAAATAGAAGATGCAGACATATTGGCGCAAATAAATAAACTGGAAACAAGTAAGAAGCAAAATGCTTTAACTGCAAAACAGCCAGAACCTGCTAAAGCAATCACCAGCTTCGAAGAATTCAGTAAAATGGATATCCGGGTAGGAACTATACTGGAGGCAGAAAAGGTTCCTAAAACAGACAAATTGCTGAAGTTGAAAATTGACACCGGAATAGATCAGCGCACTGTAGTTTCTGGTATTGCGGAGTGGTACAAACCCGAAGAAATAATTGGTGTTAAAGTAAGTGTTTTGGTGAACCTGGCACCGAGAAAAATTAAAGGCATTGAATCGCAGGGCATGATATTAATGGCAGAAAATGCTGCAGGAGAACTGAGTTTTGTTTGTCCGGTAAAACCAAATTATGAAAATGGCAGTAACATTAAATAGTTAGTAATTAAGGCTTACTCTACCATTGGTAATAATTTGATACATATAAATAGTCATTTTAGTATATTGCCTTCTTAAATTCCCGATTATCCCATATCTATTAACTTATAATTTTCGTTTCATGATTTCTTTTAAAAAGTTAGTTGTGTCCTTTGTTATTCTTTCTTTTTTGTATACGTTTAACCATACGCTTTATGCTCAAAAGCAATTAAGTCTGCCTGATGCCATTACGCTTAAGCAGCGCAGCCTGATGCCAGAACGTTTGTTGCAACTGAAATGGATACCCAACAGCCTGAGTTATTACTTTATTGAGAAAAAAGAGGCAATAGAAACATTATACCTGGCCAATGCCAAAAATCCTAAGGAGAAAAAAAACATCATCACCCTGGCAGAATTAAGTAAACAATTGCCCATTAAAGCAGGCAAAGAATTAAAAACATTTCCCACCCTTAATTTTACAAATGAGCAGCAAGTTAATTTTGAGTACGAGGGCCAGCTTTTTGTAGTTGACCTTACCACCAAAAAAATCAGCGCTTCGCAGAACCTGCCTGTTTTAGGTGAGAATGCCGACGATATGGATAAGGCTACCAATAATTATATAGCCTATACCTTAGACAACAATTTATTTATTCATGACGGAAAAGAAGCGATTGCTATCAGTAAAGATGGTTCAGATGATTTGGTATATGGGAAAAGCGTACACCGCGACGAATTTGGAATACATAAAGGAACTTTTTGGTCTCCCAGTGGGAATAAACTGGCCTTTTACCGGATGGATCAAACTAAAGTAACGGATTATCCGATCATGGATATAGACGCCCGCCCGGCCAAGGGCCGTTTTATAAAATACCCAATGGCTGGAGATACCAGTCATTTCGTAACCATTGGCGTATACAACACCACTACAAAAAACACCATTTACCTGAAAACCGGAACACCAGCCGATCAATACCTCACTAACATTGCCTGGAGTCCGGATGAACAACATATTTACGTAGCTATTCTTAACCGCGACCAAAACCAATTGTTGATGAACAGTTATCATGCTGAAACCGGTAATTTTGAAAAAACACTCTTCGAAGAAAAACACGAGAAATATGTACAACCCTTACACCCACTTGAATTTGTTAAAGGCCACGATAAGTGGTTCATCTGGCAAAGTGAAAGAGATGGGTATAACCATATTTATTTATACGATACCGATGGGAAATTAATAAAACAACTCACTAAGGGCCAATGGGTAGTAACTCAGGTAAATGGTTTTGACCAGAAAGGAGAACAGCTCTTTTTTACAGGTACCATTGAAAGCCCTGTAACACGGCAATTGTGTAAGGTTAATCTGAAAAGTGGCAAACTCATTCAAATTACATCAGGCAGCGGAACCCACGGGGCAAGTGTTTCCTTCGACGGGCAATATGCCCTGGATCATTTTCAAAGTCTGGATACTCCCCGTGAGCAAAGCCTTTATGCCTGTTCAAGTCCTAAAAAACTGGAGGTATTAAAGCTGTCAGAAAACCCCTTAAAGGAATATACACTGGGCAAACTGTCTATATTTACAATTCCCAATAAAGATGGACTTCCTTTATATTCCCGACTGATATTGCCGGTGAATTTTGATTCAACTAAAAAGTATCCTGTACTGGTTTACCAATATGGAGGCCCCAATGCCCAAATGGTGAATAATACCTGGAATGGAGGCAGCAATGATCTATGGTTTCAATACCTGGCTCAGCATGGCTTTATTGTTTTTACTTTAGACCCACGTGGCAGTGAAAACCGTGGGCGGGAATTTGAGCAAGCTACCTTCCGGCACCTGGGCAAAGCAGAAATGGAAGACCAGTTGGCAGGAGTACAATACCTCACTAAGAAAAGCTGGGTAGATACCAGTAAAATGGCTTTGTTTGGCTGGAGCTTTGGTGGATTCATGACCACCAGCATCATGCTTAAACACCCCCATATTTTTAAAGTGGCTGTGGCCGGCGGACCCGTTATTGATTGGAAATACTATGAAATAATGTATACCGAAAGGTATATGGATAGTCCGCAACAAAACCCGGAAGGGTATAAAGAAACAAAAACAACGGAATACATCAATAACCTCAAAGGCAGATTAATGCTGATACACGGTACCGAAGATCCAGTGGTAGTATGGCAGCACAGTTTAATGTTTTTAAAGGCTTGCATAGAAAAGGGTAAGCTGGTAGATTATTTTGTATACCCAGGCCACGAACATAATGTACATGGAAAGGACAGGGTACACCTGTATATGAAGATTACAGATTATATGATGCAGCATTTGAAAGGAGGGAAGTAGGTGTAAGTGTAAGAGGAAGGGAAATAATTAAGTGAGAAGGTGAATTAGAATTGTAAAAATTAGATTAAATTTGCGGCTGTAAATGATTGGCGCCGTAGTTCAATGGATAGAATAGAAGTTTCCTAAACTTTTGATGTGGGTTCGATTCCCGCCGGGGCCATTAGGTAAGCGAGCAGCGATGCTCGCTTTTTTTATATTGGCGGGAATCTGCTTTCGCCCGGTCTCGCTCAAAGATCCATTC
>JACCDP010076516.1_pt1 | contig 21758 bp, 22 predicted proteins | sample 7445841 | NCBI WGS metagenome assembly JACCDP01 (sample SAMN15323441, study PRJNA562643) | freshwater metagenome | isolation source: river surface water | place: USA:Blue River Watershed | collected 2017-08-17
CCACCAGGACAGCACGGCCGTGGCCGTTCAAAGGAATCTGAGTACCTATTGCAGATGCGCGAAAAGCAAAAGTGCGCACGTATTTACGGCGTTCTTGAAAAGCAATTCCGTGGTTACTACGAAGAAGCTAACCGTAAGCAAGGCAAGACTGGTGAAAACCTTCTTGTAATTCTTGAAACACGTCTAGATAACGTCGTCTTCCGTGCAGGCTTTGCAAAGAGCCGCGACATGGCACGTCAGCTAGTTCGTCACGGTCACTTCTTGGTCAACGGCAAGAAGGTAAACATTCCTTCATTCCGTGTTTCTGCGATGGACATCATCGATGTTCTACCAAAGTCACTAGACCTAACCCCGTTCATTGTGGCTAGCGCCGAACTTGGCGAGAAGTCAGTTCCAGCTTGGATGGAAGTTATTGGTTCGCAGATGCGCATCATCATTCACTCCACACCAGCTCGTGCAGTTATCGACACCCAAGTTGAAGAGCAGTTAATCGTCGAACTTTATTCCAAGTAATAACCAACCCGGTGATCAAATAGTGGATTACCAAGAGAAAGAGGAGCAACAGTGCTAATTGCACAACGTCCCACCCTCAGTGAAGAAGTAGTTTCCGAGCATCGCTCACGGTTCATCATCGAACCGCTAGAGCCAGGTTTCGGTTACACCCTAGGCAACAGCATGCGTCGTACATTGCTTTCATCTATTCCAGGTGCAGCAGTTACTAGCATTCGTGTTGCAGGCGCCCTACATGAGTTCACCACTCTTGAAGGCGTTAAGGAAGATCTCACAGATATCGTTCTTAACATTAAGAACCTAGTTCTTTCATCAGATAACGATGAACCTAGCGTTCTATACATCCGCAAGACTGGTGCTGGTCCTGTAACTGGCGCTGACATTGCAGTTCCAACTGGCGTTGAAGTTCATAACCCAGAGCTACACATTGCAACACTTAACGATAAAGCCAACCTCGAAATCGAACTAACTGTCGAGCGCGGTCGTGGTTATGTAACAGCAGTTCAGAACAAGCAAGCTGGTGCCGAGATTGGCCGTATTCCGGTTGACTCTATCTACTCACCTGTTTTGAAAGTTACTTACAAAGTCGAAGCTACTCGTGTTGAGCAGCGCACCGACTTCGATCGTTTAGTAATCGATGTTGAAGCTAAGCCATCAATGAAGCCACGCGATGCTGTTGCATCAGCTGGTAAGACTTTGGTTGAGCTATTCGGTCTTGCTCGCGAATTAAATCTAGATGCTGAAGGTATCGAAATGGGGCCATCTGTTATGGATGCAGCTCTTGCCGCTGACTTAGCACTTCCAATCGAAGATCTAGATCTAACAGTTCGCTCATACAACTGCTTGAAGCGCGAAGGCATTCACACAGTTGGTGAACTAGTAAATCGCTCAGAAGCTGATCTACTAGATATCCGTAACTTTGGTTCAAAGTCCATCGATGAGGTCAAGGCAAAGCTGGTCTCAATGGGAATGTCACTTAAGGACAGCCCAGCTGGTTTCGATCCAACTAAGCACCAGAACTACAACGCAGCAGTTGACGATGATTTCGTTGATGCGGATCAGGCCTAGGAGAATAAAAAATGCCAAAACCAACTAAAGGTCCTCGTCTGGGCAGTGGCCCATCACACGAGCGCCATATTCTAGGAACTCTTGCAGAGCAACTATTTGAGCACGGCAAGATCACTACAACTGAAGCAAAGGCAAAGCGTCTTCGTCCATTGGCCGAGAAGCTAATTACTTTTGCAAAGAAGGGTGACCTCGATGCTCGTCGTCGCGTTCTAGCAACAATTGCTAACAAAGGCGTTGTTCATCACCTCTTTACTGAAATTGGTCCACGTTTTGCTACCCGCAATGGTGGCTACACACGTATCACCAAAGTCGGTCCACGTAAGGGTGACAATGCGCCAATGGCAGTCATCGAAGTATTAACTGAGAAAGATAACTAAGCTTTTTAAAACTTAGTTTTCAACTCAAATGTCGGAACCCACTCTCTTTCCAGAGGGTGGGTTTCTTCGTTTAAAGATAAAACTCGCTTACGACGGGACAAACTTTTCGGGCTGGGCAAAACAACCAGATCGTCGCACCGTTCAAGAAGAATTTGAAAAAGCATTTTCAACCATTGTTCGCCATCAATGCGAAAGCATTGTTGCCGGCCGCACTGATGCCGGTGTTCACGCTACGGCTCAAGTTATTCATATCGATGTTCCAGAAAGCACTGACTTAGCTGACTTGGCCTACCGCTTAAATCGCTTGCTTGATACCGATTTGAGAGTACTGGAAATTGAAGTAGCCCCCGAAGGTTTCCATGCACGCTTTTCCGCACTGCGCCGTCATTACAAATATCAAATTGTTGATGCGAATAAAGCGATCAATCCGCTTGATCGTTATGACCGAGCCAGTTGGTATCGGCCGCTAGATCTTGCTCGCTTAAACGAAGCAAGTGCGCTGTTATTAGGTGAACATGATTTCGCGGCCTTTTGTAAATATCGCGAAGGTGCAACAACTATTCGCACGCTTGAGACTTTTCAATGGGAACGCAAAGAAGATGGGTTGTTGGTAGCCCAAGTTGTGGCAGATGCATTTTGTTATTCAATGGTGCGCAATTTAGTCGGCTCGGCGGTATGTGTCGCTGAAGGCCGTTTTGAGCCAAACTGGATTGCTGAAATGTTGGCTAACCGCGAACGTATTTCGGACTCAATGGTTTTTCCACCTGAAGGTTTAACTTTGGTTCAAGTTGATTATCCAAATAACGCGCAATTGCTGGCTCGTGCCGCACAGACAATTGCGCGCCGGAATGAAGATTAAAAAAGAAATGAAATTAATTTAATGGGCCATATTGATGTTAATGCCGTCGAATTCTCGCTTTCAGATGGGCGAGTATTACTAAGCGATGTGAGTTTTCGAGTTGGCGATGGCGCCAAAGTTGCACTCATCGGCGCCAACGGTTCTGGTAAAACAACTTTAATTCGCATGATCTGTGGCGATATTTCACCTGATTCTGGCCAGGTCGCAATTTCTGGCGGCCTCGGTGTAATGCGCCAGTTCATTGGTTCAGTTCGCGATGAATCAACCGTGCGTGATCTGTTGATTTCAGTTGCGCCAAAGCGAATTCAGCTAGCTGCTGAGCGGGTTAAAACAACGGAAGAGCTAATGAATACCCGCAATACTGAAAAGGATCAGATGGCATATGCCCAAGCAATCATTGATTGGGGCGATGCCGGGGGATATGACTTTGAAGTCATTTGGGATGTTTGCTGCACTGAAGCACTTGGTAAATCTTTTGATCAAGTGGCAGAGCGAAAAGTTAATACGCTCTCTGGTGGCGAGCAGAAGAAAGTAGTGCTTCGCGCACTTTTGGAAGGCCCTGATGAAGTTTTACTTCTCGATGAGCCAGATAACTATTTGGATGTTCCTTCAAAGCGCTGGCTCGAAGAAGTCATTACTGGTACCAAAAAGACAGTGCTCTTTGTAAGCCACGATCGTGAACTTCTGGATAATGTGGCTAATCGGATTGTGACGTTAGAACAAGGCGTTAGCGGAAATACCACATGGGTACACGGCGGAAAATTCTCGACTTGGCACGAAGCTCGCGTTGCTCGAAATAAAAGATTTGCTGAAGTATTACTTCGTTGGCAACAAGAACATCAGCGATTAAAAGATTTAGTGCGCACACTGCAAGTTCAAGCAGCAATCAGCCCTGATATGGCAAATAAATATCATGCAATGCAAACTCGCTTGCGCAAATTCGAGGAAGCTGGCGCACCCGAAGCGCCGCCAATTGAACAAGATGTGAAGGTGGGATTGCGCGGTGGCCGTACTGGTTTGCGAGCACTTACTTTTGAAAATCTCGCTCTTGATAATTTAACCGAACCATTTGATTTTGAAGTTTTCTTCGGCGATCGCGTGGCAGTACTAGGAAAAAATGGAACTGGTAAATCACACTTCCTCCGCATGATCTCTGGCGATGAAACCGTTAAATACACTGGCAATTGGAAACTCGGTGCTCGCGTAGACGTTGGTTATTTCGCTCAAACACATGCGCACCCAGAGTTTGAAAGTAAGACTCTGCTTGAAATTCTCTGGCAAGAACATTCATTGCAATTAGGCCCAGCTAAAAGTGTGTTGCGAAAGTATGAAATTGATGGCCAAGCAGAACAAAAATTCTCATCACTTTCAGGTGGGCAACAAGCCCGCTTCCAAGTTCTACTGCTTGAACTAATGGGATCAACGGCGCTGTTACTTGATGAGCCAACTGACAACCTTGATTTAGCATCCGCGGAAAGTCTCGAAGCTGCCCTCAATCGCTACGAAGGTACCGTCTTGGCCGTGACGCACGATCGCTGGTTCACCAGAGGCTTCACTCGCTTTCTGGTTTTCGGCGCGAATGGCCGGGTTTACGAGAGCCCCGAGCCAATTTTTGATCATTAGCGGTAGCTGGTGATCAGAGAATCTGGCTAGCCGACCATTAATTGGCGCTCGTTTACGCTTAAGCCGATTTTGACCCTGAGCGAGCGTGACGGTAGCCTTACCCCTCTAGATCAAGCCCGCCGCGAGGTGGACTTAAATCTTAATAACCAAGAATTAACAACTAAGTCAGAACCAAAAGAAGGTAGGCAATAGCGTGCGTACATATAGTCCAAAGCCTGGCGATGTAGTGCGAAAGTGGCATGTCATCGACGCCCAAGATGTTGTATTGGGTCGCTTGGCAACTCATGCTGCTGCACTTCTACGCGGAAAGCACAAAGCAACATTCGCTCCACACATGGACATGGGTGACTTTGTAATTGTTATCAACGCTGAAAAAGTTGCGCTATCTGGTTCTAAGAGCACACAAAAGTTTGCACACCACCACTCAGGTTTCCCAGGTGGTTTAACTTCAACTGTTTACGGCGACTTGATGGAAAAGCACCCAACTCGTGCAGTTGAAAAGGCGATCAAGGGAATGATTCCTAAGAACCGTCTTGGCCGCGATATTGCATCAAAGCTAAAGGTTTATGCGGGTCCAAATCACCCACATGCTGCACAAGCTCCAACTCCATATGTTTTCGAGCAAGTTTCACAGATCATTAAGTAATCGATAGAAAAAGGGAATAGAAAATACATGTCTGAAAATACAACTATCGAACTTGATGATGCGCAAGAACTAACTTCTTACACATCTTCTTCACCAGCTGCTGCGACAAACCGCCCAGCAATCAAGGCACCAGGTGGCGGCACCGGTCGTCGCAAGGAAGCAGTAGCTCGCGTTCGTTTAGTTCCTGGCTCAGGCAAATGGATTGTAAACGGTAAGACTCTTGAGAATTACTTCCCAAATAAAGTTCACCAACAATTAGTTTCTGAACCATTCCGCACAGTTGGTGCTGAAAATGGTTATGACGTTGTTGCACGCATCAACGGTGGCGGCGTTTCTGGTCAAGCAGGCGCACTTCGTTTAGGTGTTGCACGCGCGCTAAACGAGATCGATGTTGAGGCAAATCGTCCAGCACTTAAGAAGGCTGGCTTCCTCAAGCGCGATGCTCGTGTTATCGAACGTAAGAAGTACGGCCTAAAGAAGGCTCGTAAGCGTTCTCAATACAGCAAGCGCTAATACACTTTCACCGATTCATTCGGTAGTCATACCGGTAGGAGGAGGACTCTTTGTCACTCTTTGGAACCGACGGTATTCGTGGTTTAGCAAACGTTGATTTAACTGCTGAATTAGCTCTAGATGTAGCTGTTGCTGCCGCACATATCCTCATAGAAAATTCCAGCGATCGCCCTCGCGCAATTGTTGGGCAAGATTCACGCGCATCAGGTGAATTCCTCGAGGCAGCAGTTGTAGCAGGTCTAACTAGTGCTGGCGTTGATGTTTACCGAGTTGGCATTGTTCCGACACCTGCCGTTGCTTATCTAGTTGCCAGCACTGGCGCAGATCTAGGCGTGATGATTAGCGCTTCACATAATCCAATGCCAGATAACGGCATCAAATTATTTCAACGTGGTGGCGAAAAATTAGCCGATGATGTTGAAGCTCTAGTTGAAGCTCGAATCGGCGAACCTTGGCAACGACCAACTGGTGCTGCTGTAGGTCGCGTGATCAATGGTGATGCGCTACTTGAGAAATACATCGAACATCTGCTTTCAACTATTAACGTTTCACTAAGTGGGTTAAAAGTTGTAGTTGATTGTGCAAACGGGGCATCTTCATTTGCAGCTCCTAGGGCGCTTACTCGGGCCGGTGCTGAAGTGATTGCGATTGCTAATGCTCCTGATGGCTGGAATATCAACGATGGCGTTGGTTCTACACATTTAGATTACCTTCGTAACGCAGTTCTTAAGAATGGCGCTGATGTTGGTATCGCTCACGATGGTGATGCTGATCGCTGCCTAGCAATTGATGCAACAGGTGCGGAAATTGATGGTGATGTAATAATGGCGATCTTGGCTAAAGGATTTAAAGCGCAAGGCAAGTTAAAGTCAAACACAATTGTCGGAACCGTAATGAGCAACTTAGGTTTCATGCATGCGATGGCTGAATCCGGCATTGATGTTATAACTACCGCAGTCGGTGATCGCTATGTGCTCGAGGCGATGTTGCAATCAGATTACAACTTAGGTGGCGAGCAATCTGGCCATGTAATTATGCGTGATCATGCAAATACTGGTGATGGCTTGTTGACTGCGTTGCAACTATTGGCTGAAGTAAAGCGCTCTGGTCAAACTCTGCAGGAACTCTCTCGCGTGATGGTCCGTTTCCCGCAAGTGCTGATTAATGTAAAGAATGTAGCTAAAGAGCGCCTAGCTACTTCGGCAGTAATTGCCGAGGCAGTAAAGGCTGCTGAAACTGAACTTGGTTCAAACGGTCGGGTTTTGCTGCGAGCTTCAGGCACTGAGCCACTTGTCCGCGTTATGGTTGAAGCGCAGAGTGATGCTGTTGCGCAATTGGTCGCCACAAAATTAGCCCAAGTGGTTGAAAGCGAATTAAAGTAAATCTATGTGTGGCATTGTCGGATATACCGGAGCAAACTCAGCCATAACACCGTTGATTGAAGGGTTACGCCGCCTGGAATATCGCGGATATGACTCAGCAGGTATCGCACTCGGAACTAGCGGCAAGTTATATATCGAAAAGCGCGCCGGCAAGTTGGCCAAGCTCGAAGGTTCACTTGGTTCCGCACTTCCAGTTGCAACCTCTGGAATCGGCCATACTCGTTGGGCAACACATGGCGGACCAACCGATAACAATGCGCACCCACATGTAGATAATGAAGGAAAACTTGCCGTTATTCATAATGGAATTATTGAAAATTACAACCAGCTAAAAGCCGAACTGCAAGCTAAAGGACATAAATTTCATTCAGATACTGATACTGAATCGGTTGCTCACCTATTAAGTGATTTACGTAAAGAATTTAAGGGAGACTTGCCTGCTGCAATGCGTGAAGCGGTAAAGACTCTACGTGGTTCATTTACCTTACTTGCGGTTCATGCTGACGAGCCAGGCGTGATTGTTGGAGTGCGCCGTAATTCACCTCTCGTGCTTGGCTTAGGTGAGAATGAATATTTCTTAGCATCAGACGTCGCTGCTTTTATTGAATTTACCAAGCGCGCTGTTGAGCTAGGGCAAGATGAAATTGTGGTGATTACGCCAACTGGTTTTGAGATCACCGACCTTGATGGCAACGCGCAAACCCCACGCGAGTATTTAGTTACCTGGGATGCCGAAGCTGCCCAAAAGGGCGGCTTTAGCCACTTCATGTTAAAAGAGATATTTGAGCAGCCAAAAGCAGTTGCAGATACCTTAATTGGACGATTAACTGATAATAATCAGATCGAATTAGATGAGTTAAAGATGAGCGATGAAGAAATACGCTCACTAAAAAAGATTGTAGTTATTGCATGTGGTACTGCATATCACGCGGGAATGATCGCAAAATATGCCATTGAAAAATGGGCCAAGATTTCAGTTGAAGTTGAGATTGCAAGCGAGTACCGCTATCGCGACCCAATTATCGATTCGCAAACTTTAGTAATCGCAATCTCGCAATCGGGCGAGACCATGGATACCTTGATGGCTTTGCGTCATGCCAAGTCAGCAGGTGCTCGAGTGCTTGCGATTTGTAATACCAACAGCTCGACAATTCCACGCGAATCAGATGCAGTTCTCTACACTCATGCTGGTCCCGAAATCGCAGTTGCCTCAACTAAGGCATTTTTAACGCAAGTGGTTGCAGTTTATTTAATTGGGTTGCACTTAGCTCAAGTACGTAAACAGCTAGCTGACCAAGATGTGACTGATCTCTATAACGAGCTACTTGAACTGCCTGCAAAAATTGAGGCAATTCTCGAAACCGTCGAACCACTTCGGGCGCTTACTCGCACCTTTGCTAAAAGTAGCTCAGTTCTATTTTTAGGACGTAATGTGGGATTCCCGGCTGCGCTAGAAGGCGCTCTAAAATTGAAGGAACTCGCATATATGCATGCCGAAGGCTTTGCCGGCGGCGAGTTAAAACATGGCCCAATTGCCCTGATTGAAGAAGGAACCCCAGTTATTGCAATTGTTCCTTCGGGTCACGCTCACGCACTTGATGAAAAGATGTTAAGCAATATCCAAGAAGTCAAAGCTCGCGGCGCTCAGGTAATTGTGATTGCCGAAGAAGGTGCTGAAGTAACAGGTGCGGCACACGTAATACGTATTCCAGTCGCGCCAGCACTTTTTCAACCAGTGCTAGCAACTGTTCCGCTACAAGTTTTCGCTTATGAAATGGCTATTGCACGCGGAAATGACGTTGATCAGCCACGTAATCTAGCTAAGTCGGTTACGGTCGAATAGTGCTCCATTTACAGGCAAGTCAGCGCGAAGAGCTGAGCCGTTCATTTTCTTGGGCTGCTTTTGCAACTTCGGCCTACCTTTATGTGACCTTTCAAGTCGTAACAGCAGGTTGGTTAATAACTATTGATGACAAGATCGCAACTGCGGATAGATATCTTTTTCCAGATTGGGTTTATTTCATCTTGCGAAGGATTGATGATTTAGGTTTACGTTGGATTAGCGCAACCTCGATAATTCTTCTCTCAATTTACTTATGGCGCCGCTTTAATACATATCGCCCAATCCTGCTCTCGATATTGGCGCTTCTCGCTCTAAACGGAACAGTTGGAGTTTTTAAGTTATTTATTGGCCGCACCAAACCTCGCTTGAATATGGATTTATTGAATTATGGCGGAATGTCTTTTCCAAGTGGTCATATCTCAAATGTGGTTTTAGTTTGGGGACTCTTCTCTTATCTGGTTTATAAATATCTCTGGCAGCAACCAAATAGCGCTCGTGACTTAATCACAATAGTCACTTCGCTTGCGATGGCTATTTTCTGCGTCTCGTTGTATCGAAATACACATTGGTTCTCAGATCTAATTGGCGGCATTTTCTTAGGTGGCGCATTGTTAATATCAATTGTTGCAGTCGATCGAATAGTGCCTTCTCGATCGGAGACAGCATGATCGATGGAATCGGTATCGATGTCGTCGAAATCGCTAGATTTAGCGAAGCGCTAGTGCGCACGGCAGGTCTAAAAGAACGTCTTTTTACCTCAGCCGAGCAAACTAAACCCATTGATTCTTTAGCGGCGAGGTTTGCGGCCAAAGAGGCGCTAGCTAAAGCGTTAAGTGCAGGCAAAGGATTGCCTTGGCATGATGACGAGGTGATCAACTTAGAAACTGGCAAGCCAGCATTCTTATTTCGAGGCGTAATTGCAGATTTAGTGGATGGGGCAGAGGTTCATCTCTCGCTCTCGCATGATGGTGGAATCGCTTCAGCCTTTGTGATTGTAGAGCGCTAATGAAGAATCGTGCCGAAGCCCGTATCGACTTAACCGCGATTGCGACAAATGTTAAAAAGTTAAAAGCCCAATCCGGCACCTCATTAATGGCTGTTGTGAAAGCTGATGCATATGGACACGGCTTGGTTCCAGTTGCAAAAGCCGCAATCGCAGCCGGAGCCGATTGGTTAGGTGTTGCACTTGTTGAAGAAGCACATGTAATGCGAGCTGCGGGAATTACCGCACCGATTCTGGCTTGGTTAGTTCCACCGGGCTCTGATTACTCAGCTGCAATTGACGCCGATATTGATTTGGCAGTCCCGTCACTTGAAATTCTTGCGGAAATTTTAGCCACTGGCAAAAGAGCTCGTGTTCATATTGAAGTTGATACTGGCATGACTCGAGGCGGCTTCCTAGAACAATGGCCAGAGCTGCTTAAAACCGATTTAAGCAAAGTAGATGTCATCGGAATCTTCTCGCACTTCGCTCGAGCCGATGAGATTAAAGAGGCGCAGAACCAAACGCAGATTTCTAGGTTCAATCAAGCTATTTTGGATTTAGCTGCCATTGGGATTGAGCCACAAATCAAGCATCTTTCTAATTCCGCCGCAACAGTTACTAATCAAAATGCGGCATATGATTTAGTTCGAACCGGCATCGCAATGTATGGCTTAACTCCAGATTTGGAGCATCTCGGATCTAGCAAGTCACTTGGCTTATCGCCTGCAATGGGACTGCACGCAAAGTTGCATTTAGTTAAAACTGTCCCAGCAAATTCTCCGGTTGGCTATGGCGCTACAGAGTTAACATCACGAGATACCGTTTTGGGTGTAGTAACAATGGGCTACGCCGATGGCATTCCACGCGTTGCAAAGGGCTCAGGTGTTTTTCATGATGGAAAGCGGGCACCGATAATCGGTCGTGTATCGATGGATCAATTTGTAGTAGATCTAGGGCCAGATACCTCGGCAAAAGCTGGTGATTCGGTGGTAATTTTCAATAATGGCGCCGCTGGTGAATTTACTGCGGAAGAATGGGCATCAGCTAGCGCCACTATTAATTATGAAATAACCACCAGAATTGGTCCGCGAGTACCTAGAATCTATTCTTATGAGTGAGCCGAGCAATTTAATAGCGATTTCTGGCCTGACCGTTAAATTCGGTGGGCTCACCGCGCTTGAGGATGTCTACCTTGAGGTAAAGCCAAATTCAGTAGTTGGCTTAATTGGGCCAAACGGTGCTGGAAAAACCACGCTCTTTAATTCCATCTCAGGTTTAGTGACCCCGACTGCAGGTCAGATTTCTTATGAAGGCAAGCAGATAAATTGGCCTAAACCAAATCAATTGGCCGAATTAGGAATTGCACGCACCCTTCAGGGCGTTGGCCTATTTAGCGGTCTATCTGTTTTAGAGAATGTAATGATGGGCGCGGATACCCATAACAAATCAAATTTTATTCGTGACATTTTAGGTTTCTCTCCTAAGTTTGAAAAAGATCTAGAGGAACGCGCGCATCAAGCTTTAGCTTGGGCGGGAGCAGCTCACACTGCATTCCTCGAGCCCACTGAACTGACTTATCCAGATTCAAAGCGCGTAGCAATTGCTCGCGCATTAGTTCTTAATCCCAAGTTACTTCTATTGGATGAGCCGGCAGCAGGCTTGGGCCAAGATGAGATCGATCAATTGGCTGCACTAATTAAGCAATTAAAACGTCGTTGTGCAATTTTAATTGTTGAGCACCATGTTGATTTTGTTAGTGACATATCAGATCAAGTTTATGTTCTTAACTTTGGCAAGGTAATTGCTAGCGGAGAATTCAATTCCGTAAAGCGCGACCCTGCCGTAGTTGCCGCTTATCTCGGAACTACCGCTGACGGGCAAGAGATCGGCAATCGAAATGCTTAAGATTGAAAATCTAGTTACCGAATATGGATCTGTCCGTGCTCTAGGTGGAATTTCGTTTACTGCACAAGCCGGCAAGATTACAACTGTCATTGGCGCAAATGGTGCGGGCAAAAGCACATTGCTACGCACAATTTCTGGCCTAGAACGGGCTAAGTCTGGCGATATAACTTGGGCTGATGGCTCTTTGATTGGAAAATCAACAGAAGCGATTGTTCGTTCAGGAATTGCCCATGTTCCAGAAGGGCATGCTGTTATTTCCCAATTAACGGTTGCTGAAAATATTGCAATGGGCGCTCTCTTTCGCCGCCGCAAGCATAAGAACGATGTGAAGCTAGCAATTGAAGAGGCATATGAGCTCTTTCCACGTCTAGCCGAACGTAATAAGCAGTTAGCGGGTTCTCTTTCAGGTGGTGAGCGCCAGATGCTTGCCATCAGTCGAGCCTTAGTCTCTCGCCCAAAATTACTACTTCTTGATGAGCCTTCTTTGGGGCTAGCACCTTTAATTGTCGAACAAATCATTCAGACCATTGATGATCTCTGCCGTAAGAGTGGGCTAACTGTTCTGTTAGTTGAACAAAATGCCAATACTGCACTTGCTGTTGCTGACTACGGAGTTCTTCTCTCACTAGGAAAAGTGGTAGCGAATTTACCGGCCGCCGAATTAAAAGCAGATGCTTCGTTGCGCGCTGCGTATCTGGGATATTAGGGGGTGCGCTAAATGGATCAATTCTTATCAGCTCTCTTCGCTGGCACTTCTCGTGGCGCCATCTATGCCCTAGTTGCACTTGGTTTAGTTTTGGTTTGGCGCGGGGCTGGCGTAATTAATTTTGCTCAAATGGGCCAAGCGATGTTTAGCACTTACGTTGCTTCAACTCTGATCATGAATGGTTACTCATACTGGATCGCCTTCTTCGTTGCGTTAGCAGTGGGAACAGTTCTAGGCGCTGCAGTTGATTTAATTGTTATGCGACCACTTTCTGGAAAACGCAGTTCAGCAATGTTAAGCAGTCCGGCGATGCGTGGAACTATTCCAGTAATTGCATCGCTTGGAATTTTAGGAATTCTGCAGGCGGCAGCCGGAATGATTTGGGCAGCTGAAGAACGCGGCTTTCCGACACCAGTAAACACTTTAGGACTTTCAATAAATGGCAATGTAATGCCATTTACACCTTTTGATTTATTTGTAATTGGAATTGTTTTAATCACGCTTGTCATTACAACTATCTTCTTTCAGCGAACCGGAATGGGTCTGGCCATGCGGGCAAGTGCGTTAAGCCCTGAAGTAGCGAAATTAAGTGGAATTCGGACCAGTTCAGTGCGCACGTTAAGTTGGGCTATTTCAGGTGCTGCATCGTCGCTAGCTGGTCTTTTAGTCACGCCAAGTGCCAATCTTTCCCCAAATACGCTCGATTTAATTTTAATTATCGGCTTTACCGCAACAGTAATTGGCGGCCTGGATAGTTTGCCTGGGGGAGTACTTGGCGGATTTATTCTGGGTCTAGTTATCTCATTTGTTAATGTTTATGACTCGCCATCTGATGTCTTCTTGGCAATTCTGGCTCTCTTGCTTCTGGTTTTGCTCGTTAGACCGCAAGGGATATTGGGTAGCAAGGAGGTGCGCCGTGTTTAAACAGATTCAACTCGGAAATTTAATTAAGGCGGCGCTCTTCTTCTGGGTTATCTTCTATCTGGGAAAGGTTTTTGATCCCTACAACCAAGGACAGTTATCTGTAGTTTTGATGTACTTCATCGGAATTCTCTCGATTACCTTTTTGACTGGGCTATCTGGGCAGATATCACTAGGCCAAGGTGCGCTCATGGCAGTAGGTGGCTATGCCTGTGCAATTGGAGTTCTAAACCTTGGGTTCAATTATTGGCAATCAATTATTTTGGCAGTTGTGGTTTCGCTGTTAGCTGGTTGGATTTTAGGAATTGCGGCCGCGCGTTTATCGGGGCCATATTTGGCTGGAACAACTTTGGTAATTGCGTTAGCTATTCCAACACTTGCCAATCGATACGAATCAGTATTTGGTGGCGACGTTGGACTAAATGTTGATTTCGGAAATCCCCCACAATGGTTAATAAACCTCATGGGCGAAATTGGTTTTGAGCAATGGCAATTATTAGCAACGCTGCCCTTTGCCTCCATTGCTCTTTATTTGGCACTAAATTTATTTAAATCTCGTACCGGTCGTAGCTGGCGCGCAGTTCGCGATCACGAAATCGCGGCATCTCTAACTGGCATCAATGTGCAACGCATGAAGATCTTTACCTTTGTCGTCGCTTCAGGTTTCGCAGGATTGGCAGGAGCGATGTACGGATTGCGCGGAATCGTTGGACCTAGTGTTTATCCGGTTTCCCTCTCGCTTACCTTGTTAACGGGCGCTGTACTTGGCGGTTTACGCAGCATTTCAGGGGCCTTTATTGGATCGATTTTGGTGGTATTCCTGCCAGATCTAATCGAGAAGATAACTGGGGCCTGGGAGGTAGCGCCTCAGATCGGCAATTTCTTGCCAGCTCTAGTTTCTGGGATTCTGCTGATTCTGACCGTAGTCTTGAATCCAGCTGGCGTAGCAGGCGCTTTACATCACCATAAACCGCGACATAAGTAACACCCCAATAACAATCGCGCTTCTTCTAGGCTAATTCGTTCACTTTCTATTCATGCTCTGCTACTTTGAGCGTGTTCTGGGTCACCTCTGATCCGGATTCCGCTTCGGAAATGCGTTATTGCTACCGGGCGGGTTAACGAAATAGAAAGAGTGAACGCAGTGAATATACGTGCATCTCTATCTCGCAAGAAGCTAATCGGCTTAACTGCCCTAGTAATTGCGGGATCAATGACACTTGCCGAAATTCCGGCAAATGCAGCCGACCCAGGTGCAAGCGCAACCGAGATTGTTCTTGGTATGCAGCTTCCTGAAACTGGTCCAGCTAGCCCAGGTTATAACAAAGTAGATGACGCACTTCGCGCCTACTTTGATTATGTAAATTCAAAGGGTGGCATCGGCGGAAAGAAGATCCGCCTTGAAGTTAAAGATGATGCTTATAAGGCGGGCTTAACAGTATCAACCGCTTCATCTCTAATTAATAAGGAAAAAGTTTTCGCATTCATCGGAAGCGTCGGAACTCAGACTCACATCTCAGTTATCAAAGATTTAAACCGTCGCAAAATTCCTGATGTATTCGTAAATAGCGGTTACACCGACTTCTATAAGCCATCAACATACCCAACAACCTTTGCAGCACTCGGCACTTATGTGACCGAAGCAAAGATCATGGGCAAGTATCTAAAGGAAACTTACCCAAATAAGAAGATCGGTATCTTGTACCAATCTGATGACTTTGGCCGAAACGCTCTTGAAGGATTTGGTAAGGCAGGCTTAAAGTTCGAAGCTAAGAAGACAGCCGCCAGCTTTATTGCAGGTACTCAAGGTTCAATCGGACTTGCCAGCCAGTTAACTCAACTTAAGGCCAATGGCGTTGAAGTTGTAATCATCGCTGCAGTTTCTTCTGCAACTGCTGTGGCTTTACTAACCGCTGGTGCAATTGGTTACAAGCCAGATAAATGGTCAGTAATTAGCGTTGGTGCAGATTCAACTACCTTCCAAACGATTGCTGGTTCAAAGGGCGTTTCTGCGGCAATGAGCGCTGTAATGCTAAATGGCGTAATCACATCTTCGCATGCTCCAGCACCTGGTGATAGCAGCGATGAATACGTCTCTGCCTTTAAGAAGATTAATGATGACTTCAATAAGGGTGCTGATAAGCGCTGGGATAACAACACTTTGCAAGGAATGAATATTGGCTACATGGCAACTGGCGCCCTAATGGGTACTTTAAATGCAGCTTCAACATTCTCTGCTAAGAACAATAAGGCCTGCCAGGCAAGCGCCAAGAAGAGCGTTTTGACTCGCGTCTGCTTTATTGATTACTTAACAACTAATGCAGGCAAGATTCATAGCGCGGCATTCTCACCGTTGCAATATTCAGCAACCACTCACGAGGCATTCGGTGGCTTCTGGATTGGTGCATACGATGCAACTGCAACGCTAAAGCCGGTTGGCGATTCTCGCGTTGTTTACACAACTGATTCTGGAAATGGTCCGGTTTCAGTTTCCACCTATAAGCGTCCAGCAATCGCTGCTGATGCTCTACCAAAGAACTAGTAGGTAAAAATGAAAACTATTTCTATGCGCAAATTAATTGCCGCACTTGGTGCATCAGCACTTCTCTCAACAGCTGCCGTTGCGATTGCGCCAAGCGCGCACGCAGCTGCACCAACATGTGCTACAGATTCAAAAGGTCTGGAAACATGTACCGGCACCTTAAGTAATGGCGCTGGTTATCTGATTAAAGTTCCAGCTAACTACAAGGGAACCTTCTTCTACTGGAACCACGGAATTCGCTTCACCTACCCATTGCCAGGTGTTATCACTGTGCCAAAGGGCGTTGAAGAATTAACTCCAAGCAATGTTCCTGAAAAAGAGATGTTGCTAGCTGGTTATGGCCTAGCAACTTACGATGGCGTTTCAACTGGCGGACAACGTGGCTGGAATACAGCTGATCGCGTTGAAATGCTTAAGGAACTCATCGATACCGTTAAAGCTAATTACACCGTTAAGAAGGGTGTTGCTTACGGATCATCTCAAGCTGGTTCAATCTTGACTCCATTTATTGAGAAGTATCCAACTTATGCTGATGCTGTTGGCATCATGGCTGGTGTTACTCCTTCAATTGGTCAAGAAGTTCAATCACTTTGCGACATGTTCTATATCTTGAGTGTTTTTGCTGATCCAACCATTAAGGGTTGCGCAGCTATGGGCACAAAGGGTCTAGCTGGTCACTATGCAGCTGCTGCTGAATTCGGCAAAGTTGTTGCGCTTCTCACTGCATGGGGCGGAAACCTCGGCGCACCAGGACTTGAATATCCTGCAGCGCTAAAGGGTTCTGGAATCCCACAACGTTCAGCGCTATTGCTTACTGGCCTCTTAGCTGGTTTGCCAGCAAAGAGCGCTCACATGGATGGCATCACAACTAGCGCTGTGATCGCCGAACAGAGCATCAATGCAACAGTTGCGATCCTAGAAAACTTCGGTGAAGCAATCGCAACCGGAACATTCGGCGGTCAAGCAATCTCTGAAATTACCGGGCCTGGTTTCTATGACAACACCAAGACCGACTGGTTTAGCTTGCTAGATCCAGCCGATGCTGGTCGTTACAACTTGGGTCTTTCAGGCGATGAGGCAATTGCTGGAATGCTTGGCGTTCTTTCAATGGCTCCACGTGTTGTTGGCGATCCTGCTGCAGTAGCTAAGTTAAAGGCGCTAGATGCGAGCAAGTTCGATACCACTAAGCCAGTTGTTCTGCTCTCAAATGAAGCAGATCGCTTGGTATTTGCAGGTAACGGCTCGCTTTATGTAGATAAAGCTCGCGCCGTATATGAGGAAAGACTTGCTGCATATGAAGCCAAGTTGGCTGCAACTACCGGAAGCGCTGCTCGCGCAGCAGTCCGCAAGACAAAGCCAGTCTGGAATGTTGCCGCTCTATGGGCGATGACACCCGAGACTTACACTGTCTATACAGCACAGGGTCTGCCAAATCTAAGCGGTCCAAAATCACCATCAGGTGTTGGTCACCAAGACTTCACTTTGAAGCAGATGATGGCCTGGATTAAGATCTTGGCTCATGCTGCAGATACTGGAAAAGTCGGTAACCCTGGTTACCTACTTCAGTACATCAACAAGGCACCGTACCTAAACTCAGATTTGGATTACCGTCCAGCTGATTTGAAGTACATCTGGTAACACTTAATAAATTAAGAGATGAAGGGTCCGAGGCAACTCGGGCCCTTCATTCTTTTTAGTCGGTAACCTTTCCCAGTGATCGCTATTGCAACTCCCGATGAGATGTTTGCCTTAGGGGCAAAACTCGGAAGCCAACTCAAAGCTGGCGATCTAATCCTTTTAAATGGCCCATTAGGTGCCGGCAAAACCTTGTTAACTCAAGGTATTGGCAGTGCCTTTGGAATCACGGGTATTACATCGCCCACCTTTGTAATTTCACGAGTTCATCAAGGAAAGCTTCCTCTGATACATGTAGATGCATACAGGTTATTAATCGATGGCCAAGCGAATTTATATCTGGATGATTTAGATTTAGATTCGGCAATTTCTGATTCAGTAACTGTCGTCGAATGGGGTGGAGCAGAAGCAGCTCGCCTTTCTGATCAGCGCTTAGAAATTAATATTGATCGCCGCGATGAAATCCGCCAAGTTACTTCCGTTGGATTTGGTGATCGCTGGAACGGATTTTCGTTATGAGTATTTTGGCGATTGATACTGCTGCATCACGAACAAGTGTGGCAATTATCGAAGATGGCAATGTGGTCTTTAGTCAGTATCGAGATGGCGCCATGTCACATGGGCCGGCACTTCCAGAACTAGTTAGCGCTGCAATTGCTGGCCGAGAGATAACTGAAGTCTTAGTTGGCATGGGGCCTGGGCCATACACCGGGCTAAGGGTCGGCATAACCTTTGCCCAAACTTTTGCTTGGGCAAGTAATATGCCAGTTCGCGGATTTTGTTCATTAGATGCGATTGCCGCTCAAGTTGATGAACCAGATTTTATTGTGGCAATTGATGCTCGCCGTAAAGAAATTTATTGGGCTAGATATACAGGTGGTATCAGAGTTGAGGGACCAGCTGTAGATCTGCCAGCGGAAGTTAATGCGCGAGGAATAAAAGTAATTGATTCGCTATTTCCTGATCCTAAATACTTTCTAGACCTTACTGAAGATTTTACTGGTCCAATTTATCTGCGACGCCCTGATGCTGTTGCTACGGCGGATCGCAAATGATTACCTATCGCCAACCAACAGCGCTCGATGTGCCCGTGCTAACTTCACTAGAACGAATAATTTTTCCTGATTACCCATGGACGCAAGGACAATTTAAGGAAGAGATAGCTGGCCTGGGAAAAACCAGACAGCTAATTCTGGCGATCAATAATGGTTCAATTATTGGATATTCCGGCATTATGGTTGTAGCGCCAGGCGTACCTGCTGACCTGCTGACAATCGCAGTTTTACCTGACTTTAGGGGCCAGGGAATAGCACAAGCAATGCTGACTGAACTTGAAACCTGGGCCAAAGAACATGGCGCAACTGAGGTAATTCTGGAAGTAGATACTAAGAATGCTAGCGCAATTTCTCTTTATGAATTCTGGCGTTATGAAAAAATCTCAATACGAAAGAATTACTACGCTCTAGGAATCGATGCCCTAATTATGCGCAAGAAACTCTCAAGGGATCTTTCATGAGAGATGCTCTAGTACTTGGCATAGAAACCTCTTGTGATGAAACGGCCATTGGCATTGTCCGCGGTCGCACCTTGTTAGCCAATGTAATCTCATCTAGCGTTGAAGAGCATGCTCGCTTTGGGGGAGTCGTACCCGAAGTTGCTTCACGGGCACACCTTGAAGCTATACAACCGGCATTAGTAAAAGCGATAAATGAGGCAAGAATTTCACTCAGTGACTTAGATGCAGTTGCCGTTACGGCCGGACCTGGATTAGTTGGTGCCTTACTGGTCGGAACTTCAGCGGCAGCTGGCTTGGCACTTGCAATTGATAAACCAATCTACGGTGTCAATCATTTAGCCGCACACGTCAGCGTTGATTATCTGACCCACGATCTGCCAGCTGAGCCAACGATCGCGTTATTGGTTAGCGGTGGTCACTCATCTCTTTTGCAAGTCGATGACATCACTGGCAACATAACTAAGTTAGGCGAAACTATGGATGATGCCGCAGGTGAAGCATTCGACAAGATTGCCCGCATCATGGATCTTGGTTTTCCGGGCGGACCGGCGATTGATCGCACCGCGATTTCTGGAAGTGCAACGGCTATCGATTTCCCACGCGGGTTAACCACTAGCAAAGATTGGGAGACACGCCCCTTTGATTTCTCTTTCTCTGGTTTAAAAACAGCAGTTGCTAGATATCTCGAAGCAACCCCGGATTATGCAAAGGGCGATGTCGCAGCTTCTTTCCAAGAAGCGATCGTTGATGTCTTATTGCTTAAAGCAATTGCGGCGGCTAAGAAAACTGGCATCAATTCATTAGTAATTGCCGGTGGAGTAGCTGCTAATTCGCGCCTGAGACAGGTGGCTGCCGAACGCTGCGCCGCCCTGGGCATCACCCTTAGAATCCCAAGTCCAGGCCTATGTACCGATAATGGCGCCATGGTCGCCGCCCTAGGCTCAATGATGGTTTCAGCCGGGCGAAAGGCCAGTCCAATAGCCTTTGATGCCCAATCGAGCCTGCCGGTAACTCAAGTTTCGATTTGATCGCGGGAATAGCCCAGCATAGGCTTGGCGTTAGCACTCAAGACCCGAGTCTGCTAATTGCAGGCTCTAGTGAATTCGATTGTAAAAGGAGCTCTAATCATGGCCGTAACCATTAAGCCACTAGAAGACCGCATCGTAGTTAAGGCAAATGAAGCCGAGACAACTACCGCTTCAGGTCTCGTAATTCCAGATACTGCAAAAGAGAAGCCTCAGGAAGGCACCGTTGTTGCAGTTGGCCCAGGTCGCTTTGATGATGGCGTTCGCGTTCCAATGGATGTCAAAGTTGGCGACGTTGTTCTATATAGCAAGTACGGCGGAACAGAAGTTAAGTACAACGCTGAAGAATATTTAGTTCTATCTGCTCGCGACATTCTCGCTGTAATTGAGAAGAACTAATGGCCGGCAAGTCCTTACAGTTTGACGAGCAAGCTCGTCGCGCCATGGAGCGCGGTGTAAATATTCTTGCTGACACCGTAAAGGTAACGCTTGGACCTAAGGGTCGTAACGTCGTTATCTCAAAGACATTCGGCGCCCCAACCATCACAAACGATGGCGTAACAATTGCGAAAGAGATTGAACTCTCTGATCCAGTTGAAAATATGGGAGCCCAATTAGTTAAGGAAGTTGCGACCAAGACCAACGATGTTGCTGGTGACGGAACAACAACTGCAACAGTTCTAGCTCAGGCAATGGTTAAAGAGGGTCTTCGAAACCTTGCTGCTGGCGCACAGCCAATGGATATCAAAGCCGGTATCGAAGCAGCTGTTGCTGCAATTTCAGCTGCGCTTAAGTCAAATGCAACTGTTGTTAAAGATAAGGCGCAGATTGCAGATGTTGCAACTATCTCGGCTCAAGATCGCAATATTGGTGACTTAATCGCCGAAGCGATGGATAAGGTCGGCAAGGATGGCGTAATCACTGTTGAAGAAGCATCAACTACCGGACTTGAACTTGAGTTCACTGAAGGCATGCAATTCGATAAGGGCTATATCTCGCCATACTTCGTAACTGATCAAGATCGTATGGAAGCAGTTCTAGAAGATGCTTATGTATTGATCTCAGGTGGAAAAATTTCAGCGCTAGCTGAACTACTTCCAATCCTGGAAAAGGTTGCTCAGACTTCAAAGCCACTATTAATAATCGCTGAAGATGTTGAAGGCGAAGCGCTTTCAACACTTGTCGTTAACCGTATGCGTGGTGTATTCGCTTCAGCTGCAGTTAAGGCACCTGGCTTCGGAGATCGTCGCAAGGCAATGTTGCAAGACATCGCAATCTTGACCGGCGGCGAAGTCATCTCAGCTGAGGTTGGCATGAAGCTTGATCAGATCGGTCTGGAATCTCTTGGTCGCGCACGTCGAGTTGTTATCTCAAAGGATGCAACAACCATCGTTGATGGTGCTGGCGATAAGGCTGTAGTTGCTGCTCGCGTTTCAGAGATTCGCAAAGAGATCGAAAATACCGACTCTGATTGGGATCGCGAAAAGCTACAAGAGCGAGTTGCCAAACTTGCCGGTGGCGTATGCGTAATCAAAGTTGGTGCACATACTGAAGTAGAGTTAAAAGAGAAGAAGCACCGTCTAGAAGATGCAATTTCTGCAACCCGTGCCGCAGTTGAAGAAGGCATCGTTGTTGGCGGAGGCGCAGCGCTAGTACATGCCGCTGATTCACTCGAAGGCGATCTTGGCTTCGAAGGAGATAG
>JACCDP010909888.1_pt1 | contig 21754 bp, 16 predicted proteins | sample 7445841 | NCBI WGS metagenome assembly JACCDP01 (sample SAMN15323441, study PRJNA562643) | freshwater metagenome | isolation source: river surface water | place: USA:Blue River Watershed | collected 2017-08-17
CGCGGACCGTCTGCAATCGCCGAGCGCTAAAGCAGGGTCAACTTTGCGGACAGTTTGCGGACAAGATATTGCCCAACTCTGCAAATCCTGCTCATTTCTGCTAACAGGAGAGGGGCTAGAATGTGAGGAAAATGGCCTGTTTGAGGCGTTTTCGTGTTCCAAAGTGGCGGAGAGGATGGGATTCGAACCCACGATTCACCGATAGGTCGAAATAAGGGGGTTTTACTAGGGTTTTCCTAGGTTTGGACGCCCTCAGATGACCTTGATTTGCTAGAGTTTTGCTAGAGCGTATCGGGAAGAAATCACATGGGCTCACTCCTCAGACAGATCGAGCGTTCGAAAAACTGGTTGGCGCGCTTCCGCGCGTCGGACGGAAAATGGCTGCAACGCACCACAGGCACGCCCGACAGGAAACTTGCCGAGCAGATCCTGCAGCAGTTCGAGAACGACGCGCGCACGGCGGAGTACAACGGCGGGCTGGTCATCAAGAAGGTGGTCGATAACGCGATGGACATGCATCAGCGCGCGACCGGCCGCAGCCTGCGCTTCCCCACCCTGCGCGCTTTCTTCGCCGACTTCCTGACGTCGAAGTCGATCAACAAGAAGACGGCCACCATCGCCTCCTACCGCAAGACCGTTAACCTGTTCCTGGAGCACATGGGAGCGGAGGCCGATAAGCCCGTCATCCGCGTGCAGCCGGCGGACGTGCAGTCCTTCATCAAGGCGCGCATGGCCCAAGGCGCCGCGCCGGCGACGGTCCGGCAGGGTATCGTCGTGCTGCGGATGATGTTCAAGCGGGCGCTCGACGAGGGCATGTGCGCCATCAACCCAGCCGCCACGGTCGAGGTCCCCGACGGCGAGAGCCAAACCAAGCTCCCGTTCACGGACGAGGAAGTGCAGCGCATCCTGAAGACCTGCCCGAACGAGGAATGGCGCACCTTGGTCTTCCTCGGGTACTACACCGGAGCCCGTATGGGCGACTGCCTGGGGCTCACCTGGGCATCCTTTGACCTCGGGGACACCCCTAAGCTCACCTATAAGCAGAAGAAGACCGGCAAAGGCTCCAAAGGCTGGGTTACCATCGCCGTCCACCCTGCCCTCCATAAACGCCTCCTGGAGTGGCGCCAGGCCTCTAAGGCGGGCAAGGACGGCCCGATCCTCCCCGGGCTCACCGCAACGGCCCTAGGCGGCAATACAGGCCCAAGCACCCTCTTCGTCCAGCTCGTCAAGGCCGCAGGCATCGACCCCTGCTACGCCACCACCGGCCGCAGCAAGCAGCCCCGGAAGTGCTTCCACAGCTTCCGCACCACCCTCGTCACCCGGATGCAGAGCCTCGAGATCCCGCAGGAAGTCCGCATGAACATCGTCGGCCACGCCAGCGCCGACGTCCACAAGGGCTACAGCCAGGGCGAGTGGAATTCCGTCAAATCTGCGATCAACAAACTGCCTAACCTTGGCAACTAACACATGGAGATGTTTAGGGTCGCAACGCGATTATAGTGATCAAGTATGGACATATGCCGATAACACTTGATGAGCTAGCGACCAAACTGAGCGAAGAATGGAAGCAATACATGGTTACAGAAGGCGATGACATCATCGAGATTTCAATAAGCTCGAAGAACTTCGTTGGCCCGACGGCAGAGTACTTCATGCCTATTGTACTGAAAATCGAGGAAGAAGGTCGATACCTGAAGGTAATTGCCCCCGGACTTTACTCACTCAAGACAGTTAATGATCGTCAGATCGTAGCGGCACTGCACAAAAAACTACTTCAAATCTGCTGGGAAACCAAGCTGGTCCAATTTGAGTTCGACACTGAAGAACTCGAGATCAGGGGAATCGTCGAAATAGCCATCGAAGATGGCACATTGACTACGATGCAGCTCCAAAGAGCTGTTCAGACCCTGCATGAAGTAGTCGACCACTATCACTCGGAGATTAATGAAGTAATAAGTGGAAGAACTGACGCACAGGCGAAAGCCAGGACGCAGGCGAAACTCGAGAGTTACAGCAAAGTTTTCAACTCACGGCGGGATCAGGCACTCCGCAGGTAATTAGCTTTTCAAAAACCGTGCTGCCCATCCTCGGCCAGGATCAACTGGGGTGCCAACAACCGCAGCCCTATCCAAGCCGAGGTTAAATGTTTCGCATGAGGTTTCAGGAAGAAGGGAACATGAATGACATGCGGCCATGTTCACTTTTCTTGTTCCCTGCCCACCCAAATTTTCAGAGCAAACTGGATCTGCAGAGCACCACATAGCTTTCCTGAGAGCACGGTCTATGACAGCCCCAAGGAATTCTGGGCGCCCAAGCTTAACTAGCCCGCCCAAGGTGCCCTCTGAATCTCCAGCAGCAGTGTAAATCAGGATTCCGGCCATCGGAGCTTCGGCATCAGATGAAACGTAGAGTCGTTCACGTAGCGATGATGTGCTGTATCCACAGTCAAACACCAATTGGCTAAGCAATAGGTGAGAAAAAGTGTGCACCAGCATAAATCTAGCCGCCCACTGGAGGGTCGGAGAGTTATTAGGCGGGTTAGTCTGCGGTATAGCCGATAGGCGCGAAACTAAACCGCTGTCATACCGAGACTCTATCCATGATTTATTTTCTTCGAACCATCGAGCGATAGACTTCTCACTGAGCTCAAGGTAAACGCCCTCACCGTAGATAACGTTAGCAGGCAGCCAGCAGAGTTTCGTGTCCTCCGGCTGCACAGCATACAGCTGGCGAATTGCCCGCTGGGGCATGCCATCAACAATCTGACCCGGAGGAGAAAGCCTATCAAAACCGCAAAACACTCGTGTTTCCTTAAGGCGTTCAACCAAACGCACACGTCCAACAAGCGTCTCCAACCCCGACGGGAGGCCTGCATCGCGAACAGACAACTCTGCTGCGTCCACCCTTTCAGATCGGAGCACATCAAATTCCGCGCGCCTAAAAGCAAGATCGACCGACTCGCTGGAAGCCGGCTTACTATTCATCACATGTAAATTTTGCCGCTTATTATCATACAGAATCTCGAGGGCTGAACGCATATCCGAGTCAGGCACCTCTTGTCCTCTCTTTTTGAAGCGCTGCACAAAGACATCAATGACCTCATCTTGCTCTCCGGAACGCCATTCAACTTTCTTGGTGCCAAAATTTCGTTCTAGCTTAAGGGCCGCGCACAAATCGTCTAAACTTTTATCGGCTGAAGATGGCAGAGATATCGCGGATATGACTTTTCCGTAATAGAGGTTAACCTGATTTATAAGAGCTGCAACCAACGGCTGGTCGCACTGATCATTTCCAGCCAAAGCACCGAGCCATGGCTTTGTGCCAGGGCAACTAATACCACGTTCTTGGAAAGCGCTTCTTTCAAATTGTCCTTGTTCGTTAGGTTCGTGTGAAGGCAGCTTGGTCGTTCTCGACAGTGTACGTCCCTTAGCGCCCTGGCTCCCCGTTGGACATGTGTCGCAAAGCACTCTGACGCTACCTAAGTCTGAACCGCCGCCGTCGATTATGCGCAGGCCGGATTCATTGGTGCAGTTACACTCTATCCATTGTTTCCAAGGAAATTCACTGAGATGTCCATGTGAGCACACTGCCACAAAACGAACTGCACGGAGGCGACCTTCTAATGACTGATCGATATTGCGTGTGCAGGGATTCAGCCTGACCAGCGAACCATTCCCCCTCTGGTACCAAGTTGGGAACCGGTAAGCAGGGGTATAAACAAGAGTGTTTGGCGGTTGCGACCCATCGGCACTTCGGCCCCGTCCGAGGCGAAAATCAGCAGGTCGCCTAAAGAGGTTAATGCCAATTTGTTCGCTGATTCGTGGTTCAAATATATCGAACTCGTTCGCCTTCAATGTATCATCGTCTGAATCATCCAAACGATGATACCATTTGTCCAAACCTGCGACGATTAGAGGAACCCCTCGGCTATCCGTGTAAATGCTCCCGGGTCCGAACGGGGTAATAAGCTGACTGGTTCTGATTTGTCTAGTGCCCATGATTAATTTGTAGGTATTCCGAGTTCGGAAGTTGTGTCGACCTGGCGCATGCTTGTCGGGACGTAGACGCCCCTAGACTTTTGTGCGTCCGTGTAAAAGACACCGGGCCAGAGCATCAAATATTCCCCATCAGGGTCAGGGGGAAGTTTGCTCCAGCTACGTGGATTTTTCCCGATTTTGTCTATAATATCATCGCGGATCTGGTCGATAACTAGCTCAGCACGCCTGCGGTCATCCTCATTGTCCAACAAGGCTGCACTGCGTTCCTTAAGCAATACTGCTGTTTCTGTGACATACTCCACATAGCTCAAAGAACCCACGTTATCCGAACACCGCTGCCTTGCCCATGCAAAGACCGCACCAGGCATCCCTCTCTTGAGTGCCGAAATGGCGAACGGCGTAGCACTTGTGGGCTCTACTCGCTCATAGAGCCTACGATGGTAAGAATGAAACTGCTCAAAATGAGAACGGTCGCGACTCTTCCCCGGACTATACATCATCAAGATTAATCCTGGGCGATCTGACCAACGCCGACCGACTCGGCCAGAGATCTGAATATAAGACGAAGTCGACTTAGGCTGGCCAGTGATTGCCATTAGCGAAAGCCTGTCAATGTCGACACCAACCTCGATGATGTTTGAAGCAAGGCAACTGGATATGCAACGATCGGGCTCTCTGTCATAACTCGCATTAAGCCTATCCATTACCTGCACGATCTCGGCCTGCGAAAGACGGCTGGTCAATTCTTCGGTCCCCCTCACCTGTCTGCGATGGTTAGCCGGAATACCTTCTCTCCAGAACAAATAGTTGAGCCGCTGACTGATGTCGGAATCAAACAAAGTCTTAGCGCCTCCTAACTCTCTGATACTGTTATAAAAACCAAGGAATGTCCACCAAGGGTCTCGTTTGACCGGATCTGTTATAAATGAAGGCGCAAAAAGAGCCCTAGAGTACGCTCGTACTTGGGCGGTCAGACTCGACCCATACCCATTGGCATGAACTCCAAGATAAAGCCGCCCCTGCTTCAATTTGCCATCATCATCCCTAGCGTAGGCCCCAAAGAATGAATCAGCCATATCCAGCCCCGGGCTTGGGAAGAGTGACGTACGCTGCCTTCCATAGACAGCACGTACCTGTTGGTCAGCACCGCGTATAGTTGCGGTCGAAGCAATAACCTTAGGCTTTGTAGGAACGCCTCCGATTTCATGCGTACATAACTTTTCGAAAATTGTCTCATACAAACCATACATAGTACCGAGCGGTCCCGAAATCAGATGCATTTCGTCTTGGATAATAAGAGCCGGCGGCGGAGATAGGCGCCTTGGTGCCCTGCCCTGAACATGCTCTAAGCCAAAAAGCGCACCTGCTTGTGGCTTATGAGCAATCATCGCGAGTTTATCGGCCGTAGCGATTACGAGTGAGGGTCGCGCCTTGTAAATGAGCTCGTCAACTACATGAACAGGAAGCCAGGTCGTGTGAGATTGTTTGCCGAACTCGCAACGAACATCGGTACAATGAAGCAACGGAGCTCCATCAATGGGCGAAATACCGCCGATAGAATTCCCTCTAAATTTTTTAGGCCTGTCCCCCTCAGGCATGCCGAGCGCGGAACGGCACCAAGGACACTCGGTTAATACCATCGGGTTGCCCTGAACATCACGCCTTTGATATCTTCCTATTGCCTCTTTGGCAGACTCGACGGTATTTGGAGAGCCCGATCCACCAAGCCATAGACCAATAGAAAACTGAGCGCCGGGAATCTCACTGATACCATGCCGACTTGGCTCTCGTCGTAAAAATTCCATGGCGCATATAAGGCTGGATGCGCGCTGGAACTGTTGCGTTGTGAGCATTCGCAAGGTGTACCGCATCATCGCAGAAGTCCCGTCTATCATTTGATTAGACAGTCTCTGGTAAAACATCATGTACGCCATCACGCCAAGGTAGGCCTCAGTCTTGCCACCCCCGGTGGGGAACCAAATCAAGTCAACAGTTTCACGATCCTCATCAAGAGGGTTGGAAATTGATGGCAAAGACATCAGCAAGAACGCCAATTGGAAAGCTCGCCACTTCCCATAGGATGCACCCTCTTCGCATCGAGATCCATACAATCCCCATGGCTCCCGAAAATCGCCTTTTGGAATGACGGTGCTACGCTCGATGCTATAGGCTAACGGCCTAGCCTTGAGGCCTTTGGAAGCGATTTGCTGCAAGAGCATTGCCAGATTGGCCAACTTGAAAGCCTTCAGCGCTAAGCCATCGGCATTCATAAGGAGATTTAGCCCCTTTTCCATCCTGTCGGCGCAAACGCGACAAGCCCGGAGATGCCTTAGTGCTGTAGCTTTTCGAGCTCCTTGCATGCCATTGGCAGTCTGCTCTCCAGCGCAAATCCATTCGCGATAACCATCAATTAAGCCACGGAGCGCATTCCAGGCAGATTCGGAAGAAGGGCCCGAGCCAAGCTCAGCCATGCTGCGCATGGTGACTTCGAGTTTTTTGCCTCCGATAGCTATGTCCGGAGTCATGCTAGGAAGCTCAACTGCCGGCATGCAGTCAGCGTAAATATAATCAGGACATTCGCCAGGTTCGGCATCCCATGCTGCTGCACATCCATGTCCGATAGCCCATGTCTGAGAACGTGAATAAAGCAGCGCCAGCGACTTCTCGTCATCATCCATCTCCTCTTCGAGGCGACGTGACTCAGGATAAGGAAGGAGCTTTCCGCCATTAACCCTGACTTCAAAATATGCTTGAAATAGAGTGTGTGACATTAAGTCATCCCGCGTCATCTCAGGCACAGTCTCAGCGACATTTCTAAGGACAGCGGTGATAATCCAGTTCTCCCCATCGCTGCCCGACAATTCATAGGCACGAGCGTAAAGGGTCACCTCAAGCCTCAGGGGAACTGCGACGTCACTGATATGAATTGGCTTAGGCTGGTTCCTATTGGCGCGCAACTCATCTGCAGTGAAAACAACGGGGAGCGGTTGACTAGAAATTTGCCGACGGAACCAAGCACGTCGGGTAATCGAGGAATCCCCGGATCGAATTGGAACATGCTGGTAGCAACCGTTCACCTGAATAGGCGGTGAATCATGTTTCTGCCAGAAAAAGTGCCGTGAGGGAGGAAGCGTAACCTCGACCTGCCCGCCCTTTGGGACATGCGCGCAGAACGTAATACTGAAGGCGGAGGGCCGACGGACATCCTGTGAAGTGACATCGAAGTCATCATCTTGAGCACCCGACGGCTTTGAATCTTCGTCATCGCCATCAACGTACTCATCGTCATCTGCATCCGACGGCTGAGCCCCAGCTGCGACAGTCTGTGTACGGGGATCTCCTGGATTGCCCGCATTCATCGGCTCAGAAATTGCTGCGATAGCCCCGCCCTCTTCGACTTCAGAGTCAGGATACAGTGCGCCGGCACCGTAATTTGAACCTGGAGTTTCACGCTGAAAGTAAATCACCTCCTGTGGCGCGCCGCCCTCATCAGGCTTCCATACAAGCGGGCCCTTAAACCCTCCTTCGGGTTCAATCAAATTCCCACCTTCGATAGCCACAACCGTCGGAGTGACTTGCAGAATAGCCGGGCCGACAACTTCGGCCCGGAGGCTCTCAATCATAAAGCTTCTTTCATTATTCATTGTTTTGAACCTCAGATTGTTTGATGTACTGAAGGACAGCCTGCTTAGCCGACTCGTGACAGAGTATGACGACAGACTCCGTACTGCGGGTTATTCCAGTGTATAACTGGTTCCGACGGAACTCTCGCCCGTCCAATTGTACGTCGGTCAAAATGATTTTCTTGGCCTCTAGGCCTTTGAATGCATTCACAGATGAATATCGTATCCCCGTGCCACCTTCCGTCCAGAATGGCCTTACCTGGACGCCCAGATCTGGCCTTGACGCAGCACTCTCGGCGTCGGAGTTAAAAGACAGCAACACAATCTCATCGTTTTGATACCCTTGCTTCTTGAAGGAATCGACGTGGCACTTAACAAGGTCGGCTTGCTCCTCAGGCGTTGAATAATACTGGATGTCGTAGTCTTCTGTGGATCCACCTGACCTCCTATAACCGTCATAGACCACGTTGCCCAGCCCCGCTAGCGCTGTGGCAATCTCACCTACAGGTTGGTAATTGCGGCAGTTTTCCCGGAGAACGAACTGTGCTAACCCCGCGTCTTCGCGCAATTTGGCCAAGGTCGCAACGGCAGCTGGCCTGTTCCCAAAAACTTGAAAGTCAAAATCTCCGAAAATCGCGTACTTACCCGACTTCAAGCCATCCTTGATAAGCTGTGACACAATTTCCCAAAGCCTGTCGTTGGCCAAGATATCCTGAGCCTCATCAATCACGAGGTAGTCGAAACTGATGTTTTTCGCCAAGTTCGGATCTGTAAGCCGTTCCTCTACTGCATCCAGAAATTCGCCGTTCCAGTAATTTGACGGGGGGTTCGCGGGGGGCTTCACCTCAAGCATGTCCATCAGCAGTCTCGTGATGCTGCCAGCGACCAGGTTAGGACGCGGACGGTCTTTTGAGACATTCGCGCACATCCAGTCTCCTACATATTTGTTATACGAGACAAGGCCAACTCTATGGCCCTTGTCTGCCATCACCCGCGCAGTCTCCATTGCCACCCAAGTCTTACCGGTTCCCGCCCCGCCTTTGATCAGAACCCTTGGATTCTGAAGGTCGAACGAGTGTGTGTCGAAAATGAGCTGAAGCGCTGACTTCTGCTGCAAACGGAGCTTATCCAAGGCTTCCTGCTCCCTTGCGCGTATGGCTTCCTTTGCGGTGAGATGCACGGACTGAATAGGAGCACATAGACGTTTAATCTCCTCCACGGTTCTCCGATCGACAGGGGTGGCAAGTGGCGGGCGAGAATCGTTCTCCAAGCTCCATATCATGCTCTTACGTATCTCACCGTAGAGTTCACCTGACCTGGCTAGCCTCGACAGCCTTCTACTGTCATAAAAACAACGTGTGTGAAACTTAAATTCAGCAGTAAAATCGAAGGCAGAATTCGTGAATATGACAATAGGATGTACGGGTATTGCCGAAAGAGGAAGACCCTTAGAACAAAGCCGACGCACAAATGCATACTTAGCGTCAACTGCCTGGGCGAACGGACACCCCCTCTCTTCGATGCTATTCGGAGTCCAGCGATTACCGTCAAAGTGAATCCCCTCCTGGGACTTCACTTCAATAGTCACGAGACCAAGATCTGGTATTAGGACCAAGAAATCAATCTCTGCAGGCCTATTTTGATTTAGTGGCGTTAGATCTAGTTGATGAAAAACGACCCAATCCTTCGGGGCGTCACTTAGCAGGGCGTAGACTTGCTTCTCTCCTGGCGGAGTCTTTTCAGCAATTACGCCGGGAATCATTAATGCCATAGGGTTCTAAAATAATCCACTTCTCTTATGCTCTTCAAGGCAGTTATGGGTGCTCTAAACCCTTCCTCCAAGGATTGAACTTGGTAAAGCTCCACCTTCATAACCTCGCCTTCCCGGATCGAAGGAAGCTCAAAAACTACACGTTCGGCACTGATTTGAAATGGCGGAATCTCCTTCAGCCGCTGCTCAAGCACCAGCAACAAATGCCGGTCGAATGCTTCGTTTCTATCAACACCAGCGGAAATGGCCTCTCCACGTGAGAGACGTATGTCGTCCCATGCCAGACGCCAGAACTCTTGAGAACGGCCACCGGCGGGCTTTAAGCTTAGCCCAAGCACATCGCAAAGAATTCTGAAATGTTCCTCACTCTGAGGAGCATGGATGACAGTACTCGGAGCCTCGGCCCAGTAACGCATGCGTTGCGCCAGAGACGAAATGTGGATGCCTGCAGACTCAAGGCGCTGTTTCAAAGCTTCCGGATCGGAGGCGATGGCTGCAGAGAGTGCGGACTTCCAATGGGTAGAACGCTCCTCCGTCACATGATTCGAATGAGCATCTTCCTCTCCAACCTGCTTGACATATGCAAGGTATTGCCCCGGCTTCAATCCACCTGCAGCCTGCATAACTACAGGCTGATCATCTTTACCTCGACTAGGGTCATAAGAAACAACGGTTGAGGCGGGAGGCAAGAGGACGCCCAGCCTGCTATCAATGCGTATCATCACAGCCGCCCGAAGCTCACCACGCTCTCTCCGAAAAACTTCGAAATCATTGTCAGGGACATGACCCATGCTCGAGCCCGGCTGCAATATTGGCTTTTCCCAAGCCACAATCTCTGTCGAACTGCGTATCTCCCAGTTTGCGACTTGGCTGGAAAGCCGAGAGCTGGTCCGCTCGAATTCGTTTAGAGGGTCGTCACCAAAATTAGGCTCATCCGAGGTTCCGGCCCAGACAAATTGCGTCAATGTGCCGAAACGCGGTGCGGACAAAATTGCAGCTGGCGCAACTCCTCGCCCCCAAGACAGCAGAGGTCCAAGTCGGAACATCGTGTCTACAATAGGCAGCAGGCTAAAGTCCGCATCGCTACACACTATCGGAGCCTCGGCTACTCCCGCCTCTTGCATGATATGCTTTACAACATCGCGATCCCTGCTTGCACAACTAACGGCGAAGGAGCGGCTAGAAGATGCAGAAGCTCGCATGCCCTTGATAAGTTCCACAACCAATGGATTGAGTTCACCCATCAAGTCATAGGCGATAGACTTGGCCACGGAGAACCTCTCGGAGATGCCCCTTCCCCAGGTGGCCTCGTCGGCGACTCCACCGTCAAACATCCCATCAAACTTGATGCAGAATTGTTCATCAAAGTTAAGCGGAGACACCTGGATCTCTGACGTGAGCGCGAACATCGCACGATAAAGGGCGCCCTGCCTCTCGTCATCTCTGTCCAAATTATATGCCATCTCGCGCAAGCAGCGACGGAGTTCGGCTACGGGGAGAAAGTCGACCCCGACCTTGTTAAATAAATACACAGGCCGGCCTGCAGCCAACGACATCACTTGGTTGGTCTGGATAGGCATACTATGTGACAGGAACGTAGTCGATGACACTTACTCCCGGCGGAGCGTCGAGCTGGACTCGACGCCGCTCGTACCATTGCTGCAAAGAGTTTAGCTTGTTTGAAAGCTCCTCGTTGCTATCACGACGCCCATCTCGGCGGATTACGGCAAGCAGGTTTGCTCCTGACAAGATGGGGTGATCCACGCACTTAAGGAAAGCGCCCACCCCATCAGCGATGACAAGGCGAGGCGAAATGGGCATGTGGCTGAATGAGACGTCTCCACGGGTATTGACAAAGATAAGCCTAGGGACGCGCGGAGTCCCCCATCCACGGATAGGGAACAAGTCACCAAGGGAAATTCCCTCCATTTGGCTAAATCTAAAGTTGAGGTTGAATCGCTTACTTTCAGCGGAGCCAAATCGCGGCGAACCCGCAAGGCACAGACCCGAGTAAGCAGTGCCGAGGTTGTCATCAAAAGGAGCAAGTTTACCCAGCAAAAGATTAAGCGGGTTTATATCGATTCTCCCACCGGCGATACCCTCTTCGAGTGCCACAGCACCTTCGGGGTAACAATTATAATAATAGTCTTTAGAACTTATATTGACAGGCACTTCCCTCCCTCCCCGCTCAATCTGAATCAGCATCAAAACCCCATCTTTTGGCCGCGATTCGGGATGAACCCTGAATCGCGTATTGGACTTGGCCTTAAATATCCTTCCAGTTGCTTTTGTCCGAAAACCGCAGCGCTTAAACTCCGGGTTACAGGTAGCAAGCCTACAGTCCTTGCAGTGATCAAGATACTGCGAGGCGTACTTCATCAAGCCGTCTATATGCCGTGCTTTATCATTGGCTGCAGCATCGCAAATATCACGCCAAACGGCCCCGAGTGCAGCCAAACCCGCTGCATGAGACTGACATGGCATGGAAATTAGCCTGATTTTGCGACATTGGCGGACGGACGAATAGTCAGGCCAATGCATCCCCTGGCTGATAAAAAAGGACGTCCACTGCGGCGTCTCATACCAAGTAACGCCGCCATCTTCTGAGACTTTATTACTTGGGGAGATCAAAGGGGGTGTGGTCTATCCTGCCACCCATTTACGGTCATGCAAATTTATTCTATGAACACACAGCAATACGGCTCCCATTGGATCGCCGGGGCTCGCGTGATTGAAAGGCCATGCTAGCCTATTGGTCATCGTGCCGCATGCCTAGAGTGTTCAAGCAAGCTATATTCACAAATTTAAATGGCCGTGGCCCATCCGATCTTGATCTGAGGGGGTCATTCGCGATCCTTCGGGTGTGGCAACAGAAAGGGAGCATAGAAAAAGCAAAGCTAACCGCATCGTGGAAGACGCCGGTCTTGCCGTTCTTCTTAAAGACGGGAAGTTCCAAGCACCCTCAACGGGACTTAGGAAGTCTATCCTTAGGCATCTTGGATTAGATGGAACCAAGGATTACGGCCACCGCAGCTTCGACGCAATCATGCTACCAAATTCCAGCCAAGAAGTTAGCGAAGAAAATCTTGGCCGCTACTTGGACGATATTGTTTTGGTGGAAATGAAGACCACAGAGAAACCCATCAAGGACGAGAACTTGTTCGGCTTCTTCTTTGGCGCGACGGAACGCGAATTCAAATTAGCCGAGAAACTCGGAGATCGCTACAGGTTCGCGTTTGTCGTGCTCAACAGTAACAATATTTACGGCAAACCGTTCGCGGTGCTCCTAAGCCTAGAGGAGCTTAGACCTAGAATCAGGTCGGATAGAATCCAGAGACAGATCAACCTGTTCGGGGCAAAGTCGCTAAAAAGATACGAAAATCGGGGTATGTTAGTTGTCTAAGGAACCTTGACGCGCAAAGATTGATCGGCCGGCGTGCGATTTGGCCTGGAAGTTACCCCAAAGTGTGCTCCAATCCCTGCGTGCCCCCTTTTAAGCCTACCTTCATCGACCTCTTCTGCGGAATCGGAGGCTTTCACTACGCCTTCGAGGAAGCCGGCGCCCGTTGCGTCTGGGCCTCCGACTGGGACGAGAAAGCCCGTAAGACCTACGAGACCAATCATGGCCTCAAGCCGTGGGGAGACGTCACCAAGGCCCGCTACGTCGACCTTAAGCATATTCCCGCCAGCCTAGAGCATGACCAGATCCCCCCGCATGATATCCTTTGCGCCGGATTCCCCTGCCAGCCCTTCAGCATCGCGGGTGTCTCAAAGAAACTAAGCCTAGGACGAAAGCATGGCTTCGACGACGAGAAGCAGGGCAACCTGTTCTTCCATCTGGCCAACATCATCAAGCACTACCAGCCCAAGGCCTTTGTGCTCGAGAACGTCAAGAACCTGCGTAGCCACGACAAGGGACAGACGTTCCTCGTGATCATGAATACCCTTCGCGATCTCGGCTACAACGTGCACACGCAGATCATCGACGCCCAGAGCTTCGTTCCGCAGCATCGTGAACGCATCTTTATTGTTGGGTTCAAAGACCCCCTCCCCTTCGAATTCCCTACAACCTCCTCACAGCGCGTTACCAGGAACGGAACCAAACCCATCCTCGCGGACATCCTCGAGAAGAACGTAGACGCGAAGTACACCCTGAGCGACAAGCTCTGGAACTACCTCCAGAACTACGCAAAGAAGCACCAAGCGGCAGGCAATGGGTTTGGCTGTGAGGTCGTCGGCCCCAGCGACGTGGCCCGTACCCTGTCTGCGAGATATTATAAAGACGGTTCCGAAATCCTGATCGAACAGCGCGGCAAGAACCCCCGCCGACTCACCCCCATTGAGTGCCGCAGGCTCATGGGCTACCCGGAATCCTTCAAAATCGTCGGGGCCGACGCCACGGCATACAAGCAGTTTGGGAACTCCGTAGTCGTTCCGGTGGTCAAAGCCATCGCCGACCGAGTGATGAAGACCCTGCGCACCTACGAATACGTCGACGGCGAAGTCCGGATGCGATGAGCTTTGCCAACATACAGAGCCTGGCAGCCTGTATGTCGGGATTAGGGGCCACGCGCCTCTACGCCAAAGAACTCGCGGCAAACGATAATACGAAAAACCAGATCTACCTCGGGCCTTCGTTCGAGGTCCTACAGCTACTTCCTTTCGGAGATATCTTCCCGTCGCCCAAGGCCCCTACGACGGTGCTGCAGGCCATGCTAAAATTCATCTGGATAGATGAAGCAGGCGAAACAGAGCCATCTAAGCACACGAAGCTAGTGCTCTACCCCCAGTACCCTGAAATTCGTCTATCGGGCTTCGTCATGGGATGCGGGAAAGCCCCCTCCCTATGGCTAGACCCCAAGCGCCAAGGCCGCGCTGAAGGCCGCACGCTCGTCCTAGGCATCAAGCAAACAGGCGAGATCTTCGCTCACCTAGCGACACCCGACAGCCAACTTAGCAAATCCTACGAGTCGGTTAAAGGCGCCTTCGGGAAGGCCGGGGTTCTTACCGATATCTCCGCCCTACTCATTTCGAGAAAGCCAGCTGACGAAGACGCAGAGTTGATTGCACGGCTTGCCCAGGTTCACGGGAAAGGCTGGATCGACGCCAAGCGGCTGGTCTCAGGCGGCAGGATAGTCCCTTGCAATGGCACAAACTGCGGCGGATTCACCCTCGAGGCCGAACTAGGAGTCGAAGAAAACGGAGACGCCGAACCCGACTTCCTAGGCTGGGAGATTAAGCAGCATGCGACTACGAACTACCTTAAGCACGGTAGCGGCCCCATCACCCTCTTCACCCCAGAACCCGACGGCGGCGAATACGCCCAAGGGGTCGCCGAATTCGTTGAAAAGTACGGCCGGCACACCACCCGGGAGAACATCAGTTATTTCCAAGGGATTCACTACGCAGGCCTAGCGCATGACACTACCAATATGCGCCTTGAGATTCTCGGCTTTGACCCCGAATTGGGGAAGATTTCCAAGGCTGACGGCCGTATTGTGCTTATTTCATCCAATGGGTCAGAAGCAGCCTCTTGGAGCTTCGGCAAGATCCTGCATCACTGGTGCCGAAAGCACAATAAGGCTGCCTACGTCCCAGCGCAGGTAGACAGCAGCACCAAGCCGGCAAAATATCGGTATGGTAAGGACGTGAAGCTCTGCCGAAGCACCGACGCCACACTGCTCCTAAAGGCAGTCTCCGAAGGTCACGTGTACTATGACCCTGGCATTAAGCTAGACCGAGCTACCTCGAAGACCCACCGGCGCAGCCAATTTAGGATTAAATTCAAGCAAATCAGCAGACTTTATAGGGAGACCGAAGACAAAGATGTAGTCGGTATATAAAAGCTGAGAGAAAATAAATGTCGCATAAAGTTAAAGACAGTCGATCAGCTTTCACAGCCAGTCCAGAACATCGCGAGCCCAACCCGGAATCCCTATCAACAGCTCTGAGGGTTTGACACAAAAACATCTAAAAATAGTCTAAGATAAACACCCCTAAAAATCCTAAAATCAAAATACATGGCATTTAAGACAGATGAATCCGAACTAGAAACTGTTATCCGGCGCGTTCGCGACTCGGAACTAGTTCTTGCCGATTTCCAGAGAGATTACGCATGGAAACCTGGTCAGGTTAAAAAACTGCTTCACTCCATCTGCATGGGTTACCCAATTGGCTCGATATTGCTTTCAAAAAAGGGCGCTGGCGGACTCGAGGGACGAGGCGTTGAACTACAAAGCACCGATGAACATAAGGTCACCCACCTAATACTCGACGGCCAGCAGAGACTAACCTCGCTATTTCACTTGGTCTACCAACCTCTCGGTATCAAGCACAGGTATTTCTTTGAGCTTAAGAAACTGCCTGAAACTATCACCGAGGAGACAGCACATTCTGACATAGAGGCCTGCATTAAAATCGTCCCAATTGCATCCAGGGGTAAAGGCGGGGAAGAGCATGCGAACCATTCTGACCCCGTGTTCTTAGTACGAAACTGCATCTTTCCTGCCAGCAAGCTTTTTGAGCTAAGCGATGCTAAAGACTCCATAGTAAGCGAAGCTACTAACGAAACGCTACCTGAAGGCAAAAGAGCAAGCAAAGCTGAGGCGGACGAATTCGTTAAGCGATGGAGAATCCTTAAGGGGGCAGTTTATGATCACACAAAGCATTACAAGATTCCGTGCACAGCACTCGACGAGCGGACATCCCTTAACGCAGTATCAAGAATCTTCGAAACGATCAATAACACCGGCCTGCGGCTAACGCTCTTCGATCTCCTTGTCGCAAAAATAGCGAGATCCGAGCTCAAGCTCAGGAAAAAATGGGATGAAATGATTACTGACGCAGATTACGCAGTCCTGACTGAGTTCGAAATAGACGAAGAGGAATTCATCGAAACCCTCTACCTACTGTGTCGACCAAATGCCAAAAGTTTCTCAACCGACGAAATCCTCACGCTGACGAAAGCTGAAATCGAGAGTTGGTGGGAATTGACCGCAGATGGCTTTGTTGCAGCTATCGAATACCTTAAAGACATCGGTGTATTTTCCCGCAAGAAACTGCTTCCCTATGGCCCGATGCTTGTACCCCTTGCCGCACTGCACGCATTAGCCTTTGGAAAAGTCAACGGGAAGGCCAAAAAAATCGACTCATCCGGACGTGAAAAATTCCGGAGTAAAGCCTCTTGCTGGTTCTGGAGATGCGTATTTTCGGAAGAATACGTGGAAGGCGCTTCAACCCTCCGAATCAGCCATCTTAGCGGACTCAAAAAATACTGCCTAGAGGGCAAAAAATGGGATGAAGTTGAGGAATTCAGAAGCCTGCTGTCTTTGAACGTGGGGGATATTAAACTCCAGAGCCAACTACCTGGCTCCGCCATCTACAAAGGGTGCCTGGCACTTGGCCTAATGAATGGCATGATCGACTTCCACACCGGCGAACGGATAACTGCCGCACATATCTCTAAGCTGCAGGACCACCACATCTTCCCTCAGAAGTTTCTCACCGCAGGCATTGTTGATAGCGAAAAGGATCGAGCCATAATAAATTGCATCTGCAACCGAAGCTATATCGACGAGCATACCAATAAGTCTATCGGCAAGAAAGACCCTCGCATTTATATCGGCGAGATGGCCGAGGAAAGAACCCGCAAGCAGGTTGAAGACAGGCTCGAGTCGCACCTCATACGCACATCAAACCTTACGTTCCTATCAGAGGCGTTTGAAAAAAAGCCGTCGGAAATGACAGTTGTGACCAAAGACCTCTTTTTGTCTTTCCTTGCCGACAGAGAAAAGGCACTCAAATCGCTTGTTGAGAGATCGATTGAAATCCCGTCCTAAACTAATTTGCAGGTTAAGATTCAAATTCGAAGACAGACATTAATCGGCGGGCTTAAAATTATCTAATTAATCTTAGCCCTTACTTTTTAACTGCCATGGAATAATTCGAATTCGACCGGCGCATGGTCCTCCAAGGCCTTCAGTGTATCGGTCATTCGAGCACACAGGTCTTCAACCGAAAGCTCAAGCAAAGCCGGCCCCGAAAGCCGCAATAAGGCCATATGGTCAGAGAGAAGCTGATAGTCGGCCCTGCCTGAAGCGGGCCGCTTAACGGCAGAACGCAGGGCGAAGTGATGCAACCCAGCGAGGCTAGCGACATAACGGCTGACCCTGGGGATCCGGTCACCCTTGGAAGAATTCGTAGACTGGTCCGTGGGCACCGTATTCCAGATGTAGTCGTGGGCGACGTAGCTCCATGGCATGAAGTGATCGACCGCAAAAGAGCCGTCCAAAGGGCGCCCGGTATAGAGGTTGGTAAGCGGAACCGAATGCTGGGCAAGGTGCGCTTGATTGGCCTGCTCCCAGAAGGAACGTGCGCGGCCCAAATCCCGCTCCATCGGCATACGCAACTTATCGGCTAGACCTGGAACCATAGGATTCTTGGCCTGCAAGAACCTTACCAGACCGATTTCCACGAAGCCTCTCAGAATGGCGGCATGCGCTACGAAGAAGGCCTGCCATTCCGGATGCAGGACGACGCTCTCCCTCCCGGGGGTGAAATGATAGGGAGCCGCATCCTCACCGACCTTCAGCTCATCGACAATACGGATGATCTCTTTGTTGATACGATGGCGCGGAGTCCCCTTAGGAATCCGTCCGTTAATGAAAGGACTAAGGAAGCGCATCGGCACCAGGTCGCCCAAGAAACCAAGTTCACGTACGTATCGCTGAAGTCGCACTCGGATCTCCATCAGGCTGGAGTTTGGCCGAAGGCCATCAGAGAGTTCGGCCTCCTTCGCCGCGATCTCACGCAAGACCCCCTGGAGCTGGTCGACGCACTTTTCGTCGGCGTCCTTAGTGTCGAAGTTGAGACGAAAGAGATTCACTGGATGCCAAGCCTGGGCCGCCATCTCGACGAAGATCTCCTGCAAACTCAGCTGCCCATGTGACGTCCGCGAAAGCTCCAAAACCGAGAGAAACCAGAAGAACTTATAGGACGCGGCAGTATTATCGAAGACCCGGTTGAGAGCCTGCGTACGAAGGAAAGGATGGCGAGGGACTAGGCTCATACCAAGCTAGCGGACGCTAACCTCGCCGCTCAAAGGCTTGCAAGCGCAGGGCCGGGGAACGGCCCTGAACTTTGTCAATAGCGCACACCTTCCACATTGTGGGTGCGTTGAGTGGTTGCCATGATCAGGGAGCATTCGGAGCCGGTGATAACTCCCTTTTGCAGGAAATAATATTCCGGCCAACCGCCGGCAGAAGCCCGTATATAAACCTCTACTAGGTAGACTTTTATGGACTTCTGGACCGACCTGTGAATCGGCTGTCGGTCGATTGTTTGCGCCAAACGGTTAACTCCCACGCGTGGCTGTGACACTGTGACAGTGTGACGACCAAACCCAGCAAACACCCCCAGACCACCCCCATGACCCGCCCCCGAAAGATCCACCGCCCCACCCGCTCCAATCCCAGAATCGCACGACGCCGCCCCCGCCAGACGAAAACGGCCATTCGGGCTGTGGCCGACGCCCAACCTCCGGCCTTAGTCATGCCGGCCAGCCAATCCGAAACGCCGCAGACGTCCAATCCCGCCACCATGCAGTCAACGCCGGCTGCCACCGAGCCCACCGCAGCCCGCGATAACATCAGCGGCACGGGTACCAGCCTTACCCAGATGCTCTCGAACTTCCCGGAGATCCTCGGGCACGACGAGTACGATTTCCGTGAGATCAAAGACTCGGATGAGTTGGAGTTGTCCAACAACTACGAGATCTGCCGAGAGGCCATGCGGCAGGCCCTGCTGCGCATGCCCAAGCTGTACGACCAGAACGCCGCGGACACCCTGGCCCAGGTGCTCCGGGAGGAACCCCACCTCATCGTGTACCCGGCCGACCACGGTGACATGCACTACTTCACCTTGATGTCGGAAGCGGTGGCAATCTGGCAGGCCTGCGCCCCCGGAACCACTTTACCTCCGCCCATACCGAGCATCATCGGCAAGGTGCGCGAATACCGCGGCGGCCTGCACTATGAGCCTGCCGTGGGCATCGAGCTGATGGATGGGCCTTCGCACGTCAAATCCGAGGCCAGCCAGGGCAATTCCCGGACCTTCCTGATCCACGTCCCCATCGTCGGCGGCAAGGCCAGCCTCCCAGATGCGATGCAACAGTGCCGCCATGCCTTCATCGCTTCCGGACTCTTCAACAATAACGGCGGCGGTCGCGTACCGTCGTATGTCCTGTCGATGGCCTATTACCGGCTCTGCCAGGGCAACAAGCACCTGAAAGCCCGGCTCTGGTTCAAGGACAAGCTCCGCAAAGACAACGAGAGGGCGACCAAGTTCGGCAACCTACTCTACGAGGCGGCGATCGGCGGCGAGGATGAGTCACCCTCGGAGGCCGCATGGTCGGAGGGCTCAACCCGCATCGAGGAACTGGTGATGCCGCTGGCCAATCGGCTCATGCAGCTCGTGGCCCTCGGTCACATCAAACCTTCAGGCAGCGGGGCAGTTTAGCGGTCAGGGCTTAATTTCGGATAACCCCCCCGGGGGGTTATCCGAAGGCCGAAAAATGGATGCGGGGGGATTTCCGTGAACGATTGCGGACGCTTCAACCCACATGTCCAACACTGACAAAGCCGGCGCCGTCCCGGCCAACAAAGACGGCACCAAACAGTCCCTGATCATCCGCCCCGAGTGGCTGCGCCTCCCCAAGCCGGGGCATCGCTGCCCCGCCTCGGGCCTGTGCCGGTCGTACCTCCACACCCTGGTGCGCGACGGCAAGGTCGCCACGGTCAGCATCCGAGAGCGCGGGCGCAAGACGGGCATCCGGCTGATCAACTACGACAGCCTGATGGCCTTCATCGCCAAGCAGGGCGACTCCGACGAACAGTCCAAGAAGGAAGGGGGCGCCCAGTGATCGCCAACCCCTTCCTCCGCCGGCCGACCTTCGAGGAGCTGTTCGTGCTCCTAGGTCTGCCGCCCATCAAGGGCAGGAACGTCCCATGCCCCCTCCACGCGGACAAGCGCCCCTCCTTCTCGGTCTTCATCGGCTCCAACGGCATCGAGCGGGGCAAGTGCTTCACGGGCTGCTTCAACGGGGACGTCTACGACCTGTATGCCCGATGCTACCGGTGCGACCGCAAGACGGCCTTCAAGGAGCTGAACCACAAGCTCGGCATCGCGACCGCGACCTTCCAGCTCGAGCGGCCCCTGCATGAACGCTTCCTGCCCGCGCCCAAGACCACGCCTCGGGAGGAACGCCTTCGCCCCTCCCTGCCCTTGGACCTCGGGGACGAGCGGATGGTCGTCGACCTATCCAGCCTGCGGCGCCTCCACGAGGGCGGCGTTCGACTGGCCCTAGAACGCGGCCTGCTGCGCTTCGGCCATTACCTCAAACGCCCGGCCTGGATCATGACGGACAAGTCCGGACTGCTGATGCAGGCGCGTCGAATGGACGGGCAGACCTGGTTCAAGGAGAGCAAGGCCATCACCCTGAAGGGTTCGGACGCCAACCACCTGCTCGGGGTCGGCGAAGCCGCCGAGGCCGACCTGCTCTTCGTCTGCGAAGGGGGACCGGATATGCTGGCCGCCCATGCGGTGGCCTACGAAATGGGCCTGCTCAAGGCATTCCCCAAGGAGCGCATCGCGGTGACCGGCCTCATGGGGGCGACCATGCGACCCCGCCGGGCTACCCTGGCCGGCCTGAAGGCCAAGCAGGTGGTCATCTGGGCCCATGCCGACGCGTCCGGACTGGAAGGCGCCAAGGAGTGGAAGCGCTCCTTCTGGGCCAAGGACCGGAAGGTCGACGTCATCGCGGCCAACGAGATCATCCCGGGTCTGAAGGACCTGAACGACGTGGTATCGGCGGAGGGCGGCTTGGCCGCAATCATCAAGAAGCTCATGGGGGTTCGCCATGTCTGAGGACTTCGAACGGGTTCCCTTCCCCACCCACTTGCTGCCCCCGAAGGTCCGGGCGATGGCCGAGGCAGTGGAGGCCTACACGACAACCGGGCATGACATGCCCGGGGTCATCGCATCTTCCGCCCTCAACTGCGCCATCGGCGGCGGGGTCTATGTGACCACCAAGGACGGCTCCCAGGTCACCCCGACGACCACTTTCACCGTCGTCGTGGGGGTGAGCGGCGGCGGCAAGAGCCTGGTCGGCAAACTGCTCTTGGAGGCGATCGAAATCGACCAGCAGCGCCGGCAGGAAGAATTCCGCAGGGATTCCCTGCCCGTCATGCGGGCCCGGATCATGGAGATCGACGACGAGCTCAAGCGCCTGGAGCGGGAAGGCAGCCGACCCCGCAAGGGCCAGGCCGACGATCCCGATGCCAGGCGCAACCGACGCACCGAGCTCC
>JACCDP010069186.1_pt1 | contig 21752 bp, 16 predicted proteins | sample 7445841 | NCBI WGS metagenome assembly JACCDP01 (sample SAMN15323441, study PRJNA562643) | freshwater metagenome | isolation source: river surface water | place: USA:Blue River Watershed | collected 2017-08-17
GCATTGTAGTTGGCCCATCCCTCCGGGTTATCCGGGTAGCCGATGAAACGTTCCAGGGCTTCCCCTAGTCGAGTCTCACCGCGCGACGAAGGGACGCAGAGGCAATAGACTCCGCTCAGTTCATCGAGGGCTAGCTCATCCACCGTCCGAAGCCCCTTTCTTACATGGTTCAGGTTGATGTAATCGAATAGCCGACCGGCAGCCATGCCTGAGGGCATCCTCTTGGCATGGTAGCGGCCCTGGAATACATGCCCGTGCTCTTCGCGGACACCGTTGAACCGCCCGGCGAAACCAGCCAGCAGCAGGTGCATCCCTCGGGCCAAGTTGGCGCGGGGCGTACGCAACATCAGGTGGAAATGGTTCGGCATGACCGCGTAGGTGTAGAGATGCCATCCGGATCGGAGCGTCACCTCGTGCATGGATAAAAGGAATGACCTTCGAGCCCCCGGGTCGGCGAAGATCGCCTTTCGGTAATTACCACGAGAGTAGACGTGGAAGATCGCATCAGGACTCTCTTGTCTGGGCTTTCGGGCCATGACGGTATCGTCCACCGAGGGAGTGTGCCCACAACGACTGCCATTCCCTGAACGGACGACCCCGGCACCTCGTGGGGACAGGTCCTATTAATAGGGTCTGACCCTATTAATATGGTATGGCACCGGGCTCGTGGGCGAAGATTTCGCGGCGGTGCCAGGCTAGGTGGGTGGGGTCGGGGCGGAGGGTGACTTGGGGCGCGAACGAGAGCCGGCGGCCGCGGAGGTCGGCGAGCTTGAAGTGGGAGCCGCCGGGGAGGATGGATTCGGCGATGTCGGACTGGGCGACGCGGATGCAGGCGCACCCGACCTCTATTCATTCTTTATTGCGACGACTGTTGGCTTAATCAAGAAAGCGCCATGCTTCTATACTTACGGCCCGCGTTCCTGCTCCTCACGGCTCTTGCTTTCTCCGGCTGCCAGAACGCCAGCCTAGACAGTTACGTCGACCCCTCTTACTCGGCCAAAGAAATTCATAAGGTGGTGGTCCTGCCCATGACGAACGCCAGCATCACACCAGGCCAGGCGCAGGAACTCGCCCGCGCCTTCGCCCAAGGTATGCAGCGGACGAATCCGGGCCTTGAGGTGATGGGTGCAGGCGAGGCCATCGACAAGATCAACGCCGCCAACATGGCCGACGAATGGGCGACATTCCTACGCAATTACAACACCAGCGGGATCCCGAACACCAACACCGTCAAGCGCGTGGGCAAGGCCCTCGGCGTCGACGCGATCGTCCAAGGGTCGATCCTCAACGTCAGCCAGAAGGATTCCAATGGTTACGACTACCCCATGACGCGGGTCACGGTCCGTTATGGCGCCATCAACGCCAAGACCGGAGTCCTGCTGTGGGAGATTTCCAGCGAAGGCACCATCCAACCCTACTCCTACACCGCAGCTCCGATCATCGACGCCATCCGTCTGGCGCACGCCAAGATCCTTGAATCGATCCCTAGGTAAATCCAGCCGCAGACCAGGGGAGACTTGTAGATTCGCAAGCATAATGGGTCCGTCCCATTATGGAGATGTAGCACCGGCTTAGTGGGCGAAGATTTCGCGGCGGTGCCAGGCGAGGTGGGTGGGGTCGGGGCGGAGGGTGACTTGGGGCGCGAAGGAGAGGCGGCGGCCGTGGAGGTCGGCGAGCTTGAAGTGCGAGCCGCCGGGGAGGATGGATTCGGCGATGTCGGCCTGCGCGACGCGGATGCGCAGGTCCTCGTCGATGGTCCAGAGGCCGGCGTCGAAGAGGTCGTGCGCGGTCGGGGTCAGGGCTAAGCCGTTGGTGGCGCTGTCGGGCCCCTTGCGGGCGTGGGCATGGATGTGGGCGGCCTCCAGGGGCACATAGGTCGATTTGGCTGCGATCAGGCGGTACCCCGTCAGGGCGCAGGTGAAATGGTAGCCCGAGATCACCGACACCTTGAACCGGGCATCCCGGCCTCGGCTAAGCTGGGTCTTATAGGCCAGGACATCCTCACGGACCTCCGCCAACTCGTCGGACGACGGTACCGGCATCCCCAGGGCCGCATACAAGGCCACCTGCTCACCCGGCGGGAAGTACGTCGCCACCACCCGCCTTCGGGCCTCCTGGCGCCACGCAGGCACCCGCATCGCAGCCAGCAGCCCCGGCGCCAGTTTAACCGTCCGCTCCCCCTCCCCTACGTGGACATACACCCCATCCGAGGCCAAGTGTCGGAACGGCAACCCCAGGTCGATCGCGTTACCCCGTCGAGCCACGCAAATCGGCGAGTAGGACCGAAACCGCAGGTTCAACTGGGCGTCCTTATGCACCAGCCCCTCGGAGCCCACCAACCCCGCCTCCACCAGGTCCAAGATTGCCAGCACCAGCAGCGGCTTGTTCGGCGCCATCCCCTTCCGGTCCTTGGCGACCTTTAGGTTCAGCAGACGATTCATCAGAGCACCGGGCATGCCATAAACTACCTGCGTACACCGCCTGCTTCAACCAGAGAAACCCTAACGGCGTAAGGTCCTTATAATGGGGTAGGCCCAATTAGTCGTAACGGAATATATCTTCGGCGTGCTGAGGCGGGGTTAAACATGAGTTAGTTTATTATAGTTATTAAGTTGAACAGGCCGATCTTGATCTTCTTGGAACAAGGTAGAGCCTTCTAGGGCATGCCTTCCCCCTTTGAGGAACTGTCCCATGGCTTCATCCGTGCTTTAACATGGTTCGCGGAGAACCAAGGGAACACCCTGAAAGTCCCGGCTAGGCTCGCCGATGGCACCTTACTTCAAGGTAGCCAAGGTGGTGGCATCTACTGTCCCCAAGGCGGCCTATACGCGCTCAGCCTTAAGTCGACGTTGGGGGCCCAGCAGAACGCCATCTATGCCGATGCCGAACCCTGCTTTGAAGCCGACGGCAGCTGGACCTACGACTATCACGAAGTCCGCAGCAAACCCAACGCCGCAGGGACTGAGAAGAACCCAACCTGGAAAAACCAGCGCCTGCTCAACAACTGGGCAGATGGTATACCCGTGGGGGTTTTCCGGGAAATCATACGCCCTGGCTCAAAGCACAAAATCCACGAGGTACTTGGCCTAGCTTATGTCGTGAACCACGACCCTAGGACCGGCTTCTTCACCTTGCGCAGCATACACCTTCCAACAACGCGAGCCAACCTTGACCTGCATAAACTCTCAAGAGATAGCAGAAAACTGACCGAAACAATTCAAGTCGTCCGACAAGGGCAAGCGGTGTTTCGAGCACAGCTGCTGCAGGCTTATGAGGGGAAATGCGCGGTCACAGGGTTTGACCTGCCAGATGCCCTAGAAGCCGCGCATATATCTCCGTACCGCGGCCAGCAGACAAATATTTTGGAGAACGGCCTACTGCTCAGGGCTGACCTCCATGGACTTTTCGACGCCGGCGTGATTGCATTCAACCCATCTGATCTAAGCGTGATGGTAAGCAGACGGGCCAAAGGTTCTGAGTATGAGCGTGAGCTAGGTAACGCTACACTCAGATTCCCGAAAAAAGCCCACAGCAAGCCAAGCCCCGAGCTGCTCGCGCTACACCTCAAGAAGTGGGCACACTGCTTCGAACAAACCAAGCGGGCATAAGTCACCCCAAGCACTTGGCAACAACGAGGGTTATATCTGACACAATACGCTCTCGGACTGCGAACAGTGGGCCTGCTCATTACGGCCTGGCCCTATCAATATGGTGTAGCACCAGTAAGCATGAGAATCGCCGCAGCCAACAACGTCCAAGATCGCCAGCACCAGCAGCGGCTTGTTCGGCGCCATCCCCTTCCGTCCCCTCGCGACCTTCAGGTTCAGCAGACGGTTCACAGGAGCGTTGGGCATGCACCCTACCCTAGCCTAGCCTCCTCAACCGCCTCATCAACCCGACAATCCAACCCATTGCGGACAGGTCACATTAATAGGGACTGACCCCGTTAATAGGGTGCCTGAGCCGTCTAGGCGTAGACGCGGGAGATGTCCTCAACGATTTCCTTGCGGACGGCGGCCTCGGCATCGCCCGCCTTGCCCATCCGAAGGTCCTTCTCACGCAAGAAAGGCACCATAGCGATGGCCACCTTAGGGTTGTCTGTAGACGGCAGGTACAGCAACCGATCGGTAGGGACCTCGGCCACCGCCCCATGGACATGCGTGCGCAGGGCCTTGAGTGCTCGCTTGGGAGCCTCCAATTGGTTCGCCGAGTCATGGTTACCGGCAATCAGTACAAACCTAGCCCTAGTCTCGCGGTGCAAGGCCGCCACGAAGTCGTAGTAAAGTGCTTCGGCCGACTGCGGAGGATTGGCCGTATCAAACACATCCCCGGCGACCAGCACCGCGTCCACCTCGAGATCAATCACCTGCTTCAGCAGCCAGTCCAGGAAAAGCTTCTTCTCCTCCTCCCGTGACTGCTCATTCAGCATCTTTCCCGGGTGCCGATCGGCGGTGTGCAGGACTCGAAAGGCATCGGCAGGCTTCTTACTCATAGGGTTACTATATAAACTACCCAAGTACCAAGGGCCGTAAACGGGAAGAGGTTCTGCCCCAGTCAATTTGTTTGCCCAAGGAAGCATCATTGGATCATAAACTACCATGGATTGGTTCGTCCCCTTCAAAGACCTGAGCGACCCCCAGCGCATAGTCGTCGGAAAAACCACGGCGAAACCGACGGGCCGGCATTGGATCAAAGGATATGCAGGGTCGGGCAAGACCATCGTGCTGACGCATGCAGCCATCCTGCTACTTAAGAAGAATCGCAGAGCAAAGATATGCTATCTGACCTTCACACATGCCCTTAAGGACCTCACTGCCATGGGCCTGGCCGAAGCCGGCGCCGAGGCGGTGAATGTAAGGACCGTCAACGACTTCTTCCATTCCCCGGAGAAGTACAGCCATATCCTTGTCGACGAAGTGCAGGACATCGCCCCGGAGAAGCTAAAGGTCATCGTAGCCAGCGCTCCGCACATCATCGCAGCCGGCGACCCAGCACAGTCCCTTTACCCCAAAAGCCCCACACCGACCCAGATAAGCGGCATCCTTAAGTCCCCCCAGATCCATATCCTGCGGGATATGCCACGGCTCTCGCTCAAGACTTTCCAAATCGGCCACCACATCAACCCAAGTGCCAAGGCCGCCAAGGGCGCGGAAGTCCGGGAGGAAGGCAGCCGCGCCATGGTTCTGAAAGCCAGCAGTCAAACTGCAGAGTTCAACAAAGTCTTCCAATTGGCCCAGGCCGCCGCGAAGCCCGGGGCGCCGGCGGCTGTACTCTTTCCCAAGCACACCCAGATTCAGGACTTCGCCGATTGCGTGGCAAAGCTCAACGGCGCCGGAGCGGTTCCTCCGCGCAAGGCGATGCATCAGGGCAACTACGAGGACTTCAACGACTTCTTCACCAAGGCCAAGGTGCCGCTACGATACTTCGGAAACAGCAGCGGCGATCTGGCAGAGAGCGAGAAGCGCAAGACCGTGTTCGTCATGACCTACCACAGTGCCAAGGGCCTGGACTTCCCGCACGTGTTCATCCCCGGCCTGAACAGCGACTCACAGCTGGACGCCCGCCCTAAGCCCCTAAGCAAGTTGAGCAATGAGCGCACGCTGCTCTTCGTGGCAATCACACGCACGAAGAATCAGCTGACGCTTTCTTACCACGGCGAGCCACATACGCTGATCACCGACCTACCAGAGGAGTGCGTGTAAGTTTTCCAAATCCTAGGCGACATGGCCTATGAGTCGAATCTTCACTTCCGCACCCACGCTTGAACTGACTGCCGGGGAAAAGCCGAGAACGGCGTGAAAGTCTAAAGCATTAGAATCAATTCTTCCAAGGAACTTCACGGATAGAAGCCTCTGGAGGGTCTCATAATCTAAGGCGTCTCCAATGAAATCAGGCTGGCCCGATGTAACGAAGGGGCGACCCGTGACAACTGACTCCAGGCAACTCACTGTTTCCAGAGGGCCAAGAACTCGAGAGCCTTCCCCGGACTTATGAACTAGGCAAACGGGTTTGCCGGCCGACTCGACAAGCAACAGCTCAGCGCTGCCTGCAGAAACAGGGGCGGCCCGAAGTGACTCAAAGGGCAAACTATATACCGTGATCGGATTTGCCGCAGGCTCCGTCAAATCCGAGGCGTATTTGGCTCCGAGGGGATCAAGCAATATGCCCGAATGGAGTCGGAATGCAGGCAGCAGCGCCCCCAACTGAAGTAGAGATTCCCTGAACCGGGAGGACACGGATTCATTTTCAATCTTACCCGCACACGTCTCTTCGATAGCCTTCAAATTAAGCCTATCTTGGAGTGCCTGAACATCAGCAAGCGCAGTCTCCACATCAAGCCCTGCGGCAGAGTTTCTGGAGGCCAGCTGTGCGCGGATTGCCAATCCTACCGTGTCGGACATCACCCCAACACTGAAACCGATATCAGCGCCTTTTTCCAGGATCACGCAGTACATGCGCTCCTCGATCGAACCAGGGTACCAAAGATTGTAAAAGGTAACAGTCTTCGCCTTCTGTCCAAGACGGTCGATACGGCCAAAGCGCTGCTCCAATCTCGCCGGATTCCACGGAACATCGACATTAATAAGGTGGCAGGCGGCCTGCAGATTGAGGCCTTCTGACGCGGCGTCGGTACAGATTACGGCCCTCACCGCACCAGAGCGTAGAGACGATACGACTTCTTCCTTATTAGAAGGTCGCCGAGACCCGCCATGGTTAATCCAGCAGACGGATCCGGAATAGTACGCAAAGCCTAAGCCAGACGAATCAAAGAGAGGGGCCAGCAAATCGACCACGGCCTCCGTGGTGTCGGTATATCTCGAAAAGATCAGGAACGAATCGTCACTCGAGATCAGTTCAGCAACAAGGGTCGTGAGTCTTTTTAATTTAGGATCCTGGACGGCGTTGGGGCCTGCGAACTTGGCCAAGCCTTGCACTATAGGCTCTATGCTCGTTAGCTCACGATTGCAGGCAATACGCGCCTTCTTAAGCTCATTTTCGTTTAGCTGCCGTCGGGTCAGTTCAGCCGACCCAGTACCTTCGTAATCAACCTCAAACGGAGTTGCATTCCTAAAGTCATTCGCAAGCCACTCTCTTAGCTTATCTTTGCGCTTCGACAGGGTAGAGTGAGCAGAATTAAAGGATGAAACAATTCTCTGAAAGTAGGTAGTGTAAAGGAATCCCATCGCGTTCTCGCCACCGAAGATCACCTCCTCGGTTATGCCGAAATCGTCCCTTAGATATCTTTCAATAGATTTATAGACCCTCTGGGACTGGTCACAAAGGGTGATTTCACTCGTCCGGACGTCCCGCCTAGGGAACGCATAACCGATACTCTTCAAGGCGTTACGCGTATTCCTGATGATGATCGACGAAGTAACCGCAGAACCGACTACTGCGGACCGGAATCGATCTGGGGCGCTAAACAGGGAGTATGGCTCAACCACGGGCCTGCGCCGGTCGACCAAACGAGTGGCGTTCGCGCCCGTCTCTAGAATGACAGCATCTTCCGCATCGTACTCATTCTTGCGCAGGAGATCGTGATAGGCCTCAAAGAAATCACGCTGCCGCCAGCGATCTGGAACTCCGAGTTGCTCCATCAAGGCGACCAACTCTTCCTGCTGCGATTGCATCGGAGTTGCAGTCAAAAGCATGAGGTTCGGGACCGATCGGGAAACCTCTGAGAGAAGACTAAATACCAGAGTCTCGATGATCTTTCCTGAAATATCAATTCGACGTCTCGCCGAGTGGGCCTCGTCTACCATGAGGCAATCGGCTGAACTCACTTCACGGATGAATATTTGCCTGTAGACGGGCGAGCGAGATACCAACTGGGCGGAGACGACGAAGACACCCGCCCCCCAGGGCTGATTTGGATTTCCACATTTGAAATCTTCTCCATCAACAAAAGACTTCGAATCGCTATCCAGGCGCTTGGCCTTGATGCCGAACTTGTCGTACAGTTCCCCTACCCACTGCTTGGCTAGACCAGCGGGCACCATCAGCACGACCTTGCCCCAACCGAGGTGACTTATGCCGTAACTAAGAGTGGCTCCCGCCTCGATGGTCTTTCCTAGACCTACGTCGTCTGAAAACATGACGCGCACAGGTCTGCGGGATAACGCGTCGCACAACGCCCTCTCCTGGTGGGGAAACAGGGCTACCTTAGAGCTATTGAATCTGGCGAATTCAGGAGATCGCCTCAGTAGATCTATGACTTCTGGTACTGGATTATCATGGGGCGGGGAATCGAGTGAAATCAGAACCTGTGCAATTTCCTCTACGATATCCTTGCTGAGGTCTCTGACGATTAGCTCTGGATCTTGATCACGCCATACCTGTTCAAAATATGCCACCGTAGATTCAAAATGCTTCTGCGACTCTCCGCTTTTGAAAACGAGTAGGCTTTCGCTGTTCCATTCCATGCCGTTCTCAGTGAAATTCATGCTTCCTTCGGCCGAGACTGCATCGCCATCCCGCCCCATAGGCCCCCAGAAGATGAAGGCTTTTTGGTGGAATATTCCACGCTTAGATTCGCCTCCATCCGGCGCCTTCAAGGCGGCCACCTTTACCTGCAATAGGCCATCCCGGAGCATCCATCCAAGAGTAGCCAGGCTTCTTCGGCCCAGTGCATCGCTCACCGTGAGCGCCTCAGATTTGATCAATTCGGCTACTTCTTGAACCATAGGCTGAATTTCTGCCGCATCACGCAGCACCCTAACGAAAGGGCTACCCTTGGCATCCTGAAGCGACATCACCATCCGGAAGACGCCACTCCTCTCGTGCAGCCGGTCTAACCCTACAGATATGGCCTTCAGCCCGCTGAGGCTGAAAAATGAAGAAAGGGCATCAACGGCATAGGACCTATTCATCAACGGCCGTATCAAACGCTCTCCTAACTGGTGGCCATGGTAGCGAGGCTCCAACCGCAGATCTTCAAACATCGTCGTTATTCAGCCCAATCGTAAAGGCGCTTAAGCGCTGCTTTTTCGATGGTCGTCGAGCCAGAAACTTTCTTCATCTTGATCTTCAAGATGAGACTCTTGAGCCAGTTAACCTGCTTCTGCGAAAGTAACCCATTCTTGGCGAGATAAGCCGCCATGTTTTTGAATACACCAGACTCCTTCGCGTCCAATGCGCTGAACTTAAGTCCAATTGGACCTGCCAACCGGAGGTCCTTGGCATCGGGGAAATCGGCCTTCCCGTCATCCATGACCCTGCGAAGCTTGACGACCAATGGCTCCTCGTTCACGCCCGAAGAGTGGCTGGACACAATGCGGATAGCCTCATCGAACGCGGCATCGCTAGTGTCGGATATCTGGACAAAGGCATACCAACATGAAGGTGGCACGTGTGCCTTCCCGATCTTATCAATCTGCAAGGGAGATAGCTGAGCCAGGTGCAGGCAAGCGTCCATGATGGCGAAATCGCATTCATGATTGAGCGCGCAGTACTGATCCAAAGTTAATCCAGACTTCTTGAAGTCATCGACGTGATCGGCGATGAAACCGGCCAACTTAGCGTAGTTGATATTCATTTGTTGAGAGATTGCTTTACGATGTCGCTGAACTTAGAGTTCGCAGCACGGTTAAGCCAGTCGTTGCGCAGTGTACGAACCTGCCTTGGCTCCTGCTTGCAGACCTCAATCAGATACTGGCATACGCAGTCGGCCACGGCGAACATGGCAAAGGAGTTCGAATCCTTGGACTTCTTGTACAGATTTGAGTCCACATTGATCTTCACCAGCAGGGTCTGGTCACTGGCTGGCGCAACGTAGGACCATGGCGTGATCTCCGAATTCATCGGGATTAGTTCAAAAGTAAGCAGAAAAGGGGGTAGTTGGTTGAACTGGATAGTCTTCCAATCCAAGTCACCTTGGGCGATCGACGGCTTCCCGCCGCCAAGGAGAGGTTCCGATGTAGTCGTTTGCCCCTTGTTAACTGGTTGAGCAGGAGACTGCCCAGGCTTACCGGGCGTAACGGCAGCAGTCGGGCCGGTCCCAACCGCAACACGAGCGCCTCCGAGAGCACCCCCGCCCTGCTGAGTGACCTTTAGGTCTTTGGCTTTCCACTGCCTGACCACCTTTAAAATTGATGGCATAATTTGGTCCCGCATGGTCTCCACCAAGGCTTTCCACTCTTCAGATCCGTAATCAAAACCCTTCTTGTGGTAATTCGCTTTAATGAAAGGGAGTTCTAGCGTCGCATAAAGATTGGATACGGTATTGTGCGCGGGAAACAGCGGCTCTTTAAGGTTACTAGAAATTAGCTGACCCTGCCGATAGAGGTCGAAGCCGTATTCGCCGTCGTTGTTGTACTTCGGCAGACGCCCCCACCACCCCCTCACCCGGTGCTTCTTTCCGCGGACAGAGACCTCGAAATCTAAATCGACGCGCGTTCCTTCAACAATAATCGGATCTGCGACGTCGATCTTACGGTTATTGAGATAGATCGAATCTTTGAAATTTTTTACTTCTACGCGGTAAGACGCTCCGATGTGTCCTTCGACAACACCCACGTCTGGATTTTCATCACGGACTTGGGTGATCAAAATAACTGTCCCTGTCTTACGATTGCCGAGAGGTGTAGAAGATGTGCGGTCCAGTGAAATTAGGTCTATCTTCCACAAGTCCTTCTGATTTCGTGACCAACGTGTCTTGAACTCCTCAAGGTCAAAACGGGCGTAATAATCCATCTTGGAATCCGCATGTCTGGTCCAAATCTCCCAGACCCTGCCAAGGCTGGCAGCCGCAGTCTTCATGCCGAGTCCATACATCCCCTTTCGAGAGCGCTCCCCCTGGATGCGATCCATCTTGAAGCCCAAGGTGAGTGCCTTCATCAGGATTTCCTTGGTCATCCCGCTGGCGGTATCGGATATCTGCACGGACTCTCCCGGCACGATATCGATATCGACGCGAATCGGTGCAGGATCGCCTTTGGCGTCCTTGGTCCGTGCGTCGAATGTATTAGCAAGCAATTCGTTGATCGCCTGGTAAAGGGTATAAGAAGCTGAACCGATATCCTCCATCATTGAAGGGTCCGGCGTGATATCGATCGATTCGCTGGTCTTGGGGGGCATCGGGCAAGGATCTACCGCGCGGAGGTCCGATCAATATGATTCTAATGGATTTATGTGTTTACCGGTGGACTCCAATTGGCCGTAGGCTAAAAAACGCAGACCATGAAGCACCCCCCTTCATCGACCGTCGGACGAAAGTACTGGCTGGCCAAGGCCTGGCCAGATGCCAACGCACTTTGCCACTCGCCCGAGGTCCAGCTGGGCAACGCGGGGTACAGCTTCTCACCGGCCGACTTTGACCCCCTCCCTCTGACGCTGGAGGGTGCCCGGAGAGCCGGCAAGGCCACCTCCCTCTTCCCGCCCTATGGCGCCCTTTTCGGGGCTCAGGTCTGGCGCATGGCCCACGAAGCCAACCTGGGCGACGTCATCTTCCTCGAATCAGAGAATCGGCATCTGCACGCCTGGGGGGTCATCACCCAAGGTTATCACCGAAGGGCTAGCTTAAGATATACCCGTGCGAGCCTAATCAAGGAGGGCCTGCACAGGTTAGGAGTTGAGTGGCGTGCTATCCGAAATGGGAAGAACGCCTTCCGAATCGGGAAGGGTGACAACCTGCTCTTCCGGGAAGTCACTAAGAGAGAAGAACTACTCCACATCCTGCTTAAGTTCATCGACGGCCCCCTGCCCACTGGCAAGCCTTTGAGCGGGGATGGCACCCCTCAGGACCTTGAATATACCGAAGGCGGCAAAGTGCTGCGCACGCACCTACGCACGGAGCGCGACAGCAGTGCTGCAAGGCTGGCAAAGGAACTAGCCAGAAAGCGGTCCAAGAACGGAAAACTCGCCTGCGAAGCCTGCCGATGCGTCCCTGAAGACGACTACCGCGGTCTGGACCTGATCGAAGCCCACCACCGTGTTCCACTGTCCCGGGGAATACGCGTCACAAAGCCAGAAGACTTCGCCATGCTCTGCCCCTGCTGCCACCGAGCTGTGCATAAACTAATCAATGGGGGCATACCAGCTGAAGCAGCACTGCGCCAAATAATGTAACTTTATGGCAAACCGATACCTTAAGAATAAGCCATCCAAGGCATTCCTTGAATTAGCCGAGAGGCTTAAAAGCACAGGATTCGCTGAGAAAATCCCCAAAGACCAGTTGGTAGGATACTTTTCCGACCCTATTAAGATCACCAAACTCACGGATGACGCAAAATACCTTGTCATTCGTGAATTGAACAACCTCGGATTAACGACGATCCCCCCGCTCTCGGGTAAGACCTTGATCGAGAAAAAGGCGTTCACCCAAGCAAAGATATTGGAAATTAAATACGGCGATAATACAGCGTCTGAAGCGAATCCAAACCTGGCTCAAATCGCTGAAGAGCTTAATTCCATAGGAAAACCAATCGAGATTTCAAAGGCGGACCTGCTCGGATATTACTCAAGCAGCATGCAGATCAACAGGCTTACTACCGACGTTAAAAAAGTCATATGCAGAGACCTAAAGAAGCTCGGCCTAGCAACCATACCACCTCTCGACGGCAAGACCGCGGATGAGATCCGGGCATGCATGGCGGCCAAGAGTTTCAGATTCACTAAGTCACATGTGCAGCCGACATCGGCATACGTTAAAAAGGGCAATTGCGCGGAACATGAACTTATCTCCGGGAGAATCAACGAACTGCCTAACGCAACCGTAGACCCTACCGTATTGACCCCTAGGGATGAAAGAACCGACGGAGGGTACGGTAAGCTCCTCGAATCCGGGAGCAGAGGTCTGGTGCTAGTAGTCGATGAAACGGATTACGACAAACGTCAAAAACCTGTGTTCAAAAAGATCACGGGCGTCATCACTTGGCGATCGTACGCAATAGGACTAAGGAAAAGAGGCGATAAGATCCAGTTCAGCGACACGATGGCGATGCAATCACACATAACATATGCATCAGCAGATGAGCAACTCACAGATCACTACTACAAGATCACCGGAGTAATGGCTGTCACCGACGGAAATGGCCATGTCATCGGAGCGCTCAACAAGGAGGAAATCGATGCCTTTCTGACCACCCATCACCTTTTCCCTTATTACCAACTTGGGATCATAGAGGCTCGGCTACGAAATCAGATCGAAAAGTCAGGCATCCCAAACCATATCATCGACGACACCATAGGCGGCAGCTTCGGCGAAGAAATGGCCCCGGTGTTCATGCAAATGCTTACGGAGTACGAGGAAGACATCCTTCAGCATATCAACAACAGAGAAAACGAAGCTTTAGCAAGCGCGCTCAGGAGGAAAACCAAAGAGTACCTGAAAAGAAACAGGAAGCACAAATTTACGAGCCTGAAGAAACTGGAACTCAATCATTTCGAGACCATCTACAAAAAACTCTTTAAAGAGCTCTCCTTGCACGGAAACCCCGAAACAGTGAGCAAGATCATCTCAAATATCCGAGAGAGACGAAACGAGCTCATGCATTTCAATCGGGACCTACGCTTCAACTACCAACAACTCTTCACCGACTCCATCAACACACTCATTGGACTCCAAAAATAACATCATGACCACCATCCCCTTCACCCAGCCCAGGCTCGACGGCACCTTCTTCCCTCGCTTCAAAGTCAGCCAGAATTACGGACCGCAACACATCGACTGCATCACCAAGACGGTCGGCCAACTCTTGGCCAACACCGCCGACACTCGCCGGCCCGCCATGCTGCTAGGTAAGATTCAGTCCGGCAAGACGCGCACGTTCGAAGGCATCATGGCACTGGCCTTCGATAATAGTTACGACATCGTGATCATTCTTACGAAGAACAACGTCCCGCTGGCGCTCCAGACGCTCAAGCGTGTCAATCGTGACTTCGGTGAATTTGTCGCCAAGGACCAGCTATTTGCAGCGGACATCATGGACGTAAAGGACAATGGGCTGACGCCTTATCAGGCCAGTCAGAAAATCGTGCTAGTCGTGAAGAAGGAAAAGACGAACCTGGACCACCTGCTCAACCTATTCAACAACACGTTGGGCGGCGAGCTTAAGCAGAAGCGCCTACTCATCATCGACGATGAAGCCGATAACGTCAGCGTCTCGTTCAAGAACGGTATACCGACGACAATCCCGTCCCAGATCAACGATGTTCGTGACATCCGAACCGACAGCTCGTTCCTGCAGGTCACCGCGACCCCCTACTGCCTCTACCTCCAGCCGGTAGAGATCAAGACCCCCGATAAACGCTTCAAACCCATGCGCCCGATCTTCACTTCGCTCGTACCTACCGGCGAAGGATATGTCGGCTCAGAATATTTCTTCGGTGATATCTCAAACGAGAAGCATTCGTCTTACTACACCCTCAGGCACGTCAGCGACGGAGAACTGATCGCCGTTGGGAGCGAGAAGAACCACGGCAGGCTCAAAGTCGCCGAGGTGATGACGTCCAAGAACTCCAAGGCGCTCAGAGATTCCATCTGCAGCTTTATCATTGGGTCCAGCATTCTGCAGCTCACTCAGGAAATGCGTGGCGAAGCCCGCAAGAAATACAGCTTTCTGATCCACACCCAAATCGGCAAGACAGCCCACGAGTGGCAAGAGAAGCTAGTCCGCAAGATTCTAGACACGCTCAACGAATGGGTTAGGAATGGCTCTCCAGAGGCAGACTCTCTCCTTGAGGAAGCTTACGCAACGCTCGCTGCCGACACGGCAAAACAGAAATTCACGATACCGCCAAAAGACACGGTAGTCTTTTCCGCCAAGGCATGGATCCGAGCTGGCTTCGTACAGCCGATCGTCGTGAATTCGGATAAAGACACGGAAGCCCTACTGAACCCCCACACCGGTGAACTCACCCTGAGCAACCTCATGACGGTATTCATCGGCGCCAACGTCCTCGACCGTGGCCTGACCATTCCGAATCTCATCGGTTTCTACTACGGACGTGAACCTGAAAAGTTCCAACAAGACACCGTCTTGCAGCACATGCGAATCATGGGCTACCGCGACAAAGATGACCTAGTCTTCACACGTCTTTACACCGGCGCCAAGACCCGCGATGCCCTCGTGAAGATCCACAAGTTCGACGAAAGCCTCCGCACGCGTCTGGAACTGGATCCTGCAGCGCCTATCGTTTGTGTCACAAAGGATGAAGACGGCGTAGTAATTGCCTGCAGCCCGAACAAGGTCATGCTTTCAGAGTTGTCCACCTATAAGTCTCACTCCCGCGAGCTCCCGGTAGGATTTAACTTGGCCAACAACGAAGCCCTGAAGCCGGCGGTCAAGAAAGTAGACGACATCCTCTCTAATCATCCGAGCGCGACAAAAGACCATACAAAGCCCTTCTTGGTAGACCTAAAAGACGCTATCAAGATCCTGAAGGCTATCGAGCCAACCCTGGAGATGGCTAAGGATGCCGAACTATTCGTGTGGGACCACACCAGGGAGGCGCTATCCATGATGAGCAATAAATCCAAGGACCCTGGACAGAATGGCAAAGTCTGGATCCTCGCCCTTGGACTCTGGGACGACACTCGTAACCTCAGCAAATACAAGAGAGGAAACATCTACAGCGACGCTCCGGAAACCGCTTCTACCGACCTCGTACGCATGCGCGAGTCGGCAACCCAGGCTCCGGGCATTATCCTGGTTAAACAGAGCGGCCTAAAGGAGCAAGGCTGGGGTGACTCTGATCACGGCAAGCCCTTCTATTGGCCGGTAATTATCGCTCCGAAGGAGATGGACGAGACCCTTGTCTTTGCTCACGAAGTTCAGAAGGAATATAAGCCCAAAAAGAAGAAAAGAAAGGGCTGAAAAGCACGAACCGCAGGCGCCGAGATATTGAGCTCTGCTAAAAGTAAAATTGTAGACGTCGTAAACGGTTTATAACTAACCGCGACAAGCTCGTGATTGACGCATTTAGTTATCCCTTCCTACGACAAGGCAACCTTAACGCGGGCCCACAGCCTTATGGTCCGCCTCGCGTTCCTAGAACCTGCTATTCAAGGCAGGCTATTCTCAGAATACCCGCCCACCTACGTACATCTTCTTCAATTCAGTAATAGTGTAAGCTGGATCCCTCGTATGAATAGCACGGTGGCAATTAGGGCAAAGTGGCCTAAGGTCATCAATATTGACTAATCGACCCGGATTAAAGGAAAGCTGATTAAGGTGATGTATTTCGATACAATCCCTTCTCAGGCCATCAAAATTATCTGGAAAAGAATAGCTGCAACAACTGCATCGATTTCCCCACTTCTTCAAAGCACCTAAGCGAAGTTCGGAAGATCTCTTTCTCTTGAAGGAAATGGAGCCGGGCTCACCCTCAATCGCAGACAGTATGTCGTCGGATGATTCAACACTGAAAACCGAAGCAGAAACTTGTTCGTGTGCCTTGTTTCTCTTCAACGAAAATTCGAATTCGCTCTCACCGATTCGCTCTAAACTGATTTCATCACCTGCAGCGCAACGATATTTCCGGAACAGAGCCCTAAGCTGTGTCACCCGATACTCCCCCTTAGATTCATAATAAACATACCTTCCTTGATAACGCATTCCATCCAAAGCATCAAATACGGCAATTCTTGTCTCTCTTACGCCTTCCTCGCCATCTAGGCACGGGAAAGCCTCTGATCTGGCGTCAATAACTGGAACTAAAAATCCGCTCTGATGAGTCGTTATACTGACATCGTTGCGGGATAGGATCTTCCTGAATACCTTCATTCATTGAGTAAAAATCCCTAGAATTACCCATCAATCATTAAGAGGGTGAAATTAAATTTTAGGCCTGGAATTTGCCAGAAAGCCTGCTCAAATGAGGATATGCCCCCTTTCAAGCCAACGTTTATCGACCTTTTTTGCGGAATCGGAGGGTTTCATTATGCCTTCAAAGCAGCTGGCGCAAAATGCGTATGGGCCGCCGACTGGGATGAGAAGGCCCGGAATACCTATGCCGCGAATCATGACATCACGCCCTTCGGGGATATTACCACGGCGAGGTACGTGGATTTAAAACGGCCGCCTGCCCTTCTTGCTCACGATCAAATCCCCCCGCATGATATCCTTTGCGCCGGATTCCCTTGTCAGCCCTTCAGCATCGCTGGGGTTTCAAAGAAACTTAGCTTGGGCCGAAAGCACGGCTTCGAAGACGAAAAGCAGGGGAACCTGTTCTTCCATCTCGCCAAGATCATCGACCACTACCAGCCCAAAGCATTCGTGCTGGAGAATGTAAAGAACCTGCGGTCTCACGACAAGGGAAAGACCTTCCTCGTGATCATGAACACCCTTCGTGACCTAGGCTACCACGTCCAGACGCAGATTATCGATGCGCAGGCATACGTTCCGCAACATCGTGAACGCATCTTCATCGTAGGATTCAAAGACCCCCTGCCCTTCGAATTTCCGACGACGGCGAACCAGCGTGTCACGCGAAATGCGGGAAAGCCCATCTTGGAAGACATCCTCGAAAAGACGCCTGACCCTAAATACACCCTTTCGGACAAGCTCTGGAACTACCTGCAGAATTACGCCAAGAAGCATAAGGAAGCCGGAAACGGCTTCGGTTGTGAAGTAGTCGGTCCGGATGACGTAGCTCGGACTCTGAGTGCAAGATACTTCAAAGACGGCTCCGAGATCCTTATCGAACAACGCGGAAAGAACCCAAGACGCCTCACTCCGAATGAGTGTCGAAAACTCATGGGTTATCCAGAAGACTTCAAAATAGTCGGCGCAGACGCTACTGCCTACAAACAGTTCGGAAACTCCGTGGTCGTACCCGTCGTCAGCGCCATCGCTGAACGACTCATGAAGACGCTAAGGACCTACGAATTCGTAGATGGCGAAGTGCGGATGAGATGAGTTTCGCTACGGTCCAGATCCTAGCATCATGCTTGGCGCAAGCCGGAGCCACCAGGCTGTACGCGAAAGAACTGGCTCCGAATGATAATACCAAGAACCAAATCTACCTTGGTCCATCGTTCGAGGTACTTCAGCTGATTCCCTTCGGGGAGGTCATCGCCTCAAGCATAGCTCCGGACAAAGTCCTGCAAGCATCCGTCAGTCTCGACTGGATAAACGATAACGGGGAACAAACGCCTGCTGCGCACACCAAACTCATACTCTACCCGCAGTATCCGGAAGTAAGACTCTCCGGCTTCGTCAGGGGATGCAGGCATGCGCCATCGGAATGGCTGAGCAACGAGAAGAATGGCCGCGCCGAGGGTCGTGTCCTATTCCTGGGAGTCAGCCCCAACGGCAAGGTATTGGCACACCTAGGCACCCCGACATCGCCGCTGGCCGCTTCTTATCACGCAATAAAAGCCGCATCCCCTCTCGCGGGGGTACTCGTGGACATATCCGGGCTTTTATTGCGTCAAAACGCGAAAGACCAAGACGGAGAGCTCATCAGAAGGCTACGAGCTATACATCACAAGGGATGGATTGAGGCAAAACGCCTGGTCAAGGGCGGCAAAGTCGTCGAGTGTAATGGAATGAACTGCGGTGGCTTAACGCTCGAAGCAGAACTCGGGGTCGAAGAGAACGGCGCAGCGGAGCCCGACTTCCTAGGCTGGGAAATCAAACAACATAAGACCACTAATTACCTCAGGCACGGCACCGGCCCGATCACGCTCCTGACACCTGAACCTGATGGCGGATACTACTTAAACGGAGTTGAGGAGTTCGTCGAAAAATACGGCGAGCACACTGACCGCGAAAACATCAGCTATTTCCAAGGGATACACTACGCAGGGAGCGCACATCCAGAAACCAAGATGCGACTCGAAGTCGTCGGATTCGACAAAGTCTCCGGAAAAATCACCGATGCCAACGGATGTGTCGTCCTCCTGTCTCCCCAGGATGAAGTGGCGGCATCATGGAGTTTCAGGAAAATCCTGACACATTGGTGCAGGAAGCATAACAAGGCCGCCTACATTCCAGCCGAAGTCGACCGGGAGCCCGAAAGGCCGAAGTACCGATTCGGCAAGGACATCAAGCTTTGCCGTAGTACAGACGCAACATTACTGTTAAAAGGCGTTGCGGCTGGCGCTGTCTACTACGATCCAGGAATCAAGTTGGACCGCAGTACTCGCAAGACTCACAGGCGGAGCCAGTTTCGGGTTAAGTTCAAACATGTTAGCATGCTCTATCTCCAGTCGGAAGACTTGGACATTTGTTCAATCAAATGAAGATTCGTGTTAGTACTTAAGATTAAACACCTAACTCCGGAATTTTGTATTAAGAAATTCTGGTCATTTCCTGAAAATACAATACGTCGTGAGCCATCTCATTGTAGTCTTTTAAATCATACAGAGATCCGCCGGCTGAGGTATTTAGCAACTTGGTGAATGCTTTAACCTCATTGATAGACCTTCCTTTAGTTAAACGATAAGGTCGGTCTTCGGGGCCGGATTGATCAAGATAATCAGACGCAATCTTATCGAGCAAAACGCTCACTAATCTCGACATGGCACCGTATCGACGAAGCACTATGCTCCATTGTATATTCTGATCTGCATACAGTATTCGGAGATAGTGCTGCATTGATTTACCTTTAGCAACCGCCTCAGGCTCCCTGGAGGCCATATCAGCCACGCGGGCAATCCACCAAAGGCGTCCAACCCCATGACGTGTAAGTGCGGTAGTGCCGGCACCTCGTCCGATCCAACGCTGTAGCAGTATACCACGGGCACGGGTAAAAGGGTCACGCTGCATCTTTGGCTTTTTTTCTACCTCATCCTCAGCTTCTCCCTCATCGGCGGGTGTGTCCTGAATCACAGGAGCCGAAGCTAGGCTCGCAATAACCGGCGCTGGCACATGCCAGCGAGCTTTCATGTACTGCGAACAGGCTCCGAACGCCAGACCCGACCAAAGAGTCCAATCTACTGAAGCGGTAGGCGGCAAACCATGCAAAGCTTCGTAAATGACCAACGACGCACGGAAATCGCTGATATTCTTGTCATCACCTACGAGGCGCAACTCAGACAAGCGAGCCTCGGCAGCCAGGGGATCGAATGCCAACGGCTTAATGCCGGTCGATGCCTCACGCCACCATGCCGACTGCGAGCCGACCTTGGCACAAAGCGAGTCGCTTGATACAAGCGATAGACGTTCTTGAGCCATATTGGCCCCAAGGCTCAACTCCTTACACGCATCGATAAGGTAGATGGAAACCTCGCGATGACCTGTTTTATTAAGAATTTTCATTCGTTATCGGTATGTGCTGATGAAGGAATTTTGATGAGCGCATCAGAAAGGCCTAGATTGCCCTTCATGATTAAATGCGCCACTTGGTAAGGAAGGGATTGATCCGAAATATCGGCCCCCGTGTCCTTCAGTCCTTGAATTGCAGCATCCAGACTTTGATACCAAAGACGCGAACTGATCGCCTCGTCAAAATCGTCGCCTTTGCCAGCCTGCATCACAACCGAGACAGCCTGAATCAAGGCAGGCATAACCAAGGCATAAGTAATAGCAGGACCGCTGGAAGCATTGTCCTTCAAATGGCTGAAAACAGCATAGGCCCTTGCATCGAGGAATACCAAAATCTTGTCGGTTTCCGTATATTGAATGAGAGGAGAATCAGCCGATGGAAGATCCTCCTTCAGCTTAACCTCAATGATAGATGAGGCCATTTCCAGCCGAGGCAGAAGCGGGAGGACCATCGAATACCCCAAAATGGCCCCCTTGGGCAGATTCACACCGTCGTTACGTCCCATGGACGCCGGCGCACCCGGAAGGTCATAACCCAAGATATCATCAATACTTGCGATGTAGATAGTTGCCTCGGCCGGAAGGGCCACGCCCAACTCATCCAGGTTGATCGGTCCATAGCTAAACTCTCCCTTCTCAAAATCATCATTTGATGGATTAAGCTCGAAAGCACGCCGTACTAAGCTTGTCTTAGCTTCGAGAATAAGCGACATTTTAGCTTTCTTATCCTGAATCAGTTTAGCAATTCTTTCATTTTGAAATGTGATCGAAAAAGTAAAGTTTCTTGCCGTTTCATCTGGAACGCCATCAAGGTCAATTTTTCCGTAGAGCACATCGTCAAAACATATATCGTTCTTAAGTTCGTCTTCTTCAAAGAGGGCAATCGGGCAGAGGACTGGATAAGGAAGGCTGGGCATATGTTATTTGGTTTTACGCGTTTTGCGTTTAGTTTTTTCAGGGCTAACCGCCACTTCACCCGGTACAACCGGTGCCAAGAGCTGAGCAGTCAAACTCAGCAGAGGAATTTCGGTCGTGATAACGAAACAGACTTCTCCAGCATGGCCGGCCGAGACACTGATGGCAGCAAACTTATCAGGAGAAACGCGGCCAAGCTTAGCGGCGTTCACGTGATCTTCAGGCTTAGGGGCCGTTAGCTCAAAAGCTACTTCGTCCGCAGATCCGCTGAAATTTACGGCAAAAAGGCGCAGGATTTCGTCACCCTTAAATGCCGCGGGCACCTTAGGTCCAACCTTCACGACGTACCGAGCGTCTCCTCTATATACAAATGAAGAAACTATATCGATGGGGGAGTACTTCTTGTTTTTGTCGCCAGGGGTAGGAGGCGGTGGTGGCGGAAGTTTAACCGAGTCATCTCCATAAGACACACGGACAAAAGGAGACCTCTTGACCCCCTTTTTGATAAGGCTTTCTGCATCATTTCCATCAACCTCGCCACCCTTCTCTTCTGGCAAATTAAGGCCTTTGATCGCCTTGGCGACCGACTCCAAAGTCAGCGCCTCGTCCGTGATGGGCGGTGCAAGC
>JACCDP010823455.1_pt1 | contig 21740 bp, 16 predicted proteins | sample 7445841 | NCBI WGS metagenome assembly JACCDP01 (sample SAMN15323441, study PRJNA562643) | freshwater metagenome | isolation source: river surface water | place: USA:Blue River Watershed | collected 2017-08-17
TCGGATTTCGGGTCTCAGATCCGTTCGACACCCTCCTTCACGCCGCGCCCGGCGGTTCTGTCGTTTCCGCAAAGCGGTCCTTTCTGAATGAAATCAATCCTGTTTGCGCTCGGGCTATGGGCTGGAGCGCTGTTGGGTGCCGAGGGCAAGGTCATCAAGGTCTTGCCGCATTTTGTGGATTTTCAGGGGCGCCATACCTTGTCGCCCAGCCTGTACGAGCGGGACGCCTATCAGGAGTTGCTGCGCAACCATCCTGAAAAGCGTGCCGGTTTGCAGTTCGAGGTGCTCTGGAAGGTTTCCGGCCGTGTTTCCGGGCCTTTGCGGCTCAAGATGGAACTTCGGGGCGGCAATTCCAGCTCCCTCGAAATCGTTGAAATGGACGTGAAGCGCGGCATGTTTGGGCGTCGGTGGTCTCGGATGGTTCTGGATCCCAAACAGTTTGCCCGCGTGGGAACCGTGACCGCCTGGAAGGCGACATTGCTTCAAGGCGAAGAAATCGTCGCCGAGGCGAATTCATTCCTCTGGTAGCACTTCTTCGGATCCGAACGGGCTTTTGCGATTGTTTTTGTGACGACGCCAGAAGCCAAAGCCCACCAATCCCAGCGCACTGATCGCGGCGTATTCCTCAGGTTCAGGCACCGCTGAAAACGAGACGTTGTCCAATCGCCAGGTTCCGGCGGTGGAATAGCTCGAGCCCAAGCGGGAAGCCATGTAACGGGCTTCGGTTCCCCCATCGAAATCCGAGACGATCCGAACCGCCAGATTGGGTTGATGGGCTGCACTGGCCGGCAGATCCACCGAGCGCTGGTACCAGGTTTCCCCTGTTCCCGTGGCGGCCGGTGTGATGGAGAAGCGAGCGGCTTCGGCGAAAACCTGTCCGTCACTCGACCAGAGCACGCGCTCGGTGTTGGCCGAGGTGTTGCTGTGTCGTATTTGGAAGGACAAAGCCACCGAGGAACTCCCCTCTGTGGACAGGCTGAATTGGGCACCGGCGGTGCCTGGTAGCGTGCCTTGTGTGGGAAACCCCTTGAGATTCCAAGCCCCGGAGGGCTCGCCATCGTAGCCCGCGGCGAAGGTGGCCGAGGTGCCGCCAACCAAACGGACTTCACCCAAACCGGAGGAGGGAGTGAGGGATCCGGAATTGAAGTCCCAACGGGTGATGAGGATTTGGGCCGTGCCGGGGGGCACGAAGCTGAGGAGGGCCGCGGCAAGCCACGCAAAGATCAGGTGACAGAATGAGGAGGATAAGTGGGGCGCTGAGTATTTCATGTTTCCCCAGTCTTCGCCGCGGGCTGCCGGTTTCTTTCAGTTTGGTAGCACATTCATCGACAAATTTGCCATGAGATGGGGGGAAGTGGTCCGTCAGCAGCCCTCGGAGCCTGAGTCCGGATCCAAAAAAGGGTTGCGGGGGTTTTGGGTGAGGTGTATCGCTCCTCGGTCACCCAAACCCGGAAGTGCTGCGCCGTGGGCCAGTGCCTCGAACCTGCGAAGGTTTCGAGGCATTTGCCGTCGGCGGGTACGACCGGGCGAAAACGATTCCTAACATGAGTCATAAAAACACAAACCTGCTGCGTTGGATGACGGCAGCCGGGCTGATCTGCAGCTCGGCTTATGCCGCCACCAACGTGGTCAACTTCAACACTGCAACGGAGCTCCCCTTCAAGGAAGTGGGCGCGGCCGCGGCAGAATATCGCTCCAGCGGCGGTGCCTCCGGCGGCGCCACCGATGGTTACCTCTCCATCACCGACGCCAAGAGCGGCCAGCGCGCCACCGTGGTGTTCGATGACCTCGACAAGGGTCTGGTCGTCAAGGCCTTCACCTTCGAGTGCGACCTCCGAATCGGCGGCGGCACCTCGCAGCCTGCTGACGGTTTCTCCCTGAACTACGTCCGCGCCAGCGATCCTTTGGCCGCCAACGGTTCGCCGTTCGCGGGCACCGGCAATGAAACCGACCTCCCCGAGGAAGGTTCCCTGACCGGTCTGGGCATCGGTTTCGACACCTGGCAGTCCGGTGACCATCCGGGCGGCATCCGCGACGTCGTGGGTATCAGCATCCGCGTCGAAGGTGAGTTGCTCACCCAGCTCCCGGTGCCCCTGCGCCCCGGCAACGTCTGGCCCGGTGGCACCTACGACGAGGCTCCGTTCCGTAACCTCGCCACCACCGATTCCAACTATGCATCCTCGATGCAGACCGGTGCCCTGAACACCACCGACGACCTCAACGGCGACGGCACGGCTGGCAATGACTCCGGCGTGGGTCAGGTGACCTTCGACGATCCGAGCTGGGGTCTGTGGGTGAAGAACCTCAAGTGGGAGAAGTTCAAGGCCCAGTTGACTGAAGAAGGCAAGGTCAAGATTTTCTGGAAGGGCGTCGAGTTGACCCCGGCCGGTGGTCTGGCCAGCTCTTTCACCCCGGCCCCGGGTCGCCTCGTTTTCGGCGGCCGTACCGGTGGTGCTTGGGAAGTGCACCACGTTGACAACATCCGCCTGGAGACCATCCCGGCCAATGACGTCATCATCGGTGGCGCGGTGGGCAGCCCGATCGGCTTCTCCATCACCACGGTGGACTCCGGAACGGCGGTCGCAGTGACCACGGGCTTGTCCGTCAAGCTCAATGGCACCGACATCTCCTCGAAGGTGTCCGTCGCCAAGGATGGTATCACTTCCACCATCGCCTACGGTGACGTCGCCGCTCCCTTGGCCTCTGGTTCGACCAACAAGGTCGAAATCAGCGTCAAGGACACGCTGGGCCGCACCGTGACCGCGACCCGCGAGTTCGTCGTGGGTTCCTACGTGACCATCCCGTCGAGCCTCGCCGTCACCGGCGTGGACACCTCGAAGAAGGGTTTCAACGTCCGTACCCACCAGACCGCCCGTCGTGACCAGCCCAACACCATCGCCCGCGCTGAGCAGCAGCTCGCCGGCCTGCGGGGTGACAACGTGGCCGACTCGACCGGTTTCACCGCTGGTGTCTACGCCGAGACCGGTGTGATCAACTACAGCCAGCCGGTTTCCGGTTCGGATGCGACCCCGGGTCAGAATGGCGCCTTCTCCTCCTCCGTCGGTGCCGTGGAACGCCAAATCGCCGACAACGCGATTCCGGGTGTGCCCAGCGCCACTGAGTTCCAGTCCAACGGCGACCTCTACACCGACAACATCGCCGCGGAAATCACCACCTACCTGCAGTTCCCGACGGCCGGCGTCTACACGCTGACCTTCAACAGCGATGACGGTTTCCGTACCACCGTGGGCGGCAACAACAAGGAAGTGCTCAGCTCGATCGTTGTGAGCGAGGCCGATTACGGCAAGGGCGCCAGCGACATCAATGCGACCGTGTACGTTCCGGCGGCCGGTGCCTATCCGTTCCGCACGGTGTGGTTCGAAGGCGGCGGCGGGGCCAACCTCGAGTGGTCCGCCCAGCGCGTGGCCCCGAACCCCTCGGCTCGCTTCCTCATCAACGACGCCGCGGCCGATGCCGTGAAGGCGTTCCGTGCCGCCAGCGGCGCCACCCCGGCGGCCGTGTCCTTCATCCACCCGTTCCGTGGTTCCGGCGGCGGCTATGTCCCGACCGCTCCGGTTGTGGTTTCCGTGGCTGACGGCAGCACCGCCGTGGATCAGGCCTCCTTCGCCCTCCTCGTGGACGGCGCCGCGGTCACCCCGACCAAGGCTTCCGCCGGTGGCGTGACCACCTACACCTACAAGCCGGCCGCGAACTTCGCTCCGGGCAACCACACGGTCGTCGTCCGTTTCACGGCCGGTGCCCAGAAGTATGACGCGACCAACAGCTTCAGCATCCTGAATGCTGCCAGTGTCCCGGGCAGCCTCGCCCTGCCGGCCTCCGCCGTGAACACCGGCAACAAGGGCTTCCTCGTGAAGACCATCCAGCAGGAGAACGGTGAGAGCATGGGCAATGACACCTACCGGGGTCAGACCCACATCGCCGGCCTGATCGGCACCAAGAACGTGGCCGACCTGAGCCTCTTCGGCGCCAATGGCTACTACGTTGAGACCGGTGTCATCAACTACAACCAGGACGCTGCCTCGAGCGGTTACTTCCCGGATGATCCGGGCGTTCCGGGCATCCCGGGCACGACTGGCAGCACCGACAACTTCGTTCAGGAGGTCCTCACGGTCCTCGACCTGAAGGCCGGTTTCTACGCCTTCAACGTGAACAGCGATGACGGTTTCCGTCTGGACTTCGGCAACCCGGGTGAGGCCTTCACCTTCCCGCTGGTGGTCGGAGAGTTCTCCGGTGGCCGCGGCAACGGCGGCGGTATCGGTTCCGGCACCACCTTCTTCTTCAACGTGGAGAAGGACGGTCTGTATCCGGCTCGCCTCGTCTGGTACGAGGGTGGCGGTGGCGCGAATGTCGAGTTCAGCGCCCGTCAGTTCGACCCCGTCACCGGTGACGTGCTGAGCGGCAACCTCATCAACGCTGATGGTGGCATCAAGGCCTATCAGTACCCGCTGAGCAGCAAGGGTGTTCCGTTCGTGAAGTCCTTCGCTCCGGCCCAGACCGGCCGCGCTTCGAGCGCCGCTCCGTACCGTTCCGGTACTGATGCTGCCATCGTCGCCAAGGTGGCCCAGGGCACCGGCCCGGCCCTCAGCACTGCCAACGTCTCCGTCAAGGTGGACGGCGCTGCTGCGACCGCGACCGTGAACACGGTGGACGGTATCGCCACCGTCACGGTTGCCGCTCCGGCCGCTGGCTGGGTGGGTGGTTCGACCCACAAGGTCGACCTGACCGTCATCGACCGCACCGTGTCCTGGACCTTCGGTGTGGCCAACATCCGCACCCCGGTCTTCGCGATCGAGGCTGAAGACTTCGACAACAATGGCGTGGCTCCGGCCGCGACCAGCGTGATGCCGTACCGCGGCGGCGCCCTCGCGGGCCAGCCGGCGACCAACAACAAGGATTACACCCGCGGCAACGACGGCTCCTCGCCGATCTACCGTATCGGTGAAGATCCTCAGGCCCCGATGGATCGCACCGGCGACCTCGACCGCGGCGTGGGTGAGCTCGATGTCAACTTCAAGATGGGTTGGATCGGCGACGGCCAGTGGTACCAGTACACCCGTACCTTCCCGGCGGGCGACTACAACGTCTACGCGGGTCTCTCCCACGGTGACGGTGCCGACAGCGCCACGCGCATGAAGGGTCAGTTCGCCACGGTCGCCGGCAGCGATGCCACGGTCGTCGGCAGCTTCGAGTCGCCGTCCACCGGCGGTTGGGGCAACAACGCCCTCGTGCCGATGCGCAATGCCGACGGCAGCCTCGCCTCGGTGAAGCTCAGCGGTCAGCAGACGGTGCGTTTCAACGCCTCGAACGGTGACTACGACTTCTTGCTGTTCACCCCGGCCCTCGCGGGCAACGTGCTCAGCAAGGACGACACCATCGTTCCGAGCTCCAGCAACCACCCGGGTGGCGAAGCCGCCCCGAAGGCGATCGACGGTACTTCCGGCACGAAGTACCTCAACTTCGACAAGCTGAACACCGGCTTCACCGTGACCCCGAAGTCGGGTGCCTCGGTCATCACCGGCATCTCCCTCACGACCGCGAACGACGCTCCTGAGCGCGATCCGGCCACCTGGCAGATCCTCGGCTCCAACAACGGCACCGACTACGTCGAGATCGCCGCCGGTTCCGTCAACGTCAACCCGGCCCGGTTCCGCACCGAGACGATGTCGTTCTCCAACACCCAGTCCTACACCAGCTACAAGGTGGTCTTCCCGACCGTCGTGAACGCCGCCAAGGCGAACTCGATGCAGGTCGCCGAAGTCGCCTTGCACGGCACGGCTGCCGGTGGCGGTGATGGCCCTCGCTTCACCGGCATCAAGGCCAATGCTGACGGCTCGATCACCATCACCTGGACGGGTGCTGGCGTTCTTCAGTCGGCTGCCTCGCTCAGCGGTCCTTGGACCGATGTGGCGGGTGCCACCAGCCCGCTGACTGTGCCGGCCAACCAGGCCGCCCAGTTCGCGCGCATCCGCAAGTAATCGGACGCGTCTGATTCACGGAGGGGCCGAAGTTCGCTTCGGCCCCTCTTTTTTATGGTGCGCCCGGCAGGGCGCACTCTCTGCTTGGCGGCCTTCCTGGCCGCATCGGTGGGATGGAACCAGGGAAGTGTCCGACTGTGGACGAGCGGCCTGCCTTCGGTTGTCCAAAGCCAGCGGAGTCCACGGGACGCAGGGTTCGTTCTAGCGGCGTTCTCCGAGCAACCAACTGGGTTGTCGCTCGGTGGGTTTGAGCCCGTATTGGTCGATGACCTGACGAATTCGATCCACGGCCTCGTCGATGGAGTCGGTGACCAGGAACAATTGGAGATCGCTTTCCGAAATGGTCTTCTGCTGGCGCATCTTCTCGATGTGATCCACCAGTTCCCGGTGGAATTCCCGGCCGAAGAGGATGACCGGGAAATCCTTGATCTTGCCAGTTTGGATGAGGGTCAGCGCTTCGAAGAGTTCATCCAAAGTCCCGAATCCTCCGGGGACGATGACGAAGGCATAGGAGTATTTGATGAGCAGGGTTTTCCGGACGAAGAAGTACCGGATATTGACCCATTTATCGAGGTACGGGTTGGGGTTCTGCTCCATCGGAAGCACGATGTTGCAGCCCACCGACCGGCCCCCGACATCCTTGGCACCGCGATTGGCCGCTTCCATCAGACCAGGTCCGCCACCGGTCATGATGGTGAATCCCAACTGGGCGATCTCGGCGGACAATCGCCGCGTCAGATCGTAGTAGGGGCTCGATTCCGGAAAACGGGCGGAACCAAAAACCGCCACGCACGGGCCCGAAAAATGAAGGGCCCGGAAGCCGCGGATGAATTCCCAGGCGATGTCGACCACGAACTTGAGGTTGTCCCAGCGCGAGCGAGGGCCTTCTAGAAACCGGATCTCTGGGTGCGGCATAAATGGGGGGGGCGTCTCTCCGTCGAGGGGCATCGGCGAATAGAAACGGTTTGTTTCGCCCACGGTACACAAGCCTCTCCAGAAGGAAAGGGCACCTCCTGATGGCAAATGCCGGTGAGCGAATTGCTTCTCTGCGCTGGGTTTTGAGAGACATTGAGCCTTCCTTCGGGGAATACCCAAGGCCCGGCCTTTGATGGGCAAGATTCGGAGTGCCTCCACCGCAGTTTGACGTAGGTTTCCAACGTGAGCTGCACCCAAACGCCGCCCTACGGATGCCAACCCATCCCCCATTCCGATCTGCAGCAGTGGGTCGCCGCAACAGTGGCCCTCACCGAGCCCGATTCGGTGTTCTGGTGTGACGGCTCCGAGGGTGAAAAGGAGTTCCTTTATGCCGAAGCGGTGCGGCAAGGGGTCCTCACGCCTCTCAATCAGGAGAAGATGCCGGGATGCTACTATCACCGATCCAACTCCAACGACGTGGCCCGCGTTGAACACTGCACCTTCATTTGTACGGAGCTGGCCGAAGACGCTGGACCGACAAACAACTGGGCCGATCCCTCGGCGATGCGGTCGAAACTCATGGGCTTGGCTCGCGGCGGCATGAAAGGGCGCACCTTGTACGTGGTTCCTTACCTGATGGGACCACCGGGATCCCCTTTGGCGCAGGTGGGCGTTGAATTGACCGACTCGCTCTACGTGGTTCTCAACATGCGGATCATGACCCGGATGGGCCGGGTTGCGGTCGACCATCTGGGAGCCTCGAACTCCTTCAACCGGGGGTTGCACTGTCTCCTCGACGGCCATCCGGATAGGCGCTTCATCTGCCACTTTCCGGAATCCAATGAGATCATTTCCGTGGGTTCAGGCTATGGGGGCAATGTATTGCTGGGGAAGAAGTGCCTGGCCTTGCGCATCGGTTCCTATCTGGGTCGACGTCAGGGTTGGATGGCCGAGCACATGTTGATCCTGGCGGTCGAATCGCCGCTGGGAGAAAGGCGCTATGTCGCGGCCGCCTTCCCCAGTGCCTGTGGCAAGACGAACTTCGCCATGATGATTCCCCCGGAGCGTTTCCAGGGTTGGAAGATTTGGACCGTGGGCGATGACATCGCCTGGATGCGGCCGGGTCCGGACGGGCGCCTGTGGGCCATCAATCCGGAGGCGGGTTATTTTGGTGTGGCCCCGGGGACCAACGCCAAGACCAATCCGAATGCGATGGCCACGATTGCGCGCGACACGATCTACACCAATGTGGCGCTCAAGCCCGATGGCACGGTGTGGTGGGAAGGACACGATGATCCTCCCCCGGCCGAATGCATCGACTGGAAGGGGCACCTCTGGACTCCGGCTTCGAAGGAGAAGGCGGCCCACCCCAATTCACGGTTCACCGCGCCCGCCACCAACAATCCGGCGATGGCTCCTGAATCCTTGGATCCGCAGGGAGTCCCGATCTCCGCCATCATCTTCGGCGGGCGTCGGGCGAGCGTGGTTCCGCTGGTTTTCGAGGCCTTCCACTGGAGTCATGGCGTCTTCTTGGGCGCCACGATGGGTAGCGAGATGACGGCCGCCGCGGCGGGCACCGTGGGCCAGGTGCGAAGGGACCCGATGGCGATGTTGCCATTCTGCGGCTACAACATGGGCCGTTATTTCCGGCACTGGCTCGACATGCGCAAGAAACTGGCCGAACCCCCGCGCATCTTCCACGTGAACTGGTTCCGCAAAGATGAGTCGGGGCAATTCCTGTGGCCGGGATTCGGCGAGAACATGCGGGTCCTCAAGTGGATCCTCGATCGCTGTGCCGGACGCACCGGAGCGGTGGAGACCGCGCTGGGGTGGGTGCCACGCTATGAGGATTTCGACACGGAGGGCCTTGCGGGGTTCACGGCCGAACGCTTTGCCCAATTGCAACGCATGGATTCCGAGGAGTGGCGCCGGGATTTGTTGTCGACCGACGAATTGTTCATGAAGCTTTACACACACCTCCCCAAGGAAATGGTCTTTCAGGAGCAGTTGCTGGTTGCGCGCCTTTGAGCTTCGTCCCGGCAGGCCCCTCTGGAACCGGTTCCGGATCAAAAGCCTGTTGCACCGGGGATGGCTCCCCCGATACTTGCGGGACTTGATTCAATGATCGAATGGCACATCCAGTCGCGGGCCCACGCCTGTCAGCAGTCCGGCCGGCCGTTTCAGGACGGTGAGACCTATCACACGCTGCTCCTCGATACGAAGGCCGGATTCGAGCGGATGGACCTCTGCGTCGAGGCGTTCAAGGAATCGGGCACGGAGCTGCTGTCCAAGGCCAATTTGGTCTCGCACTGGAAGGGCGTCTACGAGGCGCCGCCTCCGGTGCCACCGGATGCCATCCGCAAGGATGACGCGGAGTCGTTGCTGAGAAAACTTCTGGAACGCCGTGAGGAGCGTCATGCGGCCGCGGCTTACATTCTGGCTGTGATGCTCGAGCGCAAGCGCATCCTCCGGGTCAAGGGGCAGTCGCGGGACAATGGTCGCCGCATCTTTGTCTATGAGCACCCGAAGTCGGGTGATTTGTTCTCCCTTGCCGACCCCGACCTCCAATTGAACCAGTTGGAAGCCGTTCAATGTGACGTTGCCAATCTTCTGGAGCACGGTCTCAAGGACGAGGAGACGGCGGCTGCGGTTGTTCCAGAGCCCACCGAAGAGCCTTTCAACGCGCCGAGCGAGATTCCGTCCTTGGCTCCGGCCTGATCCCGCTCAAAACCCAGTCGACGTTGAGGGTCGACGATTCCAGTCGCAGGAGTTCTACCGTTTCCCATGCCCGCTCTCGAAGATCTTCAAGTCGCACTGGGCTACCGCTTCCGGGATGCCACGTTGCTGTCACTGTCGTTGACCCATCCGTCGGTGGTCCATGAGGAGGGCGGGGAACAGAACCACAACCAGCGTCTCGAGTTCTTGGGCGATGCCGTCATCCAGTTGGCCATCACCTCGGAGTTGTATCACCGATTTCCGGCTTTGGGTGAGGGCGCTTTGACTCAGGCGCGGGCTCAGTTGGTGAATCGGACCTCGCTGGCAGCGCAAGCCCGTCGGCTGCTTTTGGGGCAGCACTTGATCCTCAGTCGAGGCGAGGATTCCAGCGGTGGTCGTGCCCGCAGTTCCACCTTGGCTGATGCCTTCGAGGCCATCATCGGGGCCGTCTATGTTGACGGCGGTTTCGAGACGGCCCGTCAAACGCTCTTGGGTCTCATGCGCGACGGTGGGACCCAGATGGAGGAGGTTCCCAATCTCGACAACCCGAAGGGCGACCTTCAGGAGCACTTGCAGTCTTCCTCGCCCGAGGCTCCACGCTACGAGTTGCTGGAAACCTCAGGACCCGATCATGACCGGACATTTCGCTGCGCCGTTCTGCACGGTGGCGTGGAGTTGGCCCGCGGCGTGGGTCGGAGCAAGAAGGCGGCGGAGAGTCACGCAGCCCTGCTGGCGCTCCAGAAGCTCAAATCGGTGACAACGCCCCCCGTTCCCAAAGTTTGAGGGGAACGGAGGGGGCGCCCACCGGTTTTTATCGAGCCCCTGAGGGTGCTGCCGAAGTCGTTGAGGCTGTTGCGGCCGTCAGTTCTGCCAGACGTTTGGCCAGAGTCGCCTCCTGGATCTTCTTCGCCAGTTCGGGTTTCTCGGCGAGGGTCTTGCGGGCGGCATCTTTGCCTTGTCCGATGAGTTCGCCTTGGAACTGGATCCAAGCGCCCTTCTTGTCGACGGTGCCCGCATCGAGAGCGACATCCAGCAAGGAACCCTCCTTGTCTATGCCGTGGTTGAAGAGGATGTCGAACTCCGCCTCGGCAAATGGCGGCGCGACCTTGTTCTTCACGATCTTCACCTTCACGTGGTTGCCGATCGCCGCGCCAGAGCTGTCCTTGATGGCTTCCTTGCGGCGGATGTCGATGCGCACGCTCGCGTAGAACTTCAGCGCCTTGCCGCCTGGGGTGGTCTCCGGGCTGCCGAACATGACACCGACCTTCTCACGCATCTGGTTGGTGAAGAGGCAGGTGGTCTTGGCCTTGTTGAGTATGGCGGTGAGCTTGCGCAGCGCTTGGCTCATCAGCCGGGCTTGCATGCCCATGGTGGCCATGCCCATCTCGCCTTCCAATTCGGCCTTGGGCACCAGTGCGGCCACCGAATCGACCACGATGATGTCGAGGGCTCCGGAGCGGGCGAGCGTCTCGCAAATGGTCAGGGCCTCTTCGCCGGAGTCGGGCTGGGAGACCAGAAGTTCGTCGACGTTGACCCCGAGCTTCTTGGCGTAGGCGGGATCTAGGGCGTGCTCGGCATCGATGAATGCGGCCACACCACCGGCCTTCTGGGCATTGGCGATGAGGTGCAGCATCAGCGTGGTTTTGCCGGAGGATTCCGGACCGTAGATCTCGACGACGCGTCCCCTGGGGACACCACCGACACCCAAGGCCAAATCGATGGCCAGCGCGCCGGTGGGAATGACTTCGATGGGCCGGGAAACCTGCGATCCGAGGCGCATGATGGCCCCTTCGCCGTAGGCCTTGGTGATGGTGGCAATCGCGGAGTCGAGTTCCCGCTGCTTGGCCGCGGAGATCCGGGGCGCTTCAGCGGCAACGGCGGTCGTCTTGACCTCGGCGGGCTTGGTTTCGGTGGCTGCGGCTTTCTTTTCGGGGAGTTTTTCGGCCATAGGTAAATCGGTTGAGATGAGTGGAGAAAAAGGTGGGTGGAGTTTGAGCAGGATGGGTATCGGCTTCAGTGGGAATGCGTGAGTGCCAGGTCGGTGTCTGGGTTGATGAGCCAGCGTGTGGCGAGGGATTCGAGATCAGGGGTCAGCTCCCATTGGTCGGGAAGGTCGGATCCCACATGACGACGGTTGGCCCCTTTCAGGGTCATGCAACCGGTATTGTCGCCGATGCGCTCGATTTCCGCCAACTCATCCGGACTCAATCGGATGGCCTTCAAGGCGGCCAGTTCATCGATCTTGGAAGCGATGGGCCGGGCCGATTCACCCAACTCTTGGATGAGTGTCGGGATCACGCAGTGGACGGCGGTTTGGTGCAGGTTCCACGAGCAGGCCAATTGCAACGGGGTGATGCCATGGCGCTGGGCGATGGGGCGCAACCTTTCGAGTTTTTCATGGGCCGCATCGACCCAGCCTGCGGGTCGGAAGGATCGGTGGTCGGACTGGCCGAAGCGGTGTCCGGGACGCACGTCGTCATGGAAGACGCCACCGTAATCCACCACGCGGGTGATGAGTTGGACGTTGTGCCGAAGTGCTGCCGGAAGGATGAGCCGACCGGGCCACGGTTCCAAGGGGCCCAGAATGACCATGGCCCAGTCGATGAGCGGACCGAAGCGTTCAAAGCACTGGATGAGATCGAGGGTGAAACCATTGGCAGGGCCAGGCGCCACGCCCAGTGATCGAGTCAGGCCCGCGTCTCGCAGGGAGGCCATGCCATTCCAAACCCGGTCGCTGGTGTAGCCGGTGCGGTCGGGATTGTGCAGGAGGAGCAGGTCGAACTGGTCGACTTGGCAACGTTCCAGTGATTTCTCGGTGGCCATGCGCAGGTAAGACGCATAGTCGGCCGGCACACGCAGCACCGGTTGGGTGAAGCGCGGGAACCCCTTGGCGCCATCGCGCCGTGCGGAATAAAAATCATGACCGATGCAACCCACGAGGCAGTAAGTGTCGCGCGGCACCCCGGACAACGCCTGTCCTAGGAGACTGTCGGCCTGACCGGATCCATAAACATCGGCTGTCAGGAAGGTGCGGATGCCTCGGTCCCAAGCCTGACGCACCGTGGCGATCCACTGGCCGTCGTCCAGCGGTTGGCCGTAGTTCATGAACCGACCTCCATTCCAGGTGCCAAAAGCGGTGGGTGTGACGTCCATGGATGGAGAGATTCGGGTCTTCCGATGCGGGGGGCCATTGAATTTTCCACCAACAACGCAGGCATGCTCTCGTGGTTTAGGTCCTGGGAAAAATGGCGGGACCGGATTGAAGCCTCGAAGAGGATGGACTCTACCATCGATGACCTTCAGGGATTCCATGAAATCTCCTCTCCGTTGGTCCTGGCACTTGCTGAATCCGCTGAGGCCGAGGAGATGCGGCGAACCCCTCCGTCAAGGAAGAGGACATTGGCAGCACCTCGATGCGCTGTTCGATGCAAGTTGCCAGGGCCGGCCACCGCAGCGCGCTGGGCGTTGTCGAAGAGCCAGACGGTGCAGGACGGCGCTGGCACGGATTCGAGCCGCATTCGGCGGGAATTTCGACCGCTGCCATTGATGAAACGGTTGAGGGCGAAGTGGAACAGCAGGTGACCGTTGCTGCGCCGTGGGTTTGAAGGGCAGAACCAGACGGGTGAACCCAGTGGAGCATGGGCGTTGGTTCGCCACGGCCCCTCCTCATGGTAGGCGGGAATTCCCATCAACGGAGGCAAATCCGCGTACCAGGCGTTGCGTGTGGAAATGCCGTTGGGGGCCCCGTCTGCGGGGAGCCATCCGCCGGAATCGACCTCATAAAGTCGGGTGGCGATGCCCCACTGTTTCAGGTGTGAGAGGCACGTGCTGGTGCGGGCCAGGTCTCGGGTTCGGGCCAAGGCCGGCAGCAACAGCAGGGTGAGAACTCCTGTGACACTCAGGACGACCAGCAATTCGAGCAGAGTGAAGGCCCGGGCGGATGGGGTTGCTGGGTGGATGGCCCTGCACCGAAGATGGGTTCGGGATCCAGGAGGCGATGCATTCATGCGTCTGCATCAGGATTCGCAGGACGCCCGACCAATCTTTCAACCGGACGCGGAAAATTTGGCGTTTCTGCGCACGTTTTTCATGCGGCATCCGGTCGTTGTGAGCGCCAACTCGTGGGTTGGATGCCGTGTTGAAGCCGGACTGTTGACAAAATGAAACCTCGGGCGCCTGAATCTGTGTGTACCCCAGTTCAGGCTCATCAACTCAGGAAAACCATGCCCCTTGTCATTGTAACACCCTCGAAGAATTCCTTTCTCCAAAGGCTTTCTGGATGGATCCGATCCGGATTCGCCATCGTTGCCGTTGCATCGCTGAGCCTGTCCCTTCAGGCCAAGGTGCTCGACAACTTCGACGACAACGCCAAGACCGGTTGGACCGACTTCACCTTCGTGCCGGGTTTCGGGTTGCCCACCGAAGCGGGCGGGCAGTTCCAGTTCGCCCAACCACCGGCGGGGCAGTCGATCTTCAGCGCCAGCCAGAAGACCTCGGAGCGCTTTGAACTCAAGGAAGGTCGAAGCATCGAGTACCGAGTGGATGTGATCAAAGGCGGTGCGAAGGATTCCTTCGCCATCCTGGCCTTCATTCCGACGGCCAATTCGCCAGGCACTCTCGGTGGTTATGGCTTGGCCAAATCCACGACCGACATCCTCATCACCAAGGGTATCAACAAGTACTTCGCGGCCGATGATGGCCCGGCGGCCAACCTCAAGCAGGACAATATCACCTTGGTGCTGAACCTGACCGCCAAGAATGGCAGCGTCCTCGTGACCGCCAAGGTGCTGGACAAGGACGCCAACAACGCGGTGCTGTGGGAAAAGACCGTAGTCGACTCCGCTGCCGCCGATGTCTTGGTCGCCGGCAAGGACGATCCGGCCGCCCCCTATATCACCTCCGGCTATTTCACTCTCTACCTGTACCAAGACTTTGATAAAGGTGCCCTGGAAAGCCCGTATCAGGCGATCTACGACAACGCCGAGGTCTTTGTGACGGATGAGGCGGTGCTCGACAATTTCGACGACAACACCAAGACCAGTTGGACCGACTTCACCTTCATGCCTGGCTTCGGGTTGCCAACCGAGGCGGGTGGACAGTTTCAATTTGCCCAACCTCCAGCGGGCCAATCCATCTTCAGCGCGAGCCAGAAGACCTCGCGCGTCTTCACCTTGGCGGAGGGTGAGCGGGTTTCCTACAGCGTCGACGTGGTCCAGGGCGGTGCGAAGGATTCCTTCGCCATCTTGGCGTTCATTCCGACGGCCAACTCCCCGGGGACTCTCGGTGGCTATGGTTTGGCCAAGTCCACCACCGACATCCTCATCACCAAGGGCATCAACAAATACTTCGTCGCGGAGGATGGGGCTGCCGCCAATCTCAAACAGAACAACATCACCCTGAACCTCAACCTCACCGTGCGTGGGGGCAGCGTGTTCATCCATGCCCGGGTCTTGGACAAGGACGCCAACAACGCAGTGATCTGGGAGAAGACGGTGGTGGACAGCGCCGGGGCGGATGTTTTGGTCGCGGGCAAAGATGATCCGGCCGCTCCCTACATCACCGCAGGTTATTTCACGCTCTACCTCTATCAGGACTTCGACAAGGGGGCTCCGGAAAGCCCGTATCAAGCCATCTATGACAACGCGATTGTCGCCGCGGCCCCGGTGGAAGCCAACGTGGCTCCCATCCTCTCCGAGTTTGCTCCCAGCAAGTTTGCCAATTTCCTGCCGGCCAGCACCGTCGTGTCGTTCAAGGCGGCCGATGACGCTCCGCTCAGCGACGACGGTGTCGCGTTGTTGCTCAATGGCACCCGCTACACGAAGGCCAATGGGCTGACGGTGTCCGGAACCGGCAACAACCGCACGGCCACCTTTGCCAAGCTTGAGGCGAACAGGAATTACAATGCCGTCTTCGAGGTGACCGATGCCGGCGGACTCACCACCCGGGAGCGTCTCGATTTTGATACATTCACCGGAAACGTGCTGGTGATCGAATCGGAGGACTACAATTTCAGCGGCGGATTCATCGACAACCCGCTGCCCATCGCCGAGGGCGGTGGTCCGCAGTCCGACTCGTACGCCAATCAGACCGGCGTGCAGGACATCGATTTCAACGACACCCGTACGGCGCCGCGCAGCCAGGAGGCTCCGTGGCGAAACCAGGATGCGGTGCGCATGGAACGGACGCTGGATCTGGCCAGATCGAAGTACGTGACGGCGGGCGGGGCTGCAGCTGAGGTTTACGACTATGCCATCGGTGACATCGATTCGGGCGAGTGGCTCAACTATACCCGGACCGTGCCGCCGGGCAGCTATGAGGTTTATCTGCGACAGGCGCTCATCAACATGGAGGCCGGTGAGAGCGTGCTGGAGCAGGTGACATCGGATCCGTTGCAGCCGAATCAAACGGTCAAGACCTTGGGGTCTTTCCTGGGCACGCTGACTGGCTTCACCTTCCGCAATACGCCGCTGACCGACGGTTCGGGCAACAAGACGGTGGTCCGCTTCAGCGGGGTCACCACCCTGCGCGTTCGTCAGGTGACGGCCGACACCGAGAGCAAGCAACGCCGCCAGAACTACCTGGCGCTCGTTCCGGTCGCCGATGCCGGAACCCAGCGTCCGGCGGTGACGGCCCTCACACCGGCCAACAATTCGGTGGCGGACACGGTCGTTCCGAAGGTAGAGGCGGTGATCCAGAACCGGGATACCAAGGTCGCCACATCCAGTGTGAAATTGTCCATCAATGGGACCAGCGTCGCAGCCACGGTGACGCCGACGGACACCGGCGCCCGGGTTTCATACACGCTCGACAAGCTTCCAGCCGTCGGCGCTGTCCAGGCCGCTCGGTTGATCTACGCCGACACCGATGGGATTTTGCAGACCAATGACTGGAGCTTCGCCTTCCGGTATTTGACGCTCGATCCGGCGGCACGCATGGCGGCTCCGGGGACCACTCGAGGCATCAAGGTCCAGGTGGTCCAAGCTCCCGCCGATGTGGGTTTGCTTGAGAACAGCCTGGCTCGAGCCGAAGCCCAATTGGCTGTCGGATCCACCATCGCGAGGGCCTACGAGACCAACGTGATCGCCTCGGTGATCAATTACTCCCAGGAAGGTTTCGCCGGTGGTTTCGCCGGATCCATCGAGGGCGACGAAGGCATTCCGGGTCAGAGTGATGAGGGTGGCACCGACAATTGGGCAATGGCTGCGGTGACTTATCTGGACCTTCCGGCCGGCGTCGTGCGGTTCGGAGTGCAATCCGATGACGGCTACAAGGTCGCCGCCGGTGTCACCCTGGACGCATCGAGTCCGGCGCTGTCGTTTTTCAACGGGGTCGCCAACGACACCTTCGATGTGGTGGTGCCCCAGGCCGGTGTTTATGGCTTCCGGCTCGTTTGGTTCGAACGCGGAGGGGGAGCCTTCGTGGAATGGTTCACCGTCGATCCGACTACCGGCAAGCGGACCCTCATCAATGCCGATGGAGGCATCAAGGCCTACACCAGTGCTCAGGCGCCGGTGGTCGCGGTTCAGGTGCTGGGTTCGGCGAGCCTCAGTGGAACCTACGCCGCGCTGGCCGGTGCGGTCGTGGATTCCTCGGCCAAGACCATCACCATCGCCCGCCCGTCCGAGACCCAATTCTTCAAGATCTCGGGAGGTTCATCGCTCACGATTTCCGGAGTGCGGTTGGTGGGTGAAACCGTGGTGATCAGCTACCGTTGATCGACAGGAGACCCCTGTCGGAGGCCGGTTCCACTGCGCAGGTGGGGCCGGTCTTGTCATTTGACGGATCAGGCAGGCGAACCGGCGCCTGCACCGGGTGGCAGATCCGATGTATGGGTTCAATTGCTTCGAGCACGGAGCCTGTGCAGCGTGGAATGTCAGAGGTTGCCGCCGCTCCATCCGAACTTCTCTCGGAGGGTCGCAAAGAAGCTGCTGCCGAACGGGCGGAGGAGTTTCACCGCCTGCTTGCTGCGGCGGATGAGGACGCGGTCGCCGGTGTTCAGATGCGTCTGCTGCTGACCGTCGGCGGCGAGTGTGGCCTCGAGGCGTCGGCTGAGCAGAGTCACCTGAACCACGGAGTCGAGGCTCATCACCACAGGGCGGATGGACAGTGTGTGCGGGCAGATCGGCGTGAGTGTGAGCACATCGGCATCCGGGCTCACGATGGCGCCACCGGCCGCCAGTGAATAGGCTGTGGATCCGGTGGGTGAACTGGCGATGAGTCCGTCGCAGCGGTAGCGGGTGAGGAGTTCGCCATTTACCGCGACCTCGAGTTCGATGAGACGAGAGGCCAGTCCGCGGCTGAGGACGAAGTCGTTCAGCGCGATTTGGACGGCGGAAGAACCATTCCGATGGATGACGGCCTCAAGCAGCGCGCGGTCTTCGATGCGGAATTTCCCGGCGACCACCGTGCGCAGTGCCTCGGCCAGGTTCGCCTCTTGGACGGCGGCCAGGAAGCCAAGGTGACCCGCATTGATGCCAAGGATGGGAACTCCGGAACCGGCTGTCTCACGAGCCACACGCAGCATGGTGCCGTCGCCGCCGAAGACCAGAAGGAGGTCGCAACGGTTGGCCAGTGTGCTGAGGTCGGGGGCTGTTGGCACGCTGTTGAGGCGCGCGAATTGTGCGGTCGTGGAGTCGCAAACGATTTCCCGCCCCAGGCGCTTCAGTTGGGTGACGGCCTTTCGGATCACCGCGATGCTGCGGGGTTTCTCAGGATTGGCGATGAGGCCGATCCGGCGTAGGGCATCTGCGGTCTTTTTCAAGCGATTCGTTCCAGATGAGCCAGAAACTCCTTGTTTCCGGCGGGGCCGCGCAAGGGGGATTCGGTGACTCCACGCCAAGCGAGCGAGGAGAGTTCGGTGGCGACAAAGGATTCCAGTGAAGCGATGACGCGCGCGTGGATCTCGGGATCTGTGATGACACCCGCACCGCGATCGACCTCCTCCTTGCCGGCCTCGAACTGGGGTTTGATCAGCGCGACAATGCTGCCGCCGATCCGCAGAAATCCGGGAATGGGGGGCAGGATGAGTCTCAGGCTGATGAAGGAGCAGTCGGCCACGGCGACATCCAATGGAGCCGGGGATCCGAGTTGATCGAGGGTCAGGCTCCGTGCGTTGGTTCGTTCCAAGACGATGACTCGGGGGTCTTGGCGGAGTTTCCACGACAATTGACCGTGACCGACATCGACCGCATGCACCGAGGCCGCTCCGTGCTGCAGAAGGCAGTCGGTGAAACCTCCGGTGCTGGCTCCGAGGTCGATGCATCGGAAGCCCTGCACCGACAGGGCGAACTGTTGCAAGGCGTGCTCGAGCTTGTGGCCGCCCCGTGAAACATATCGATCTGCACTGAGCAACTCGATGCTGTCCCCATCGCGCACCCAATCACTGGGTTTTTGGGCCGGGTGCCCGTTGATGCGGACTTGTCCGGCCATGATCGAGCGTTGTGCCTGCGAGCGGGATTCGCAGAGACCGCGGTCCACCAGCGCTTGATCTATGCGGGCTTTCAAGTGTTGTCGGACAGTCTGCGCGTGCGGCAGCGCGGAGGCAAAGCCGTATAGCAGGCTTCAGCTAACTCGTTTGCGACAATTCCTCTGCGATACTTCTCTGCGATCCATTGCCATGCGTGATCCCTCTGGATAGGTTGGCGACATGTCCGAGATCGCCAGCTATGTGGCTCATGGAGCCGCCCAGATCACTCCAGCAACTTTGGATAAGGTTCTTCGGAGTCTCCCCATGTGGAAGGTGGAGTTTGCGCAGATCAACGCGCCGCATTTCCCTCATCTGGTCAATCAGCTCGAGTTCTTGGCGGATCTGGTGGAAGACGTGGCTGAAGGCGTCTACAAAGACCTGCCCTACAGTGCGTTGGCCGCCGCCGTCTTCGCGATCACCTACGCGCACAAGAAGACCGACCTCATTCCCGACCATGTGCCCATCATGGGTCATGCCGATGATTCCAGCGTGGCCCGGGCGGTGCTGATTCTCCACGGGAAGGCCTTGGCCCACTACGCCGAGAAATCCGGCATGGATTGGGAGACCATCACCAGCAATCCGTGAACCGCGGGGCGGGCCATCGGAATGGGGCGGCATTGGGGGTGAAACAGGGTCCCGCGCACGGCGGAACGAAACTCGGGATCGGGATCGGGGTGATGCGTTGCGTGTTTTCGCAAGCGGTCTGGTGCTTGCTCTCGTGCGGTGTGCTGAAGTTCCTACTCTCCGATTCGACCGCAATGTTTCGGTCGGGACCCGATTGAAGACTGCTGGGGATTACTCGGTTCGGCAGCCCAGAGTGAGGAGCACGTTGGCCCAAAGGGCTCGGTCTCCCGTCTGGACAGTGAGGACGTGATCGGGCGACTCGACGTGTTGGTAGAAGTCCCATTTCAGGATGGGTTCCAGTGTCAGGTTGGATCCGGCATCCTGGATGACCTTGCGGAACTCCTGCCATACGGGTGGTTCCCCCAGTGCGGCATAGGGGTCATCCGATGGGATTCCCATCACGTTGACGTGATCGACCGGCACTGCGGAAAGGATGGCCTTCAGAACTTCTGTCACCGAGACCACTCCGGGCGAAAGGTTCAGGCATACCAGAGACGCATTGGGTCCCTTCTTGGTGGAGGCGGGGTAATTTCCATCCGCGATGAGGATCTTGGAGTGGTGGCCGGCCCTTCCGAGGATGGCATTGATTTCAGGGTGAATCAGTTGGTGCTTCAGCATGGTGTTTAGGCGTGGGCTCGCGGTTTTGCAGCAAGGCTGATGGTTAGCGTGGGAAAAACTCCCTGAAACTCTCCAGCGTTTTAGCCGCTGCAGTCTGAGCGTCCGGCCATGGGAAGATTTCACCCGACACATAGCCGTCATAGCCTACATCGCTCAGCGCTTTGGCAACCGGACTCATTTGGGTATGGCCAAAGCCGATAGCCCGCCGGTTCGAATCGGCGAAGTGCACATGGCCGATCCATTTTCCATTGATCCGGATGGATTCGGCCAAATCGGCTTCTTCAATATTCATGTGAAACAGGTCTGCCAGGAGTTTCACATTTCGCGTTTCCAGGGTTTCCAGGAACGCGGCCGCGTCGGAAAGCGTATTGAATAAATTCGTCTCGTAGCGGTTCAGCGGTTCATACAGCAGAGGCACGCCGTGGGCGTGGGCTCGCGGACCCAATTGGTTGAGTTCGGCCCTGAGCCAATCCAGCGCCTGCTCTCGGGAAACCCCATCCCCGTGACGTCCTTGCATGGAACCGATGATGGCGGGCGCTCCAAATCCGCCGGCGAAATCCACGATCGCTCCGATAAAATCCCGCCCGGCTGCCCGAACCAGAGGATTTGGGTCGGTCAGGCGAAGTTTTCGCGTCAACCAACCCGCTCCGGTTCCCATGGCAGCCAGCTGGACTGAATGTTTCGCAAGCCATCCGCGGAGCAGGTACCCGTTGATATCGTCCGCGTGGGACGGAAAAATCTCGACCCCATCGAACCCAGTGGCTGCAGCGCTTGCGATCCCAGCCTCCAAAACGCCGTGGAACACGAACGGACCACCCTTGGACTCAGGAACAATGGAAACAGTAATAGCCGAGCGGATCATGTGCTGCTGCCGATTCGTTTGCCGGTTTGAAGTGATCCTGAATGATCACTGAAATTACAGCCGAGGAGAGTCAGGAAGAATGGTGCGCGCTGCAGGGTTCGAACCTGCGACCCCTTCCGTGTGAAGGAAGTGCTCTACCGCTGAGCTAAGCACGCAATCAAAGACCGGGACATCAAACCTTCGCCCACCCCACCCCTCAAGCAAAAGTTCCAAAAAAATAAAGTGACAGGTTCACAGTCATTGACAGTTTTGGGTTTTTGTCTAGGCTTTGGGCATGAGGTTGGCGCGGATCAAGGGGGAGGCTGGGGCAGCGGCGGTGTACCATTGCATTTCACGGACTGTTGCGGGGGAAAAGCTCTTGAATGAGGCGTGCCGGGAGAAGATGTCGGAGATTTTGATGACGCTGTCGGCGTTCTGTGGCTTGGAGGTGATCACGTATTGCATGATGGCCAATCACTTTCATGTGCTTGTTCGGGTGCCGGTTGCACGGGAGCTTTCCGATGGTGAATTGTTGGAGCGGGCGGAGGGGTTCTACGGAAAGAAA
>JACCDP011314774.1_pt1 | contig 21729 bp, 47 predicted proteins | sample 7445841 | NCBI WGS metagenome assembly JACCDP01 (sample SAMN15323441, study PRJNA562643) | freshwater metagenome | isolation source: river surface water | place: USA:Blue River Watershed | collected 2017-08-17
GTAGGTATGAAGGACAAGAATGGAAAGAAAGTCCCTAACTGTGTTCCAATTAATAAAGCGACGGGATTACCAGAAGAACCAGAAACTTCTTGGAATGGCATATTTAACCCAAGAGTCAAATAACATCCAGAAAGGTAACAGACAATGACTGAAGATTTAAATAACTGCTGTGCTGAATGCACATGTACCAATCCTCATAAATCAGAGCCACCTAAAGAAACAGCTGAATAATATCTATGGGTATATTAGACAACCTAGAGGCATATATAGAATTAGATGATAAAGCGATCACAGATTGGTGTGATGATTGCGTTGTCGTAGACAGTAAATGCACCGTATGTGGATTAACACATAGTTGCTAAAGTAGTTGACTAGGATAATATGAAGAAGATACTTATTGCTGATGTAATAAAACAGTCATATGATGAGTTCAGGGATCAGCGTAATGAAGAGATTTTAGCTGAAATGGATCGATCTGATGTGGATGAGCCAACTGCTGCATATTTAGTCGACAATTGGTCTTCAGAAGCAGATAGAGACCAGGTGCTACAAGCAGCAGAAGATTTAGGCGTAGACCCACAGGATATCTCAGATGACGATGTTGAAAATATGAATTCGGCGGGAAGCGCCAAAGGAGAGATAGAATCTAGCCTAGGTAAAGTATTCTATTGGTACAGTATAGCCCTAGGTACATATATCCTAACTACCGTATTTGATAAAGGCAATCCAGCACAATACCCTATATCTGTTTCAGAATTACAGGATATAAGATCATCAGAATCCTTTGGAGAGTATTTCAATAAAAACATTCGAGCTAATCCTGAGTATAGCGACAAACCTGGAGCATGTGGCTGTATAGGCGATGATCCAGATAAACCAAAGAGACTTTGTACCTCTGAGGACTTCGCCAATATGCCACTAGAGCTCAGAGAATATGTCAGTAGATTTGTAGCCATATCCTAGGTTCCCCCCTCCCCTTATAGCCTCCCATATAGCCCTTAGAAGGCTTATATAGTGGAGTAAAGTGGAGCATAGTGGAGAATTTATACTATAGATAGCATATCATATACTATAGTTATATATAGTTAAACATACATATGTAATGGAACATCCTCCCATATAATGAACGTAATGTCAATAGCAAATTTGCCCTATTTCCCCATATATAGGCAGCATATTGATCCATATTTGTCAATAGATTTCATAGAAAATTTTGATCTATTTTGCCATATTTTCTACACATTTGTCGACATTCTATAATGATTATATATCTAATTAGACATATTCTGTAGCAAATTTCAGGGATTTTGTCAAGGCCTTCGTAAATAGAAAATTTGGCCCATGCTCTGAAATTTTCAGGGATTTTTGATCATGTGTCGTAAAAGAAAAATGTTGCCCTCATGCCCACACATACAAAAATATCCACAAGCTGTGGATAACTTGTGGATATTTTGGGCTAGATATGTTTATCTATCTAACCAGGCATTCTTCTATTCAATGTATATGCCTTATGTTATAACGCTACTGGAATTACATTTAATCTATCTGATGATAAGTTACCTTCATCATGTAACCAACTATACTTATATGAGGATCCATTCGGTTCCCCGATTTTTCTATTGTATACGACAGGCTTAGGTAACTTTAGATTAGATATAACATTTACTTCCATATATGCCTTGATACATTCGTTTAATTCATTTGCTAGAAGAAGACCTTCTGACGAAGTTCCTGACACCTTCAGCAATTCATATACCTTATCTATCTCGCTAATTACAGAAGCCAACATTTCCATAACTCTATCAATTGTATATACAGGCTGGTCTGCCAAATATCTACCAAAGATAGTAGGATTAAACCAATGGTCATCTGTTAGATTAACTAGTTGTTCTGCTACTTTGATTTCTACTGTCTTACTCATATCCGCCTCTCGCCTAACTGTCGATTATACCAAAAATAAGAGAGGAGGTCAAGGACCAACGAAGCCCTGACCTCCGCCCTGGTTTATTACTTTGCTTTATTTGCAGGGGTCTCTGCTGTAAACTTGATACCCTTTGCCTCAGCTTCCGCCAAAGCTACCTTTGCTGCACCTGAGAAACGTCCACGTACACCGACTGTAATGCCTTGCTGCTTTAGATATTCACGCTTTGTTGCCATTTGATTATCTCCTTTCAAGAGATGTGTTTTATTTATTATAGCAACTTTTCAGGAATTTGTAAATAGTTGCCGTAAAACAATTTTGTTGCCCTTAGATCAAATTGACTTGTTCAATACGATCTTTAATTAATTTAGCAATGATGTTATGGGCCTCAATATTTTCTGTTTCGGACCCACCCCACAAAAGCTTTTGTGCTTTATTTAATTGATCATTGATGTACTCATCACTCATCTTCATCTTCTTCCTCCTCATCCTCAAACATTGTGTCGACAATGTATTCACGGTTCATCATCCATTCAAGAACATCGTCCTGATGTTGTTCCGCCCCGTACTCCAGAGAGAAGCCTGCACCGCTTTCTACGGCCTCGCAGAGGTGGTCCCACATCTCGTCTATGGTGCACTTCTGCTTGTAGGTCTCATCCTCAAAGATGTTGTTAATTGTGGACCATGTCCACAGCCATACCAAGGATAAGCCAAGGTCGGTGGAATCAAGAATCTTTAAACATTCATTTAGTTTGTCTTTATCATCAGGCTTCATTACGTGCTCCAATCGCAAATGATAGTTGGTATGTAAGTTGATACAGTTCGACTAGCATATCTAGGCGTCCTTCACATTCTGTACGGACCATGGAATCCATTGCCTCTTCAGACAACTCCTCTTGCTCTAATGCGCTTGCTAGGTCTTGCTCAGCAATCAACATTAGATTCTTTAGTTCTCCGTGCATAATGTCAAGGCCTGATACTCCAGCATTGACCATGCGTTGCAAATGGGGCGGGAGCCCAATATCTTCTTCATTCATCGTATATACCTTTCGTTAGAGGAAATCATTATATCATTGGCCACTGACAATAAATGTTCGGTTGCTTCAATTGCTCCTTGGAAGTAATCATCTGAAGGGTCATATTCATCATCCTTCAAAGGTGCTCCATTTTTAGTATCTTCCCAATCCTGGTTAAGACTAATTAGATGAAGTTTCATGTATTCTATAAATGTTGAACTCCTGGTTACATATGCTGATTCCATTAGTCAAAGTACCCTTCTGCCCATAGACCTTCTAAAAACTCCTTAGTTCTACTTAGGTTGCCATGTAGCCAAGGGTCATTTGTATCATCTACCAAAAGTAGAGCGGTAGCAATAGAGTCAATCATAGTATCTAAATCTTCCTTAGTATAACCTAGCATCATAGTAGAAACTCATCTCCCTCAATATAGCCATAGTATTCGTTATACTGTTGCTTTAATTCAGGTGAAGCATATTCCATAAATCTAAATTCAGCATATGCCTCGCCTTCCTCTAAATTATTATAAGACCATTGGTCAAATAGTTCTTCACCAATTTCTTGTTGCATAGCACCTGTAATGTGCTCCGCTAGTGTATCTATAAACTGTTCGCTCATTTGATTTCCGCCTTTCGATATTCGGGAACTTTAGTTTCTAAGTATATAGCATGGGTCTGACATTTAGCCACAGCCTCTAGGTCAGCCTCCCCAAGCCAATTGCAGTTGCTACAGAGTTGCTCTCCGCAATCCTCACAGAATTCCATTGTGTCTGTTGAATCACAATCACGGCACATATTCTCATATTCTGATTCTGATATAACTTCTCCACGGAGAATCTCACACTCTCCACCCCAACCTGTTTCTTCCTCATATGATAAAGTAAATAGTAATGTTGGGTATTGTGCAGATAGTTTTTGAAGGGCAGACATAGGTCGGGACCAAGCAGTATTAAAATTGTAATGAACTACATGGTTATCACCATTAGGAGCATCCTCCATGTTTGTATCAGGATATTGGTCCTCAGATGAAACTGCTACATCCCATTTGGTTCCCCATTCACGGACATTAAAGTTATACCAATCGTTTGTATCAAACTTAAACCAATCCTTCATTGTTTTATCGTGGGCGGGCTGAGAGAGATACTCTTCTTCAGTAATACCAGCATCCATATAGTTATAGATATTATGGAAAGCAAAGATAGGTTCTGAATAGATAGTATTCTTCTTCATATAGGTATGAGTAGTCATATCCCATGAATCATGTAATTGCTTAAATGGCTTATTTAGTTGAGCCATCATTTGCTTAACTTGCTCAGGATTACCTTCTACAGTTAATCCGTTATATACCCAATTTGGCATAATATATCCTTTCGTTGATATGTGATAATTATACAATGGACCACTGACAATTGGAATACTTTATAGGTGTGTTTCACACCACATTTTCCAAGCTATGTGGTCAAGATCACAAATTTTCAGGAGTTTCTATATTGACCTCGTAAAACAAATATGATACCCTCATATCTTTTGTGGGCAAAATAAAACCCCCCAGGCATAAGCTGGGGGGTATGAATATGGCTGCTGATTTCCAACGAAAGAAATAAACCGCTTTACTTAGCACCTGGCCCGTAGACTAATAGATGCACCATTTCATTTCTATATTAAAACCAGGACCAAAGTCCTAGTACTATTATACCACAATGAGTTGACTAGAATACTTGGCCACGAACTTTGAAAGGTCCATGGTAAATACCTCAGTTATTAGGTCCTCTTCCATTAGGGTAAACGTTTTATTCTTCCAGTCGATAATAGGTACCTTGTGCTCATTGTCTGCTAATGTATTTACACTAAGGCCCCATCCAGTTTCGCTGGTCCATTCGTCCCCCACTAGCCTGCTAATTGCTATACGTGTTGCATATGATTCATCGCTCCACCGTGGCTCTGCGGCCTGTACAGCATCTGCTAAATTCTCTAGCATGCGATGCCCAGCCCAGTGCCCATATAAAAAGATAATATTTTCCTTGGAATCTTTGAAACCAAAGTTTGCTCTGTCGCCCATTTTATTCCGCCTTTGTTAGTTGTTGCTCGTAGTTGAGTAATTGTACCATTTCATGAGCCCAGTCCACAAGAGACTCGCCCTGTTTGTTTTTATGATGTCCGCAGAAATAAAGGGACATTGCATCTTTCTTTGCTTCCCACATAGCTTGTGCTGCACATTGATCACACTTAAGCCATTCACTCATCACAAAGAGCCCCCCTCAATCATTTCGGCAAGACGGTCAAGGATCCAAGAATCAATGTCGGTGATATCAATCTCTGATAACTTTTCCATTAGTTCTTCACGAGCAAACTTATACCCGTCTGTAAATCCATCTTTGTAATCTGACATGTTATCTCCCCGTGTATCCTGTTGGCTCGTAGTCTGAAGTATAACTCTCTATTAGATTATACTTATCTCGAATGCGACTTACTTTCTCAATACTACCAGTTCCAATGTTGAAAGTCAACGGTGCAATTTTTTGTGGGTCTAGCCCAGTCATCTCTGCATCCCAATAGGCCCTCTCAAGAGAGAGCCTATCAGGAGCGGTGAGTTCAAAATACATTAGCACTCCCTAACATGACATACTTCTTGGTCACCAATTTCAATGCGACCTGATTGTGAATCGACATAAAGATTATCTGTAATTTCATCTTCGATGTCGTAGTCCTCAAGTAAATCTAATTCAATGGTTCCGCTAACTTCGATAGTTGCAGTCCATTCAACTGTTCGAGTAAGTTCGATACCAAGCGCTTCAGCAATTGAACGAAGTGTATCTTGGTCTTGTGAATCAGGATATGCCTCGGCAATAATATCCTTGGCAGTATTAATCTTATCTTGAAGAACTGCATTCTGCTTCTGTGCTTGACGAGCATTGTGCAAGTCCCATTCAATTGATGTGACTTTGTCAGTTGCATATTCTGCATCTGAATAACCACGGATTACTTTGTAGGTAACCAATGCATTAGGGTTATATGTATCGGGAACTGTTACTGCAGGTGTTGTTTCTTCCATTGTTTCCTCTTTCGTTAGGGGTGTATCTGTATACGGTATTGTAGCATCTTCCACTGACAATAATGTGCAGTTAGAGTTGCAACGGCATGTGAGGTCCATCACACCCGCTGGCCATCCATATCCATCTTTAATTGTATATTCAATTAATGCGTCACAGTCGCCTGTGCACACCCAGGTATACTTTTGATATTTGGTCATGCGAGTATTATAGCGGACCCCACTGACATATACAATAGTTTTCAGGGCTTTTTTTGTGTGAGACGTAACACATTTTTAGTTCCCTTAACATTGCGGGCCTGGCGATCCATAACGGACTTGAACCGTCGACCTCTACCGTGACAGGGTAGCGCTCTAACCAACTGAGCTAATGGACCAAATAAAAATTGTGAGCAGTTTTAAATCGTGCTCAGGATTTATTTTATTTTAGAAAGTTGCAACCATTCGATACAACTTATTTTTTTCTGCGGTTAGAACTGGGTCAAAACCAGATGCACCCGCCATAAGTGTTTCGCCATTGCCACGACCAGAACGATAGTAATCAAGGCGCTCAGTAAGTGCATTGAACGCACCCCATTTTGTTCCCTTGATTGTAGCGTTAGTTGGTGAGTTATGATAAAGGTCATCAATTAGAACAACCTTATTTTCCCACTTCTTGATTGCACCCTTAGCATCTTTTTCAGGCTTAGGATAGATTGTCTGAATCAACTTAGAGAATTCAGCATCAGTAATTGCTTGAGAGTAAAGTGCTTTTGCTTGAACTTCAAATTCATCAAAGTAACCAAGAGCAAGCCCAAGAGTTTCACGAGCAACTTGAATACGACCTTCAACAGATTGCGTGTGGCGAATCTTGAAAGATTGCTTAGCATTCTTCATTGCAAGGTTTAGAGTGTTTTGGCATACAACACGAACGGGTGTAACGGCTGCTTGAACAGCAACAGAACCATCGTGTGATGTCCATACAATTAGATATAACTTAGTTTCATCGTTAGCGCCTTGTGGGTCAAGAACCATTGTGCGGGGAATATCGACAGTGCCGAAAACAACTTTACCCTTTTTCAATGAACCAGCAGATTCCCAACGGCAATCAGCGTTAGCGTCGTGAATAGCATCAGCAAATGCAAACAATTCTTCATTTTGCACAGGCTTGTAACGCTTACCCACAGTTGCAAGGACATCAATTTCCTTATTGAATGGGTTATCACGAATGACGAGAGATGCGTTAGACACATCATTCCAAGATTCTGAAATGTGGTCAGTTAGTGGAGATAAGCGAACATTCCAATTTGCTAACTTTGCTTCTTCAAGCATTGTTGCAGTTGTAACTTCCTCATCTTGTGTAAAGATGCGATTTGCTAGGTTGTGCCAAGCAGGAGCGCCACGGAGAGCGAAAGCAACTTCGCCATTTTCCATTTCTAGATTGTGAGCCATATATTTTTTACCTTTCGTTTGATTAGTTGTAAGTATAACAGGTGGCACTGACATTGTCTAGATTAGTTAGTCATTTGTCCGAATTGTGCAGTGTGATCATTCTCACAAATTTTCAGGGCTTATCCACAGGTGGCCGTAACGCTGTGGATAACCCCTCAAAAGCAGGGGCGGAGCTTGGGATTAAATCCCAAACTCTACCTTACTTGCTTTTCGAATTATTTCTTTATTAAACTCCACAATGCTTTCATCAATAAACATAGCGGTTGTTTTCTTTTTCTTTACATTATCAAAAACATAAGCATTTATTTTTCCGCTAAAGTTTCTGATGTTACTGAATACCAATTCAGTTAGATATTCTTTATCAACACCTTGATCCGAATAAATCGTGATGTCGTTAAGTTTGTTTGCATCGTAGATTTCTACTCTGAAACGATTTGCCATTGTATTACCTTTGTTAGTAGTTGTCCCCTAAGGGAGAGCAGTTTGGCGACTTACTCAGGTCGTTTGGGTTCAGGACTTTAGTTCTGCCCCCCAAATTATTTAGAGATACTTAGCAATCTGCTTCATTGTAGAAGCATTTACTGTTTCCTCATCTGTCATCTTTAGAATTGTGAGGGCATTTGTAATGTCCTCTTTCATCTCACGATAACTGTGTTGGTGGATAGTTTCGTAGTCCTTCTCAGGCTCTACTGGGAAGTCTGACTCTTTTACAACAATGTCAAAATCAACATTGAGAGTGTTATTCCAATTACGATAAGATGTGCGAAGGTTCTCTGACTTTGAGAAGTTAGCAATAGCCCACTTGCCAATTTCCTTTTTCCACGCTTCGTGCTTTTTCTTATACTTTGCTTCGTTTGCTTCTTGTGAAGCGTAGTCCTTCTCTAGTGTTGCTAGGCGAGTTTCTAGTGCCTTGATTACCTTTGGTGTTGCCACCTTTACTGTTATTGCTCTTGACATAGGATTACCTTTCGTTGGTTGTTGTTAGGTTGTAGTATAGCAGGGGGGTCTGACATTTCCCCGAAGGGAGGAAAGTTCTTACTTACGACATTGGACTAGATACTTTCCTAAACTGTCCCTGTTTCGTTTTAGGCTATGAGCCTAGTAGTGTCTTAGCAGATACGGAAGTCCAGCGAGTTTCTCTCGTTGGCATTTCCAATAACACACGCACCGAGCCAGATGGTTGTGGGTGTATCTCTTTGATAACACCTGTCTTTTTTGACTTTAGGGTAGTGAATAAATCACCAACCTGATAGAGATGATTATCTATTGTCATTTTGCCTCATTTCTTTGTTAGGGTAGTAGTATAACATTGGGGTCTGACATTAGTCTAGCCCTATCTCATTATTTGAGATAATTATTGTGTGATGCTAATCACTTTCAGGAAGCCAAGCGTCTAAGTGGTGCTGCTCGACAATAGCCCAAGCGGGTGCGTTAGTCTTACCTTTATAGAATACGCCCTCAGGCATTTCGATTGCTCGATCAAAATCTTCTTCCCAATAAGCGTCAATAGCCTCAATACAAGGCTCGACCATTGAGAGAGGAACGGGCGGGTAATGATTACCTTGCAAGTGATAGCCTAGTGCTACTTCTAAATCTAATTCTTCAGATAGACTTACTGCTGTTGTGTATCCCATTTTAGTTATCTCCCTTGATAGTTACTTCTGCCCAAGTGTTGTGTTCATTAGCAAGTGGTAATACATTAGACATACCAAGTGCGTGTAGTGTTGCGCCTTTGCACATTTTTTCAATAGAATAAGCATCCATAGAAACTAGCGCAGGCAATAAGTGTGAAGGAATTTTATCCAAGTCAATAATTGCCTCGAACTCAACTGTGTGTGGAACTTTCATTAGATTAGACATTGATTACCTTTCGTTGTTGGTATGAGAGTATTATAGCGTAGGCCACTGACATTACCTAATCTATTCTCGGCGTGTCGCAGGTTTTGTGATAATACTCACAATTTCAGGGATTGTGGATAAGTGTCGTAAGCCTGTGGATAACCCCCTACATATAGGGGCCGAGTTGACAATTGTCAACTCGACACGCCGTGTTACTCCCAACGATAGGGTACATCTCTTTTACCGTCATCATTGACATCTATATTTGTGGACCTCCACACAAGTACAGCTACAGCTATTGGAGAGCACAAAAATAATATTAATAAGATTCCGATCAAGGATCCGATTAGGTCCGTCATTTTTTACTCGCAGAAAATCTAATATCTGCTTTACCATAAACACACAATCCACATGAAACACATGCAGACCCTGCATTGCTAATAAGTGGAATACTCTTCATATTCTCAGGGCACTTAGCCCCAGGCTTTCCAGTTAACTCTTTCATTGTGTCTTCGGTTGCAGCGAATGTCTTGCCTAGGTAAGCAAGGCGGACTTTAGAATTAGTTTTTAAATCGAATGCTATTTCCTTATTCTCATCATCGGTAGAATAATATAGAGACAGGTTAGCAACATCCTTAAGAATAAGCGCTGCAGACTTTACTCGTGTGTAAACCCAAAATTGAATGTCGGGATGATTATTGATAACATTCTTCCAGGCATACGTGTAAGTATCATTGAAAAAGTCGCCGTCCCAGTGGATACGGAATAATTTAGGCGCCTCTTTCTTTTCACAATCTGCAATAAATTCTACAATCATCTCATCTAATAGAATGAGCATTGTGTCCATGTCGGCATTGCGTAGCAATTCCCAATTGTGCAATAGATTAGTTTTTACTCCAGGGAATAACTTTTCCAATTTGCCAGCGTAGCAAACACTTTCGCAGATAGACGTAGCGCCAGGACATGAATAGTTTTTTCCTGCAGGTAATCCGAATGTATTGGCAATTGCGGCTTGCTTTCCATTTTTTGTGACAAGGTTGGCCACCTTTCTATCATTAGAGCGTTTTAATTTCATTGGACCTCAATCGTTGGTTGAATGGCAAGTATAGCAGAATGGACTGACATATTCCAATCCTGGCCCAGTTTTCCAGGGTGATTTTGATCACAGCCGTAACGACACGCCCGACCCCGTGCCTATGGGGGCGAGCTGCATAGTTATGCGCTACTCTGAATATTTATTCTTATGTTTGATCTTGCGATTATATTTCTTTTTATTGCGAACAGGTTGCGCCGCATTACTGCGACGCAATTCCTGAATTCGCTTTACTTTATCTTGAAGTGAAGTTAGGAACATGATACCCACTCGCTTCGTGAAATCGTTTTACATCAAATCGTTCATTATCAACCGCAAACATTTCAGCAAAATCATTTACGATTTTAGAAAATACAGCGGGGTGAATTTTGTTGCTTGCATACTTTAGAATTTCTGCGGTTGCAACATAATCTTTACGAGTCATCATTATATTTTTACCTTGACCTCTCCATTACGATAAAAAACTTTTGTGTAGCATTTCAATGCTGGTGTGTAAATATTTACAGTTGAGTATTCGTTAGCCATACCCCAATCGGTAAAGCGGAAAAAACTTTCCCACGCACCGAATTCGCTTTCGTATGTTTGCGACCAATGAGGGCTTTCCTCATAGTCATACTGGCAAGTTACTTTATACATTAGTTTCCCTTTCGTTAGTTGAAAAATAAATCTTGTTCTTTGCCGAAATCGCAATCGCAGGTTTCGACATCAAAATTATGGTTATCGCCAAAAAAGATTAGACCAGTTGAATTACAATCTGAGCAATCTATTCGCATTACTGAGTTAATCATTAGTGTTGTTCCTCGCAATCGGTATCATAATCAAATCCGCAAAAGTAGCAATCCATTTGCTCTCCGTGTGCTTTACACACATAGCGGAATTGACTTTCATCACAGCAAAAGTGTTGCTCATCTTTTACAAAAAAGAATTCGGTTTCGTCAATGTATTTTGTATCTAACATTTATTCACCAACCTTTACTGCGATTGTTGCGAATTTATTTCGCAGACCGCCTGTGCGAACCTCAATTAAAAAGGCTTCAGTTTTATCGCCATACCAAATTTCAGGGCGTGGCTTAGCGGATACAATTTCACCAGCAAAGTGGCGATTTAGTGAGCGGTAGTTTTGTCCTACAAGTAGGCTTTCGATTGTATAGAGTTTGGTAGCCATTGGCAGACCTTCTTTCGTTTGTTGTTATGTATGGAATTATACACGAACCTACTGACATTTTCACATTACTAGCCAGTAATTCCAAATATTGAGACGCTCAAGCCATGTGATACTAATCACATCAATATGTCCGTTTTGTCTGTCAAATCGACACGCCGCAAATTTCACGGGATTTTGTAACAATCTCGTAACGACACGCCCGACCCCGTGCTTATGCGGGCGGATCACCTTTTGTCAAGGCGACACGCCGCTAGTTATTGAAAATCTTTTAGTATTTCCTCTAGCTGATTTATTTGCTCATCGGTTAGGTGATCCAATTGAATTGCTTTTTCAAATCCGAATAAGTCGCTCATTCATTTTCCATTTCTGCTAAATAATCCTCGTGTTCAATAAGCCCAATAGAAAAAGCGATTGGGTCGCAACATTCCAAAATCTCGGCGGGAGTAAAAGTTGAATAACCAATCTTTACAGTAGGATAAACATCATTTAGCAAATCAATAAAACTTTCTTTGATTTCTAAATCTCTTTCTAATTCTGATTTCATTAGATAGCACCTTCCTGAAATAAGCCGATTTCTAAATCTAGTAATTCGCTAGGTGTTGCCTCGGATAAATCTACCCAGCCAGCACCCTCATCATCTATGCGAAAGATTTCTACATAACCCATTTATTCTGCCTCCTTAGTATTGAATAGAGAGGACATCTTATCATTAGCCTCTGACATTGTTGCGATAGCCTTCAATAGGCTTTCCTTGCGTGTGGCTTCTACATAAGCCTTGTATTCATCTAGTGTCATTTTATCGACCTTTCGTTGTGGTTATAGTAGGTAGTATACACGAGCACACCGACATTATCAACACGACACGCCGTGTTTCAAGAAATCTTTTTTTGTGATAAACCTCACAAAATTCAAGGGGCTCTATAACATTAGCGTAACGACACGCCCGACCCCGTGCCTTTGCGGGCCAGCTTGACATTGTCAAGCCGACACGCCGTAGTGTTAGCGTAATTTATTGTGAATTAGATCACGAATTACTAGGCGTAGCATAATTAGGGCGGGGATACCGATGCCTAGTTGGACTAGCGTAGTTAGTATGCGATTAGTAGTCATTTACGATTACCCCATTTCTTATAAGCCTTGTAGGCTACTACCGCTAAGGCGGTAAGAATAATAGTGTGCCAAGGTAGGTAGATAGCCCCTAAGAAACTATCTAACTCAAATCCGTATTCGTTAGTTATGTGTAATTCAAATCCGTTGATAGTCATTATTAGTTATCCCAACTTAGTGCGAATACTTTTGCTAGTTCTTCATCATCAACATCATCAAAGTCATCTAGTGGCGGTTGTTCTTCATCTGCCTCATCTAGATAAGAGTATGCGTCTGCGACATCTGATTGGATAGACTCGTATTTATCTATCGTGTTTGTATTGTATGAGTATGCGTATGACATTACTTGACCTCTACTTCTCTAATGTTGTAAGTGAAACCCTTACCTAGTTTTTCTAATTCTTTTATTACGGCTAAGATTTCTTCAGGCTTATTAGCCTTTTGATTTACGGCTAATAGTTGAGAGCCTTGCCATAGTGTGTATGTGATAGTCATTATCTGTTCTTCTTTCGTTAGTTGGTTATGTTGTAATTGTAGCGGATAGGTCTGACATTATGGGGATATGTAGGGGGTGTGTCGTGTGAGTTACCTCACACAACAAGCGCAATAGGTAGGTAGGCTAAACAGGTGCTTTAGCAACGCCTTGCGTTCGTATGTAGTTAGTTCGGGGTGGTTAGACTTCACGCCCCCGTGTTGGTATTCGTAGACTATCTTGTCTAGTGTATTCTGAGTGAGCATTTATGGTGCTCCTTTCGTTTGTTTGTTATAGTATAAGCGTAGCATGGGGGACTGACATTTAGCCAATTATAAATGCTATCAATTCGGACATTGTGGCGCACATCACAAAATATCTATGTGATACTCATCACAATACACGCTCAATATGTGCGGTCTATCCAAAATGTCCGTTTTTTACAAATGTATGTATCGTACAAAATAAAAATTTATTAACATTTTCTCAAATATGAAAAGCTTGACATCGAAAATACATTTAGTATACTTCTTGTAGGGGGGTCGGGGGGTCAGCAAATCAATAAATAATAAATATATAATATATATAATATATATAAGACCTAAGACCTAAGATCAAGTGATAAGTCTACTGATACAATAACAATATGATAGTTTTTAATTCTTTTCCAAGATCAGGAAATGTTTTTATGTCTACATTGGCGGGGAAACTAGGAATAAAATCATCAGCAGATCATAACTATAAATTATACTATAACCCAGAGATAAATCAATGCTCGTATTTTAGAGATCCAAAAGAATGCATATCATCAGTAGTACACAGATTAATAAAATCTGCTAAATATCCTAATTGGGACAATAAATCAGAAATAGACATAATGATAGTTAGAGAATTAGATATATATAAAAGATATGCGGCAGCTGCATTAGAAAATAAAGATCACATGTACATTGGAGATTTTGTAAATATTAAAAAAAACCCATACGAAGAAATTCAAAAAATATGCAAAAAATTTAATTTAAATTTTGATGAAAAAAGAAATTATAACAAAACAGAAATAGAGCATACTTTATATTCAAACAATTTAATGACTGATCACGACGGACATATGCCAAGAAATAAAAGCTTAAATAGAATTAATTTAGAAAACTACATAAGCACCTCAGACCTATTTGAAGAAGCCTATCAGATTTACAGAGAAGTGATATAATTTATATATGTTTAAATCTGTATACCTCATGGGTGACTGTCAGTCAAATAGAGTCTACGAACATTATAATCAAGATGAATCGTTTATAAAGCTTATACTGTGGGGAAAAGGTGGAAAGTCTGCTTGGAACTTTGATCCTGAAAAACTAAAAAAAAGAGATGCTTTAGGAGACGGTTTACAACACGGAGTCTATTCAAAAACATATGAACCTATTAGATTCTCACAAATAGTTAATCCAGATGTTATTATTGCATGGTTTGGGTATATAGACTGCAAATGGAAAATGTTAGTTCATGATGATGCAGAAAAAACAGCTTATAAATACGTTAATACTTTAAAAAAAGAATTTCCAGAAACAAAAATTTTATTAGTAGAACCATTACCTCAATTTGTAGAAGACATATATATTGAAGAAGAAAAAATACCAGTATTTAAATACGAGCTACGAAGAAAAACAGAGATAGATTTTTGTTTTTATTTAAAAAAATTTGCTAAAGATTTTGGAATAACAGATTACATTACTCAAGAAGAAATACTTAAAGCTTTAGGCCTATCTAAATTAACTGCAGGCAACTGTGCACGTAATCTTGAAGGCGGACCTGTAGATGGATTGAAGGCACATCATAATTTAGCCATATATAACCTCTTTGTTCAAAAAGCTATAAAACTCATATCCTAGTTGATTGCAATTATGGTATACTAATGTAATGAAAGTTGGCGGGAAATGAAGACAATACTGTGGATCGGTATCATAGCTATCCTAGTACATATATGCGGAATAATTCTGCAAGTTTATATGAACTAGGGGATATAGCTTAATTTGGTTAAAGCACTTGTCTTATATACAATAGATTCTGGGTTCAAATCCCAGTATCCCTACAATATAAAAGCAGTTGACTAGGATATATATGAAGAAATTATCAGCTTTAATAATGCTAATTGCGACAGCAATCCTTTCAGGAGTTGCATTGTCTAAATTTTTAAATTGGGCGGGACAAGTAGAAATCTTTGATTTCGACCTAGATGAAGATATAGACTATGAAGAATTATAGGTCAATGCCTCAGCCATCAGGAATAATAATGATTGGATGTTTAAGTTGGATATATTGGACAATTCGATAAATTCGGACAAAAGAGACGAACTAGCGAAATATTTGCAGAATCGTCGATATGAAGAGTGCAATTATTTCCAGGCTGACAATTTCATTGCAAGATGTTCGCTAGAATGGGTCATAGAAGGCCTTAAGAGGCGATTAGAGACTTGTTTGAATGCAAGTTCAGGGGTATGTGACATATGGTACTTAGAAAGCCATTCTGACTGTTTGTTATTAATGAATCTAATCTATGAATATAGCTCTGATCCCCTGTATGATGCTAAATTTAAATAGGTTCTTCTACCGCCGCCGCACTTCAATTTTTCACTTTCGCACTATTTGCCCATTATGGTATTATTTATAAATGAATAGTTTAATATTAACTTTTCCAAGATGCGGATCATTCTATCTACAACAACTTGTTCATCAAAATTCTGGAATCATGCTTCCAAAAAGCCACATCATAGAAGAGTCTGATAAAAAAGATTTAATATCTATTATTAGGAATCCACAAGACTCTATTAAGTCTATGATTTCGATGGAAATGCATTACAATAAAGATTACAGATTTAACTTAAAAGATATAGAAAAAGCTTATATAAAAATGAATGATTATTTAACTAATAATAATGCATTACTGATTAGGTACGAAGACTTACTGGACAATCCAGAAGAAGTAACAAAAAGAGTTTGTAGGTTTTTAGGTAAAGAGATTTTAAGTGTTAACTACGTTAACGTTCTAAAAGACCTTAAAGAATACAATCACTTGGTATCTAGCAAAGACTCTAAATCTTATTTACTTGTAGACATAAAAAAAGAAGATTTAGTTGATGCCAACGAGTCCTATTTTAAAACTTTAGGAAAATGTATTAATGTTTAAATATTTATTTTTCTAATTTTTTAAGAGCTTCGTTTTGAGCAGCCACTCTTTCATCGATCATTTCAGCAAATTGAGGATTTTTTATAAAAGGAGCATTCCAGTCATTTAGCTGTCGGTCATCTGGATCATCAAATTTTCCTATTTGCTCATACCATTCAGGAGTTTTGTAGTTATAAAATGTTCCAGGGTTGTCTTCTGCAAGTAATGCAAATGTTGAAAATGCATATCTTGTTCCTGAAAGAGTTTCCATGGTTCCGTGGTCATATGGAGCGCATGCCCCGTGCATTACTATATCCCCAGGCTTTACTGGAACTACTAAGCAAGGCTCTGCAAGCTTTGCCTCATCTATTCTTAAGTCTGGTCCTTTTTCGGTACCGTCTGGATTTATGTTTGGATAGTAAAGCTCTCCGCCAGTAAAGTCTCCTAAGTAAGCAATCATTCCATATTCAAGATCGCAGCAAGTAGACCATTGATCTATTTCAAGTAGCAAATCACACTTTCCTTTTCCAGGGCTATCTGTGTGAATAAACATTCCTTCGTCACCAGGGCCAGTTACCATTAAATTACGTACTGGATGTATAACAATTTCTGGGTATATTAATTCTGACATAAACTTCCAAAGAGGAAATGTTTCTTTAAATGGAGGAGTAAACTTATCTGCGTACCAGTCTCTTACGCTCCATAGATTTGGGTTAGAGTGTCTTTCAAAATTCTTTGCTACATCGTATAGAGGGTCATAAATTTCTTTTGGAATGACATTTTCAAACTTATATATTCTAGGAGCTATCTGAACGCACTGTGGGTGATCTTTAAACATTTTTTTTCCTTTTCCAAAACTTTATTCTTGCAAAAAAATTGTCTACTTTTTCAAAAAATATTTGTTCTTTTATTCCCGCTGGGAACTCATTTCTATAATGATCAGACTGAAAATAAGGGCTTCTCATAATCTGTGAAAAGTGATCTCTTGGCATTTTGATCTCCTTTTATACTATTTATATAATTAATTATACCACTAAAAATTAGAAAACCCCCAATTGGAGGCGGATCCGATTGGGGGTTTAAGAGCTTGCGCTCTAACAGGGAGCATTGCTACTCAACCTGAAAGTTAAGTGTATATTTAATAGGTTCTTAAGTCAAGCATTATTTCCATATAATACCTTGACCAGTAGGCAACTCTAATATATTTTTTTTACCAAAAAAATCATCCATTGCTTTTCTTGCCCCTATAGTTTTATAGGATCCGTAGTCGTCACAAATTAGCACTCCACCATAAACCATCTTGGGCCAAAAGTAGTTAATAGATTCTTTTGTTGGCTCGTATAGATCAACATCAATATGAACATAAGAATATTTCATTTCATCAATTTCTTTAAATATTTCTGGAACCCACCCTTTGTATAGCTCTGGAGACCTCATTCCTTTTAAAATTAAGTTAGCTCTATCAATCGGTATATCTAGTTTAACTTTTTTAAAATAATCGGTATCAAACTCACCAGGTTCAGAAACACCTTCAAAGGAATCTATTCCAATAAATCTTTTTGTACATAAATCTTCAACAAAATACATAGACATTCCAGCATAAACACCACACTCAGCAAAATTTTCATTTAAATGAGATTGCTGCTCTGCTAACTGTCTAAGTATATATAGTCTGGCAAAGTATGGGTCTTTGACATCATTTTGCATTTGAGCTTTTTTGTTTAATTCGTCGTTTAACTCTACAAACTTTAAATCATCGACCCATCTTGAAACGGAAGATTCCAATTTATTCTTCTGTCCCTATTAATCTCCAGCTTGGATGGTGTGTAACCATACCTCTAATAGCAAGACACTCTTCTTCAGAGTTTGCAGTAACAATAAGTTTTGCCGTTAACCCATTAGGAAATTCTTCTGATCTATCTAGACCATTTGCATTTAATTTAAATGTTTCTAAAACTACTTCTGTAATGGGTTCAAATATATATTTAGTCATTTGTAATTACACCAACCTCAACAAGTTTTTCATAAATATTGATTGCAATTATTTTAAATGATTCATTTCCTTGTTCTAGATAAGACGATTTGTCGGCTTCAGAAATACCAGCCCTAGAATAAAGGTCTGTCATTGTCTCTACCACACTTTTTAGGCACACGTCTAGAGTTTCTTGTCTATTCATTTTGTTCTCCTGGATTATATGAAGGCATTGGTCCAAGCAAGTACCCCGCCTGATGATACTCTACCATTTTAGAAGTATCCTCACTGCCAGCAACCTTGCTAGCAATTAAAGTTAGAAGATCATATATTCTATGAAGCATTATATAGCTTACCATAGGAAGATTGTCTTCTAAATTTGTTGAATCGTTATTATTGTTCTGGTCTTCCTGCATCTAGCCAAAAAACCTCTCTGCCCATTGCATCTGTAATTATTACGGGTGCAGATTCTGTTTCTACTTTGCAGGTGCAATTATTTTGACAATCTGTCATTTTTTAACTGCCCTTCTACTAATTTTACTATATCTTTGTAAGTATTAAAACCAATATTTTTTTTATATTTACAAGACAAGCAATATAAAAATATATTTTCTTCTATATCTTGATTAGAAAAAAGAAGAGATTGGTCTACTGGGCATAAAAACTTTTCAACCAATCCCTCTTTTGACATAGAGATGTAAGTCGATACATACTGTATCTTCATTGCATCTCCTTTACTCTGTCGGAAATTTTAATAAAAATTCCTTAGCTCTTGGGGTCATCCCCTTCCAAGCTGACCAATCACTTCCGCCCTTGGTCATATAATACGTTATCTCTGCGTTTGTTACTGGGTCGAATAACTCCTTGTTACTCTCTAGATCAAATTTCTCAAGTCTTTCAGGACCAAGATTTCCAATCATATTTATTTGAAACAATCCGTAAGAACTGTCTCCTGTATTCCTATTCCCGTTATATGCAAGCGGTCTTCCATTAGATTCACGCTTTGCTATTGACCAAGCTTGTTTAAGGCTTAGCCCTTCGAATCCTACAGTCTTAAGTAGTGTTACCAACTCTTCGTCTGTAAGCATCTCAGATGTCTTGTAAATCTTTTTACTAAAACTATCTAAGACTTCTTGCTTTAATTGGGCTTCAGTTTTCACTAAAGGTTTTACTACAGTTAAAGCACTAGCTGGCTGAGCTCCGAACAAAAACAGTATTGTCACTGCTATTACTGTCCAGTCACGAACCAAATCGCTAAACTGCGTTTTTATATTCTCCATTGGCATTTCCTCCTATAGAGATAACGAACTACAAGAATAGCATTAATTACATAAATGTGTCAAGTTAGTCAACTAAAATAAATAAAATATTTTAAGGGGTAGACCGCTAAATAAAAGTTTGATACACTTGGACTTCATTCAAAATTATTACCGCAAGGCGGAGAAAAGGTCGTATAACAAATGTCACAAACTATTGAAAATCCTTATGAAAATTTTATTGCTCTATCTAGATATGCAAAATGGGTAGAAGCAGAGGGTCGCAGAGAAACATGGGGAGAAACAGTAGATAGATATTTTTCTTTTATGACTAATCATTTAAAAGAAAATAACAATTATGTTCCAAGTGAAAAGCTAGTTGCGGAACTAAAAGAGTTTGTTTTTAAAAGAAATGTTATGCCTTCTATGAGATCTGTTATGACTTCTGGAGCGGCGCTTGAAAGAGACAACGTAGCTGGATACAATTGTGCATTTCTTCCAGTCGATTCACCAAGATCATTTGATGAAACAATGTATGTTCTTATGTGCGGAACAGGTGTTGGGTTTTCAGTAGAGTATAAGTATATTAACAAGCTACCCCCTGTTCCAGAAAAACTAGAAAAATCAGATACAGTTATTGTAGTAGAAGATTCAAAGCAGGGATGGGCAAAGGCATATAGAGAACTTCTTGCACTTCTATGGACTGGACACATTCCAGCAATTGATGTTTCAAAGGTTCGACCTGCGGGAGCAAGACTTAAAACAATGGGTGGAAGATCATCTGGTCCACAGCCATTAGTAAATCTTTTTGATTTTACTATTTCTAAATTTAAAAATGCCGTTGGAAGAAATCTTAAGCCAATCGAATGTCACGACATTATGTGTAAGATTGGTGAAGTTGTAGTGGTAGGTGGAGTCAGACGTTCCGCAATGATTTCTTTGTCTAATATAAATGATATTGAGATGGCACAAGCAAAGTCAGGTAATTGGTGGGAGCAAAGCCCACAACGTGCTTTGTCTAATAACTCTGTTGCCTATTCACGCAAACCAGAGATGGAGCAATTTATTGCAGAATGGAAATCTTTATATGACTCAAAGTCAGGAGAACGAGGTATATATAATGTGGCCGCAGCTCAGGCCCAAGCAGCCAAGTTTGGTAGAAGAGATCCAGATATACACTACGGAACTAACCCATGCTCAGAAATTATTTTACGTCCTTACCAGTTTTGTAATCTTTCAGAAGTCGTATTACGTGAAAACGATACAAAAAAAGATATTCAGCGTAAAGTTGAGCTTGCAACAATTCTTGGTACGTGGCAATCAACACTAACAGACTTTAAGTACCTTCGTAAAATTTGGAAAGACAACACAGAAGAAGAAAGATTGCTTGGAGTTTCCTTAACTGGGCAGTTTGGGCACAATTTTATGTCTGGCAAAGAAGATCTTGTAGCACTAGAAGCTTTTTTGATGACTCTTCGTGAAAAAGCAAGAGAAGTTAATCAAGAAGAGGCTAGGAAAATTGGGATTCCTGAGTCTGCAGCTATTACTTGTGTAAAACCTTCTGGAACAGTGTCTCAATTGGTCGGGGTATCTTCAGGAATGCATCCATGGCATTCACCATATTACATTCGTACAGTACGTGGCTCAAAAGGAGATCCAATTTCTACCTTTTTAAAGGAAGTTGGAATTCCAGTAGAAGATGATGTCATGAAGCCAAATGATACCTATGTGTTTTCATTTCCAGTAAAAGCACCAGAAGGTGCAATTGTTAGAAACGATCTTACTGCTATTGACCACCTTAATATTTGGCTGGTATACCAACGTGCTTGGTGTGAGCATAAGCCATCAATTACAGTATCAGTCAAAGAAGATGAATGGATGGAAGTTGGAGCTTGGGTATACAAAAACTTTGATGAAGTTTCTGGAATTTCATTTCTTCCCCACTCAGAACACACATACAAGCAGGCCCCATATCAAGAAGTATCAAAAGAAGACTATGACGCTCTTGTAGAAAAAATGCCTAAAAACATTCGATGGGAAGATCTTTCTTTTTACGAAACAGAAGATGGAACTTCTACAAACGCTACCCTCGCCTGTAGCTCAGATGGAAACTGCGAACTGGTAGATATTAGTGCATAGTGGTACAATTATAGAATTGGGGTAAAACCCAAAATTCCTGGGCAGAGTGCCTAGCGAAAAGGAGGATCTTATGAAACAAGATCTAAATAATGATGGAAAGGTAACAA
>JACCDP010209180.1_pt1 | contig 21724 bp, 18 predicted proteins | sample 7445841 | NCBI WGS metagenome assembly JACCDP01 (sample SAMN15323441, study PRJNA562643) | freshwater metagenome | isolation source: river surface water | place: USA:Blue River Watershed | collected 2017-08-17
CTAATGCAGCTTCTTTTTTATCATCCCAAAGGCCTTTGGTTTCCATATAAACTTTAAAGCGGATGAGTGGATCTTTTTTCTTCCATTCTTCAACTTCTTCGTTCTTACGATAAATCGTAGGATCATCCGAAGTCGTGTGCGGACCAAGACGATATGTAAAGGCTTCAATCAAGGTTGGACCTTCACCTTTGCGAGCCCGTTCTGCTGCTTCTTTAACGACTGCATACATCGCCAAGACGTCATTACCATCGACTTGAATACCAGGAACCCCAACGGCAACTGCCTTTTGGGCAAGGGTTTCCGCTTTTGTGGCTTTACGACGGGGTGTGGAAATCGCCCATTGGTTATTTTGAATGATGCCAATCAGCGGGGCATCATAACTAGCAGCAAAGTTTAAACCTTCGTAGAATTCACCATGAGAGGTGCCGCCATCACCAATGTAGGTGACAGCGATTTGTTTATTGTTCTTCAATACTTTTGAAGCATAAGCTAAACCGGAAGCATGACCAAATTGAGAACCAATTGGAATATTAACAGGCAAGACATTCACATCATCAGGAACACGAGAGCCGCGTTCGTTACCAAACCAGTATAAATATATATTTTCTAATGGAACATTATGATAGAGCATTGCCGCGTGTTCCCGGAATGCTGGAGAGATCCAATCATTTTTATCTAAAGCGGCCATTGTACCAATTTGGGCAGCTTCTTGTCCTTGAACGGGAGCAAAGGTTAACATTCTTCCTTGACGTTGATATTGAAGGGCACGAATATCAGCAATTCGCGCTAACTTCATGGTCCGATACATCTTGAGAAGGGTTTTTTCATCAATTTTGGGTTCGTACTCAGGAGCAATTAATTTGCCCTTTTCATCTAAAATCGCAAAGCGTTGTTTCTTTTGCGGATCGAATTTACCTAAAATCATCACAATTCTCCTTTTCTGTATGCTAGTGAAATCTTTTTTGCTAGCAATCAAAATATACTCAAAATCCTTTTGAATAGCAATAGTTTTAGTAAAACAATTAAGTCTGTGAAAACATTTTTTTAATGTAAGCGTTTTCCACGCCTGCTCACAATGTATTGTTGGTAATAGCAATAACTTTATATAATATAACCATGATTATTTTAACCGGTCCATCCGCAAGTGGAAAAACTGAAATCGCAAAAATTCTTTTTCAGAAGTATGGTATTAAAAAAGTGATTACCCATACAACACGCCCGATTAGACCCACAGAGATACCTGAAGTCGATTATCACTTTGTGTCTGAAGAAAACTTTAATACCATGAAAGCCCAAAAAGGTTTTATCGAGACTACGTTTTACAATGGTTACCAATATGGAACTTCTAAAACGGAAGTTGGTGATCAAAAAGTTCTCATTGTCGATGCTAACGGCTTACAAGCGTTTGTGAAACTTCACAATCCTAGATTTGTCACCTTCTTTATTCAAGCGAACGAAATCACAAGAATGAATCGGATGATTATTCGCGGACAAGATTTGGACTTTGCCAAGAAACGCTTAGCATTTGATGTGATTAATTTCAATCGAAAAACCATGCCACCTATTGATTACGAAATTGATAATGAAACCGTCACGATTGAGGATGCAAGCGATAAAATCTATCAACTCTATCAAAAGCATTTAAAGAAAAAAAACATCTAGTACTCACTAGATGTTTTTCTTTAACTTGATGAAAGTTTAAGCTGCTTCTTCGAATTTCGCTTCTGTGGATAAGAAGGTCGAAACGGTGTTTAACATGATGCCATATACAACTTTAGACGTGATGTCTGCGATCGTATATAGAACTTGTTGAGAAACAACCACGAAGGAATCGATACCGACACCAAAGAGTGCTGGCATGATGTAAGCGATTGGATAAATGGTCCAAGTAATATAGAACCATGGTTTGATGAATTTAAACACACCAACGAGTTTGCTACTCTTGATATTTTTTGCACCTTCATCGATAACTTTGGTCATGGTAATTAAGATAAAGACATAGAAAACCGTGGAGATGACACCCCAAACGATCCACCAAATTTCATTACCTGCGACAAAGTCCGTTCTTCCTGGTTCATAGAATTGGCCGATATAACCGGTCACAATCATGAGCATGCCATAAAGGGTGAAGTCATACCAATATTTACGGAAAGCTTTTCCAGAAATCAAGGCCACAAATAGAATTTGAGTTAAAAGATTAGGAACGTCGATGAGCCAGTTTAAGTAGCGGAAACCATTAGAGAAAGTTCCATTCGATACATAAACGCCGTTCACGAGTTCATAAGCATCAACCCAACTGATTTGTTGCGCATAAAGTAGTAATAGCGCAGAAATCGAGACAACAACGGATAGAATGTTCGACATACGGAACTTCGGGTGATTTTGACGAATCGTCAACCAGAAGTACAGCAACCCAGCTGCCATCACAGCATAGCCGAGTGTAAGGATATGGGAAACGAGTTCGAATTCCCATATTTGTAAAGTAATATCTGACATAAGGTCCTCCTTTATTACTTTCTAAAAACTATCTTAAATGAAAATGTTAGCGCTTTCAAGTAAAATGAGAAGGGTTGTTGATTTCTTTAAAAATTCAATGATTTAAACTGGAAAAATCAATAATTTGATCAGCAATATGGGTTGCATCTTCACGATGATGGGTGACCAGTAACACGGTCATCTTCAGTTGTTTAAATAAGGGCTTGAGATCTTGGCGAATTCTCTCGGCAAGTTTGGCATCAAGATTGGAAAAGGGTTCATCCATTAATAATAGAGAGGGTTTGGGGGCAAGGGCTCTAGCAATGGCCACCCTTTGCATTTGTCCACCAGATAATTGATGTGGAAAAGAAAACGCCACATCTCCTAAAGCAAAAACTTTAAGCCATCGATCAATTTCCGTTTGTTTCGCCATCGATTTTAACTTTAAACCAAAACCAACATTTTGTCTGACAGTAAGATGTGGGAATAAGGCATAATCTTGAAACACAACACCAATACCTCGAGCTTGTGGGGGTAAAAATTGATGATCATCATTTAAAATAACTTGATTGAATGAAATCATTCCTTGCTTTGGTTTTAAGGTTCCCAATAATAATTGGATTAGCGTGGACTTTCCACAACCACTAACACCCGTTAGCGCTACAATTTGCCCTGGTTCAATCTTAAGAGAAAGGTTCTCAATTAAAGGTTGTGTTGGCTTATAACGAAAATACAAATGTTGAATATTAAGACTCATATGTATTAACCTTTAACATCATATCACTGGCAAAGGTGACCGCGGCGGCTGTCAAAGTAATTAACATCAAAGCCATTGGGCTAGCGAGGTTAACTTGTTCATCTCCAGCATATTGATATAAATAAGTGGCAAGGGTTTGAAAATTAAAAGGTCTTAATATCAAAGTTAAGGGTAATTCTTTAAATAAATCGACCATGACAATTAATGAAGCAGCAATGACCCCATGGCTAATCAACGGTAAGTCAACCGCGACCAGCGTTTGCAGATACCCTTTTTTTAAGGTATGACTTGCTAACGTATATTTCATGCCAATTTTGTGATAAGTACCCTCAATGATATTGCTACCCACTGCAAAAAATCTTAAAACCAACGCCATGGTCAAGAGTAATAGCGACCCAGTTACGATCATGGCATTGGTGTTAAAAAAATCGGCAATCATCCGGTCAATTGGAACCCACATTAAAATCATCCCGACGGCAATCACAGCCCCAGGTAGTGCGTAGCCTAATGTCAAGATTCGTTGAATCCATTTTTTCCAAGGTTTTGGCATTATTCGTTGAAAATTGATGATCATCAAGGCCAAGACAATGATGATGATGGTTGGATAAAAAGCCATGATCACCGTAGAAAATAATCCATCCCAAAAATCTCGTGCATAAATCTGTGAGGGAACATTCGGTAACCACCACAATAATTGAAAAATGGGAATCACCAAGGCAAGAATTAAGGTAAACGAGGCCACCATATAAAATAACCAAGCCGTAGAGCGAGGTAATACTTTCTTCATTAGAGGTTTGATTTGTGTAGTTGAATAACTATATTTAAATGATTTTCTTAAGCTAGCTTCGATCCAAAGAATCAAAATGATAAAGGCAATTAATTGAATCGAAAATCTTACAGCCGTATTTAAATCATTGCCATTAAACCAAGTTTGAAATATCGTCGTCGCATAAACTCTTAAACCAAAATATTGAACCAAACCATAGTCGTTTAAGACTTCCATGGTCACTAGCACCATCGCGCCAATTAAAGCTGGCCTAAGCAAAGGAAAAATAACCTTCCAAAACATCGTCATGGAATTGGCACCTAAACTTTGAGCCGATGCAAACATCGTTTGTGGTTGCTTACTTAAAAATGAGCGAATCGCTAGATAAATATAAGGATATAACGTTAAAGAAAATAGCACAATGGCACCAAATAAATTGGTAATCACGAGATAAGGTTGATACCAAGCACCAGTGAATAAATCGACATAAATATAGCCCAATAAATAAGTGGGTATCGCCAGCGGCATCACCAGGATAATATCCCAAAATCTTGCGAGGGGTATGCGATAAAAACTCATCCAATAGGCTAGTGAAACCCCAATTAAAGAACTTAAAAAAAGCGTTCCAATAACCAAAATCAAACTTTGAATTAAAACATCCGGAAACCAATACGTTTGCATCCAATACCACATTGGACCGGCTTCTGCGAATAGCGGAGGAATAAATTGAAATAAAAAAACACCGACAAAAACCAAGGCAATCACGGTCATGAAAGTAAAGGAATTGAATCGTAAACGATAAAGTTGCATTACTGCCATCCTGCTTCCAACATCATTTGGAAAGCTCTTTCACTTCGGGAAGATAAAACGGATAACGGAATATCTTGTTCGGCAAACGCACCCCAAGATGCTAATAAAGGATGGGGGTTGATATTGAATCGCGCCGGATATTCAAAATTCGCATCTGCAAAAATGCTTTGAGAATCGACGGATAACATATATTCAACGAAGCGCTTGGCGTGGTCGATTCGTTGACTATAACGCGTTAGTCCAACTCCAGAAATATTAATATGCGTGCCAAAGGAGTCTTGATTAGGAAAGAACACTTCTAATGCTGAAGCCACTTCTACCTCTGTTGGGTCTTCTGAATACAACATTTTTCCAAAGTAATAGGAATTCATAATTGCCACTTCAGCAATGCCGTTATAAACTGCTTTGGCTTGGTCACGATCATTTCCGACGGGATGTTTACTGTTGGACAAGGGATCGCGAATTGCAAAATTATCCACAAGATTGTTGAGCCAAGTTTGCGTATTCGTTTCACCGATTTCCTCGATCATTGCTGCCACCATCGATTGGTTATACACGTGACTTGAACTTCTCACGGCGATTTTTTCATACCACTCGGGTTGCGCTAACGCTTCATAGGTTGATAAAGCGGATACATTCGTAACCTCTGGATTAAAGACGAAGATTCGAGCACGCTTGGTTAAGGCAATCCATTGCTTGTCAACATCTTGCATATAGTTCGGCACAAGATTGAAAAATGCTTCATCACCAAAAGATTGCAACAAACCTTTTGTCTTGGCGCGACCCAATCGCCCCGCATCGGTTAGGAAAACCAAATCTGCCATGGTTGCATCAGCTTCAGTTTCTAATCGGGTTAATAAAGGATCGGCATCTAATTTAACCACATTAACATGAATGCCTGTTTCTAATTCAAAAGCATCATAAAGAAGTTGATCAACTTCATAATGCCGATCTGTATAAAGATTAACGATAGTTGTGGGACTTTGACATCCCGTCAAAATCGTGAGGATAAAGGGCACGATCCCTAAATAATTTAACTTCTTCATCTATCTCCAAGAAATCCAATTGATTTCTAATAAAAAAATTATAACAAATATGTTTAAAAGATTCCTTCTTGTTCAGCCCAATCGATAAATTCATCATAGGCCATTCGTTTATCGTAAATTTTATCTTCGGTGATATAAATAATACGATTGGCAACAGTTGCGAGTAGTTCATGGTCATGACTGGTAAATAAGATGACGCCCTTATAGTTCATCATCCCCTTATTCAAAGCCGTGATCGCTTCTAGATCAAGGTGATTGGTCGGTTCATCCATCAATAAAACATTTCCTGCCGTTAACATCATCCGCGCAAACATGCATCTGACTTTTTCTCCGCCTGATAATACCGTCACAGGTTTCAGCGCTTCCTCTCCGGAAAAAAGCATTCGCCCTAGCCAACCCCTTAAGTAAGACTCGGTTTGATCTTTTGAATAAGGTCGAAGCCAGTCTACTAAATGCATTCTTTCTTTAAAGAATTCACTATTATCTTGGGGAAGGTATGTCGGTGTTACTGTAATACCCCATTTAAAGGTTCCTTCATCGATATTCTTGTTTCCCATTAAGATTTCAAATAAGGTTGTTATCCGTTGTGAACTATCAGATAAGATTGCAATTTTTTCTCCACGATGTATCGATAATGATAAAGAAGGAATTAAACTCTTCTTTTTAAAACCTTGAAAACTTAAAACATCTTGTCCTAAATCCTTTTCAAATTTAAAGTCAATAAACGGATACCTTCTTGATGACGGTTTTAAATCCTCAAGGGTAATTTTTTCTAATTCTTTTTTTCGTGAGGTTGCTTGTTTACTTTTACTTGCGTTGGCGGAAAATCGAGCAATAAACTCTTGAAGTTCCTTCATCCGATTTTCTTTTTTTGCATTTTCATCTTTCGATTGCTTCAAAACCAATTGGCTTGATTCATACCAAAAATCATAATTGCCAACAAACATCGTAATTTTTCCGTAATCAACATCAAGAATTCTGGTGCATACTTTATTTAAAAAATGGCGATCATGAGAAACAATAATGACAGTGTTTTCAAAATTAAAGAGAAAGTTTTCTAACCAATGCGATGCAACTGCATCTAAGTTATTGGTCGGTTCGTCGAGAATTAGAATGTCGGGATTGCCAAATAAAGCTTGTGCTAAAAGTACTTTTACTTTGAGTTTTGTGTCTAATTCTTTCATCAACACATCTTGCTTATGTTCTTTGATCCCTAATGCATTTAACAAACTGCGAGCATTTGCCTCGGATTCATAACCGCCAAGTTCTGCATATTCACTTTCCATGTCCGCAGCTTTAATCCCATCCTTTTCATCAAAGTCGGGTTTTGCATACAAAGCATCAAGTTCCGCTCTTAGAATTTTTATTTTCGGAAAACCAAGCATGACAGTATCGACCGCTGTGTAAGCATTGAATGCGTTTTGATCTTGCTTAAGAATGGACATGCGTTCTTTTTTATCACGGAAGACATTGCCAGCAGTGGGTTCGATTTCACCTGATAATATTTTTAAAAATGTAGACTTTCCTGCACCATTGGCACCAATAATGCCGTAACAATTTCCTTTGGTAAACGAAAGCGAAACATCCTTAAACAAAACACGACCACCAAATTGTAGTGAAACATTACCGACTTCTAACATCGACACGTCCTCCAAGTTTTTCTAAATATTTTCCCACATCATACGTTAGTTTGGCGCTACCTTGGCTAAAATGCGGTTTTAATTTTAATTTTTTTGGATAACCAAAGTTTTCGCCTGGACCACTCGGACCAATAAAGCTACCATTCACCACATAGGCATGACCACAAGCATACGTTAAACTTAAAGCCCCCGATTCCGCAGAGTGACTCGTGAGGGAAATCAAACCATTGATAATCGATTGTAACCATTTGGGTAAAGAGCGTGTAATATTGGTGGCCGCGATTCCAGGATGCACTAAAACTGCCGAAACATGATCTAAAACTGGAAAGTCAAAAAGATTGAGATTCATTTGCAGCACATGATGGAGCATGGCAATCGCTAATTTACTATTTGCATACTGTTTCATTCTTGAAAATTTAGGGTTGAGCAAAGCTTGAATGTTATTGATTCGAGCGCGATAAGAAGCATAAGAACCTACCAAAACTAAGCGTAAATCTGAGTTTTTTTGATCTAAGAAACCAAGGAGTTGCCTCAATAAATAATAAACATTAAAAAAATTGACACCCGTTGTTAAAGGAAAACCTTCGGGGGTTTTCAGCTTTGGATTTGGCATGATGATCCCAGCATTTAGTAGAAGGATATCAATCTTCGGATAAGTAGTTTTGACGATTTGCACAAATTGATCAATCGATTGAAAAGAACTTTGATCATATGGAATGATAGTTAATTGTGCTTCAGGGACATCTTTTAGGATTTCTTGTTTAGCAAATTCAGCGGTTTTTAAATTTCGGCACGCCATCAAAATGTGAGCGCCGCGATAAGCCAATTGTTTAGCACTATAAAAACCCAAACCGCTATTCGCGCCGGTAATCAAAATGGTTTTGTTCGATAAATCAGCAATATGTTGGTTTAACCAAGCAGTATATTTCATAGGTGATACCGCAAAATTTTACCACATTTAAGGAGAAAGTTTAATCGTTATCGCTTCTTGCTTCTATCGGTACTGTTATCGTTAATTTAATCTTTTCAACCGTGAATTTTTCTACTTCTAAAACTTCAATTTGAAAATCTTGAATCCTGAATTGATCACCAACTCTTGCAAACTTACCAAGGTGGGACAATACCCAGCCACTCACAGTGGAGTAATCCGAGGTTTCAATGTAAGGAACATTCAATTCTTTATAAAGCATTTCAATATTTAAACCACCCTCAATCAAGTAAACGTTGTCACTTTGTTTGATAATCGGAGGCAATATATCATCGGTTTCATCCCAAATTTCCCCAACAATTTCTTCAACGATATCTTCTAGGGTAATCAATCCTTCGGTACCACCATGTTCATCAATCACAATCGCCATTTGTTGTTTTTGTTCTTTAAATAAGCCAAGGATTTGACTTAAAGCTTGATTCCGTGGAACAAACAATGGAGCAATCAATAGTGAAGGTAATTCTACTGGTAATTGATGAAGAAAACGTTTATATAATTTTTTAGTGGGTAATATCCCAACAATCTTATCTAAAGTTTGGTCATAAACTGGAATCCTTGAATAACCAAAAAGATCAGGACTGAGTAATAAATTCTGACTGTCATCCTCGATATTGAATGCGAAGATATCAACGCGAGGGGTCATTACTTCGTAGGCTTTTTTATCGGAAAATGTAAGCGCGGAGCGTAGTAAATTACCCTTTCTTTCATCAATCATTCCTTTTTCTTCAATCGTATCCACCATGGTTTCTAGTTCTTCATCATTATATTTACTTCTATTTTCTTTACGTTTTTGAACAAAAAGCATTCGCACGGGATAAACAATCATACTCACCAACCATACAAAGGGAGTAAAGATAAGGCGAATCAACCACACGGGATAAACAAACCATAAACTGAATTGCAAGGCGTTAACTTTTCCAAGGGTTTTGGGAATCAACTCCCCAAAAATAACGATGATGAAAAAAATTACGATTGCAGACAAAGTTGCTGCTAATCCAGGATTCGGTAATAAAGGCGCGATATATTGGATGGATAATAATGCCGTAACGGAAGAGTTAAAAATGTTAACGACACCATTACCAAATAATAAAGCAGATGAATATTGGTCAAAGTGTTCGGCAATCGCTAAAGCCCTTTTTGCTTGAGGCTTACCTTGATCGATGAGCCTTTTTAGTTTGACATGATTCACAGCTGTAAATGCCATTTCAGAGGCAGAAAAAAATGCCGAAAAAAATAAGGCAATCAACATCCACACTAATAATTGCCATGGACTAACCACGTGTTACTCCTGTGTGTTTAACAAGTTCTTCCATTTGCCCAACGATTTCTTCGAGCACATCTTCCATCGTTACCATCCCTAAGATTTGCCCTTGTGGATCTCTGACAATCGCTACATGCGTCCGATATTTTTTATAACCTTCAAACAACTCGTCAATCGTTACTTTACTCGAAACAAAGTATGGTTTTTTTATTAACATCGCCGGATCCATCGTCCGGTGTTTTTGTATGGATTGAAAATAAGTACGAATGGATAAAACTCCGACGATCTGCTGCAAGGTTTCTCGATAAATCGGAATGCGAGAAAAAGGTGAAGCAATAAGTTTTTCCGCAAGGTCAGCCTCATGGAGAGCGGACTCGGGAATGCCAAACACCTTATCAATGGGAGTGAAGACATCTTTAACGGCCGTGTCTGAAAATTCAATCGCTGATTGAATCAACTTAACTTCACTTTCATTTAAAGTTCCTTCTTGATGTTGTTTTTCCACAATCGAAGAAAAATCTTCTTCAGTCATAGAAGGATGGATTTCAGATTTTTGAAAGCGCTTGAGAAACCGATTAACATTAAAAAAAATGAAATAAATTGGAAAAAAGATGAGTTTAAAAAGCCCAAAAATAAAAGTGACAAACAAAGCAGACTGAAGGGGTAGACCTCGACCGATGACTTTGGGAATGGTGTCACAAAAAATATAAAAAAGTAAAGCAGAAACGATTGTGGCAATCAAAGTACCCAAACCATCATCATGGAAAAATTGGATAAAAAATATCGTCGAAAGAGTCGATAATAATACCGATGTTATGTTACTGCCGATGACGGTGACAATCACAGAACGATCAAATTGATCGATATACCGAAGCGTTTTTTTTGCAAGGGAAGATGTCTCCGCCAAAACTTTGATGCGAATGGGATCAACCGCAGCAAAAGCGGTTTCGGTTAAAGAAAAATAAGCACCAAAAACAAGAATGATAACCAGTGTCAACCACAGCCAAGGGTCAGAGAACATACTTTTATTATACAGTAAATTACTTCGTCACTTGATGGCAATGCCGACAACGAGGTTCATAAGCTTCTGCTGCACCAACTTTAATGATGGGATCTGAATAATGAGCCGGCTTGCCATTTATAATCCGTTGTGTTTTGGTTGCAGGAGCGCCACAAACAACGCAAATGGCAGTTAATTTAAGCACATCCTCTGCAATCGTCATGAGCGAGGCGGTAATCGGAAAAGGTTCGCCACGAAAATCTGTGTCGAGACCACCTAAAATAACCCGTATGCCTTTTAAGGCGAGTCTTTGCGCGATGTAAATAATTTCTTTATCAAGAAATTGCACTTCATCGACTGCAATCGCAAAGGTTGAGGAATCAACATAATCGAGTATTTCTTTACTATCTTTAATCGAAATCGATTTTGCTTTTAGATTTGAATGCGAAACGACCTCATCTGCTGAATAGCGATTATCCATGCCTGGTTTAAAAACCAAGGTTTTTTTCTTAGCATATTCTAGGCGTTTAATTCGCCGAATCAATTCTTCACTTTTTCCTGCAAACATGGGACCACAGATAACCTCAATCCAACCAGGGCGTGATATTAGTTCCATAAGTGTCTCCTATTTCATGAAAGCTTTTGACCAAGGTAAAAAGGGGATTTCTTTTTGCAGTAATGACTTTTTAGCCATTAAATCATCCACTAATTTCTTTGCACGTTTTAAAGATAAATCCGATTTAACCTTAAACACCAGTGGAATTTGTTTGTAAATCTTTTTATCAGAGGCATCATCGACTGGAATGGGACTATCCTTGTAATCTTCGGGATTCAATGCTAAATAAAGTTTCAAACTTTTTCCCGCAATCGTAATTTTGACAAATTCTTCTTTATGTAACCTAAACATATCACCAGTATTGGAAATTCTTGATTTAACTTGATAACTTAAAATGTAATTTTTGAGTTCATCATAATGAGCTAAGATCATTGGGTCTGCTTTTGCCATTCGTTCATGGAAAGGAATACGCACAATCTTCTTTTTGCCCGTTCTCGTTACACCTAAATCTGGTGTGATGACAGATTTAAATTGTTCCGCGCGTTTATCATTTTCTGGCGCCCGAGCATTTTTCTTTTTAATGACAGGTACTAAGGCATCAAAAGGGATGGTGCTATTGGCTATAGATTGAGAAGGATTTTGCGTAACCAAAGGTTGCGTGGAATGTGAGTTTGGCAAAGAAAGGTTACGGATGGCCTCATCGATCATTTTCTTGACATCTTCTTTCGTTATACTGGGGGTTTGTAAGACTTGTTTTCTGATTTCATTTGAAATTAAACCTAAAACTAAGCCCTCATTTAAATTTGTTGGAGCGGGAATCGCGGATTTGACGATGGTTTGAATATCCGATTCAGATAAAACTTTCGGTAATTTTGCTTTGACCATAGCCTCAACCTTATTTTCATCCATTATTGGAGTTGTCACCATGGATTTTGGTAGTGATTTTATTGCCTCATCAATCATTTTCTTGACATCATCTTTGAATAAGGGCGGTGTTTGCAACACTTGCTTTTTAACCTCCGTAGCGATTAAACCCTGAATTAGATTCAATGGCATTTCAGGTTGGTTAATGTCTCGATGTTTTTTTAGTAAACTGATGAATAAATTTTCATCGATAGCTGGTGTGGATGATGCTTTTTGATTTTCGGTCGTTTCCAAATTTGTAACTTTTTCCACCATTGCATTTGTTTTGGATAAGGTTTCTATTTGAAATTGATCAAGGGTTCCTTTAGCGGAAACGAGATCTTGTTGAAGTTGAATTAACCGTTGCTGCGTTAGTTTTAATTGCTCAACTTGAGTGTCAAAGACTTCTTGTTTTACAAAAGGCATGGTCTCTACTTGCGGCATTGAATTCATAAACGCTTCAATTTGTTGTTGTAAATGATTCACTTTTTCGAAAAGCGAAACAAAAGAATTGGTTTGTTTTTCAATCAAGGTTTCGACGTCGGATAGTTTAAGTTCAGGTGAGTTTTTCGTTGCCTCAACGCGGATAACTTCTTGGAGGGATTGCTCAAGAGAATCGACTTTCTTTGCTAAGTCAGACTGCGGTAAAATTTTTTGAACTTGTTCTTCAATTTCGTTGGGGTTCGGATAAGAAGCTGATGCGTTTTGATCTACTTGTTTTTGAGTTGTTTGCAAATCTTGGATAGATTTAGTGAGCATCGTTTCCATTTCTTGTTTAAATTGATCAAAACTTATGGCAAGAATTTGCTCAATTTTTTCTGAAACCAAGCTTTCCATGACTTCTCGATTTAAAGAGTCATATTTTATCAGTTCTTCATTAATCAAGGTGCTGACTTGATCTTTTGTTTTCGGTTCCAACTGAGCAATTTCAACAGCAAGCGCTTCTTTCACTTTTTCTTGAATTTGAGTTAAAGACCATTCATTGACTTTGCTATCCACAGCAGTTGTATTTACTGGCAACGCTCCATTATCGGTTTGAGGAACAATCGCTGGGCTGGGAGTTGATAATTTAGAAGGAGAAGTCTCAATTGCAACCGTCTGTTTAGCTTCCAAAAGTTGTAAGCGTATTTGCGCGCGAATTCTTTCTTTTAATTGTAAAACGGTTTGCCGAGCTTTAACGATGTCTTGTTTTTCAGGCAAGGCCGGGGTTTGCGGTAACACAACGATGGGTGTTTGTTCCAGGATGGATGGCGTTGCCTTTGAAATTTCGGGAGTTGAACCTTGCGGTAGAATATCGGGGAGCGCTACCTGTGTTTGAGGCAAGCGAATCTGACTCGGAATCACAAATTTGGATAATTCTTGCGCAATCATCGTTTCTTCTTTGATGAGAGGTAATACTTGGCTTGATTGCTTCTTAAATGGATTGCGAATTAAGTCAATTAAACTTAGAACCACAAACATAAATGTAAACAAGGCGATACTGACCACTAATCCGGAGAAAGCAGATGCCAATAGACCAGGATTAGGATCTTCAATTGGAAACAAAAGTAGATCCAAAAAACTAATCGAAGTTCCTAGACTTGCAAACGAAGTAGCATCAGGGTAATAACCGTTGACTATTAAAAGTGCAAAACCTAACGTAAAGTTAAGACCAATAAAGCTCATAAGCGCTCTGAATATTTTAAGCCTTGATAATAGAGTCACAGATAAAAAGACCGATAAACCAAGAATGATGATCGTAGCCGCTAATATAGAAAGAAAAGAAATCGTTATATTATTGAAGTTGATTAAGGGCGCAAGCAAAGAAATCCCAAAGGCAGTAAAATAGCTAAAAATGTCATTTAAATCAAAACTTTGTTGGTAAGCAATCAGTCCGACAAAGGCGATAAGCACCATTAACAGGGCAAACCCCAAAAGTCGAATAAATTTTTTCATTGCAAACCCTCCACGAAAGATGTTTTTAACTAGTTTCATCATACCATTTAACGATAAATATTTATAGAAGATTTCAAGTCTTTTTTCTGGAATGGGTTATGAAAAAAAAGAAAAAAATCTTGCAACTCGCGCTCAACTATCGCTATAATATAAAAGCGTTGCAGGTGTAGTTCAATGGTAGAACACAACCTTGCCAAGGTTGATACGCGGGTTCGATTCCCGTCACCTGCTCCATAGCGTATTAAAAAAACCTCCCATCGGAGGTTTTTTGTATCTTAACCTTATTTTCTTGAAACTTACCCTAAAAATTATCCATGTTAGAACCAAAGATTGACTATAATAAACGCTATGAAGATTAAATTCATTCCTTCCTTAACAAAAATCGAACCGGTCGTAACCATAGAAGCTCCCGAAGGACACCCCGATGTGGAAAGACTCAAAACCTTTCTTGTTGAATCCCAAGGTACCATTCTTGCAAAAAAAGCTGATCGACAATTTCGGATTCCATTAATTGATATTTACTATTTTGAAAGCCAAGATGAGCAAACCATCCTTTTTACCAAAAATGATAGTTATATTATTTCCCAGAGATTATATGAAATTGAATCGTGGGGCGACCCGTTTGTTCGTGTCAATAAAAGCACGATCTTAAATTTACATGTTTTGAAAAGCTTTCGGCCCTTGCTAAATAGTAAACTAGAGGCCATGTTAGACAACGGAGATTTAATTGAGATAAGTCGGTTGTATGTAAAGGTTATTAAAACAAAACTAGGAGCACTTAAAAAATGAAATATATGATGCAGGGTTTTAGCAAAATTTATACCTGGGTTTCCTTGGTGATGGGAATCCTTGCCATTTTTACGAATATTCTTCCTAGAATTGAAGGACAAGTGTTTTTATTTGAATTGTTTTTTGGCTCAATCTTGATTTCAATCCTCATCCATCTTGCTATCAAGATTTATCAATTGAAATGGGGTAGTGGCATCATTAGTATCTTTGTATCCTTGTTGCTCGTTCTCCCGATTGCCCCAATCATGAGGATTATTTACTCACCGGTTTTATCGCGATTAATTGGTCTTGTCTATTTGATAATGTTTATCTATTTGATTGTCTACACCATCATTATTGCCATTCATCATGGGGAAAACAAAAAAATAACGGATGATTTAAACGCGTTAATTAAAGAAAAAAAATTAAAGAAGTAAACGTTACTTAATCTTTTTATTCTTGATATTCATCTCATTGATATCAATAACAGCTTTATCAAGAATCTGAGATTTAAACGGTGGTGTGTCGCGACTTTCAATCGCTTCAAGTAATCTAGGAAATTGGCGAATATTGACAATAAATTGATTGTCTTCACTGACAGGAATACGATTAATCATTGCTTCATTATTCACTAAAATCACCGAGATAAACAATGTTGGATCTAACCCCGTTACCATGATAAGTTTTTCAATTCGTTGGCGATTCAAAACAAAGGGGTTTGGGATGTAACGGTATTTTGGTTCTTGATATTTATATTCATAATAAGACCATTCTTTGTCGCTACCTTTACCAAGCAAGCCACCTTCAAAATACAAATCTTTAATCGCATAAATATATTTATCGCCAAAGACTAAATGATCAATAATCACATCACGATTACCGGGTAATTTTACTTTGACTTGCGGAATCAAATAAAAATCTTTTTCTGTGACATAGTGATGAATTTTCTCATTAAATATTTTATGAAGATTACGAATGGCATATTGACGTTTAAAGAATGGCAAAAGCAAGAAAGCAAGGGAAACAAGGATGAAAGTCGCAAGTAACGAAATAATCGTTAATTGTAAAGGCGTTAAATTCTCAAAATTCATGGGGCAATTTCTAAAGCAACCTCAAGCATTTTTTTCAAGCCCACTTCTCGTTGTTCTGAAGTAAGAATTTCTTTGTAATGAAAAGAATCCGAAACTGACATCATCGCTAAGGCTTGTTTACCTAATCTTGCCGCATTTGCATATAAGGCATATGCTTCCATTTCAACACCAAGAACCCCAAGCGCTTCCCATTTTTTCCATTTGTCAGGATCCACATCATAAAATACATCGCTACTTAATACATTCCCGACATGAAAAGGTAAACGATGATCGCGGCAAGCCTTTACAGCATGCTCGACAAGTGAGTAACTTCCTAAAGCTGAAAAGGTGCCGTTGCGAAGCTGAAACTGACTAGACCAATTGCTATCGGTGCTAGCACCTTGGGCAATGATAATGTCATAAAGTTTAGCATGTTTTGTGTAAGCACCTGTCGTGCCAACACGAATGATGGTGTCGACGCCAAAAGCGGTGTAAAGTTCATGAGAATAAATACCCATGCTTGGCATGCCCATGCCTGAAGCCATGATTGAAATTCGTTTGCCTTTATAAACACCGGTAAAGCCGAACATATTTCTCACCGTATTGACTTGTTTAACATCTTTTAAAAAGGTGTCAGCAATAAACTTCGCGCGTAAAGGGTCACCTGGCATTAATACCGTTTTCGCAAAATCCCCTAAAGTCGCTTGAATATGAGGTGTGGCCATGGATGAATCTCCTTGGATGAACTGCTTTAATCTTATCACACCACACTATTCATACCATACTGAATTTCAAGCCGAACGTTTTGAATTGACCACCCAAGTTTTAATTTTCTTAATCATGCTTTCAAAGCCGGAAAAATCTTTTAGTTTCCATTCCCAATTTGGTGAACCAATCGTTCCTGGAACATTCATTCTCGCTGAATCATCTAGGGATAATAAATCTTGCATCGGTAAGATTGCATAATTTACTGCACTTTGAAGGGTGAGTTGCACCAATTGTTCTGCAACGGTTCCCACATAAGGTTTTAAGAAAATGGCTAATTGACTTTGTGAGGCGGGTTTGAGTGAAGCATACCAGCCCATCGTTGTTTGGTTATCATGGGTGCCAGTATAGGCGATGGAATTTTCGACAAATGTCGGCGGAATGGCTTTGGGCATTTGCCCATTTCCGTCAGGATAAATCGGAAATTCAAATTGGAAAATTTTCATGCCGGGTAAGCGATAATGGTCTCTAAGTTTAAGGACTTGTGGTCTTAAATCTCCAAGATCTTCTGCAATAATATGGATGTTGGGTAATTGCTTATAAATGGTATCGAATAACGCGTAACCTGGAGCCTCTATCCAGGCCCCTTCAACCGCAGTAGGGCAGGTAGCAGGAATTTTCCAATATGTATCAAAGGCCCGGAAATGATCGATACGAATGATATCAAATAAGGTTGCGTTAAAGCCTAAACGATCAATCCAAAACTTAAATCCGTCTTTTTCCATGACATCCCAACGGTAAAGTGGATTGCCCCAGCGTTGTCCGGTTTTTGAAAAATAGTCGGGTGGAACACCGGCAATATGGGTCGGTTCTCCATCTGCCGTAATCATGAATTGCGATTGATTCATCCACACATCAATCGAGTCGATGCCAACATAAATAGGAATATCTCCCACCAATTGGATGCCTTGACGATTAGCGTATTTTTTTAATGCGTAAAATTGTTGAAAGAGTAAATACTGAATCATTTGATGGTACTGAATCCTTGGTAAATTTGGGGATAAATCTATCGCTTTATTCTTGACATACGTTTTAAATTCTTTTTGCCAGGTTGTCCACATTTGTAATTGATGAAGTTCTTTAAACGTGATAAATATGGCATACATTTCTACCCAAGGATTTTCTTTTAAAAAGTTTAAATAAGCGGCGTTGGGTTTGAATTTTTTAAACGCTTCTTGATAATATTGACTCTTGTATTGTCTGACTTCATCATAATGAACTTTGGTTTCAAGAGCCTTAAAAGGTTTAGGCTTTTTAATCAAACCTTGTTCATAAAGTAAATCAAGCGATAAATACAATTCATCCATCGCTTTTGAAGAATAAGGTTGATAAGGTGAATTACCATATCCTAAAGGATTTAATGGCAACACTTGCCAAAGTTTCATATTGCTTTTCACCAACAAATCGATAAATTGATGCGCTTCTTTGCCAAAGTCGCCAATGCCATATCGAGAAGGAAGTGAAGAGACTGCTAACAAAACACCTGAAGTACGCATAACCGTGACTCCTTTATTACCAAATAAATTATACCGAGATTTTGAAAAAAATTAGCAAGAAAAAACCATTGGGATGCCAATGGTTTTGAGGCAAAATTTCTTAAATAATCGTTTTTTGGGTTTCGCGATCAAAGATGTGGGCTTTTTCTAAATTAAGCACAAGGCGAATATTATCGCCAATGCGATAGGTATGAAGCGCATCAATTTTGCTAATGAGGTTATTGCCCGCTAAATCCGTATGGATAATATATTCATGCCCTAATAACTCTGCTACTTTGATGGTGCTTTTCAAGACTGCTGTAGGATAAAGTTTTTCCAAAGCCGCATCTTCGCGATGAGAATCTTCTGGACGAATACCAAAAACCACTTCTTTATTTTCATACGACTTTAATGCTTTTTTAAATTTTTCTGGTAATTCAACCTTTAAACCATCTGCAAAATGAATGAATCCTTCTTTATATTTGACATCCATTAAGTTCATTGCTGGAGAACCAATAAAGGCGGCGACAAATAAATTAGCTGGGTGATTGTAAATTTCAATTGGTGAACCAATTTGCATCACATAGCCACCTTTCATTACCACAATCCGACTAGCCATCGTCATCGCTTCGGTTTGATCGTGGGTAACATAGATGGTGGTTGCGCCAATACTTTCATGTAGCTTGATAATTTCGGCACGCATTTGCACCCGTAACTTTGCGTCCAGGTTAGAGAGAGGTTCATCCATTAAAAACACTTTGGCATTACGAACAATCGCTCGACCCAGAGCCACGCGTTGCCGTTGACCACCCGAAAGTTGTTTCGGTTTGCGATCTAATAACTTTTCAATTTCTAAAATTTTTGCAGCGCGATAAACGCGTTCACGGATTTCTTCTTTATTAATGTGACGAATTTTTAAACCAAAAGCTAAGTTGTCAAACACCGTCATATGTGGATAGAGCGCATAAGACTGGAACACCATCGCGATATCGCGATCCTTAGGCGGGGTGTCATTACGCAACGTCCCATCAATATAAAGTTCACCACTGGTAATGTCTTCTAAACCTGCAATCATCCGAAGCGTCGTGGATTTACCACAACCTGATGGACCGACTAAAACAATAAATTCTTTGTCTTTGACTTCGAGATTGAAATCAAAAACAGCCTGAACCTTATTGTCGTAAACTTTATTAATATTTTTCAAAACAACTTCTGCCATATATCTGTGCTCCTTGAAAAAGATTATAACAAGATTAGTTTATCATGATTTGTGCATTGTGCACAAATCATCCAAGTTTGATTAAAAGTTTTTCGATAAGGGTAAACAACAAAGCGTGGTCATGTTGACGAATATCTAAACCGGTTAAATTGACAAATTGATTTAAGCGATAGGCAAACGTATTTCGATGTATATATAATCGTTCACTGGCAAGAGTTGCCTTTAAATCACAAGCCAGTAACATCGAGGCGGTTTGCATCAAATGCCGAGGAACTTGAGAATATTCTTCTTTAATTAACGGCATCAGCGCTTGATTACCATCAAAGATAAGTTGGAGAATGAAGTCACCGAGACTATCTACTTTTCCGGGATTTTTGCGAATGGCCATTCTCGAAGCGTTTTCCCCAAGAGCATGGAGACGATACGTTTTCAAGAGATGGAACTTTAGATTATATTCTTGTTGGTAAGTATCCAAGAATGTTTGTAAGTTAGTACGACTTTCTTGTTGAGAAAAAAAGGCAACTTGATCTTTATGAATTCGCTGCCAAGTGATGCTTTGACCGAGCACATCTTTAATTGTTGCCCGAAAAGGTTCATCTGGAAATGGTGATTGCGCCGTTAAATAATAACAAATACCTGTTTTCATTCAACTTCAAAAAGATAGGTTTCAAACGGCCTTAGAATAAGGTTTAAACCTTTTTTCTCAATCGTTGGATAATTATGGAGCATAACGGAATTGATGATGCGATCAACTTTAAATTCCACTTCAAAGGATCTAAAGTTACTTACAACCATAAGTGCTGGTCTGCCTTCATGAACATAAGCAAAAACATCAGGGTGCATCGCATCCACGAGTGCTAACGGTCCAGACAAAACCGATTCCATGATTTTTGGTGTTTTTCGGATGGCAATGGCCTTGCGATAAAAATTAAAGATCGATTTGGGGTCTAACTTTTGCTTTGCTAAATTGACATCTGGATAATTACCGTTAACTTGTAGAGGAGGTTCAACAGTTGAAAACCCTGCATAAGCCTTATCACTCCATTGAAAAGGTGTACGAGCATTCACTCTTGAAGTTCTTCTTAAAAATCGAAGAATACTTTGCTCATCCATTTTTTCTGCAGCCTGTTTAGCGTATTGAAGTGCAGAAACATCTTTAAATTGAGTTAATTTTTCGTAATCAACATTACTCATTCCGATTTCTTCACCGTTATAAATAAAGGGGGTTCCGTATAAAAATAAAAGCGTGGTTGCAAGCATGGTTGCCGATTCTTTTCGATAACGAATAGAGCCATATTGAGAGACCACACGAGGATGATCATGATTTAACCAATAAACAGGTAACGATGCATGCGGAGAAACAGTTTGATACCACTTCATAAAATTTTGTTTTAATTGCACCACATTCGTTTTAATTTCATGATCGGCTTTTTGGTCAGAACCATAGGCTCCATTTTCCCAACATGTATCAAAATTAAATACCATATTGAGAAATCCAGTTTGAGGATGGATGTACTGTAAGGACATATTCGGAGATACGCCGCCACCAACTTCACCAATCGAGAAGGCTTCTGGATATTTCATCAAAACCTCGGATTTAAATTCTTTTAAGTAATCAAACACGCGTGGTAAAGAAGAAAATTTACTTGAATCAAGAACCAATCCATCAGCATCAACCGGTAAGGTTGAATTTGTAAAGGTTAAATCTTTTGCTAAGTGAGCTAAGGCATCGAGCCGAAAACCATCAACACCAAGGTCTAACCAAAATTTAGCCACATCATACATTTCTTGCCTAAGCGATCGATTTTCCCAATTTAAATCGGGCATTTTCTTTGAAAATATTTTTAAATAATATTGCTTAACCGTGTCATCATATTGCCAAGCGCTATCGGAAAAATAACCGCGCCAATTCGTCGGAGGAAGTAATTTGCCCTCTTCTGTTTTTTTTGGATCTTTCCAGATGTAATATTGATGATATTTGGAGTACTGATTTTTTCGAGCTTCGATAAACCATCGATGTTCATCGCTGGTATGATTCAGAACCAAATCAATGATAATTTTGATACCCAATTGGTGTGCTTCTTTTAGTAATGCTTGAAAATCTTCCAACGTACCAAACATAGGATCGACTTGAAAATAATCTTTGACATCATAACCATAATCATCCATCGGTGAAGCAAAGAAAGGACATATCCATAAAAGATTAACGCCTAACTGATGCAGGTGGGGTAATTTTAGGCGAATGCCGTTAAGATCACCTATTCCATCATGGTTACTATCATAAAAAGAC
>JACCDP010354440.1_pt1 | contig 21720 bp, 8 predicted proteins | sample 7445841 | NCBI WGS metagenome assembly JACCDP01 (sample SAMN15323441, study PRJNA562643) | freshwater metagenome | isolation source: river surface water | place: USA:Blue River Watershed | collected 2017-08-17
AGCACGACGAAGTCGAAGCCGTGTTCGATTGCGTAATGGTAGCCGAGCTTCTGGTTGCCGCCGTAGCCCTGGTTGACCGGGTTCGCGAGGACGGTGAGGCGATGCCGGTAGGTGTTGAGTCGCCGCAGCTGCTCGGAGAGGGCGAAGGTCCCGTCGGTCGAGCCGTCGTCGATCATCAGCACCTCGACGTCGTATCCCTCGAGCGCCGGGATGCGCTCCAGCACACCAAGGATCGTCGTCTCCGCGTGGTACGCGACGATGAAGACGAGCACGCGGGGGCGGCAGTCTTGGCTCATGGCTTGAAGCCCAGAAGTTGGTCGCTCCAGCGCCGCATGGCGAGATAACGCGCCTGGATGTCGGGCGCCACGCCCCACACGCCCTCGCCTTGGTAATGGAGCGTGACCGCGAGGGTGATCGCGATGGCGACCGGAGTGAGAATCGCGGCCAACGCGAGCCACGTGCGCCGCGCCGCCTTCCCGAGCGCGTCGGTCCCGGCGAGGCCGAACGCCGCGGCGGCGACGAGGAACGGGACGAAGTCCGCCGTGTAGCGGTGCGATTGAGCGACCGCGGCAAGGAGCGCGGCGGCCATCGGCGCGAGCCCGCCCGCAAGCACGAGGAGCGGTGCGGTTGCTCCCGGCCAGCCCAGCGCCATCACGGCGAAGCCAAGCGCCGCAAGCAGGGTGAGTGATGGCATCGCCCAAGGAAGCGCCAGAGTGTTCTCGGCAAGGTCGATGCGGCTGCCGGGGAAGTGGGCGGGGTTGTTGCCTTGGATCAGGAAGTAAGGGAAGGACCGTCGAATCTCCGCGTTGGGACGCCAAAGGTATCCGGCCAAGCCGTACGGAATGTTGGCGAAGTGGAAATTTCGGCCGTCGATGTTGGCGAGCCGTCCGGGATGGTACTGAACGTGGTAACGCAGCGGTGCGCCGTCGAAGGAGCGAAACTTCAGGTAGCTGAGGGCGTTGAAGCTGAGCACGCCGAGAATCGAGAGGATACCGACCACAGTGAAGCCGCCGATGCCGGGCGTGCGGATCCCTTCCGGTCCTCTGGCGGCCCGCAGGAGCAGCCACGCCGCCGCGCAGCCTAGCGTGGCCAGCGCGAAGAGCCCGGTAGGCGGCCGGGCGTGAACCGACAGCACGCCGCAGAGCAGCGCCGCGATCCATGCCTTACTCCGGCCGCCTTGGTGCAGCCAGCGCAGCGTGGCCCAGACGCTCCAGAGCGCGAACGCGGCGCCGCACAGGATCGCCTCGTGGTAAACGTAGGCCCGACTGCCGAGGAAGAACAGGCTGCTGCCCGCCCCGGTGGCGAGGACGAGCAGGACGACGTGACGCCGCGCCGGCCAGGCACCCGGGCCGCCCATCAGCCGAGCAGCGTGGATCAGCAGCGCGTAGGCCGCGACGAGACAGGCGGCGAGGTAGGCCACCATGTAACACCGGCTCAGCCGGCCGAAGCCCACGCCGGCGAGGTTGAAGGGAATTCTCAGCAACGCGGGAGTCGGTCCAAAATAGCCGTAAACCTTACCCTCGAAGATAAAGGCCTCTTCCTCCAGCGCCGCCCTGGACACGTCCAGCCTGCCTTTGAGCAAGCTGGACGCCTGATGATCATAGAACTGTCCGAAGGACTCCGCGGCGAAAAGGTCCAGCTTGCCGCCCGAGACCACGATCGCGAAGAGGGCGAGGCATGGCGCGGTTACCGCTGCGAACATCCAGAGAGTGGCGCGTTTGCGTGCCGGTGGGATTGGGTCCCTTCGCTTCCGCGCATGCGCGATCACGCGGTCCGCGGTCAAGGGCAGCAGCCAGCCGACCAATGCGGCGCCAATGAGGGCGAGAAGCACAGCCTTTGGATCAAGCACCAACCGGCCGAGGATCCGCTGGTGAAGGCTGAAGATCGCATCCGGTCTCCCACGCAGCTCCGTGTCGGCCAGCGTTGTGATCCGACCTTTGAAGCGGGTGTTGGTGATCGATCCGCCGATCGGATTTTCGCCGAAGTAGACCGCGTCCGGCGTCCGGCCATGGTAGTGCACTTCGCTGTCGAGCACCTTGCGGCCGGCGTGGACGACCAGAAGACGTCCGCGTGCCTTCCGGTCGACTCGGGTGGGCGCGGTGAATCCGGGCAGGCTTACGCGGAGTTCCTCCGCTTGGCCCGGTACGATTCGTATCTCCGGTGACTCCGGGCCGCCCACCGCCCAACTGTCGTAGCCTAGCACGACCGTTTCCGGGCCCGTGTACCGTACGTACAGCAGCGTGCCTGCGTCGGTCCGCCCAGTCGTGATCAGCGGCGCACACGTGCCAGTGTTTTCGCGCGGCAGCGTCAGACGCAGTTCTAGGGTCGAGGGTAGGGGTGGGTAGTTCGAGCGCGCGAGCCAGGCGATCGCGGTCAGCAGGCAGAGCGCGCCGGTCACCCAGCGTAGCGAGGCGAGTGTCATGGCTCTCCTCGTTCGCCTCGCCCGTACCGCGGGACGGAAGAATTCCGTCTCACCCGCGGCCGAATCCCTCCGACCGCTCGACGATAAACTTCGGCCGCGAACGCACTTCCTCGTAGATCCTCCCGATGTACTCACCAAGGATGCCCACGCTGATCAGTTGGATGCCTCCCAGGAACGATACGAGGATCACGAGCGTCGGGTTGCCCCAGGCGATCGGCCAGCCCATCAGTTTATAAAACAGGTAGATGGCCGTCAGCAGGAACGAGAAGCCCGACACCGCGAAGCCGAGCCACGTGCTGAGTGTGAGCGCGTAGGTGGAGAAGCAGAAGATGCCGTTGAATCCGATGCGCAACGATCCGAGGAAGCGGTTGTAGTTGGTCTCGCCCGCGAAGCGCGCCGGCCGGTCGAAGGGGATGATCGCCTGCCGAAAGCCGACCACCGCCACCATCCCGCGCAGGAAGCCGTGGCTCTCCTTCAGCTTCACCACTTCCGCCACGACTCGGCGCGACATCAGTCGGAAGTCGCCCGTGTTCGGCGGGATCCTCACGTCGGCGATCTTGTTGATCACCTTGTAGCCCGTCGCCGCCACCGCCTTCTTGATCCACGGTTCGCCCGTCCGTTCCCGCCGCTGCGGCAGCACGACGTCGTGGCCTTCCCGCCACTTCGCCACCATCTGGCCGATCAGCTCGGGAGGATCCTGCAGGTCGACGTCCATCACGATCACCGCGTCGCCCGAGGAATACTGCAGCCCGGCCAGGGTCGCCATCGGTTGCCCGAAGCGGCGCGAGAACTTCAGCAGCTTCACGCGTGGATCCGCCGCACGTTGTTCGAGGATAACTTCCTCCGTGCGGTCCGGCGAGGGATCCAGGGAGAAGATGATCTCATAGTCCTCCGTCACGGCCCCGAGGATCGGCCGCAGCCGGCGCAGGAACTCCGGAACGTTCTTCTCCTCCTTGTAGACCGGTACGACGACGCTCAGGAGCATGCGGCGGAAGACAGCACAAAGGCCCGCGGTCCGGAAGCGGAAACCGGCCGTCCGGCGGCCCCCTCACCAGCGGATGCCGAGCGCCAGCAGCCGCGCCGTCAGCGCCCCGCGCAGGCGCGTGCGGCGCGCGAAGCGCTCGATGGTCGCGTGGTCGGCGTGCCTGGGACCATGGAAGCGCTCACGGATCCGGCGCATCTCCTCGGCGCCAGTGGTGTGGATCGCCTGGGAGGTCTTCTGCGCCGTGTGGACGCGGAACGCCCCGAGAAACTGCGGCACGCGCACGAGCCGGCAGCCGGCCTGCTGGAACCGCGCGAGCAGGTCCCAGTCGAGCGCGAACTGGAACGTCGGATCTAGGCCGCCGATCCGGTCCCAGGCCCGTTTTCGCCAGAACAGCGTTTCCTGCGGCACGTAGTCGATCCACTCCAGCGTCGCGGGATCGTGCCGCGGCATCACCCAGCGTCCGATCTCGCCGTCGTTTTCATCGATGATGATCCGGTGGCCGTAGATCGCGTCGACTTCCGGGTGGGCGGCGAAGTACGCCGCCACGAACGCGAGCGATCCCGGCGCCAGCAGATCGTCGGAATTCAGCCACGCCATCGCGTCGTCGGGCCCGAGCCCGGCCTCCACGCGGGCGAAGCCGCGGCGGATCGCGTCGGCCTGCCCCGCGTCCTTTTCCGAGGCCCAGGCGTGCAGCCGGTCCGCATGGCGGTGGATGATCTCCACGCTGCCGTCCTTGGAACCGCCGTCCTGCACCACGTAAAGAAGGTTCGGATACGCCTGGTCGAGCACGCTGCGCAGCGTGCGCTCGAGGAAGCCCGCTTGCCCGTAGCTCGGCGTCACGACCGCGATCCGCGGGGCCCGGCCTGCCGGGGCGCGGTGCCGCGCCAGGCCTGGATCCCACTTCAGTGGCAGCGGCTCGTGTTGGCGCAGTACGCCGACCTGCCGCGGATCTTCCTCCACCAGCCGGCGGAAGGCGAGGTCCGCCAAGGGGCGCGTCACGGCGTCCTGCCAGCGAAGGCGCACGGCCAGCCAGAGGCGGCGCAAGTCGCCGAGCGAGTGAGTCGATTCAGCCGCCAGTTCCGCGATCACGCGGTCGCGCTCCGCGAGCCCTTCGCTCAGGCCGCGGATCACCGTCTCCTTTTCCGCGAGTAATTTCCCGTAATGCTTGGCCGCCTCGAGGCCGTGCAGGCCCGCCGCCAGGTTGTCCCGCAGCCGCCGCAGCTCCGCGAGCTCGGCCTCATGGGCGATCCGCAGGGCCTCGAGGTTGCGGATGTGCACCAATTGGTCCGAGATCGCCGCCGCGGCGCGCTTTGCGTCGGCCGGCAGCGCCGCGAGGGTTTTCTCCAGCACTTCCCGACTGGCCTTCAGCTGGCCGTTCTCCGCTTGGAAATGCCGCACGTGCCCGTCGAGGATGAAGATCGTCTTCTCGCGCTCGTCGCAGGAGGCCTTGAGCCTCGCGATCTCGGCCTCCTTGCCGAGGATGCCCTCGTGCTGCGCGAGGATCTCGCGGTCCTTCTCGCGGGCGAGCAGCGTCAGCTCCTCCAGCTTTTGTTGCCGGGCAAGGTGTCCGGCCTGCGCGTCACGGAACGCGCGGGAGGCGTCGGCAATGAGGCTTTTCGTTGCGGCGTCGGTCCGGTCGATTGACCGGACCTCGAAGGCACCGCCGGCGAGCGCTCGCGCGACCGCCGCGTTTACGTCCGCGGCGCCGATCCGGTCGAGGCAATGCGCGTGCCCGAACGCGCAGTCCCAGCCGCAGCCGAAGCAGGGCAGGGGATGCACCACCGCGGCGCCGCGCGCTGCCGCCGGCGTGAAGCGTGGCCAGGTGCCGCCGCCGAAGATACCCACCACCGGCACGCCTACCGCTGCCGCCAGGTGCATCGCGCCGGTGTCGTTGCCGACGTACAGGGCGGCCTGCGAAAGGATGCCCGCGAGCAGCGGCAGATCTCCCGGGCCGCCGATCCAGATCGCCGCGGCCCCCGGGATCGTCTCGAGGTGGGGGCGTTCCGCCGCCGAGCCGACGAGCAGCGTTGGCAGGCCGTGGCGTTCCCGCAGTTCCTCGATCACTTGTGCGAAGCGGTCTGCCGGCCAGGTCTTCAGGCGGACGTTCGCGAAGCCCGCCGGGGCGCACACTACGAAGCGTCCCGCCGCGAGGCCGTGCCGCGCGAGGATTTCCGCCTGGCCTTGATCGCCCGGCCGCAACGCCGGTGTTGTCGCCTCGGGCGCGCGTCCCAGCGCCGCTTCTGCCAGTCGCAGGTTGCGACGCCAGTCGGGTTCTTCGGCCGGTGGCGGCGGTACGGCCTCGAAGAGGCCAGTGGCTTCCACTCCGAGGTGTGCGCGCAGCCTCGTTGCGAAGAAAGCGTCGTCTCCGCTCGCGAAAGCGAGCTTCCGCGCCGTCGGCGCCTCCGCTGCCAGTGCCGTCTCCAGCCAGTTCCCGCGGGAGGTCGCCGCGACCACCAGCCCGGGGGCGCGTTCCCGCGTCACAGCGCGGAGCCGCCCGAGCTCGTTCACGCAGGTTTCCGGGCCTTCGCTGAAGGGGTCGATCGTCGTGCCGAGCCACTCGACTCCGGCTTCCATCAGTGGACCGAGTGCGAGGTACGGCTCGCGGATGACTACGGTGATCCGCGCGTCCTGGAGTCCGGCGCGGAGCGCCCGGATCGCGGGAGTGAACAGGACGAGGTCGCCCAGCGTGTCAGCCTTGATGACGAGGACAGAGCGCGCGTTCATGGTGCGGCGGACTTGAGTTCGGCCGAGACCAGTCGGCCGGTGCGCCGCCGGTTGTCCGGCGCGGGCAGCGGAAAGTCGTCCGCCCCTCCCAGTTCGACGACCTGAAGTCCGTCGGAGGGCGGCAGCGGGATCTCGATCAGCGCGTATTGGCCGGCGACCAGCGGGTGGGACTTCCGGGTGGCTTGGCCGTCGAGGCCGTTCTCGAGGGTACCGGACTTTTTCCCACTCCACTCGGGAAACTCCACCTTCAGCACAAGTGTGCGCGCACCTCCGCCCGGCACTGCCAGCCGCACCTTGCGCTGCATCCAGCCGTCTGCGTCGAGGCCTTCGGAGGGCAGGCGCGGCCGTCCCGCCGCTTCGGCGAAATCCAGCGCGCCGGTCGCCGGGCCCGCCATCACCTCGATCGAGCGGAGCTTGCCGCCGATCGGCCGGCCGTCGCCGCCCGTCAGCTTCGTCGTCGCGCTGAAGCTCAGCGCCAGCCGGGTCGCGTCGCCGGTCTCCGGCAGGGGCAGCAGCCAGTCGAACTCGCCCGATTTGGCGGGCAGGATGAATTCCCGTCCGTTCACGCGGGCGCGCAGGGTGCCCGCGCCGAGGCCCGAGCCGGGCAGCTCCGGCACCTCGCCTCGCAGCCGCACCACGCCGCCGGGTTTTCCCGCGGCGAGCGTGAATTCACTTTGCGGAGACAGCCACGCGTCCTCGTAGACACCCGCGAATTCCAGGCCGCGGGCGAAGACGAGATCGTCCGGGAACTTCCGCAGCGCGTCGGGCCGCCGCAGCGCGGCCAGCTCGGCGCGCGACACGACCGAGAGGTCGCGCGCGTAGGCGACCAGCTTCCGCGAATCCAGCGGGACCACGGTGTTGTACATCGCCTGCAGGCCGGCGCGCGGGGAGGGGAATTGCACCGGAGCCTCGTTGAGGTCGATCGCGAGGTACGCCGCGCCGTCCAGCTTCACGGGCCGCACCGGGCCGATGATGCGGTTGACCGCCCCGTTGCCGGTGAAACGCAGCGGTACGTCCTGCTCCGCGAGGATGCGCGCTCCGGGGGACCAGGCGGTGTGGCCGGAGCCCATGAAGGTCTTCGTCGCGGCGATGCGCAGGAAGAAGTCCTCGTCGGGCCGTTCCACGCGCAGGAGCAGGAAGCGCCCGATCCCGGTCATGTCCTGGCGATCGGTGTAAAGGTCCGCCTCGGGCTGGTAGATCGCGATCCGGTTGCGGTCACCCAGGTAGTAATGGTTGCCGCGGCCCGAGTGCACGAACACGAGGTGGTTCCTCACCGCCGCGGCCGGCTCGGCGCGGAAGAAGGCGCTGGGGCGCGCCGGCGCCTCGGCCTTGAACTTGTTGAAAAGCCCGAGCGCGGGATCGAGCCGCAGGTAGGCGTCGCCGCCCGGGCCGGGGGCGAACTCCACGGCGGGGGCGATGAAGGTCGTGTCGAAGAGCCGGTGCGTCCGCGTGATCGCCGCGTCGCGCTCCGCCAGCATGCGGCGCGTACGCAGCAGGTCGTCGAAGCGCGGGTGCAGGCGCAGCAGCGTGTCGCCGAGGCGCTCGTACTCGATCGGTGCGATCTGCTGGTAATAATCGCGCGAGAGGAACCGCACGTCGTTTCCGCGCAGCTCAAACGCCGCGACCTTCGCCGCCACGAGGTTGTTGATGTCGGCCAGGACCCGCACGTCCTTCGCCACCGGGGGCGTGGTGGTGCCCAGCGCCGAGGCCAGCTTCGCCTCCGTGAGACCGCCCGCCTGCTCGCCTTGCGACACCCGCGTGTAGTGCAGCGCGGCCGGCGCGCAGGCGAGCGCGACGAGCGCGACCGCCGCCGGCGCCGTCCAGGCCGGGCGTCCGCGCGTCAGCATTGCCGCCCCGGCGGCAGCGAGCGCCGGTTGGATGAACATCGCCACCTTGTAGAGGCCGAAGTCGTTGCCCGAGGTCATCAGGCGCAGCGCCAGCGCGAACTGCACGAGGAGCAGCAGCGCCATCGGTGCGGGCCGCGCGGCTTCGCGCGCCGCCGACCACAGGCAGGCGAGGAGCATGAAGAGCCCGGCCGCGATCGTCGCCGATGCCAGCGGCTCCGGGTGCTGGACCGCCAGCGGCATCAGCCCGAACAGGTTGGCCAGCCCCGTCGGGATCATGAAGTACGGGAAAAGCGAAAGGCTCAGGTCCACGCTGCGGAAGCCCTGCCCCATCTGCAGCATGATCGTGAACACGTACGTGAGTACGTTGGCGTGCAGTAGCACCAGCACACCCACCACGCCGTAAAGGAACAGCCGCGTCCGCGCCAGCGGCCAGGACCGGTTCCTCACCACCTCGATCGCCGCGTACGCGACGCCGACCAGCACCGCGAACGCCGTCACCTCCGGGTAAAATACCGCCAGCGCCGCGCCGACCAGCGAAAGTCCTGCGACCGAGGACCACAGCGCTGCGCGCCCCGGCGCCAGCCGCCGCGTCAGGAATACCAGCGCGGCCAGCATCAGCCCGAGTCCGCCGACCTGTGCGATCAGCTGGTAAAGCGTGCCGAGCATGAACAGCGGGCTCGCCGCCAGCAGCGCCATCGCCACCCAGGCCCGTCGCCGCCAGCGGCCGTGGTGCAGCGTGAGCGCCGCCGCCGAACAAAGTTGGATCACGCCCAAGCCCACGATCACCGGCATGAAGATCCGCAGGGACTTGATGCCCGTCAGCGCTGACACCCAAGAGAGCGTGAGCTCCGCGCCGAAGCGCATCAGGCCCGGCACATGCATGAACCAGTAGTACTGTGTGATGTCCTTGCCGGCCAGTTCCCCGAGCGTCGGCGTACGCCAGAACCCGAAGTCCTTGAACCGTTCCGCCGCGAGGGCGTAGTTCACGAAGTCGTCGTTCACGTAGCTCAGCCAGTCGAAGTTGAACCGCAGGTGCGGCCAGCCGGTCCAGAACACTGACGCCACCGCCACCGCCGCGAAGGGGCCGAGCGCCCGCCTGGGAAACTTCGTCCGCCGGCGTGCCAGCACAACTGCCGCGGCCGCCGCCAATATGAGTGTGAGCGGCCACGCGAAGTTCCCCACCGGCAGCCCCGCCTGGTTCAGGATCGTCGTGAGCAGGAGGACCACGGCGAGGCCGGTGGCCGGCGCCAGCAGCCACGCCCGCAGCACCCCGCCGCGCCAGCGGCACGCCTCCAGCGCCGCCCGCCCCACCAAGGCAAGGTAGGCGACGAAAAGGAGGCTGAGCGTCAGGGCCGGCATCAGTTCAGCGGCACCGTGTCGGGCGGCCCCTCGGTTCCGTGGCTTCAGCTTCCGTTGCTCGCATCAAGCCGTGACATTGCCCCAACGTCCGCCGCGCTTCCCAGAAAATTCCGCTCCGGGAAGCGCACCGGATGCGGTCCTCTGGGTCGGTGCTTGCCCCTGCGTTCCCGCGAAGGCCACTGTGGGATCCGAGTTACCGCCCCGTTCCGGGACGGAGCACTTGGTCCATGATGAAATCAAATCCCGTTCGCCTCCTCGTCCTGATCTGGGCCGTGCTGGCCACCGCCGCGACCGCTCCGGCCGAGGACTATTCCGTCACGACGTTCGCCGGCACTCCCGGTGTTTCCGGTTCCGCGGAGGGCGCGCCGGGTTCCTTCCGCAATCCCTACGGGATCGCCATCGATGCCGCTCGGAACCTCTACGTCTCCGACACCCTCAACAACACGATCCGCAAGATCACGCCCGCCCGGGTGGTGAGCACGTTGGCCGGCAGTGCCGGTACGCTGGGGTCGACGGACGGCACTGGTTCCGCGGCTCGCTTCAACTTCCCCCTTGGGCTCGCGGTCGACGCCGCCGGCAACGTGTTCGTGGCCGACGCCAAGAACTCCGTCATCCGGCGGATCACGTCCGCCGGCGTGGTGACGACCTACGCGGGCGCGCCGGCCCAGTTCGGTTCGGCCGACGGCGCCGCCGCCTCGGCGCGCTTCTTCCTCCCCTACGGCGTCGCGATCGACGGCGACGGCAATCTGTACGTGGCCGACTCCGGCAACCACACCGTGCGCAAGATCACGGCCGCCGGCATCGTTTCAACCCTCGCCGGTGCTCCGATGCAGTCGGGCTTCACCGACGGCACGGGCGCCGCCGCCCGTTTCAATTCGCCGTGGGGCATCGCGGTCGACCGCTCCGGGACGGTTTTTGTCACCGACAATCAGAACAACGCCGTGCGGCGCATCTCCGCGGCCGGCGTCGTCACCACGTTGGCGGGCAGCGCGTCGGGCACCGCAGGCTCGCAGGACGGCACGGGCGGTGCCGCGCGGTTCGATCAGCCTCGCGGGCTGACTGTCGATGCCTCCGGCAACATCTTCGTGATGGACTACGGCAGCAGCATCCTCCGCCGCGTCACGGCGGCCGGGGTCGTTTCCACCCTGGCCGGATCCGCCCGTATCATCGGCGACGCCGATAGCGTAGGCTCGGCCGCGCGCTTCTATGATCCCACCGACGTCGTCGCCGATGGTTCGACGCTCTTCATCGTCGATTCGTCGAACAATCTGGTGCGCCGGGCGGTTCCAGCCAGCCAAGCCTCCTTGCCCGTCATCCGCCTGCAGCCTGCCTCCCAGGAGGCCAGCGAGGGGCAGCGCGTGACGTTTCGCGTGCTCGCCGACGGCACCGGGCTCTCCTACCGCTGGCTCCGCAACAGCGCCGCGATCGAAGGCGCGACTTCAGCCACCTTCACGTTGTCCGCGGTGCAGGCCGGCGACGTCGGGGTTTACACCGTGCGCGTCACCGGTGCCGGAGGCTCGCTCGATTCGGAAGGCGCGAGCCTGCTCGTGATGCCCGCCGATTACGGCGCCATCCGGCTCACGGAACGACCCCAGAGCGCCAACGTCCTGGCGGGTGAGGCCTTCTCCTTCGTCGTCACCGCTTCGGGCGCCTCGCTGGCCTACCAGTGGTCCAAGGCGGGCGTCGACCTGCCGGGGGCGACGCGCGCGACGCTCGCGTTCGCCGCGACGCAGGGCTCGGACTCCGGAACGTATTCCGTCAAGGTGAGCAGTGGCTCCGCCTCGGTCACCGCGTCCGCCAAGCTGCAGGTCATCTCCTCTGGCCCGCCGAGCCTCACGATCGTCACCCAACCCGCCGGAGCCTCCCTCACGCAAGGGCAGCCATTGCGGCTCACAGTCGTCGCCTCGGCCAGCGGTGAGCTTTCCTACCAATGGCTCCGCAATGACGTGCCGCTCGCCGGCGCGACGTCTTCGGTCTACTCCGTCGCCTCGGCCCAGTCCTCCGATGCGGGTTCCTACCGCGTTCGCGTGAGCGCGGCCGGCTTGACCGAGCTGAGCTCCGCGGCGGTCGTGACGGTTTCTACACCTTCGACCGGTCCCGCCGCGCGCCTCGCCAACCTCTCCGTCCGCACGTCGATGGCTTCCGGGCAGACGCTCATCGTCGGCGTCGTCGTCAACGGCGGTTCGCGCGACATTCTCGTCCGCGCCGTGGGCCCCGCCCTTGCGGTCTTCGGCTTGGGCAACGCGATGGCTGATCCGCGGCTCGAACTCTATAACGGCGGCACGCGGGTGCTGACCAACGACAACTGGTCCGCCGCCCTCGCTCCGACCTTTGCTTCGGTGGGCGCCTTCGCCTTGCCCGAGGGCAGCCGGGACGCCGCTTTCCTCCAGCCTATCGAGCGCGATCGTTCGATCTGGGCCCTCGGGACCGGGCCGGGCGTCGTGCTCGTCGAGGCTTACGACACCGGTGGAACCGCCGGCGCGCGCTTGGTCAACATGTCGGCCCGCAACCTCGTCGGCACCGGTGACGACATCCTGATCGTCGGCTTCAACGTGGCGGGCACCGGTTCCAAACAACTCCTCATCCGCGCAGTCGGGCCGCGCTTGGGCGGTTTCGGCGTCTCGGGCTTCCTCGCCGACCCCAAACTCGAGATCTACCGCGGCGACGCCAAAGTGGCGGAGAATGACAATTGGTCCGGCTCCCTCGCGGCGTCGTTCACGTCAGTCGGCGCGTTCCCCCTCGATCCGGGCAGCCGCGACGCCGCCCTTCTCGCGGATCTTTCCCCGGGCTCCTACACCGTGCAGGTGAGGGGCGCCGACGGCGGCACGGGTGAGGCCTTGGTCGAGCTCTACGAGGTGCCCTGAGCTAAAGGCGGGTTTCGCCCCGCCATCGCCCTCCGCGCGGCCGCGTACCACTCCGCGCATGCCCGTTGCGCCGCGGCCGCCAAGTGCCTCGGCGCCTGGACCGGCCGCGCCTCCGCGAGCGCCCTTGCCACTTCCTCGGCATCCGCCGCAGGTCCTATCCGCGGCACCCCGAGTTCGTCGGCCGCCGCCCGCAGCTTTTCGTTGGTGACGATCACGACCACGCTCGAGCCCGCCCACGCTCCCGTGAGAGCGGCGTGATAACGCGAGGTCAAGAGCAGCTCCGCGCCCGGCCAACGCGCCATCGCGGAGGACAGCGGAGTTCCGGGCACGTCAGGCCCGATCAGTTCCCATCCGCGGCGCCTTTCCTCCGGCAGCGCGGCGTGAATTGCCCGCTCCGCGCCGGGTAGTTCCCGCGCTTCCTGGGCCAGCCAGATCTTCCGAGCGGGGCTCCTGGCCTCGAGGGCATCGAGTAGCGCGTCGCGGCCCGGCCAGTCCCCGTAGTCGAAGTTCGCCACCACCGCGACGCTGCCCGGCTTGGCGTGCGGCGGCGGCTCGGCCGCCAGCTGCGCGTGCGCGAGGTCCGCGGCGGCTGCCGCCGGCACCTTTGCATCGGAAGCATGGATACGGCGGGCCGAGGCCGCGTCGCGGGTCCAGACTCCACCGGCCTGCGCGAGGAGGGCGCGCACCGCAGGCTCGCCGAGTTCCCCCGCTTCCTGCACGCCGACGCCGAGGAAATGCATCGGCTTGCCCAGTTCGCGGCACAGGGCGGCCTCCTCCGTGAGGTGATCGATGAACCACCGGGATTGCGCGTGCTGGAAAGGCGAGCCACCGAGGCCGAGCCAGGCGTCGCAGGCCGCGATGCAGGCGCGCCGCTCCTCCCGCCCCATCCCATGCCAGGTGATCCGCGGGAACCGCCCGGCGAGCGCGGCGCGGTCGAACGGGACCGCTCCCGTCACCTCCGCCCCCGGCTCCAGTTCCCCCAGAACGCGGAGGAACCCCGCCAGCATCAGGTCATCCCCCAGGTTACCCGCCCCGTAGAAGTGGTGCCCGAGGTGGATGCGCATCGGCGGGCGGGCCGCTCAATAGGACAGGTTCACCTTCACGTGCAGGCGACTGTGCTCGGCGCCGGGCGTCTCGTCTTCCTCGATCTGCCGGGCGAAGTCCAGCGACGCGGAGAAGCGCGGGCCCATGGTGATGCGGAGACCTGCCCCCGCGCTCGTCACGTAAGCTTCTTCTGCTTCGTTACGGCGCGGATGCCTCACGAAGGTCTTACCATAATCCCAGAACGCCACGGCGGTGGATTCGATGGCCGGCCAGCGCTTGGCCAGCGGGAGCGGCGGCAGGGCCCGGTGGACTTCCTGGGAGAAGCTCGCCCCGGCGTCCCCGCTGATGATTCTCTCCTCGTAACCCCGGACCGTCGTGGCTCCGCCCAGTGAGAACTGTTCGCTGGGAACCATCCTCCCGCTGGCGACCTGCGCGCTCAGCCGTGCCACGTGCACAAGCCCGGTGGCCAACGCCGTCTGGCGCTGCGCCCAGAACTGCCCGATCAGGTAGCGGGGAACGGCGCCGGGCCTTGTTTCCTCGAAGTTTTCCCGCCGGTTACGGTCGCTCAGGTCGCCGGGGCTGCCGGTCAGCGAGGCCGAAAGTATCCAACGTCCTTTACGGTCCGCGCGGATCGCCGCGAGTCCGAAGCTCGCCGAAGCGACGTCGATCGTCGACGTGAGGGCAGGCGCGCCGCCGAACTCCAGGTTGTTGTTCATCTGCTTGAACCCCAGTGAACCAGTGGCCTCCCCCTCCCAGCCTCCTCGCCGGAAAGGGAGCGCGTACTTTGCCTCGGCCGTTGTGTTCCGGCCGACCTGCGCGAAGAGGCCCCCGAGGAAGGTGGGGTTCACCCGCGCGTCGGAAGCGGAAAGCGAGAAGACGTGCCGCCATGGCAGCGGCGCGCGATACTCGAAGGCGCGGGCCCTCAGCAGCCGCGCGGAGTGGGAGGACATCTCCTGGTAGGAGACAAGGTGATCGAGGCCCCAGAGGTTACCGTAGGTGACGGAGGCTGAATATCGGTCCCAGCCCAGGATCGCGTTGCCGGTATTTTCATAACCGGCCGTCAAGCGCAGGGGGAACGATTCCTGGACGCGCACGAAGAGGTCGGCCTCGCCCGTTCCCGCGACCGGTTCGACATGCAGCTTCAGGCGTCGGAACGGGCTGGCGTTCGTCCATGCCAGGGAGCGGTCGAGTTCACTCACCTGGATGAGCCCGCCGCGCTCGAGGCGCATCTTTTCCCGCAGCAGCGATTCGCTGAACCATCGGTTCCCTTCGAACGTGATGTTCCTCACTTTACCGGGAAGCACGAGGATCCGCAGCGCTCCCCCCGCTATGTTCTGCGGGGGAATCATCGCTGACGCCATCGGGTACCCTCTCGTTTTCAGGTAGTTCTCGATGACCGCCGCGATCGCCGCCAGTAATTGGTCATCCAGCACGCGCTTCTCCCCAGCCTTCAGCCGCGTTGCCAATTCAGTTTCCTCCACGCCCGGAAACGGCGAGGCGAGCACGACGAAACCCTTATGCTCGTCGAGTCCGAGTCCCTTGATCGCCTCCGCATCCGTGGTGATGATGATCTGCTTCAGAACGTAGGTCGCCCGTGCCTCGACCGCGGGTCGAGGGCCGTCAGCCGCCCCGGCGGCGGCGATGAGCAGCGGGTGGAGGCTGAGGACTAACCGTCGGAGAACGGGAATCATTCGTACTTCGGAGACCTGTTGGTCTGGCGTTGGTTCGATGCAACCCAAGAAAAACCGCGGGGCTCCGGCCGTGCCTACGTTTTCTCTGGGCAATGTTTATCGCGTACCTCAGACCCTCCGCACGCGTCGAGCACGGTTCCCAATTTGTCCCGTCTCCCATCGGATCATGAACTTCGAACCAGAAAATCCCCGGGTGCGCTTGGCGGCCTTAGTCGCCGTTTGGCTTGGGCTCACCTTCCTGGCCTTTTCGCATGCGCGGCTCATCCGCGAATACCTCGTGATGGTGGGCGAACTCGGCCTCCGAGGCTCCGCTGCTCCGGATACGCCTTTGGGGCAGCCTGTTCCCGCCTTTGCTGCCGACGCCCAGACGTGGATTCGGCACGCCCTCACCTTGTCCGAGGGCGAACAATCCCGGCTGCGATTCACCTCGATCGATAACGCCCCCTTCGGTCGGGAGGTTCATTGGAACTCGGCTTGGGGTTGGCTCATCGCGTGGGGCGGGAAACTTGAGCATTGGGCTAATAATACCCCGCTCCCGCGAGCCACGGAGCGCATGGCGATCTGGATTAACCCGTTCGTATTAAGTGTTTTGATGATCATCATCTCCTTTTGGACCGCCAAGCGCGCAGGTCTTTTTGCCGGCATCATCATTGCCGCGGGCATGCTCGGCCACCCGCGGATCTACGAGGGTTTCTTCCCGGCTTATGTGGACCACCACGGGGTCCTCACGGTTTCGGTGCTCGGAATGTTCCTCGGAGCATTGTTCATGGGTGCCGGCTGGTGGACCAAGGACGGTTTGGGGGGCGGGTTCCTTCCTGCTTCGCCTGATCTGGCGCGCCGAGGGGCCATTGCCTCCGCCATCAGCGGCGCCTTGGGAATGTGGGTCAGCGCCGCCTCGGTCCTGCCGCCGATAGCTGTCGTCGGCAGTGCCGGACTGGTATCGGTCATTCTTTTCGGCCGTCGCGCCTTGGTCCGCGGTGAGGCCTTTGATCCCGAGTGCTGGCGCCTATGGGGCAGGGTGGGCGGTGGTCTGAGCTTTGCCTTCTACCTCTTGGAATACTTTCCGAACCACCTAGGTTTGCGGATGGAGGCCAACCACCCGTTCTACTCGCTGGCTTGGTGGGGTGCGGGCGAAATCATTGCGCGGATTTCCTCCCTGTGGCTCGACGGGGGTAAGGTCGACCGCAGGTTTCTCGATCGACGCTTTCTGGTACCCTTGGCCGCGGTGGCGCTGGCCCCGGCGACGATCCTCATCGGTGGATCTCGGGTCTTTGTGGTCGCGGATCCGTTTCTTTCCGACCTACACAAGTTTTACATTCAGGAATTCCTTCCGCTTTGGGTGCCCCTGAAGGGGGTCGGCTGGCAGTCCTTGCTCGGTATCTTGGTGCTGGAGAACCTCCCTTTCCTGACCGGGCTCGTCCTCGCCATCGTTGCTTGGAAGCGGCTGCCGGTCGCGGTCTTGTTCGCCGTGATCGCCATTGCCGTGGTTACGAGCATGGCTTGGATCCAGTCCCGCTGGCTGCTTAACTCGTCCGCCTGCCAGATTGGCCTCGGGGTACTTCTTGCCTCCATGGGATTCCGGCGACTGCCGCCCCGGTGGGGTTGGTTGGTCGGCCTGCCTTTGGCCGCGACCTTGCTTCTGCCGCAACCTTTTGAGCGTATTTCGGCTGCCAAGAACGACTTGGCTGCGCGCCGGGTTTCGCCCAAGGACGCCAATTCGGCCCTTTCCCGCGACGTCGCCCGGGTCATCAGGGCCTCCCAGCCACAAGGAGAAGTCGTACTCCTCACCAGCCCCAATAGTTCCACCGCGGTGGGTTACTTCGGGCGTTTCAAGACCTTGGGCACGCTCTACTGGGAGAACAACGATGGCCTGAAGGCCGCTGGAGCCATCTTATCCGCTTCGTCCGATGAGGAGGCAGCCCAGCTCATCCGGAAACACAAGGTGACCCACATCGCGATGATCTCCGAAGAGAACTTCGTCGAGCCCTACTTCCGCCTCCTCAAGGGCGGAAACGACCTGGAAGGGTTCAAGAAGTCTTTCGGCTACAAGATCCTGTTTGCGCGCGTCATCCCGGCTTGGCTGCAGATGATTCCCTACAAGGTGCCGGATGATCTGGCCGCGCTGAATGTCTCGGCTCTGCTGTTCAAGGTGGCCTTCGATCAAACTCCGGCCGACGCCCTCTATCATATAGCCCTCACCAAGATTGCCTTGGGTAACCTTGCCGAGGCCGAACGGGATTTCGAAACCCTCATCAACGGGTCCCCCGAGTCCTTCCAGCCCTACGTTCGCAAGGCTGAGCTCCAACTTGGCCGGAATGACCATCTCGGAGCTGCCGAGATGGTCGCCAAGGCAATCGCCTTGGCTCCGCTTGAAGAGGCCCTTGAGTTGGCCAACTCCTTCGGCGGCATCTTGTTCCGGGCCAAGCAGCATCGTGCGGCCAAAGGAATCTACGAGGCCTTTCTCGCACGGGCCTTCAACCCGCCGGTCGCCGCCTACTTGGCCTTCGTTCTCGCCTGCTCTTCCGACGACACCGTTCGCGACCCCGTCCGCGCCCTGGAGTGGGCCGAGAAAGCGGTCGCCGCCGAGGCAAACTCTTCCACCACGCTTAACACCCTTGCCGTCGCCTTGGCCGCCAATGGACGATTCCCCGAGGCCATCGCCGCGGCCGAACGGGCACTGGCGGTCGCAAGGGCCGCCAACCAACCGCAGGCCGCCAAGGTCTCCGAAACTCGACTTCAAGCCTTTCGCGCCAGCCGGGCGTGGTGGGAATAGCGCCGCCGCGCGAAACTGTTGCTGGGGAATATTCCCCGAGTTCATCCAAAAAAATCTCTTGATTCCACCCCTTCCCGAACGCTTATCTGCCCGCTGTTAGGCGTAATCCAGTTAACCACTGCTTCCTCAACATACATGAAAATCGCATCCAAATCCCGGCTGTCGCTGCGCAAGTTGTTCACTGCGCTGCTCGCCGTCGGACCCCTCGCGGTCCTTCCGAGCCCGGTCTGGGCCGTCATCCCCACGTCGAGCTCGTTCACCTCGACGAGCGGCACCGTGTCGCTGTCGTCCTCCGGTTCGACGGTGAACATCAACTTCTCCGACAAGGCCATCCTCACCTGGGGAACGACCGCCGGAGCCACCAACTTCAACGTCGCCGTGGGTGAGACCTGGAACTTTGCCAGCACCGGTTCGGTGCTGAACAAGGTCACCAAGGGCACCGGCGCCGACGCCGCCGTGATCAACGGCGCGCTCCTCGGCAGCTCGGCCAAGGTGTTCATCCTCGCCGACGGCGGTATCGTCATCGGCAATGGCGCCCAGCTCAATACCCAGAACCTCGTACTGAGCACGGTTCCGGAGTTGGCTGACGCCGTCTTCCTGAGCCTCGGCGACTTCGCCTACAACGGCGGCACCGCCGCCGGCGGAATCAGCTTCGGTTCCGGTGTGTCGATCGGTGGCAACCTGACCGCCACTGCCTCGAGCTTCACCACGGCCGGTGCCTCGATCACCGCCGCGGGCGATGTCGTACTGCGTTCCTTGGGTAACACCACGGGCGTCGCGCTGCCGACCACCACGGTGAACGGCAACCTCACCGTCAGCACCGTTAACGGCGCTATCACCCAGTCCGGCGCCATCTCCGTGGGTGCCGTTACCGGTACCCAGACTGCCACGCTGAATGCCGGCACCGCCGACATCACCTTGGCCAACAACGCCAACAACTTCGACCGCGTCGCGCTCACCGGCAACAACGTTACCCTGCGCGATGCCAACATCATCACCGTGGGCGATTCCACGATCGCGGGTGATCTGACCATGAAGGTCGGCGGCCTGCCCTCGCAGACCGGCATCTCCACCAACGGCGCGCTTGTCGTGACCGGTAACGCTAATCTCGACTCCTCCTCTTCGGCCTTCAGCGGCATCACGATCGGCAACAACAGCTCGATCGGTGGCTACCTGAGCGCTAAGACCTCCGGCGGCAGCGTGAGCGCCACGACCGTCGGCAACCTGTCGGTGGGCAACATCACCAACAACTCCACCGCGACCCAAATCGATGGGACCGCTTGGACTGCCTTCCTTCCCACTGCTACGGCCGCGATCGATCCGGTCTCGGGTGCCGTTTCTCTTGCTGCCTCGAGCTTCAACGCTGGAGCTCCTTCCGCTCCGGTCGTGGGTAGCAGCGGTCCGTCCGTGACGTTCTCCTCGCCGACGGCTGCTGTCACTGCACCTGCTCCTGTTGCTGGTTCGTTCGGTGCCGGAATTGCTGCAAACGTCACCAACTCCGGTTCCGGCTATTCCGGCGGAAACGTCGCTACTCTGACTGTGGTCGGTGGTGGTGGTTCAGGCGCAACTGCGACTCCCACCTACACCGGAGACGCCATCACCGGAATCACCATCGCTGGGGGAATCGGTTACACCACTGCTCCCACCATCCTCATCACCTCGCCCAAGGATGCCACCGCCGCTGCCGCGACCGGTGTCGCCGTCGTCAATAGCGAGGGTCGCATGACAGGCATCACCGTGACCTCCAATGGCACGGGTTACGGTGCTACCGCTCCTTCAATCTCTTTCGGTGGCGCAAATGTCACCACGGGAACCGTCACGATCAACACTACCGGAATCGTAACCACCACGTCTGCAGGCTTGTCTGACGGTTCCAAGACCGGCATCACCTCCGACCGCACGGTTACCATTCGCGGTAGCAGCATCGATAATCAGGCACGCGTCTTCATTAACAATAGCCAGTATGTTGCGACCCTGAACGCGACTTCTGGTAACCTGATCGTCAACAGCACGGTCCAGGCGGGCCGGGTAGCTCTGATCTCATCGGGTGGCGACATTTCCCAGACCGCCGGTGGTATTATCACGACGAATAATCATGCCTCCGGCGCCAGTTCCTTCACCTCCAGCGGAAACATTACCTTGGATCAGTCCAACGCTTTGACCGCTACCGGTAATTTCGGCTTCAGCGTGACCGCCGGCAATGCTACCATCAAGAGCGCGAATAACTTCACGCTCGGAACCGCGAACGTGACGGGTAACCTCACGATCCTCGGCTCCGCCGCGAAGAACATCGTCCTCGGCAGCGGTAACGGCAGCGATGCCACCCGCGCGACCGTTGGCGGGGTTCTGACGGTGACTGCCCTGACGACCGGAACCATCGCCGACAACAACGATTCGGCTCTGACCGCCACCGGCGGCATGGTGCTCTCGTCTGGTTCCGGCGACATCACTCTGGACGCTGCTACCTTCCCGGGTGCGTTCACGCCCTCCGTCCAGTCCGGTGCCATCTCGGCTAGCACCACGGGCAACGTGACCCTCACTGAGACCACGACCCTGAACTTGGGCAACATCACCGCGGGTAACCTCACGGCTGCCAGCGCCTCCGGCTCCATCGTCGATTCCGGCAGCATCCGGGTCGACGCCGGCACCGCGACCTTCACGGTCTCCGGTAACAACAACGTGGTGCTAGACACCCCGGTTGCCGCCGCGACCCTCACGACGGCCGCCACCGAGAGCCGCATCGGCAACGTCGTTCTCAACGGTGGTATGGATAATTCCATCACCAACCTGAACGGCGCCGTTCAAGTCGTCGCAATCAACAACGCGACCGGCACTACGACCGTCGGGACCGCCTCGGGTAACACCACCGCCAATGCGCCGATCACCCTCGGCAGCCTCACGACCGGTAATCTCACGGTCAACGCGGGTGGCTACATTAACGTCGCCGGCTTCTCGACCATCAGTGGCAACCTCGCGCTGAATGCCGCGGGTGTTGTTGCGGCGGCTGACACCCTCGCTGCGACCAACACCTGGATTAACCCGACGGTCACCATCAATGAGACCACGGGTCGTTTAACTGGCATCTCCCAGAATTCGTCCTCGACTTATCAGATGCTGACCTTCGCTACCGCTCCGGCCGTCACGGTCGTCGGTAACGGTGTGGGTGGCGTTGCTCCGACCACCGCCGCGACGGTTGTGGCCAACCTCAACTCCGCTGGGCAGATCACCGGCTTCAACGTCACGAACGGGGCCCTCGGCGCGGCCAGCAACGGTAGCTACACCAACGCTGCGGTTCCCTCTGTTACGATTGTCGGCGCGACGAACACCAGCGTGGTTCAGACTGCCAACGGTGCCCTCAAGGTCGGCGGAACCACCTCCCTGAACACTGCCGGTAACGCGGTTCTCTACCGCAACAACGACTTCAACAACGTTGTGCTGGCTAGCTCCCCGGGTGGCGCGATCATCAACGACATCAATAACGTCTCGGTCTCCGGGACCGCCGCTGGCACCGTCTCGGTGACCGCGGGCTCCAACGGAACCGCCGCTGGTGGGGCCGCCAATGTTGGCTCGCAGCTCGCTGAGGGCGGTACTTGGGGTGTCACCCTGGGCAACCTCAACACTGGCGCCCTCCTCGTCACGGCCAACAACGGTGGCGCCGGTAACTCGGGTCGAATCGTTCAGAGCACGGGCTCGACGATCTTCAGCTTCGGCACGAGCAACTTCAGCACGAGCAACAACTCGATCACGCTCGCCAACGCTGGCAACAGCTTCGGACGTGTTGAGTTGTCGTCGGGCGGTGGGGCGATCTCCCTCGTTGAGGATGGAACCATCAAGCTAGGTCGCCTCAGCTCCGGCAACGCAACGGTCGCCCTGACCAGCCGTACTGGTAGCATCATTGAAGACCCGGCGGCTGACGTCTCCCTGTCCACCGGTTCCGCCGGTAACGTGACGCTGTCCGCGGCTAGCGGCAGCATCCTCCTCGGCAACACGACCCACACCGCGGGCAACACG
>JACCDP010270434.1_pt1 | contig 21712 bp, 16 predicted proteins | sample 7445841 | NCBI WGS metagenome assembly JACCDP01 (sample SAMN15323441, study PRJNA562643) | freshwater metagenome | isolation source: river surface water | place: USA:Blue River Watershed | collected 2017-08-17
ATTCTACCGAATCTTTCCTTTCAAAAGATAGGACCACATCAACAGCATAATCAACGTAACGGCTTCCCATTTCCTCTCGAATTGGGATCAAAAAAGGAAATCAGGCCTCCATTTGACCGCTTGTGGAATCCCCAGGCCAATATCAGGTTTAAAAACCCATTTTCGATTTTTATTCCTGTACCTTCACGCAATTCACGCTTCCAACCTAGCAAAAAACATCCGCCAGATGAACTCTAAAGAAATCAATTACGAATTGGAAAAAAATATGGAAGTCATCTCTCAGTTGGATGATTTTGTAGGCCATGCCGTAGATACGGTGCTGGTGGATCCGGAAGATTGCTGGCAGCCTACTGATTTTTTACCGGATTTTTCTAACCCGGAAGCGATGGAAGAAGTCAAATTGCTACAACAACGTGCAGCGGGTATTCCCGATACGGTATTAACTTCCTTGGTAGGCAACATGATTACCGAAGAGGCCTTGCCTTCCTACCAGACCTACTTCAACCTACTCGAAGGAATCAACGTGGACAAAAGCCTACTCTCCCCTTCCGGATGGGTGCGCTGGTCCAAGGCTTGGACTGCGGAAGAAAACCGCCACGGTGACCTTCTTAACAAGTACCTCTACCTCACGGGAAGAGTGGACATGCGTGTGGTCGAACAAACCATCCATCGCTTGATCACCAACGGATTTGATCCCAAATCGGAATCAGATCCTTATCAGGCCATGATTTATACCTCCTTCCAAGAGCGTGCTACCAAAATCTCGCACGTGAATACCGGCAAACTTGCAGACAAAGCGGGCGACCACCTGCTCTCCAAAATCTGCAAAACCATTGCGGGTGACGAGGCAAGACACGAAAAGGCATACAAGAGTTTTATGTCCCGAATCTTCGACATTGACCCAAGTGGTGCCATCACTGCTTTCGAAAAAATGATGCGCAAACAAATCGTCATGCCTGCAGCCCTGATGGGCGAGGGAAGTAGTCGTCCGAGTATTTACAAGGACTTCGCAGAAATCACACAGAAAATCGGCGTGTATACCGGTTGGGATTATGCACGCATCATCGAGCACCTAGTAGATTACTGGAAAATAGAATCCCTCACTGGATTGGATGCTGCTGCTGCCAAAGCACAGGAGTATTTGGCTAGCCTTGCGGACCGATACATGCGCTTGGCAGATCGAATCAAAGCCCCCGATGAAGTCAGCCTAGCCTGGCTCAAATAAAATGAAAGTCCTTCGCACGAAGGACTTTTTTTTTCATATTTTTGATCACTTCACTCCTTTTTTCAATGAAATACCTCTTCCTGATTTCCGCATGGGTCCTCGCCAGCCTTGGCGCCTCCTTTGCCCAAAGCCTCCAAGTGAATTCCGAACGACTCACACAATCGCTCAGCACCTTGGCCACCTATGGTAAAAATGAAAAGGGAGGTTCGGATCGAGTGGCCTACTCGGTTCATGACATTGCTGCCCGACCTTACATCAAGGAACTGCTTACTGCTGCGGGATTAGAAGTTTCAGTAGATTTTGCTGGAAATATAATCGGGCGAAAAGCGGGTAAAAACCCATCCTTAAAGCCCATCAGCATGGGTTCCCACATCGATGAGGTCCCCAATGGTGGGGATTACGATGGCCCCGTGGGGGTATTGGGAGCCATAGAGGTGGTCAGAACCCTTCAGGAGGCTGGCGTGCAGACGGCTCACCCCCTAGAGGTAATCATCTTCACCAATGAGGAGGGAGGAGTTATTGGCAGTCGAGCCCTGGTAGGAGGACTGAGTGCGCAAGCGCTCCAAGGCCAAAGCAATGCAGGCGTCACCCATGCCGAAGGAATCCGCTTACTGGGAGGAGATCCTAGCCAAATCGCCAGTCTAACACGCCCAAAGGGGGCGATTGCAGCCTTTCTCGAACTACACATCGAACAAGGGGGAAATTTGGATACAGAAAAATTGGACATCGGCGTAGTCGAGGGGATTGTGGCCATCGAATGGTGGGAGTTTACCTTCAAAGGCAAAGCCAACCATGCAGGCACTACGCCCATGAATGCACGTAAAGACCCCATGCTTCCCGCAGCACAATTTACGCTGGCAGTGAATGAAGTCATTACAAGAGATGAGGGCCTTCAAGTAGGTACTGTTGGAAAAATTCAGGCCTTTCCAGGTGCTGGAAATGTGATTCCGGGAGAGGTGAAACTCAACTTAGAAATCCGAGATCTGTCTTCTGAAAAAATTTGGAAACTGTATGGAGAATTGGAAGCCATTGCCAAGCAACTCGCCGTGGAGAGTGGGACATCCTTGGAAATCAAACACATTGAAGTGGCCAGCAAGCCCGCACTAGCGGATCCTATGATCCGAGAAGTGATTGATGCGCAGGCCAAAAAATTGGGATACACTACCAAAAGCCTCCCCAGTGGCGCAGGGCATGACGCGCAAGAAATGGCTCGAATTGCACCCATGGGCATGATTTTTATTCCCAGCAAGGACGGCATTAGCCATGCTCCAGAAGAATATTCCAGTCCCGAAGCCATCGCCAAAGGAGCTAATGCACTCCTTCATACGCTGCTGGAACTCGATAGAAGACTTGCGAAGCAGTAATCAACTATCGATAATGTCCTGGGAAATGAGGCGGTAAATTTCTGCTAACTGCTCGTTGTACCCCAAAAAATCATGGTGGGCTTCCAGCGTTTCGTAATCTTCACGAATGGCAGGGCCCGTTTGGGCCTTCTTGGCTCCGAGTTGTAAACTTTTGGAAATCGATTCAATGATCAAAGGTTTCAAAATTTCTCGGTCAAGCCCCTGCCGATGGAGAATCTCTTCAGCAATTCGTAGCATGTGGTTGGTGAAATTGCTCGCAAAAACAGCCGCCACATGAACCGCCTCTCGTTCTTTGTGCCGTAGTGTATGTACCAGAGGTGAAAGACTTTTGGCTACTTTTTTAAGACGCTGCAAGGTGCCTTCGTCTTCGGATTCTAGGAGAAAGGGCACTTCCTCAAAGTCTACTTTCTTGCCTTTGGTAAAGGATTGCAAGGGATAAAAAACACCGATGTAACTGGCCGAACTCTGAGCCAATACTTCCATAGGCATTGCTCCTGAAGTGTGCACCAAGATGCTTCCCTCAGGTAAAATCACTTGATCTGCCACCTCTGCGAGTGCATCATCCTTGATTGCAAGAATAAACAGGTCTGCCTTACTTTCCGAAAAATCCAAGTCATCTTTTGGAACCGCATTGTAAACGCGTTCGGTGATTTCTTTGGCTTTTCGAATATCACGAGCGTACACTTCCGTCAGTTCATGTCCCGCATCTTCCAATGCAGGAGCCAAGTTCCAAGCCAAGTTACCCGCACCTAGGATTGCTATTTTCAACTTCATCAAGAAATTAAATCAATTTTTAGGAAAAGAAAAAGCCATCTTCTTGAAGGAAAATGGCTTTTTGAAAGTAATTCAACCGATTAGATATGCAAGGCGCGGTTGGCAGTAGCCGCCAAACAGGCTTCTTTGAATACCTCGGTATATGTTGGGTGTGCATGAGACATTCTTGCAATGTCTTCTGCTGAAGCACGAAACTCCATCGCTACCACTGCTTCAGCAATCATATCTGCTGTCCGTGGACCGATCATGTGCACCCCAAGAATCTCGTCAGTCGTTGCATCAGCAAGGACTTTCACCAGTCCATCGGTATCCATGGAAGCACGGGCCCTGCCAGAGGCAAGGAAAGGAAACTTCCCAACCTTAAAGGCTCTGCCCTGCTCTTTCAGTTGCTCTTCGGTGTACCCTACGGCAGCCACTTCTGGCCAGGTATAGACGACCCCAGGGATCAGTAGGTAGTTGATGTGTGGCTTTTGTCCAGCAATGGTCTCTGCGACAAATACGCCTTCCTCCTCCGCCTTGTGCGCCAGCATGGCACCTTTGACTACATCGCCAATCGCATAGATATGCGGCACGGCCGTTTGCAAGTGATCATTTACTTCAATTTGGCCTCGGTCGGTGAGTACAACTCCAGCACCTGCAGCATTAAGTCCTTCCGTGTACGGCTTTCGACCGATGGACACGAGCACGTAGTCTCCTTTGATTTCTACGGTCTCTCCCTTCGCATTCTCCGCTTTTACAACTACCTCCTTCCCTAAATTTTCTACTCCAGTTACCTTGTGCTTGAGGAAAAATTCAAAGCCAATCTTTTTTAGGGATTTTTGCAACTCCTTACCCAAGGTTTTATCCATGGTAGGAATGATGGAGTCCATGTATTCCACCACCGAAACCTTAGCACCCAAACGACCATACACAGAACCTAGCTCCATACCAATCACTCCTCCGCCGATAACGATGAGATGCTTTGGAATTTCCTTCATTTTGAGCGCCTCGGTAGAGGTGATGATTCGCTTTTTATCGAGGTTAATGAAAGGCAGACTTGCTGGCTTAGAACCTGTGGCAATGATGATATTCTTTCCTTGAATATCGGTCGCGGAGCCATCTGCCTTGGTCACTTTTACCGTGTGGGCATCGACAAAAGATCCAAGTCCATGGTGTACATCCACCTTGTTTTTCTTCATCAAAAACTGAATACCATCCACATTTTGGGTGACTACCTCGTCTTTGCGGGCAATCATTTGAGGAAGGTTGACCGCAAGGCCTTTCAAGGAAATGCCGTGTGTGGCAAAGGTATGTGCGGCATTGTGGTAGTGCTCCGAGGAGTCCAACAAGGCCTTGGATGGGATACAGCCTACATTCAAGCAGGTGCCTCCCAGGGTGGCATACTTCTCCACCAAGGCTGTTTTCATGCCTAGCTGCGCAGCGCGGATGGCTGCTACATAGCCCCCAGGGCCTGATCCGATTACGATAACGTCGTACATTTTTTTGTCGTTGTACTATGTACCAAGTACCCTGCCTGCGGTAGGCAGGGAAGTACTAGGTACACATTGGTTAGCTATTTAAACTTTTTTTGAGTTTTACAATCCTATTTTGAATATGCGATAACTCTACTTCCATTTTTTCGACTACTTCTAATTCCACATATCCAAGCCGATTGGATAAAACCAACTGGGAATGTAATTCAAAAGAGGAACCTAGAGAAATGGCCAAGAAATGATCAAAATCCTTGTTGGTATTTCTACCTGCTCCTTCCGCAATCGTAGAAGGAATGGAAATTGCACACCGATTCATTTGTGTGATCAATCCATACCGCTCCTTCAACGGGAATTTTTCGGTAATCCTATACAAATCAACTACTAGCTCCATGGCCTTTTGCCAAACGGTCAAATCCTTGTAACGGTGCATTTTTGTCAGTTTAGTTTAAAAAATCTTTCTTTTTCAGAATTCTAACGGAATGCTTGGCACAATGGATATTGTACTTGGTTCTTGGTACTTTGGACTTTGGACAATGTATAGCTGCTTTACACCCCAAACATCAACCTTGTTGGGTCTTCGAGCAATTGCTTGACGCGCACTAGGAAACTGACAGACTCGCGTCCATCAATGATGCGGTGATCGTAAGATAAAGCCAAATACATCATCGGTCGGATGACCACTTGCCCGTTTTCGGCAATGGGTCGCTCCACAATGTTGTGCATGCCCAAAATTGCCGACTGTGGTGCATTGATGATCGGAGTGGACATCATGGATCCAAATACCCCACCGTTGGTGATCGTAAAGGTTCCCCCTGTCATCTCCTCGATGGAAAGTTTGTTATCACGAGCCTTGCCAGCCAAGCGCACAATCTCCTTTTCGATTTGATCAAAGGAAAGGTTTTCTGCATTTCGAATCACGGGTACAACTAGGCCTTTAGGGGCAGATACCGCTACGGAAATATCGCAGAAGTCATTGAAAACAAGTTCGTTGCCATCGATTTGTGCATTGACCGCAGGCCATTCCTGTAAGGCTACACAAACGGCTTTGGTAAAGAAGGACATAAATCCTAATCCTACGCCATGCTTTTCTTTAAACTGATCTTTAAACTTGGACCTTAGGTCCATGATGGGCTTCATGTTGACCTCGTTGAAGGTGGTCAACATAGCAGTTTCATTTTTTACAGCCACCAAGCGTCTAGAAACGGTCTTGCGCAAGGAAGACATTTTCTCGCGTCGCTGGCCTCTAACATTAAAACCAGTAGGTGTTACTGCTGGACTTGTCGCTACTACGGATGGAGTAGCAGAAGGTGCCGGAACTGCTGCTGGGGTTGAAGCTCCCATCGCATCCTCTTTGGTCACGCGTCCATCTTTGCCCGTTCCGGCTACTGTTGCAGCAGGGATTCCCTTTTCGGCCAAAATCTTGGAGGCTGCAGGAGAGGCATGTCCTGTGGCATAGTTTTCAGTAGAAGTCGCTGCGCTTGCCACTGGAGCCGTAGGTGCTGGAGCAGCTGCACTTGGAGCCGCCACGGATCCTCCTACTTCGATTCGGCAGATCAGTCCTCCTATCTCCAATACATCTCCTTCTTTGGCTACCTGGCGCAAAATGCCTGTGGCTTCAGCCGGAAGTTCAAAAGTAGCCTTATCGGAATCTACCTCTGCAATGATCTCGTCCAAAGTCACCAAATCCCCGTCCTTCTTGAGCCAGTTGGCAAGGGTCACTTCAGTGATGGATTCGCCCACGGTAGGCACGATCATTTCCTTGATTGCTGAAGGAGCGCTGGTTGCAGCAGGTGCAGGGCTTGCCGCTACAGGAGCGGCAGTTGGTGCTGAACTTGGTACGGAAGCAGCTTCCTCAATGATGCAAACTAAACCACCAATCTCCACGGTGTCTCCTACATTGGCCTTGATGCGAAGGATTCCGCTTGCTTCAGCCGGAAACTCAAACGTCGCTTTGTCGGATTCCAACTCGCAGAGTACCTCATCCAATTGAACCAGGTCTCCGTCTTTTTTAAACCATTGTCCTACGGTAACTTCTGAGATGGATTCTCCTACGGTAGGTACTCTCATTTCTTTGTTCATGGTCTTCTCTATTTTTCCTTGGAATCGCTTCCTGGGTATTTTTTACAGATTTTTATGAAATGTTCCCTTACTTAAAGGCTAAGGGCTTGGGCTACTAGGTTGCGCTGCTCTTCCACGTGTACTTTGTTGTACCCTGTAGCAGGAGAAGCACTTGGCTTCCTAGCAATTACGCGCATGGGCAACTCTTGGTACAACAAGCGAAGCAAGTAGTTCCAATACCCCATATTCTCAGGTTCTTCCTGTACCCAAACTACCTCAGCCCCTTTGTAGGACTTCAGCACATCCAAGATTTGCTTTTTAGGAAGTGGATGCAACTGCTCCACTCTTACGATTGCTACTTGCGAGTTCTTTTCTTTTTCCCGTGCTTCTTCAAGATCAAAATACACTTTTCCAGTGCACAAAATCACGCGCTTCACATCTTTTGGCTTCACCGTGGTATCTGGAAGCACTTCTCGGAATCTACCTGAAGTAAACTCTTTCAATGGAGAAACCACTTTAGGGTGACGCAACAGGGATTTTGGTGACATGACCACGCATGGCTTTCTAAATTCCCAGGCTTGTTGTCTTCTGAGCAAATGGAAGAAGTTAGACGGCTCCGTAATGTTGGCTACCACCATGTTGTACTCCGCAGAAAGCTGCAAGAAACGCTCTGGTCTGGCATTGGAGTGCTCAGGACCCTGACCCTCATAGCCATGTGGCAGAAGCATCACGATGCCATTCATTTTTTGCCACTTGGACTCTCCCGAAGAGATAAACTGGTCGATCATGGTTTGGGCACCGTTGGCAAAGTCGCCAAACTGCCCTTCCCAAAGGGTGAGGGAATGAGGATTGGCCATCGCATAGCCATATTCAAATCCAAGTACCGCGTATTCTGAGAGTAGGGAGTTGTAAATGTAAAACTGCCCCTTCCTATCCTTCATTTCGAGTAAGGAATTGAATGGTTGGTTGGTGTTGGCATCGTGGATGACCGCATGTCTATGCGAGAAAGTACCACGCTGCACATCTTGACCGGTTAATCGAACGGTCTTGCCTTCCAAAAGCAAGGATCCGTAGGCAAGCAATTCGGCAGAGGCCCAGTTCAATTCTTTGGTTTCAAAGAACATTTCTTTCCGCTGCTTCATTTGCGCTTCAATCTGTTTGATTGGTCTAAAGCCCTTTGGTATGAAGGTGATGGCCTCGGCTACTTTTTCAATTTGTTCTTGGGTAATTCCTGTTTCAGGAGATTGGTCAAAATCCTCTGGTTTGGAACGGCGTAGGTTGGCCCATTCCGTTTCAAACTTGGTCGCCTGGTAAGGCAAAGGCTTCTCCTTCACCATATTCAATCGATCCTGCAACAATTGACGGAATTCTTCGTCCATCTGGGCTGCAATCTTTGCATCAAAATCCCCACGTTCAGTCAAGCGCTTGATGTAGATTTCACGTGGGTTAGGATGCTTGGAAATGATGTTGTAGAGTTCAGGCTGTGTAAACTTCGGTTCATCGGACTCGTTGTGCCCGTGACGACGGTAGCAAACCATGTCTACAAAAATATCTTTATTGAATTTTTGACGGAATTCTGCTGCCAATCTTGCTGCAAAAACCACCGCCTCGGCATTGTCTCCATTGACGTGAATGACTGGAGCATCGATGATTTTGGCTACATCGGTACAGTAGATGGAGGTACGTGCATCGTCAAAGTCGGTAGTGAAACCTACCTGGTTATTAATCACAAAGTGAATGGTACCTCCTGTATTGTATCCTTTGAGACCCGCCATTTGAGTGACTTCGTATACAATTCCTTGACCAGCCACCGCCGCATCTCCATGAATCAAAATTGGCAGTGCTTTTTTAGCATCCCCTTTGTGCGCATGATCAATCTTGGCACGCAAAAATCCTTCTACCACTGGATTGACTGCTTCCAAGTGAGAAGGATTAGGAGCCAACTTCAAGTGAACTTTATTTTGTTCGGGAGTGAGGATATCCGAAGAATAACCCATGTGGTACTTTACGTCCCCATCTCCCATAGTGAGATCCGGCTTGGCCGTGCCCTCAAACTCAGAAAATATTTGTTCGTAGGTCTTGCCCATGATGTTGGCAAGCACATTCAAACGACCACGGTGGGCCATGCCAATCATCACTTCTTCCACTCCATGCTGAGCTGCCGTGTTGATCACCGCATCAAGGAATGGAATGGTACTTTCTCCACCCTCTAGGGAGAATCGCTTTTGACCTAGGTATTTGGTATGCAGGAAGTTTTCAAAAACTACCGCCTGATTTAATTTAAAAAGAATCCGCTTTTTCTCTTCATGCGAAGGAGCAAAGGCCAAGGCCTCTTTTTCAACCTTCGCTTTGAACCAATCCAGCATTTCTGCATTGCGGATATACAAAAACTCAAAGCCCATCGGGCCTTCATAGATAGTCTTAAGCGCTTGGAGAATCTGTGCGAGGCTAGAAGCCCCGATACCGATTTCAGTTCCTGCTTCAAAAACAGTAGACATATCCTCTGCACCCAAACCAAAATTTTCTGGATCAATCAGTGGCTTACGATCGCGACGTTCACGAACAGGGTTTGTTTTGGAGCGAAGGTGAGCCCGAGAGCGATAGGCATGAATCATCGCACGTACCCGAATCTCCTTGGGGAGATTTTCAACATGCATGATTGTTCCTGAAAGAGCCGATGATTTGGCATCTACACTAGGGTTGGTAGGCCCTACTCCTTCACCGTAGTGGGTAATGGCAAAATCAAAGCCATCAAAAAATTCTTTCCAACTGGAGTCGATACTTGCCGAATCATTTTTGTATGCCGCATAGAGCTCGTCGATGTAGGAGACATGCGCATTGGCGATATAGGTAAATTTATCCATGGTGCGAATTGATAATAACCAAATCTAAATGAAATAATTTAAAGTTGAAAACCGCTTATTTGCTTATGCAAATATTAAAACAAAAAGATTGAAAGTTTCAGTTACCATTTCTTTAAAATGAAGGTAAATAACTGATCCTAAAACGATTCAATTAAAAGCAAGTTCGCTTTCTTAGTCCAGCAGGTACCCGGCACCTTAAGCAGCCATCCACTATATGTTCCTAAAATCATACCGAACTCAAGGTGCGCAACACCATTCTACATGCCCAATGCATCGCAGAACTTACCATACAAATCAAAAAGAAAAGACGACCTAAAAATAAAGGCGAATAAGCCATCAAACAAAAAACTTATCGCATAAAAGCAAAGTGAATTTGCGCTCCTAAAACAAAAAAAGGCCCCGCATTCGCGGGACCTTTTATATGCTATACTAATGAAGTATTACTTCAAAGTAGCAGGCCAAGGCTTGCCAGCATTGGATTTCACTTTAACAATCATGAAGTCACCATAGCCATTAGTCACACTAAAGGTAAGGAGTTCATTTGTTCTGCTGATAAACTTCATAGAATAAGGAGAACCATAACCGTCTACTCCACTCATGCTGAGTACACCACAGGCATCACTAATCCCAACATCTCCTTTGTAGACATCATTCTGACAACCATACAAACCGAAGGTTCCATCGGAAACTAGGTAACGAGTAGAAGTACCAACTTTAGTCCAAGTAGTCTTACCAGTAAAGGTTCCACCTGCACAAGTACCATAATCAGATTTCTGATCTGTAGCAGTGAAGTCATACGTACCTGCCAAATCGGAAGGACAAATTACAGACACTGGATACTGGAACGGAGAATCGTAGAATGGAGCACCCGCTACGTTAGTAGTCACGTTGTCAGAAGAAAATCTTCTTCCGAACTTGTCGTTCAATACCAAACGGAACTCAAACACATCACCACCTTGAATACCTGCAGTTGTCAAACCTACTGCTGCGATAGCTTCTGCTGCAGTAATGGAAATATCAGCTCTCAAGAATCTAGAAGCGGTATTAGTTTTAAAGTCCGAAGCTTGCAACGTCTTGATTAACACATCATTTGCAGGGGTGTAACGCAAACCTACACCAGGAATCAAACGTCTGTGACGTATACGCACTTCAACAGTTTGTACCGTCTTTCCGTCTTCCTTGTCTACTGCTTCAATGGTAAGTGCAAACTTAGAGTTTGCCAAATCGAAGAAGTTAAACGTAGTACTTGTTCTTGCAATAGTTCTCAAGTAAGCTCCCGTATCGAAATCCTTGTAAGGAACGTTTGGTTCCACAAAGTCACGACAAGAACTTAGAAAGATGACTGCCATTGCCAATAAGCCGAAACTATATTTTAGCGTTTTCATATTTTCTAGTTTTTAAGGTTAATAAATCCAAGGTGAAGCAGGATTCTTATCCCAGAACACTTGAGTCGCTAGATTCTGTTTCTGCACCGCTTTGGTATTGGTTACCATGTAGTTGTTAGGATACAAGAACGATCTTACAAAAGGTCCTGTAATCGCCTCCAAACCTGGTTGCATACGAGCAGGCTTACCTGTTCTTCTGTACAAGTTGAAAGACTCCATGCCGTTACCATACAAGGACAACCAGTACTCTCTACCTACCACATTCATCTTAGCGTCGTTTGTAGCAGCAGCATCATACTGAGCGCCAACATAGTTTTGATAACTAGTCACTTTCGCAGTAAACGTAGCGGCTGGCTCGAATGCATTGATAGTAGCACCTTCAGCACCTGCCACGGCAAATGCACGAACGTAATCCATATGCTTCTTGATACCAGAAAGCAACAAGGTCTTCGCATTACCAGTAGTACCCAAAGTGATTGCAGCTTCAGCCAACATGAAGTCTACATAAGCAGCCAACATGATTGGGTGAATACCAGCGCCACGCATACCCAAAGCAGGGTTTGCTACAGGAACACCTGAACTGTTGTCAAAACGACCACCTGCTGGGAAACTACCATAAGCAGTACGCTTCAAACCATCTGGTGGAATACCGTCTGGATCCAAGTGATCACGACCCCAATACCCCTTGTTACCCGCTGGGTTACAGTAAGGATAGTTGCCTACCAAGTAGTGTGGAGGTGCGATCTGAGAGATACACTCCTGCTCATCTACGTTGGTAGTGTTAGTCAAAGTCTGACGGTACATGTAGTAACGAACGCGAGGATCGTCAAAACCTTTCTCCACAGTCAAGTGGTGCATGAAGTCGGTAGACTGGTAGTCACCACCACCTGCAGTATACTGACCTGCAAACTTAGGGTGTCTTGAGTCTGGATCCGCAGCAGTAGTACCAAAACGGAAGACGAAATCGTCACCAGTTCCGATAAGTGCATTTCCTGCAATCAAAGCATTGATACCTGCTGTAGAAGCAGCAGCGTCTACCAATTTGGTGTTCAAGAAGTACTTCAACTTCAAGGTATTTACTAACTTATTCCAACGCGTGTAATTTCTACCGTAGTAAAAATCGTTAGGAGTACCTCCAGAAGTAGTTGCCGTAAAGTGAGCAGAAGCCTCATCCAAAAGTTTCAAAGCTGCAGCATAGACAGCAGCGCCGTCATCTACCTTAGGATTGAAATTTGCAGGGTCTAAAGCCTCAGAATAAGGAACGTTCCCGTAAGTATCTACTAGGTCCATCAAGACCATTGCCTTGATTGTCTTCGCGATACCCATGTGTCTTTGAAGATTTGACTTCTGAGCCAAAGGCAACAAGAAATTAATGTCAGCCAAGATGTTCGCATAGGCATTAGACCAAGTACCGTTAGTAGCACCGGCAGCATAAGCCGCTTCGTATAAAGCAGATCCCTGGTTGATTTGTCTTGTCAATCGTGCACCACGATCAGACACACCATACCATAAACTTTGGTAGTCCAACTGGATACGGTTCAAAAGGAAATCCGGAGATGCAGTAGTTGCGTTAACTGCATTTGGGTTTTCCAATAGCTCGTCCAGTTTATCCGCACATGACGTAGCCAAAACCATTCCGGCAGCTAGCGTCAGTCCATATATAAATCTTTTCATTGTTAGTTCAGTTTGGGGTTAGAAACTAAGTGTCAATGTTCCACCCAATCTACGAGAGCTAGGTCCAGTTACGAAATCAAATCCAAGACCGTTACCCACACCAGTACCCAATACGTCAGTATCGAAGTTCATGTTTGGAGGGAAGTTAAGGGCAAGGAACCATAAGTTAGTACCACTCAAGGCAAAAGAAGCTCTCTTGAAAGGAGTCTTAGCCATCAAAGTGCTTGGCAAAGAATAAGCCAAAGATACTTCTCTCAATCGAATCATAGATCCATCAAATACGTTTGGCTCATCAGTTGCTCCCTGGTATCCAGAGAAGAAGTAATCAGCTGCAGAAATTTGACGATCGTTAGGAATGTAGCGAGGAGTACCATCAGCGTTGGTACCATCTTGTCTTACACCTGGCATGATGAACGTCAATTCACGATCAGCTACTGGATCTTTGGTTACACCACGAGCCAAGGTAGCAGTTACTGTGTTTGACATGATCACACCCTTGTGACGGTATTCCATCATTGCAGATAGTGTAAAGCCTTTGTAGGTAAAGCTGTTGATGAATGAACCAGTCCAAGCTGGGTTTGGATCACCCAAAACCACAGGCTCGTTGGTTGGCTTATGTACCCCAGAAGTTAGGATAATAGGCTGACCTGTCGCAGGGTCACGGTCAAAGCCGATACCTTTGATGATGTTGAAAGGCTGACCAGGAATCGCGAAGTTACCCAAATCGGTAAATCCAGCGATTACTACTTCTTCCAATCCTCCACCTAGCTCAATAACTTCAGTTCTGTACTTACCCCAGTTCAAAGTAGAATTCCACTCAAAACCAGAAGCAGTAGATACAGGAGTTACAGTAGCCTGGAATTCAGCACCACGAGTTCTGATCTTACCAATGTTGATTGCAGTACCAGTAAATCCTGTTGCAGGATCAATTGGAGCGTTGGTAATCAAATCTCTAGTTTGCTTTTCGTAAAGAGAGATGTCAAAGCGCAACTTGTTGTTGAACATCACACCTTCAATACCGAATTCAGCCTCACCATGAAGCTCAGGCTTCAAGTTCGGATTACCCAAAGTGTTGGATACTGCGTGAGTAGCACTTACTGCTCCACCAACATCGAATGCTCTAGCAGACTGTGCCAAAACGTTACGTGTGCTGTATGGGCTAGGATAACCTGCAGATGTACCGTAACCAAAACGGAATTTCAAGTCGTTTACCGCAGTAGAATTCCAGTCAAAAGCAGTGGTAGGAATGAAGGAAATAGATCCTCCTGGGTACAAGATGCTTCGGTTTTCTTTTTCTACAGTAGAAGTCCAGTCATTACGAGCAGACAAATTCAAGAATAGGTAATCAGAGTAATCCAACGTAACGTTGGTATACACACCATATCTACGCTCATCCACACCATAGTTCATGCTACCACCTGAATAGGCATCGTTGCTTGAAGAAGTAGCGAAGTTAGAGTGTCTGAACAATCCGAAAGCCAATTGGCCTTGAGAAGCAACACCAGACTGAATGTAAGAGTCAAAACGAGAGTTAGCACCCACTAAGGCACTCATCCCGATTTTCTCAGACAATTCTTTCTTCCAGTTCAAAATCAAATCTTGGTTCCAGATGGTGTTGTTGATGTTAATTGTTCTGTAATAACCGTTCTTTGTCGCCAAGTTTGCAGTAGCACCACCCTTGTTGTACATGATCTCCTGCAATTCAGAGTAGGTATCTAGACCCAAACGATACGTCATAGAGAAGTTATCGTTGAAGTCATAGTTCAAAGAAGTCGAGTTGAAGAAACGCTTCACATCAGAAGTATTCTTGTAGTAACGTACCAACCAATTCGGGTTAGTGATGTCGTTACCACCTCTGAAGTATACAGAGCTCTTATCTACTGGGTTTTCAAAAGGAAGGTTTTCCAAATCCACAGAACGTGGGGTAAACAATACGTGTCCGAATACAGATGGGATATCAGAACCTGAACCATAAGATGCGTTAGCAGGAGGAGACTCCAAATCTGTAATTGCGAAGGTGAACGAAGAGTTAATGGATAGTTTATCCGTAACTGCAGAGTTCATACCCAAACCGAAGTTGTACTTCACCAAGTTGTTACCAGGAACAAAACCTTCTTCGTCAGTGTAGCTAAAACTTGCATTGAAACCAGTCTTGTCACCACCACCTGCTACTTGAACAGAGGTGTTGGATACCAAACCTTGTCTGAAGAAGATCTCAGAAGGATCCTTGTACGCCTTGTATTCGTACTTCACTGGAGTACCACCGACTTTACCGTCCACCCAGAACTGAGGGAAGGCTTCACGTACTGAGGCTACAGAAGAAGTAGCATAGGGGTGGTTGATTAGCAAACCAGTATCCATTCTCGGGCCGAAGTTAGAGAAGAAGAAGCCTGGAGCCTGCTGGAAACCGTTACCGTAGACTTGACCGTAAGTTGGCAAAGAAGCCGCCTCGTTGGTAAATATGGACTGGTTGATCGTTACTTCAGCAGCTTTACGCTTAGTTGCACCAGATTTGGTAGTAATCAAGATTACACCATTTCTACCTTGGTCACCATACAATACAGTTGCTGAAAGACCTTTCAATACGGACATGCTCTCAATGTTGTTTGGATCGATATCCAAGAATCGAGAAGAGGTAGTGGCACCACCAGTAGTAAATCCGTTTTGTGCGTTGGTAGACGTGTTAAAAGGAACACCATCCACAACGAACAAAGGCTGGTTGTTACCAGTGGCAGATTTGTAACCACGGATAATCATGTTGGTACCGGAACCTGACATACCGTTGGTAGAGGTAATGTTTACCCCTGGTACTTTACCCTGCAGTACGCGGGCAACGTCAGCTTCTGGACGGTTTTCCAGTTGCGAATTGTCCACTGAAGTTACTGCGTAACCCAGTGCTTTTTTCTCCCTTTCAATACCGATTGCCGTTACTACCACTTCGGATAGCTGAGCTGCATCGACAGTCAGGGTAACATTGACTACGGACCGGTTACCGATTGCCTCTTCTGAAGACTTAAGTCCTACAAAAGAGAAAATCAATACATCGGATCCCGCTGGAACGTTAACAGAGTAATTACCATCCAAATCGGTGGTAGTACCTACTGTCGTCCCTTTCACGAGAACCGTTGCACCTGGCAACCCTAGACCGTCTTCCTCGGAAATTACCTTGCCGGTAATTACCCGTTGCTGCGCTGAAACCTCAAAACTGAGGGCCATTGTAAAAACCGCAACAACAAAGAGTAAAGCTTTTCTCATAAGGTGTTTAGTTTAGTTGATTTGTAAAGAAAAATCATTTGTTGGTAATTTCAAAAGAATAGGAAAAAAGGCCCTAAACCTCGAAAAGGCGAAAAATTTGGCATTTAGACCCTCGATTAACAAAAATTAACTGATTGGATATATTTTTTTAATGTTATCAAAATATTATTCCGCCTTAATCGATTTAACAAAATTTAAAAAATTTCGATTTTTTGAATAAAAAATTCTCGGCGGCAAGAAAATTTAGAAATAACAAGGCTTGGGCGAATAAAGAGTAGGTATTTAGATTAAATACATTATATAATTCTAAAATTAATTCTATACCTCTATTCAAAACATAGACTATTTTGAAAACAAGGAGATAAACAAAGCAATTCACTAAAAAACGCTTATTTTTTTACGTTTTCTTCAATTTTTTGGCTGATTATTTCACTAAAAAGAATCAAATGCGGTAAATTCCAATCAATTAAAAAAAATCGGCCTGGCGGTTTAGGAATTGAAGACCAAATATTCTGCGGTTTTTCATCAAAATTGGCAGTACTTCCATTGAATCGATTGTTTGTATCCAAAGCAGCACTAACTAATGAAAGTTTCCAGATTTTTCCACCCCATGAAGCAGGGAATCCTTTTGTTGTGGAAACTAAATACCACCAAAAAAACTGCATTATTTTATCCCAAAAGGCTATCTAGCAAAGGCCCTAATCCGGTCAGGAGTAATGCAATAATCCAAAGGAACATCATGCGGCTCTGTAGGGATTGCCTCCTCCGCTGGAAAAAAACTCAAGCCTACCTTGAGGACCGACTGATCCAAACTTGACAAAAACCTGTCGTAAAATCCCTTGCCGAAACCCAAACGATGTCCAGAACTATCGTAAGCAAGTAAGGGTACAAATACGACTTGAATCTTGGTGGTAGGTACCCGTAAAGATTCCTGTGGCACAGGGATTCCCCACTCATCAAGAAAAAAAGCAGCCTCTGCAGGAAGCAGGAGGGTGTCTAATCGATCTTCCTCCCGATTCACCTGGGACGTGTAAAGTGTCTTACCTCGCTGCTCCAAGAGTTGCTGTAGGTAAAAGGTGTTGACCTCATTGAATTTGGCAATGGGGAAAAACAAGTGAAAATGCATCAGGCTTTCTTGACCTTCCAGCCAATTTCCCACTTGCTTTGTAATTTTCTGAGACAAATCGTTCAACTCATCCCCACTGAGTTGCTTTCGAAGTTGTCTATAGGCCTGCCGGAGTTCAGTTTTTGTTTTCATTCCAAGGAAAGTACCTGCATGCTGAAATCAAGCGGATCAAAACAAGTCATCAGTTCCTCCAACAAGGTAGGATGATCTAGGTAAAACTGCATGAAATTGACCACCCGCTCCTGTGGACTTCCTCCCGGCGCTAAAAACTCGAAAACAGCTTCTGCACGTTTCAATTGTACTTCCAGTCGCTGCTCTTCTGCCTTGCGGAGTTTGGTTCCCAGTTGCTCCAGAATCTTAAGGCTACGTACTTCTCCTGCTGAAAAGGCTTTTGGCAAGCCTGCATCCAAGGTACTGGATTGATCAGCTAGGTTTTTAAATACTTGAGAAACTTGATCCTTGGCACCGGTTAATGAAAAATCGAAATCAGAAGAGGCCTGAACAAAGGCTTTCTTCCAATCGGCAAATTTTTGGAACAACTGCTCAGGAGACCATTCCAGTTGGGCTATCTTTTTTTGCATTGGAGAAGAAAGCAGGACTGCAAAATTTCGGGGCAGCAAAACCGGGAAAGGCAAGGAGAATAAATTAAACACCCCTTTCAATTGCAACCAGTACACTACCTCTGCCGGTCCGCCGATGTATCCCAAATTGGGTAGGATCCATTCCTGATACACAGGCCGCAAAACCACATTCGGACTGAAACGCTCGGGATGCTCCTCGAGCAAGTCTTTCAAGGCGGTAGTCGTGAATCGTAAATCAGTATTCAATACCACATATTCATCTCCATCCTGCTCGATCCGCTCACGAATTCCTTTGTCCAAATAAAAGAGATTGATGGGTCTTGGGTAAATCTGTGAAGCGTATCCCAATTGGGCCAAGGTCTGGCTACTGGCTTGTGCTGCAGCATAAGGCTTGTGCTCCAAGAGATCTGTAGCCAACACCTCTACAAACTCTCGCTTCAGTCGGGCATCGTTGGCATCTAGGACTACCAATCCCTTTTCCCCAAAAAGTGTATGAACGTAGTGTCGAACTGCCTCTGCCAAGGTGGCACTCTTGGAATAGGCTTCTTGAAATACGGGAGGAGCAAATCCCAAGCCCTTGAGGAAAGTTTGAAAGGAAGCATCCAATTCGAAATCCCCCACCGCCCCGCTTTGGCTAGTTTCCCAACGGTAGGTAGTCCCATCTAACTTAAAATAGTTGATCTCTGCAGCATCGTGATCTTCGCTGGCCATCCAATAGACGGGGACAAAGTGGTAATCCGGATAGCGCTCTTGCAGGCGCTGGGCCAGATTAATCACAGAAATCAACTTGTAGATAAAATAAAGTGGCCCAGTAAATAAGTTGAGCTGGTGACCGGTAGTTACGGTAAAGGTCGTTTCACTGCGTAAAGCATGGATGTGCTGCTCAACAGCAGGCACTATTGTCAAACCCGCATACTGGCTTTCCAAAACATCCACCAAGATTTGGCGCTTTTCCGCTGAAAATTGTTTGGCTTGAATAGCCTCCCCAAAGCTCTCCAAATTTGGCAAATGGGAATAAAACGATCGAAGCGACTCCTTGCCCTCTAGGTAATCCAGAAAAAAAGTGGAAAACTGACCTGTTTTTTTCAGATCTACACAGTGTTTTTTCATCGGGGTGATTGAGAAGTCTGCATCGGTACGCTAACTTAGCGAAGTGGTGCAAAGTTCGTTCTTTTTTGTAAAAATCAGGACATCTTACACCAAAGGCAAAAAACAAATGTTGAAATCGTCTTCAAAAACAGCTTTGGCAAAGCTCATACTGCCATTTATTCAAATTAGCAGCCCTACTTTACATGTTTGACTACCAACGATTTTTTTTGGATAACGGCCTAGAAGTCATCGTCCACGAGGATTCCAGTTCCAAGATCGCGGTGTTCAATTTGCTGTATAAGGTAGGCTCCCGATTTGAGCAGCCTGGGAAAACCGGATTGGCCCATTTTTTTGAGCACCTCATGTTTGGCAGCTCGGCGCATGTCCCTGAATTTGACCGGGAACTCGAGCGTGTGGGAGGCTCCTGCAATGCCTTTACCAGTCCAGACATCACCAACTACTACATGACCTTGCCTTCTAGCAATCTGGAAACGGCATTTTGGTTGGAATCAGACCGCATGGCTCAACTCAGCCTTACGGAAAAAACCATCGAAACCCAGCGAAAGGTGGTGCTTGAAGAATACAAGCAACGCTACCTCAGCCCTCCTTACGGGGATGTGTGGCATCACTTACGCAAACTGGCTTACACGACCCATCCTTACCGCTGGCCGACCATTGGTGAGAATTTGAGTGATATTGAAGGCTATACTCGGGAGATGATCAGGGAATTTTACCAGGAGCATTACCATCCCAGCAATGCCATTCTGGTCGTGGCAGGGGATGTCACCCAAAAAGAAGTGGCCCGCCTTGCCCAAAAATGGTTTGGACCCATTCCTCCCAAAACCCAAAAACGGGTATCCATTGCATCCGAACCTACTCAAACAGGAAAACGGCAGCTAGACATCCAAGCCAAAGTACCTACTGATGCGCTTTACAAGACTTATAAAATGCCACCCAAAGGATCTGAAGGGTATTTGGAGGCAGATTTATTGAGTGACTTGTTGGGCGGAGGCAAATCCTCCCCTCTCGAACAGCAATTGGTGAAAAATGGGAAAATCTTTGCTTCGGTGGGCGCCTACATCACCGGATCAGTAGATCCAGGACTGCTCGTTTTTTCCGGAAAGATGGAACAAGGAGTAGGCGCAAAAGAAGCAGAAGCCGCTTTAGATGCCCTGTTGAAGGATTTTCTTCAAAAAGAAATCGCTGAATCCGCACTACAAAAAATCAAGAATCAATCCGAGGCGATGAAGACCTACGAATCGATTCAATTGCTTAACCGAGCGATGAATTTGGCCTACTATGCACATTTAGGAGATCCTGCTTTATATTGGCAAGAATTTGAACAAAAGGCTTCCTGCCAAGCGGAGCAACTTTCCACTTGGGCTCAGCGATTGCTGCAGGAAGATCAAGCATCTGTTTTGTATTACCAATCGACCACCACATGACTCCATTTCGAATCGGCTTTGGCTACGACGTACACCAGTTGAGTGAAACCCATGAATTTTGGCTAGGAGGCATTCGTGTTCCCCATAGCAAAGGTGCCGTGGGGCATTCAGATGCCGATGTGCTCATCCATGTGATCTGCGACGCCCTTCTTGGTGCTGCCAACATGCGGAACATTGGCTACCACTTTTCGGACAAGGACCCCAAATACAAGGGGATTGATAGCAAACTATTGTTGAAGGAAGTGATGGGAATGATTCGAGGTGCAGGCTATGAAATCGGAAACTTAGACAGCACCATCTGTCTTCAAGTTCCCAAGCTCAACCCACACATCCCTGACATGAAAGCTTGCCTTGCGGCAGTGATGGAGGTCAGCGAAGATGCGATTTCCATCAAAGCCACTACTTCTGAGCATTTGGGATTTGTGGGACGGGAAGAAGGCATATCCGCCTATTGCACTGCATTGATTTACAAAGCATGAAACCACCCAAGGTAAAAATCATCACCACCGAAGACGGTTCCCATTCGCTTTACCACGAAGAACTCCAAGAAACCTACCACAGTTTTCACGGCGCCTACCGCGAATCAATCCACGTTTTCATGCTATATGGACTGGATGCTTGGCTCAACCGAAATCCTCGAAAATTCCCCATTCGCGTCTTTGAGGTGGGGTTTGGAACCGGTCTGAATGCCTGGCTAGCCTTGGTTTGGGCCGAGCAAAACCAGGTGCCTGTACTCTACCACAGCATCGAACCCTTTCCTTTGCCTGCTGAGGTATATTCTCAACTCAACTACACCGAGCATGACCACGGCATTTGGCATTACCACAAGTATTTTCAGGCACTGCACGAACTCCCTTGGAACGAGGGAGGGCCTGTCTCCGAGTATTTTAATTTTAAGAAGGACTGCACGACCTTAGAAGAGGCTGATTTGTATCCTGCTGACCTCGTGTTTTTTGATGCATTTGCCCCCAGCAAGCAGCCTGAACTCTGGAAAAAAGAGGCCTTGGCTCCTGTGGTGGATGCCATGCGGCCAGGAGGAGTATTTACCACCTACTGTGCCATGGGCCAATTGAAACGGGATTTAAAGGATTTGGGACTCGAGGTAGAAACCCTCCCTGGCCCTCCGGGCAAAAAAGAAATGACCCGGGCTTGGAAGAACAATTAGTCAACGGTCCACGGACGACAGTTGTCAGCCAATTGTGATGCAATGAAGTTTAGCCTCCAAATTTGGAGCACAATTAATCTGTGTGCAGCATTGACTGTGGACGGTGGACCGTTAGCAGTTAGCCGTTACCATTTTTTTAGTCAACGGTCCACGGACGACAGTTGACAGCCAGACTGTGATTATAGAAATAAATAGTAGTCTTACTACGATTGGCAGTGGACCGTGGGCTGTTGAC
>JACCDP010986510.1_pt1 | contig 21708 bp, 15 predicted proteins | sample 7445841 | NCBI WGS metagenome assembly JACCDP01 (sample SAMN15323441, study PRJNA562643) | freshwater metagenome | isolation source: river surface water | place: USA:Blue River Watershed | collected 2017-08-17
AGAGCAGCACGCTCTGCTGGAGATAGTAAGGAAAGTGCCTGACGAATAATTGCAGCATCCTCCGCTGCCGACATTGCTAATGAGTGGTCCCCTGATACCTGCCAGGTTGATTCAACCTCAGCTGAGGCATCATCTAGTGCAACAAGATTTGGCCTACGGTTTTCAGCACGGAATAGATCAATGCATAGGTTCTCGATCGTGCGATGTAAGTAGGAAAGTGCGTGATCATTGCTTGATAGTTCAGGGGCTGCAAGCATGAACTTAACTAGCGCCTCTTGGGTAATCTCTTCAGCCTTCGCCTTATCCTTAACAATCCGATTGGCATGTGCGATCAACTCAGATCGGTTTTGAGTGTAGAAAGATGAGAATTGGGCAACACTCCAGGAAGCAGGGTTTGAACCCTCAACTGCTTTGGATATCTTGGCCTTAAATGCCATTTTGTTTTGCCCCTTGCATAACCGGTTTTGTCTTACAGAGTCAGCCGTCGCTGCCTCTACTCACCTCTACGGATTAGGTGAGTGATTGTAGTGAAGATAGGACAAATCGGACACTGTCCCTCATAAACGAAAGTATACCAGCGTGGGCCCTGTCGGGATCGAACCGACGACCCACAGATTAAAAGTCTGTTGCTCTACCGACTGAGCTAAAGGCCCCAAAACGCTACAAGTATTTTTCAATTAGGCTTAAACCAAAGTGGCCTTAACACTAACGCCCTAATCATAAGGCATAGTACTAGGGCCCAATTTACAAATCACTCACTCTCCGCTTTAGTTAGGCGATCATTTATTGCCATTCCTATCCCTTGATTATCTGGTTTCACAACAAATACTTTTTTTAGGCCCTGCCTATCTGCAGACCTCAATGATTCATATAGCAGGTGAGCAAATTCAGAATTATCTTTGGGTGAGGCCAGTCTAATTACACCCTGAGGGGTTGGAGTAGTTGCCATGGCAATAAGTCCATCGCCGGGCGATGGGGTACCAGATAAAAACACCTTCGCAGTCGGTGAGTAATGAGATGCGAGCATACCCGGAACCTTAATTCTATTGCTTGGAGTGGAGATGTTGTCAAAATTAATATCCAGTGTATTTTCAATCATATCTACAGTTATCCCACCAGGTCTTAGAATAAAAGGGGTGGCACTTGTGCAATCAATTATCGTTGATTCTACTCCGATTTGAGATAAACCGCCATCAATTATTATATCTGAATCCTCAAGGTAGTTATCTAATTCTATCCCTACTGCCGAAGCTGTAGTAGGAGATACTTTACCAAATCTATTTGCGCTAGGTGCCGCAACCCCTAGCCCTCCCTGTTTTTCAAACTCCAAAAGTAATTCAATAGCTATTGGATGAGACGGGACTCTAAGTGCAATATTATCCTGCCCTCCAGTTATGAAATTCTTAGCTAAATGTTGACGTTGTAAAACCAAGGTCATAGGGCCTGGCCAAAATAATTTAGCTAGTTTAAGGGCATAATCTGGTATTGCTTTAGCCCAAAATTCAACCATGCTCAAACTAGAGATATGCACAATTACTGGGTGCCCTAAAGGCCTTCCTTTAACTGCATAAACTCGTGCTACAGCACTACTGTTTGTAGCGTCAGAACCCAACCCATAAACTGTTTCGGTTGGGAAAGCAACTAGTTTGCCGCTTTTCAAGGCATTCGCTGCACCCTTTATGTTTTCAAAATTGTAACTTATCTTTAACGCCACACTATTAATTATTGCATAAAGTAATGATTAAGTGTTATTGCCCAGTGTTTTTATGACAAATAGAGTCGCAACAGCTCATGACATAATAAATCAAATTTTAAGTTGATTTAGTTTAAGTTGGAATTGGTAAAAGGATACGATATTTATGAAAACAATCCATAAAATAATTCACTAGAAATGTATAACCTAGGCTTATTCATAATATAGTACCTAATCCTGCATTTATCCTTTTTCCTATTTAGGTACAAATTTGGATCAACAATACAAAATCAATGTGTATTCGTCTCACCCTCTTTAATAATTTTACTACTGTATATCCAACTTACCCAAAGATCAATTTTTTCAGGGTTGTTAGGTGCAGCTAATTTTATAACTTCTTCATGAATACCCGCCTCGAATTCATAAGAAGAGCGCCTTAACCAAGTAGTCTCCAATACATTTGGGCATAAGTATTCATCTATTACTTGGTAACCACCGATGTTGTTTGGGTGAATTACTACGGGTAAATGTGTTCCTGATAAGTTATTTAGGGCAGTGATTATCAGATCAAATTTACCAAAATTATTTAAATCGTGAAACTCAATAATTATTTGCCGAAATCTGTTTAATATATCAGGTGACAACTGAGATAAAATTTTCCACTCATCCCCTTCTATATCCATTTTCAAAATATAATCTTTACTTTGATGATTTTTTAAAAGATTTTCAATTGTAATAGATGACGAATCCTCATAAGTTGCCAATCTTTTCCTATACAAACTATAATTGCTATTAGGGATTTCAAATAGAGGTATAGAATGATCTACTAAAACTATTTTAGAAACCTGCTTCTCACAATCAAGATCAAAAGAAATATTTTCTCCCACTCCTATTGATAGCAGGGTATCGTCTCTATTTAAATCATTAATTAATACGTAACCACCATCTTTTAGATCTCCATACCTAACAAATTTTTGGTTAAGTGGACGATACAGAGTGAGTGTATCTCTAAACTTATTGGAAAATTTAATTGTATCTGGATTTAAAGTAAATTGGTTGAAAAAAATTTTCAAAATTTCTTGAGGAAATTCATCTAAACGCAAATAGACTTGATCAATAGTTTCATTAATTGTTTGCAGTTTTTGTTCCATAGTAACTATGGTTTTAAAAAGATCGACTGAATTTAGTAATTTGATAACAAATTTAGATATTAAACTTCTAAGAAATTGTTTAAACACTCATTAAGCCCGTTGCCAATAAATCGCAGATATATATATGCATAAATAGATTCTACACTTATTTGATTCAAAATTTACAATTGAATGTGTATTTTTTGATAAGATCTGGCAATGACAGATCTTACGCGCGAAATAAGTTCGAGATTAGATACTTTTCTTGAATCTAATCTAGGCTATTTAGCGGAAATCAATTATCTTAAGCGAAATGAAAATTTGAATTTAGAGGCAATTATTGATTTAATGATCAATAAAGTTTTCGCTAAGAATAATTGGAGAGATATTGAAAACTGGATAATCATTTTTTATATTTTAACTGGAAGGTTTGGCTTAAAAAATGAGTTAATTGCTTTTAGATGGGGATTTCAGAAAAGAGGAGTTTTAGGTGTTGTATTAGAGGTTGAGCGATACTTTAATGATTGGGAATCACGAGATCGAATAAAGTTTGTAAGTTTGCCACCAAATTCTATTTGTATCGATATTTCACATTCTTTGAATTATCCATTTAACACTGGAATTCAAACGGTAGTAAGAAAAATTGGTGAATGCCTTTTAATGAATCCAAAGGTTTATTGGGTTATTTGGAATGATATTAATCAGGTTTGGCAATTAGTGGAGAAGGATACTGTCTCTTTTCGTCTGCCGTTCCAAAGGAAATCCACATTGAAAGGTGAAAAAATTGCTAGAAAACTTGGAGCACTTGCCATTCTTATCAGAGCACTTTGGCATGGTTTGTTTAGCTCCTACAGATATTTAATTAGTAATCAGGAAAAGGAATCTAAATTAATTTCAAATTTAATTTTTAGTGCAAGAAAAAACTTTCAAAAATTGCGCACCCGTTACGTTAATATCAACAATCAAGGTGAGATATTTTCTCCGCTGCTTATTGACCAGACTTTATTAATCGTAGAACCAATACAAGGAGAGACAATTACAAAACGCCTCTACTACTTAACGAAAGTTACCAAAGTTAGTGTGCTAGTTTATGATTTAATTCCGATATCAAATCCTGAGTTTTTTAATACATCTAGCATACATAACTTTCTTAATTACTTGAAGGTATTAAGTTTAGCAAATAATTTAATTGCAATTTCAGAATTTACTCTAAATCAAATTAGGAAATTTGTTCCAAATAGCGCATCTAAACATTTAGCTGTAATTCATTTACCATCTAGTTTGGATAATTCAATTGCGGATTCCTCTGGGAATTTTAATACACCGATATTTTTATCTGTTGGTAGTATCGAACCAAGGAAGAATCACATGAATATCCTCAAGGCAGCTCAAGAATGTTGGGATATGGGACTAGATTTTGAGTTGGTATTAGTGGGAGGTCAAGGTTGGGCCAATTCAGATGTTAACAAATATATTCTAAACTTAAAAACTAATAAATATAAGATTAGAGTTATTCGAGATGCATCTAGTGCACAAATTCTTAGGTTGTACTCGCAGGCTTACGCATTTATTACGGTGCCTTGGGTTGAAGGATTTGGCTTACCTTTAGCTGAAGCTATTTCGACAGGTAAACCTGTGATAGCAAGTAAAATCGATTCTCACTTAGAATTTGGTCAAGTTGATGGTGTTCACTTTGTAAACCCTGATGAGATAGATATGATTTCAACTACCATGAAAACAATATTGAACTACCGGGCCACTAATGCTCATAAAGTCATTCAACGTAAGCCTCAATTATCTTGGGATGAGTATTCTACTAAGTTAATTTTAGACGCTACCAAGTAATTTTTAATAATGTAAATTTCTAAGGAGGCAACATTATTTGAAAACTGCACTTATAACTGGAATTACAGGCCAGGATGGCCACCATTTGACAAAACTACTTTTACAAAAAAAATATAGGGTTATTGGTGTGGTAAATGGACAGAGAAATTCAAGGCAAGAAAGTTTTGTTGAGTTATTCCCTGAAGTAGAATTACTCCAAGGTGATTTAACAGACCTTTCTAGCTTACTTCATATAATTGATTTATCTCAGCCGAATGAGATTTATAACTTAGGAGCTATCAGTTTTGTCGGACTGAGTTTTAAACAACCAGAGCTAACAGCAAACGTTACTGGACTTGGTGTGCTCCGATTACTAGAAGCTGTCAGAAAAATCGATAAATCTAATTCTATTAGAATTTATCAAGCCTCATCATCTGAAATGTTCGGCAAGGTGAGGGAAACTCCCCAAACTGAATTAACACCATTTTATCCTAGATCACCTTACGGGGTTGCAAAAACTTTCGCACACTATTCATGTGTTAATTATCGTGAAGCTTACGGAATGCATATATCTAGTGGAATACTTTTCAATCACGAAGGCGAGTTTCGAGGCCATGAATTCGTGACAAGAAAAATTACATCCAATATCGCAAAAATTAAATTAGGGATTCAAAATAGTTTTACACTTGGCGATTTATCTCCTCAACGTGATTGGGGATATGCTGGTGATTATGTAGAAGCGATGTGGAAAATGACTCAGCAAGACAGGCCCGATGACTTTGTAATTGCAACTGGTCAAACCCGAACTGTCCGTGACTTTATTGTTGCTTCATTAGAAGCAGCTGGGCTAGAACCAGATGTTGAAAAATACGTTAGCTATGACCATGCGATGAAGAGACCCTCTGAAGTTGACCTATTGGTTGGTGACGCATCGAAAGCAAAGAGTGTCTTGGGTTGGGAGCCAATAACAAGTTTCAAACAACTAGTTGGCCTAATGGTTGAAAAAGATTTAATTCTTGAAGCAAATCATCGCTAATGTACATTAATTCTTGGTTTAATTCTCAATCACTACTCCCCAATTTTCAATTAATGCCACTGATTCAGGTTTTAGGTATAACTCTATTTTTTGTAAAGTATTACTCAAATATTCAGACCTAATCTGTAATTGCATTGAATTCTCTTTATCAACTCTGAGTGTGTGGCATGACCCTTTGATCGAACCGATACTTCTAACACAGACCGTTAAGTAGGTTAACGGAACTTTGGACTCTATAGGGGAAACTCTAATTTTAAAAAAATTCAAAGACTTATTTGCATTTGTAAACTTTACTAACCGCAACCCTATTGGAGAACTGCTCGGAAAAATTTGCCACTGAGCCAAATATTTGAGTCCATAAGGTTGATCTATTTGCCACAAAATTTCGCTTTTTAAATTACTCTTGGCAAAATTATCTATAATGGGGATAGTTTGTCGCTCACAATTCGGTTCATTATATGCAATTGATAAATACCTTGAAGATCCACTAAATTCTTCACCATTTAAATTCTTAATGCAAAAAATTTTTTGATCAAAAAGATATGCAGACAAGTCTTTTGACTCAGTTTCTGTTAGTAAAGTTCTGTCCACAACTGATCCACATGCGCCAAGTGATCGCGCGTACTCAAGTTGATATGCAATATTTGCTCTAGCAAAATTGGGTTGCACAGAAACAAGTGGTTGCCACGCTTTAAAATTTATTGTGCTCTTAATTCCAGCAGCCGACCAACGGAAGTATCCATCATCCCGAAGAGGAAGTGACAGCTGAGAATAGTCAAAGTTACTGTCGTCGGTTCGTTCATACTCGGGGAAAGGATAAAGAGGGGCAAGAAAGATTGGACAGTTCTTTTGATAAATAAGTTTTAGTTCCTTAAGAGTGGTTTCTCTTAAATTATTTATACTCTGCACAGATAATGCAGCACTCGAGCTAGTAGGTCTGTATGAACGGAAGAAAGATACCTCAGAAAGAGGAATGACTAATATTAAAAGTAATACAACTCCTTTTAGAGCGAGCTTCTTGAAGTAGGTTTCGACTAATAATGCTGTTGCCGTTAGAATTAAAAGTGTTAGGACACTGCTGATCCTACCCCAGGCGCGAATTTCAGGAATTATGCGAGAGATTCCAAAATTGACTGGCCCAGTGATGTAAAGCAAAGCTGCGAGAAACAATAAAGTAGAGGTGAGCCACAATTCACTATTAAGGTGCATCAGGTTTTTGGACTGAGTGTGTTGATTGTTTATTACTCTAACATTAACTAATTGAACAAATCCGAAAATAATAAGTGCGTAAACTGCAAACCCAGCGAACGCTCCTACCTGCGCCCCTTCCCACGATACGCGCGAGGCCAGAAAATTAAGCAAATCTTGCCTCTTTACAAGATTAAGGACGAGCTGGCTTGAATCATAAAAGAAGCCTTCAAAAGTGCCACCGTAAATTATGGATTCGATTGGACTTCGATCTGCTATCCCGGTTAGGGCAAAACTTTTATTATGGGTAAAGGCCCAAGTCAACTGAGAGACGATTCCAGCCACTATGGAAAATCCAATAAACAGAAACCCTTGTAACCTACTCAATCCGTCTTTTAATAATTCAACACTGAAGGCTCTTTTTTGGCTGCTTCTAAAATCTAAGAATTCCTTTATGAGTAATAACACAAAAATGGCAGCGGCAAGAAGTGCAATAAAAAAGGCGTAATAGAATGTAGAAATAGCAACTGGAATTATTAAGGCTAACAACTTTGCCTTGTTCCCAAATCTAAATGTCTCTTTAGATTGAGTATCATTTGCCATTCGAAAAGCAATTACAATTGCTGCCAGTCCGAGAGGAATATTCCAAGTAAGTCCCAAAAAGAAATGACCTTCAGCCCTTACTAGGTTATATGTTGAAATTGAGTAGGCAATCGCGATGACGCCTGAACTTAAGTAGCTAATTTTTAGAGTTCGACCAAAGATTATGACTGCTAAACAAATCGGAATAACTTTCAAAATTGAAAAAATGTGGATCAATGTTCCAGGATCAGATATATTCGAGATTTGACTAAAAATCTTTACTACAAGTGTGTCGCCAAGTTGTCCTACAGGAAAGGCAGAGAAGTCTAACTGCCCGGGCCATCCCAAATTTGATGATGTGATACGGGATTGAAGAATCGCAGAATACGAATTTTCATTTGCAAGTTTCATAAATTGGCCAATGAGGGCACCATCTCCATCTAATGCGATAGAATTTCTTAGAACCGTTCTTGGACTCTCTCTAAACGCCCAGAAGCTTATCCATGTGCTGACAACTAGAGTCGCAAGAACTAAAAATATATTGTGATAATTTGATTTTTTAAGGATGTATCTTAATTTAAGCAATGTCCGTGCTTGCCTTAGTTTATTCATCATGAGTTAATATAGCGTTTCATAGAATGAAATGAAGTTTGCACAGTTAACACCTATTTTTTACCAAAAGGTGATCTATATCAAAACTGCATGACTTTTCAGCAGAAAAACCATCTTGATAAACTCGTCTCCACCAACGCATAGTCGAGATCACTGCTTCTTGTTGAGTCCAACTTTCTTTCCACCCTAAAGTATTTCTGGCTTTGGTAGAACTCAAGTTGAGATTTTTAGACTCTTCTAAACTTAATTTTTCTTCATATGTGACAAGCTCGGGTGGAAAAGTTGGCCACTCTGCTAAAGAAAGATTTACAACCTCTCTTACCTGCAAACTTTTTTCACTAGGACCAAAATTTATGGAATCAATAGATACCTCTTCCAGTAAGGATTGGAGCGTCAACAAGTATCCATGAAGTGGGTCAAGCACATGTTGCCAAGGGCGCGTGCTATCTGGGTTCCTTATTTGAATTGGCTGGTTAGAAATGAATCCACGGACTAAATCTGGCATTATTCGATTTTCTGCCCAGTCTCCTCCTCCAATTACATTTCCTGCCCGCACTGACACAACTTTTGGCCCACCTGATAGGTTTGAAATATTCTGCCATGCTGCAATCGCGGCTTCAGACCCTACTTTACTGGCACTATATGGATCCTTCCCGCTCAGGGGATCTGTTTCAGTAAATGGCTTGCCTAAGTTATCATTTCTATAAACTTTATCGGTAGTTGCCGCAACTACAGCACGAATTGTTGAGGTATTGAAAGCGGCATTTAGGATATTTGCCGTCCCCATAACATTTGTTTCAAAAGTATCAAGTGGCTTTTTGTAGGACTCAAGAACTAGTGGTTGTGCTGCTAAATGAATAATTGCACTTGGTTTATGTGTTGCTAGAAACCGTTCTACTTCATTGAGATCTCGTATATCAGCAAATATTTCAGGTATAGCACCTAATCGATTCGCACGTTGGAACAAGGAATCCTGATTTGGCGGGAGAGAGTAGCCGATAGTCGGAATACCCATTTTTTCTAACAAGAGTGTCAGCCATGTACCTTTAAATCCTGTATGACCTGTTATTAGGATAGCGCCACTCAAAGCCAAGCGAAGTTTTTCTTGCAATAAATACATGGTTAAACTGTAGTCTTTAACCCTGATGAAATCTATAAATTACGCCGATGCGGTGTGGGAAGTAGCTCAAAATGGCCTCATTAAGTGAGCAAAAAATCCAAGAGTTGGTTGAATCATCCATGGAAGATATTCACCCTAAAAAAAATTTCGTCCCCGGTCAATCTGTAATTCCTGTGACTGGAAAAGTCTTTGGAACACCTGAATTAACTGCAGCTGTAAAGGCAAGTTTAGATTTTTGGTTGACTTCAGGCCCATATACTGAAGAGTTTGAGTCTAAATTTGCAAAGACTGTTGGAATGCGCCACGCATTTATGGTGAATTCTGGATCTTCAGCAAATCTAATCGCACTCACCACTTTAACTAGCCCTGCACTTGGTAATCGAGCTTTAAAACCAGGTGACGAAGTTTTAACAGTCGCAGCTGGTTTTCCAACCACAGTTACACCAATTCTTCAAAATAATTTGATGCCAGTTTATGTCGATGTAGATCTTGAGACTTATGTAGCAAATGAACAGGATTTGGAGAATGCTATCGGCCCTAAAACAAAAGCAATAATGATGGCACATACTTTGGGAAACCCTTCAAACCTAGAATTAATTCAAAGGCTCGCAGCAAAATACAAACTTTGGGTTGTTGAGGATAGTTGTGATGCATTGGGTGGCACTTATCAGGGCCGTGCACTTGGAAGTTTTGGTGATCTATCTACATTTAGTTTCTATCCCGCTCATCACATAACAACCGGTGAAGGTGGTGCAGTTCTTATTAAGAAAGTTGCGCATAAGCGACTTGTTGAGTCATTTAGAGACTGGGGGCGCGATTGTTGGTGCGCTCCAGGCCACGATAACACGTGTTTGAAAAGATATGACTGGAAACTTGGAGGGCTTCCAGATGGTTATGACCATAAATATACGTACTCGCATATTGGCTATAACTTAAAGTCAGGTGATATTCAAGCAGCAATAGGTTTAGCTCAACTGGATAGACTGGAGGATTTTACATCCTTGCGGCGCCGTAATTGGGCGTATTTGCGTGCGGGGCTTGATGACCTCTCAGATCTTCTAATGATGCCAAAGGCCACTAAAGATAGTGATCCATCGTGGTTTGGATTTGCATTAACTGTCAGGCCTTCAAGCCCAATAACTCGCAATCAAATTGTTCAAGAGCTAAATGAGTATAAAATTGGTACTCGGTTGTTATTTGCCGGAAACCTACTTCGACAGCCTGCATTTCATAACACTCAAAGAAGGGTGTATGGAGATTTAATAAACACAGATATTGTTATGAACGACACCTTTTGGATTGGCGTTTGGCCAGGACTAACAATCCCAATGCTAGATTTTATGATAGATGTGCTTCATAAAGTTCTTAGGAGATCGAAATGAAAATTGTAATCCTAGCTGGCGGATTAGGAACTCGTATTTCTGAGGAAACTGATAATAAACCTAAACCAATGGTGCTTATTGGTGATAAACCAATTATTTGGCATTTGATGAATGTCTTCTCCCAACAAGGGTTCGATGAATTCGTTCTTGCCCTTGGATATAGAAGTGATGTTATTAAGCGGTGGTTATTGGACTTAAATGAACTTGAAGGTGATATAACCATTGATACATTTAATCGAACTGTGGTGCACCTTCAAAAGAATAAACCATACTCATGGAAGGTTACGGCGCTAGAAACTGGCCTTAACACACAAACTGGTGGAAGAATTGCTAAATGCATGAAAGCTTTTCCCGGAGAAAGAATCATTGCAACTTATGGTGATGGATTAGCTAATGTTCCCATAAAGCAACTCATCGCATTTCATGAAGCTCATGGCAAACTTGCAACTGTCACAGCAGTACGGCCACCTGCTCGCTTTGGGCACCTTCATATAGAAGATTCCATAGTTACAGATTTTGGTGAAAAGAATCAAGCGGATTCGGGTTGGATTAATGGGGGATTCTTTGTACTCGAGCCCGAAGTAGCAGAGTTAATCGTTAGCGATCAAGACGCATTTGAATTGACTGCGCTACCAAAATTGACACTAATGAGTGAACTTATGGCCTATAAGCATGAAGGATTTTGGCAACCCATGGACACTCTTCGAGAGAAACAAGACCTTACTAAATATGCAATATTGACCCCACCACCTTGGCTAGTAGGTCTGTGACTATGAAGGTCGATCTAAGCATAATAACTCCGTGCTTCAATGAGGAAGATTCAGTAAGACTCTGTGCTGAGACAGTCCAAAGTGTAATGGCCAAAGAATTACCAAAAGTAAAATATGAGCACATCTTCTCTGACAATGCTTCTACAGATCAAACTATGAAACAACTACGCCATTTAGCTGCTAAAGACAAAAGAATTAAAGTTGTTTCTAATAGCAGAAATGTAGGGCCCTTCAGAAATATGTACCGCGCAATGAGTAAAGCACAAGGTGCGGCAATCGTTCCGATGCTTCCAGCTGATTTACAAGATCCAGCTGAATTAATCCCTGAGTTCTACAACGAGTGGCAAAATGGTGCATTTGTAGTATTTGGTGAAAGAAGAAATAGACAAGAATCTGTTCTTATGCGGGTGCTAAGGAATGTTTACTATAGATTAATTAGACGCTTTGCTGATGGCAATATACCAATTAATTCTGGCGAATTCATGTTGATTGATAGAAAGATTGCAGAAAATATTCTTGCCTTGAAAGATCATTACCCTTATATCAGAGGCCTAGTTGCACAGTCTACTAATAATGTGAAGTCAATTAGTTACACTTGGATACAACGCAAGCAAGGGAAATCAAAGTCAAATCCTTTAGCACTGATTGATCAAGCGATAAACGGGCTTATTAGTACATCTCGCCTTCCAGCGCGTCTAGCGCTTCTGGCTGGATTTATTATTTCTGGTATCGGTTTACTATTCGGTGCCTGGTCTTTGATAGTTATGCTCTTTTTTCAATCTCAAACAGTTCAAGGTATACCTACTTTGATTGTCGCTCTTTTTATTTTCGGTGGAATTCAATTATTTTTCTTAGGTTTAATTGGAGAATACATTTTAAGTGTTCATGCTCAGGTCAGACCGCAGCCACCAATATTTGATACAGAAGCGATTAACTTCTAAAATTTATAGATCAGAAAATTCGGTACTTTTTTTCATTTTTGGCAGCGCTTTGGCGTCTTGAGAAATCCTAAATTCAATGATTAGCGGCCCGCTCGCCCATCCCTTAATCATTCTTCCTAAATCTAACAAGTCTGACTTTGCGCTCACACGAAGTGATGGAATTCCGAATGAGCCTGCCAGAGCAATAAAGTCGGGATTACTATAACCCTCTCTTGTTGCAATGAATCTAGAATCCATATTTTCTTCCTGGAATTGAGCAACCATTCCTAATTGTTCATTATTGATAATACACACAGCTATTTGAAAATTATATTGCTTTAAAGTTTGTAACTCAGGCAATGAAAGTTGTGCGCACCCATCGCCGGCGATTGCGACCCACTTCCCACCATTTGCGGCTGCGCATCCAATCGCTGCTGGAATTGAAAAACCCATCGCCCCCATCCCACCAGAAGTCATAAATCTTTGATCTTTATCCAACTTAAGTGACTGTGCAGCCCACATCTGGTGCTGACCGACATCAACTAAAAATCCTTTCGCCTCTCTAAAAATGTCACCTAGTTGACTCATTATGAAATTGGGGTTAAGTTCAAAATGTTGTTCTTGTTCACTTTCCGCAGGATTTTGCTCTTTCCAGCGACTAATCATTCCAATAAAACCTATACTATTAATATTGAGCCTTTTATAATCTAGAGTATGGAGGAAATTTGATAAGTTCATCCCAATGTTCAAATTTGCTTTTATCCTTCCGCCCAATTCGAATTGATCTACGTCCACTCTAATGATTCTCTTTCCACGGATGAATTCTTCAATGGAATTACCCGTCTGACGCACATCTAAACGGCTACCCAAAACCAACACTGTATCGCTTGTGGCTAAAGCCTTATTCGCCCACCGATTACCATAGCTACCTATCATTCCTACTCGATAAGGCGAATCACTTGGAAGTGCATCCACGGCCATAAGGGAGTGGACAACTGGAATTTTTAATCGCTCAACTAATTGCCGGAAAACATTAATGCTACTTGCTAGCCTGACTCCTCCACCCACAAGAATTAGCGGATTCTGACTTGCATTCAACCACTCATACAATTTTTCAAAATCATCGCTCGTGGTTGTATCTTTCCGCTCAGTATTTGTTGGTAAAGTCTCCTCCTGGTATGGAGCGATTCTCATTTGTTGTACATCAATCGGAATATCAATCAAGACTGGACCGGGGCGGTCACTTTTAGCAATCGACCACGCTTCGAGGAGCGCAATCCTAAACTCACTTGGATTTCTGACCTGAATAGCATATTTTGTAATTCCTCGCACCATATCGATGATGTTGAGCTCTTGGAATCCATTTTGACGTTGATTTTCATCACTTCGTAGTTCTGATTGGTGGACTTGTCCTGTGATAAACAATGTTGGCGTGGAGTCAAAAAAGGCAGAACCTATGGCTGTAATAAGATTAGTCGCTCCTGGGCCACTTGTCCCTAGTGCAACTGATGGTATACCACTGGATCGACTTGCTCCTTCGGCTGCAAAACCGGCTGCCTGTTCATGTCGCAGATTAATAATAGGAATGATCCCTTGTCGAGAAATTGCATCAGTAAGGAATGCAATCATTCCTCCTGAGAGTTCAAAAACCGCAGGTACTTTTTTATGAGACAGGAATTCTGCTAAGAAATCTGCCACCGATACAGAGTATGTGGAGTCTGCCCTAAGATTAGCCATTCAGGAAAACCTCATAATACTCTAATTGTAGACTTAACACGATCCAGTTGTAATCTGTCGAATGTCAAGTCTTTTTTCTAATTGGATAACCTCGCCAGATGGTGATTTATAAACCTCTGGCAGCATCCATTTTTGAATTCTCACACCGTCAACTAATTCTACTTCTCCATTTAGCTGTGACTTGTTCACTAGACAAATACCCATAAAAGCCGGTGTAATCACAGGAGCATTCTTTACTGTCAATGTATAAAGCGTGACTTCAAGAGGGCGTGCTAAGGCATTGCTTGGGTCATCCTCCATAGGTACAAGATATGCCAATGCAGTATCTTTAGTAATCATGAAAACGTTAAAGTACCAAAACGAACTATTATCAAGTGCTTGGGGTTTCGATAGAATCGAGGGCCAATCTCCTTTAAATCCTTTTTCTTTAGTTAATCTGGAAATTGCAGAGTTGCCTCGTGAATAATTGGCGAGAGTCGCAAGTGATTTTTCTCGGACCTCAAAAAGTGGGCAAGTCTCAAAATTACCGCACTCCAAATAATTTGGCCACACATATGGTGGATAGAAAATCTGACCTAGTCTAATTCCCGTTTTTTCATATACGTTGGCAACATTGATTTCATATGCATCATTAAATGTTGTTGAAAACAGAAAGTCTCTATCATTTAATCTTGCAAAGAAACTAGCCTCTTTTGTGAGCGCAGACCAAGATGCTGATAGGTTATCACGATTCTTTGTTGTCTCAATCATTCTAAAATTACTCAAAATTGTGATTAATGTGAGGGTAGTAATTAAAAATCTAAGCGCTCCTGATTCTAAAATATTAGTTCCACTTAATTTGACTCTATTTTTTTTAGTACCGCTGACTGAAGATTTCATCTTACTTAATTTTTTGCTATCCCGATAAGTGAAAATAGATGCGATTAGAAATGAAATTCCAATTTCTGCAAACAAAACTCCTAGGTAACTACTCCCAAAGTGTAATCTAGGCCACCACGCTGGTTGAAGTGAAATCATCAATGAAGGCACAAACATCAAATATAGCCCAATGATTATAGAAACTTTAGAAATTAGTTTATGCCGCTGTTCTGGCAATTTAGCATAATCATCACTTCGAAAATTTAGATGTCTTATTTTGTAAATAGTTATAACATAACAAAGCATAAGTGCAAGTATTACGTAAATATACAAAGCATTGGTTGGAAATTTAAAGGTTTCATACAGATTATGGCTTGTTAATGGAAAGCTTGCAAAAAACTGAATAAGGAAGGCTCGAGGTGTTTCAATTAAATTAAAGCCGAGTACATAAGCACCATCTGGATTTGCTTTTGGTCTGAGGTACAAAAATACAATATATGTATAGATTGAAGTTGCCAATGCGGTAGGAATTAAATTTTTAAGCCCATTTGTTACTAAAAATTTCCATGAATTTTGTGTCTCCATTGAAACATTTTTAAGCATTATGATTCCAAAGAAAAGAGGAAACATCAAAAACGTTAGTTCGTAATGGCATAAGCCCATAAAGTAAAATACTCCTGCAAAAATCGAAAATATGAAACGTTTTTTTCTTTGATTTTCTGTAATTGCATTTAGTAACATATGGGCGCTTGCTGCATACCAAATAGCTGCCCATATCAGCATCTGCCCAAAACCAATGTGTGGCTCAAAATCCTTTCGAAACTGCATACAGAATGCGAAGGCAATAAGAAAGTATGTTGCGGTGTTCGAATTATTTGTTAATTTCTTAATCAAACTTACCCATAAGAGGCAAAATATGATAAATACAAACCCATAAAATATTCTTACTGCTTCTTGGGTTCTAAAAGCAGTGAAAACCAAATTTACTTGTATCACTGCCATGGGGAAGAATCGCCCTTGACCATTTGCCCAAGCTGCAATCCAATAAGAAATTTCATTCCAAAGGGTTGTTAAGGTTAATTTGCCGTAGCGCCACGCTATATAACTTGGGCCATTTGAATTGGGCCAGTCGTCACCAACTCGCGAATTAAACTGAAATTGCACCGCTAAAATTAATATTAATATAAACTCTAATGGAGTCCTTCTACACAAAACTCCTTTGATTCTTGAGCCTGCTGACAAGTTTGTTCTAGCTAAACTTCTCATAGCTCTAGAAATCCTTCCTGTAGGCAGGGAATAAGTTTAAAGTGGAGTATATGTCAAAAATTTAAGCTACCAATACTTTTGACAATTTATCGAATAATTTGCCTTCAAATTTGGGTTTGACTCCTTAGGCTTGAGCACGAGACTTATCTCGTACAGATCATGGTTTAGTATCTTGAAATTGGACCTATAAAATATATCTTACCTCCTGACCAGTTCAAATAGATAATAACTCAATCCGACCGCAATTCGGTAGGATTGCTTCATAGAGTGAATTGAGGATGATGTGGCAAAAGAGAATTCGATAGATATTATAACTTCTGCTTTAAATGAAGAAGATAGCGTGCCAGAATTCTATCGACGTATTGCCGCTGTTATGGCTGAGCACCCAATATATGAATGGAGAATAATTTTTTGTGATAACGGCTCGTCAGATAACACTTGGAACTTGATAAAAGATCTTTCGGTAAAATCAAATAGAGTTTTAGGCTTGAGAATGTCACGTACGTTTCCGTTGGATTCCGCATTTACTCTAGGCCTGGAGCTTGCTACTGCGAATGCCGCGGTGATTATGGCGTCTGATCTACAAGATCCACCAGAAGTTATCCATGCTTTTTTAAGGGAGTATGAGAGTGGTTACGAGCAAGTGGTTGCACGAGTTATTAAACGAGAACAGGTGCCTTTTATTCGGCGTCACTTGACGCAACTCTTCTATTTAATTGCAAACAAGGTCACAAATCAGTTGATACCTCGAGGGGTAAGTGACTTTAGATTGTTGAGTCGACCTGCATACATGGCAACAAGAAAAATGCAGGAGAGAAATAGATTTCTTCGTGGATTAATTGCTTGGACCGGATTTCGAACCGCAATTGTAGAAATTGAACGACCAGATAGGTTTGCCGGTGATTCAAAATTTATCAAAACTCCGCTTAGGGAAGTTGTGAAATGGGCGGTGAGTGCAATATTGGCACACACGTCAGCCCCACTTACGATACTCTCGGTTGTAGGTTTTATATTCAGCGCAGTATCTTTTTTAGGAACCTTAGTTTCCTCATCCGTCTGGTTGATTAGTGGAGTGCCATTTGCGGGTTTTGGCACTTTAGTCGGAATAATCACACTAGGGTTTTCGCTGACCATGCTTGCAATTGGAATTATAGCCCAATACATCGCACTAATTTATGAGGAAGTTAAGGGTCGTCCACTCTATATCTTGGCCGAACGTACAGATGAAACGAATTATTAAATTATTTCTACTGATCCGAGATGAGCACTTTTGTGCCTGAATTTGTTACTTCACTACTTAATTATGAATTAGTAATTTTTGATTTAGATGGAACTCTTGTTGATTCGCATACACAAATTGCGATAACTTTAAATGAGAAGCGATTACAGTGGGGATTCCCGCCAAAAACTTTAGGCTTTTATCATAAAAATATTGGTTTGCCAATTTTGTATTTAATACAAGACTTAAACCTTACAGAATTAGATTCGAAAGCATTCATTGCTGACTTCCGAAATGCACTTAACGACAAAATAATTTCAAATACCTGTCTATTCCCCGGTGTGCTAAATTTCTTAGAAATGTTGAAAGCAAATTCCATCAAAATTGCAGTGGCAACTTCTAAACCAACAGATCTTGCAACTCTAACAATTAAGCACTCAGAACTTTCGCGCTTCGATATATTTGTTCAAGGGACTGATAATTTTATGCCTAAGCCAGACCCAGAAGTGATACTAAGGTGCCTAGCAGAATTCGGTGATCCCTTTGCAATTATGTTTGGAGACAGGAAAGAGGATATCTGGGCAGCGCGAATAGCTGGAATTCAAAGTGTTGGTATAACCTTGGGTGGGCACAGTGAGGCAGAGTTATTTCAAGCTGGAGCATTGAGAGTCTTCTCTGATTGGACAGTTTTGAACTGCGAGATTGAGAGCAAGGGCCGGTAGAAACTTCACTTATGTACGAACTGTTTCAGATCACAATTGCAAGCAAGAGGACGACTGAGTGTCAAGAAAATTGAATTTCTTTAAAATTCATTATTTGGCATTAATCAGATTAGTACTCTCATATTCTATGGCTATCGTGGATAGGTCCTAGGTTGTTGGTAGATTTAGGGTATGGAGCGATATGCAGATCAATTTATGGGTTGGTTGCAAGAAATGGGCTATTCGCATTGTTTCTTTCTTGCGGGAGGTGGCTCAATGCACCTACTGGATGCGGCTAGCAAAATTTTTCAATGCATTCCTGTTGTTCATGAAGTCACGGCTGTAATCTCTTCAGAATACTTTAATGAATCTAATAGATCTAGTAAAAAAGCTTTTGCATTGGTGACTACTGGGCCGGGTCTCACCAATTCGATTACTGGAATAGCAGGAGCTTGGCTCGAAAGCAGAGAATGTTTAATCGTGGGTGGTCAAGTGAAACGTGATGATCTAGCACCAGATGGCTTGAGACAAAAAGGCATTCAGGAGGTCAATGGCATTGGATTGGTAAAATCTATTACCAAGGCTTCACTCAGAATTTCTAAACCTGTAACACGCGAAATAGTCCAACAGGTCATAACGGAGGGGGCGACAGGACGTAAGGGACCAGTCTTTATCGAATTTTGCATTGATGCATCCGCTTCACCGGCTACTGAGTCAATGGAGAAAACAAATTCGAAAGTAGGGGGCTCTGTGACGTACCCTATTTCAAATTGGCAGCTAGGTGAGTTGCGGTCACTGATAATTAATTCAAAGCGCCCGCTTGTTCTACTTGGGGCTGGTGTGAGTCAGGCAGAAATTCTGAGGCTGGAGCCTAAATTAGAAAAATTGGGGATTCCGCTAGCTAGCACTTGGACAGGTGCTGATAGGGCCAATAGTGAATATGCATATTATGCGGGTCGCCCTAACACATACGGGATGCGTTGGGCCAATATTTTTCAACAACAATCTGACCTACTGATTGCCATTGGAACAAGATTAAACCTACAACAAACTGGCTTCAACTGCGAAGATTTCATGCCAGTTGGTTCAATTGTGCATGTGGATATTGACCCCAATGAGTTAAATAAGCCCAATCCTAAAGATCGGCTTGCAATACAAAGTACTTCGAGTGAATTCTTATCCTTAATGATTGAAGAGTTTTCATCTGCTAATACACTTACTGCTAGAGAAGAATGGTTAGAATTTTTATATTTAGTTAAACGTGAAGTTCCAATTATAGAAGGGTTCCATAAGAATACGAGTGAGTATGTTAACCCGCACGTCTTAATCAATTTGATAAGTAAAAATTCCTCAAAAAATGACATCGTTATTTCTTGTAGTAGCGGCGGAACCTTTACTGCAACTCAGCAAAGTTTCTTGAATTCCCGTGGGCAGCAAATAATCTCCAATAAAGGTCTCGCAAGTATGGGATATGGATTAGCTGGCGCGATAGGCGCCGCAATTTCAAACCCTGAATCGAGAATCCTCTTGTTTGAAGGTGATGGAGGTTTTGCTCAAAATTTACAAGATTTGGGCACTGTTAAATCTAATAATTTAAATTTAAAAATGTTTATTTTTTCCAATTCAGGTTATGCTTCGATACGTTCAAGTCAAATTGCTTATTTCAGTGGCAATTATGTAGGGTGTGATGTTAATACTGGATTAGGCCTGCCTAATTGGTCGGCTATCTGTAATGCATATGGCATCGAATACCAAAAAATAACTTCGGACGATTTTGTTGCCTTTCATTTCATGCATTATCTTGAAAGTAAAAAACCAATTTTTTTTGAAGTGATGACAGATCCAAATTTGCTATATACTCCTAAAGTAGCAAGTAAAATTCTTCCAAGTGGCCAAATGTCTTCTGCTGCCATTCATGATATGTCACCAAAAATATCTACTCAACTTGCGGCTAAAGTTTTTAGATATCTTCCAAAAGAACTATGGGGTCTATAACTAAAATGGCATCAGCCTTCTCTGTCTGTATCACTGGGGCAAGTGGATGGTTAGGTCAGTCATTAATTGGTGCAACAAATGATTTGATTCCGTTCCCAGTTGATTTATCTTTGTATGGAAGGACTGAGCGCGATTTATTTGTAAGGGGTGGCCATACCTACCGAATCCAATCGTTTAATTCAGAAGCAATAACAACTAATTACTTTGACTGTTTCGCCCCTTTTGCATTCTTAACGCGAGATAAATCTGCGAATATGACTGATTCAGATTATTTGCTTGCCAACAAAAAACTTATTCGCGAATCGGTAGAGATTATAGGGTCTGGCAAGGTTGGGTCTGTAATTAACTTATCAAGCGGAGTTGTATCAAATATGAGCCAGAATCAAAAGTTGGATAGATCTTACAACTTGTATGCTTCATTGAAGGCAGAGCAAGAAGACTCATTTTATGACGCATGTGTTGCTATTGGCATCCCATTAATCAATTGTCGAGTGTTCTCTCTCACTGGAATTGATATGCCTGAACCCAATAAGTACGCAATTGGAAACTTGATTTCTCAAGCCATGACTATCAAGAAGATACTTTTAGATTCGCCTGCTACTGTTTTGCGTAGGTACATGGATTCAAGAGAATTAATGAATTTTCTACTTCGCCTTGCAATAACCGGTAAATCTGTCTCTTTGGAGACTGGAGGAATAAAAGTTTCGCTTTTTGAACTATCTAATACTATATTGGAAATATTTCATTTGCCCTCAAATTCAATTGAATTCAAAGATGTCAACAGTAACATCTCGAATCACTATTTCTCAGAAAGAAACGATTTTGAGGGTCTAGCCCATTCAACAGGATTAACAATGAAGAATCTTTCTCAGCAAATTTTCTCCGTAATAGCTGCCCTCGCTTATGATTAATACAAATTAAATTTCACTGGTAAGTTTGGCTAATCCTTGAAGAGTAGTCTCATAGCTTTTAGAGATAGTATAATTCCTTGATGTGAGTTTTGAAATTAGCTCCGCGAGCCCCTTAAATTTTTGTCCAACCCCACCCGCAAATAGTAAGTCTCCTTGAATATTTAGGCGATTAATTGCATCCGTATAAGCTATAGCTAAGGAGTTAAGATACGAACCAGCAATTCCTTTATAGTTATTTGCATGAATTCCTGTAGAAATATTCTTAAGTGTTGAATCAAAATCTAATAAGTCAAAGTCGCCAATGTTAATTTTTGTATCAGCAATTTTGAAAAATTCCTCGAACTTTTCGGGGTTATTTCCCTCGCCAGTGCAAAACTCAACAAATGCCTTTAGCGATCTCCCTGATGGTAAGAAAGTAATTGTTTTAATCAATTGTCCATCAAAATAGGGTCGCAACTGTACGTTAACGTTCTCAAAATATCCTGAATGTTTACCTGCCACCTGCCCGCCTGTTCCAATGTTCACAACAATATTTTTTGAGGTCAGACCTGCTCCCAAAAGTGAAGCCTGCTGATCCCCTACAGAGCAATAGACGGTTGACCTAAATTCGTGAGAAGTTCCCACCGGAAATATAGTGTTGTGAACTTTAGGGAAGGTGAAGTTAGTCCCAGCTAAATCAATCAGTTCTGGGCTCCAATCATAATGCTTTAGATCATAAAATCCTGATGCCGCAGCATCTGTTACATGCATATCACTTATTTCAA
>JACCDP010765200.1_pt1 | contig 21707 bp, 17 predicted proteins | sample 7445841 | NCBI WGS metagenome assembly JACCDP01 (sample SAMN15323441, study PRJNA562643) | freshwater metagenome | isolation source: river surface water | place: USA:Blue River Watershed | collected 2017-08-17
ATGTGCGGAGGAACCGTGGAAATCACAGGGCAACGTGTGGACAAAAAGGTGGTGGTCAAACACACCTGTTCGAAGTGCGGAGAGGGTTCTGCCTATTGCTGCGCCACGCGTCGGAAAACCAAGGGTTTAGCCGAAGTGGAGGAGAACCACAAAGAGCACCATCAAAAGATCGCCGACGAGCAGGCTGAAAAGGAAGACAACGACAAGAAGTAGCAAAAGAATCCCCAGCCGACACGAATGCGCTGAATGGTTCCGCGCTGATGCACCGGGGAGATGGATGCCGGCATACGCCCATGGTTTGCCCCATTCCGCAAGTTCACTCGGCGCTGAGCGACAATCCGGACAGACGTGATGTGCCGAAACACAAGGAGCGCAAGGCGGCCTGATGCGGAGCCGGGTCCAGGTTGGGGCCAATCAGCACGGCCATCGCGGCCGGGTGCGGGAGTGCGGGGAACTCTTCAATGAAGTGATGCCCCCAAACTTGTTGGAACAGGTAGAGTTTGTCTGGGGCGTGCGTGAACCGCACGAAGCCCTTGGCCCGCACGACCTCACGTGGATTGAGCCGGCTGAGGAAGGTTTCAAAGGCTTTCCGTTCCACGGGAACTGGGAATCGCCACGTAACGCTGCGGTAGCCGGTGTGCAAATGAGGAGCAGCCTGAGGCGACTCTTGCTCAACCGTCTCATGGTTCGCATCGATGCGAACTTCGGCGGGTGGCATGCGGAGGAGGTCGCCGATATCGGGCAAACCGAAGGGCAGTCGGATGCGTTGTGCGCTGGGATTCTCCTCAGCAATGATCTTGTCGAGTGACTCCAATCGGCTGGCTTCGAGGCGATCGCACTTGGAGAGACAGAGGACGTTGGCGAACTCGATTTGTTTGCGAGCCAACACCCGCTCTCCGATGTCACCGTCGGGTTGGGAGTACCACGGCGCATCGACCACGCTGACCACGGCGTGCAACCGCGCGTGTTCCAATAAATCCGGATCCGTCAGGACATCGATGACGTTGTCTGGGTCCGCCAGTCCGCTGGTTTCCACCACGAGGTAATCGCAATCTCCCGACTTCGCCAACTGGGTCACCGCCCGGTCGAGTTCGTTGTCAGTTGCGCAGCACACACATCCGCCACTGACCTGAGCCACCGGCAGGCCGGGGCGGTCGAGGATTTGGCTGTCGACGCTGTCGGCTCCGAACTCGTTCATCACCACGCCCATGCGCAGGCCCGTTGCCGGGGATTCCTTCAGCCACCGGAGCAGCAGAGTGGTTTTGCCTGCCCCCAGAAAGCCGGTGACCAAAATCACCGGGAGACGGGGTTTTGGCGATGACACCGATTTCGTCGAAACGGCGTCGCTCATGCGCAGGCGGCGGCCAATTCGGGCCACAACTGTGCGGCCATGCGCATGCCGGAAGCATAGGCTTCGAGACTGAACTTCTCGTTCGGGGAATGCGGATTGTCATCGGGCAGGGACATGCCGAGGAGGAGGGTGTCGGCGCGCAGGTGTTTCTTGAAGGCTGCGACGATGGGAATACTGCCGCCCTCGCGCATGAGCAAGGCTTCACGCCCAAAACCGGTGGACATGGCCCGGAGGGCCGCCTGAGCCAATGGGCCAGACGGCGAGACGAGGTACGGTTCGCCTCCGTGGCCGTGCTTCACGGTGAGGCGCACGGTGGGTGGGCACAGCGACTGGAGGTGCTTCTTGACGGCAGCCAGGATCTTGGCCGGCGTCTGGTCAGGAACCAGTCGGAGGGTGATCTTGGCGCTCGCCCAGGCGGGCACGATGGTCTTACTGCCTTCGCCTTGGTAACCGCTGGTGAGGCCATTGATCTCGAAGGTGGGGCGACACGTGCGGCGTTCATTGGCGGTGAACCCTTTTTCGCCGGTCAATTCGGGCACTCCGAGGAACTTGGCGTACCGCTTGTCGTCATGCGGAATGCGGGCCATTTGCCTGCGCTCGTAAGCGGTGAGCGGCGTGACCTCGTCGTAGAAACCCGGCACGGTGATCCGTCCGCGCTTGTCCCGCATCTGGGCGAGCAACTGGCACAAGGCGAAGGCCGGGTTCTCAAGGCTCCCTCCGAAGAGACCGGAATGAAGGTCCCGCGAAGGGCCGTCGATCCGGACCTCCAGGGCGGCGATACCTCGCAAGCCATAGGTCAAAGCGGGGTATTCCAATGACGGAATGCCATTGTCCGAAATCACCACCGCGTCGCAGGCCAGTTCCTTCCGGTGCTGGGGCAGGAAGCTGTAAAGCTGGGTGGAACCCACTTCCTCTTCGCCCTCGATGAGGAAGATCAGATTGCACGGCAACGGGGTTCCGCTGCGGATGTACGCCTCGACCGCATTCAGGTGGGCCAGATGCTGTCCCTTGTTGTCGGCCGAGCCACGGGCATACAGGTTGCGGTTTTCAATGCGGGGTTCGAACGGCGGGGTCTTCCACAGTTCGAACGGCTCGGGCGGTTGGACATCGTAGTGGCCGTAAACGAGGAAGGTGGGCTTCTTCGGATCTGGCTTGGGAGTGCGGGCCACCACGATGGGGTTGCCGGCGGTTTCATGGACCGTGGTGTCCAGCGTGAGGCTTCGGGCCCGGTCGGCAATCCATTGGGCCGCGGCGCGGAGATCGGGCGCGTGCTTCGGTTGGGCGCTGACACTTGGAAAGCGCACGTAGTCGCAGAGGGAGTCGATGAATTGGGTCTGGTGTTCCTCGAGGTACTGGAAAACAGGGTTCATGGGAGGTCCGGAAATGGTGGGTTGATGGCCGGTCGAATGAGGGTGATGACCGATGGGGGAATCAATTCTTCGGTTTGCCAAAGCCGCGGAGGAGGCCCTCGATGGCCTTGGCCGGTGAATTGGTCGGGATCAACGCGTTGACCGTATTGGTGTTGAGGAGAGGGTTGCCCTTCGTTGCGGGTGCATTGGTCGCAGCCGCCGGTGGGGTGCCGAGAAAATTGCCCAGCACGCCTGCCGCCCCGGCGACCTTCCCACCGAGGTTGCCGCCCAATCCAGCAGCGGCCCGGCCCAGGGTCTTGGCCCCCATGGCGGCCAGAGCGAGTTTGTCCACCGAGGGTGACGGGTTGCCCAGAGTGCCCTTCACGGTGAGGAACTCCGGCAGTGGAGCATAAGCGGCATCGGCCGGCGTGGAGGCGTCGAGCAGCACGGCCTTTTCGGCAATCTTCCGGGACAAGGCGATGGTGACCGGGATGTTGATCGGGGAGTTGGTGAGGACGGGCGCGAAGCGCAGGCCTCCACGGGCGTCGATGCGTAGGGCTGCGCTTTGAACACGGGCCGTTTTGAGGGAGACGGCGCCATTGCCTATGTCTGCTGAAAGGTCGATGACATCGAGGGGTTCTGCCTCCAGATCATCCACCCAGGAACCGGTCTTCGCCTGCGCGCCGCCGGTGAGTTGGCCCAACCAAGTGCCGAGTTGAGCCCCCGGGTTCTGGATGAGTTTCGGCAGCGCTGTCACGACATTGATGACCGTCCGAATGAGGGGTGTCTTCGTGTCGCCCAGCTTGAGATTGAGATTGGTGGCGGTGAAAGCGAAGCCACCGTTCAGGTTTGAGGACAAGGAAGCCCCCGTCACACCCGCACCGCGGATGTTGGCGTTGGCCAAGAGGGTGCCGTGGATCTGGCCCTTCCGTTCCGGAGCGAAGCTGTTGATGAAGGGCTCCAGCGAAAGCCGGTCGATGCGCATTTGGGTGTCGTAGCGGTAGCCGGGCACGCCGACATTGGCCGAGGCCTTGGCGGTGATCGGAGCTCCGTTGACCTTGAGGGAGAGCGGGTCGATGGCGATGAGCGAGTCCTTGAGGCTGAGGCGGGTTTTCCAGTCGATGACCTCGATTTCCCTGAGGAGGATTTTCGCGATGTTCAAATCCACTGCCAGTTGACGCAGCGGCAGCGCCAATGGAGCTGGTTCACCGGGTTCGGTCGGGGTGGCGGCCGGTTTGGAAACCGCTGTGGCTGTTGCCGGAGACGCGTTCGTTTTGGCAGGACCGGCCAGCAAGTTGTAAAGCGGCGTCAAGTCCAGTCCGTCGCTTTGGATGGAGAGGGTGCTGGGGGCGGCATTGGTGGCCAGGTCCACCAAGCCCTTGAGCACCAGTTGGTTGGGTGCCAGGGCTGTCTTGCCGAGGTCGATGCGGAGGTTCTTGAGGTCGGTGGCCGCGCCTCGTTGAGCCACATCGAGAGTGACCCCGATCGCAAAGGGCGTATTGGGCACCGAACCGGTCGGGTCATTGACCACGAGCTTGCTGACACCCAGGTCGGTTTGGAGGGAGAGGTCTCCACCCTTGAGCAGGCTCACCTTGCCGTTCACATCGAGTGAGACCGAGACCAGGTTCTTCGGCGCCAGGGCAGCCGCAACAAAGGGGCCAATGGCCCGTTCATTGAAATCGATGGTCTTGAAGGCGAAATCCCCTGTCTTTTGGGCGAGGTCATATCGGCCGCTGGCTTCAAGCTTGCCTCCGAGGCCTGGACCGCTTTGTGCGGTGAGTTGGAGTTTCTGGAGGTCGAGTGTGTTGCCCGAGATTCCGGCCAACAAGCTGATGGCCGACTGATAATCCTGGAGGCGCAATTCGCCGAAGGTGCCTGTCAAACCCGCCAGAACGACATCGGTGGCCAGGTTGGTGACACCAGGCTTCGCCTCCAGCTTTCCGTGGATACGCAGAGTGCCGGAAGAGAACAAAGCGGTATCGACGGGGAAGGTCTCCAGCAGAGCCGGGACCTGGAACTCCCCGTCGAACTCGGCGCGGGAGTCCTTGCGGTCTGCATTGTGGCCGCCCGAGGCCTTCAGGTTCAAAAGATCGCGGCCTGAACGTTGCAGGTTCAAATCGAGGTTCTTGACGTTGAGGTCCTTGAATTCGGCGAGGGTGGCGTCGGTGGCCAGCTTGAGTTGCAATCCGCGGATGGTTTTACCGCTGACAGCGATGCTGATGTCGTCGAGTGCTGTTTGCAGGGTGGCTTGGAGATCCTTGCCGTCACGAGTGGCCCGAACTGCGAGTTGTGCGGAAACCGTGGCCGAAGGGATGTTCGTGCCGGCCAACGCCTTCCAGTCGGCGGTTTCCAACCGGTTGATCGACAGCTTGAAGGTGGAGTCCGGGACTCCTTGACCTGCCTTGGCCCAGGACAGGGACATCGGTTGATCAAGGCCGCCCTTGACGAGGGCGCGCCCAGATTGGGTGACCGTCAACCCGAGCGTTTCCAATTTGGCCGACTGTTCGGCCTGATTCACGGTGGCGCGGTACTCGGTGACAATCTGGAGCTCCGGGGTCTTGTCGCCAGTCGTTGTCTTGAGGCTCAGGTCACCGATCGTGACGCGGCCTTCAGAGGCCACCACCTTGCCTTGCTGGAGCAGGTCAACACGCCCATCGGCGCTGATGGCCGTGCGTCCGAGATCGTAGGGAAGCATCGGTGCAGCCACCTTGAGGACGCGGCGATCGATGCCGGCGATTTGGTAGCGGATCTGGGCTTCTTTCTTGGCCGAATCAAAGGGCCCACTCAGCACCACCGATCCGAGCGATTGACCGCCTTGCTCGAAGGCCAATTTGAGCTGGCGCAGTTCGGTCACAGAGCTGTCCACGCTGAGCGCGGCTGAGAATCCGCTGGCATCCTTGAGTGAGCCAGAGGCGGAGAGGATGTCAGCCCTGAGGGAACCCGCCACCGTTTGGGGCAACAAATCGGGATTGAACGCGATGTCGTACTTTCCACCGATTTTCCCTCTCAGGGAGGCCCCGTCCGGCAACGAAACAGCCAGTGATGCGCCCAAGCCGATTTGGGTGGTGGCACCATTGACCAACTGATCCAAGGAGACGTTGATGCCCGAGACTTCAATCTTCTGTTGTCCGCCTTGAGGGGTGGTCGTGTTCATCCGCAACGACCCTTCCTTGATGGCGACATTGCGCACCTTCAGCACAAGGGGCTTGGAGGGGGCTGTCGAAGGAGCAGCGGCTGCCGTGGATTGGCCTGAGGGCTTCGGCAAATTCATGGAGCCATCGGCTTTTTGCTCGAGGGTAATGACGGGGGTTTCGAGGAGCACCTCAGACACATCGATGGTGCCTCCCAAGATGGCCGTCAGGCTGTATTGCACGCGGACGCGGTCAATCGTGGCGAGTGACGCGGCTCCGGTGGGTGTGATTCGGAGTTTGGTCAACTCCAATCCGGAGAAGGGATGAAGGGTCAAATCGTCGACAGCGACGGAGGCGCCGATTGCGTCGGAGACCTTGGGCAGCACGAAGCTCTTCAAGAACATCGAACTGGTCAGGAAGAAATAAAGGACCACCAACGAGGCGGCGGCACCGCCGGCAATCAATGGCCAGCGACGAGCGGGGCGGACGGTTTCAGAGGACATGTTCAAATTCGTTTGGGGATCTTGTCTGCGGTTTTGTCTCGGGTGGAGATAAAATGCGGCCGCCTACCCCAATTCGTTCGGCGACAAAAGGTACGAGGCGAACCTCCCTCCGCAAGGTTTGGCTCAACCACTCCTGAGGTTGGAGTGATGTCGGCACAAGCAAGACGCGTCAGACGAACTCAACACGGTCGACGATTGCCTTGAAGCGGGTGGCTCGGGTAGTGCATCGGACCGATGCGAGTCAAAGGATTCACGCTCATCGAACTGCTGGTGGTCATCGCCATCATCGCCGTGTTGGCTGGAATGCTTTTGCCGGTTCTGTCCAAAGCCAAGGCCCGAGCCGCCCAAACGGCCTGCCTGTCCAACCTCCACCAATTGGGTTTGGCTGCTGCGCTGTATGGTGGTGACCATCAGGACCGCTTGCCCTTCGTTCCCGACGAGGATTTGCAATTGACACCCCCTGTCGATTCCAAGGGCAAACGCTATGCATCCATGGGCTCGTTCATGCCGGTCTTGGAAGCGTATCAGCCCAACGCGGCCCTTTGGTGGAGTCCACCGGTCCCACCGGCAGCTTCCAATGATTGGCGGCGGAATTTCCTCAGCCCGTGGCGGCGCTCAGGCACCAACGATCCTTCCCGGGGGAGTGCCAATTACATTTCAGACAAAATGGCCGAATTGGACGTCAATGCCGCCCGCTACGCCCGAGGCCGAACCCCAGAAAGCATCGCGCAGTTGCGGGGCTCCAGCGTTGCCGACGAGGAATGGTTGATGAGCCCGTTCTTCGAACGGTCCTGGCTGCCCGGTTTCAGGGAGGCTTGGAGTGTTCCTGGGAGTGAGCCTCCGGCCTCGGGATGGTCGGCGCATAGAGGCGGACGCAATCAACTGTATCTCGACTCCCATGCAGGCTGGATGAAGAGGGACATCGCTCGTTGAAGGGCCACAGTCATCCGCGGTGATCCAAGGCGGTGTTGCCGATGGTCATTTTTGGACTGGGTTGCTTTCAAAGCGGACCCGGGCAAAACACTCGGGCACGTGGGAATCCCAAATCCCGTGATGGTTCAGGGCCCAACCGCCCGAATCCTTGGCGGGGGCAGGGGCCTTTGCCGTGTTGAAACGGGAGAAATCCATGGCCCAGAGATCGTCGTTCTTCGGGGGGATCGTGCGCTTGCCTTCCGGGAAGAGAGCCCGGATGCCGGACCAGGGCAGGGCGATTTCGACCGTCCATCCGCGATCCGTATCGCTGTCGTCGTTCAAGGTGCCGTTCACATGGACGGCGGTGCGGATTCCGGGGAACCGCCAGTTGAAGTGGCCGAGGCGCATGCCTCTCGGATGGGTGGTGTAACCGACTCCGTTGAAGGGTTGGAGATTCTTGCGGGCAAACTCGGGTTGGGCCGCAAACCCGGAACTCTGGTAGGCGGACTCCCAGATGAAGAACACTTCGTAAATCGTGTTGCGGGCGTTGATCTCAAACTCGTAGTAGGCGTTGTCACCGGCGATGAAGAGTTCCACATCATTCTCGGTGTAAATCGCATCGTTGTGCTGCGTGAGTTGGGCACGCACTTTGGGTTCCTCGATGGTGTAGGCGGCATACAGATGGGTTTCGTCCCAGAGCAGTTGGACCCGCGTGTCCAGGTAGGATCGGTCACCGGATATCAAGTCCACGAACCTCTGAGAAACCGGTGCTTGAGACCAAACTGCTGCCTCCAATTGACCGTCGATCTTTGGCGCCACGGTGGTCCTGCGGGCGACGAGGGTTTTGGCGATTTGAGGATCGCACGGTAAGCGACTCTTTTGGGTGGCTTCCGTCACGGTGTTGGTGGCCGCGGAGACCAGGAGGGTGGAACCCAGCAAAAGGAACGCCCCAAAAAGAGAAAAGTGTGGAAGGACCAAGGACATCACGGACCAAGGGTCCAGCGGGTGCGCTCTCGCTGCAAGAGGTGGTTCCGATCCCGGCGGTCCGTGTCGACAGCGGCATTGGCTTGCAGACGGCTCTGCATAAAAGGTTTTACAGCATTGTTCGGGTTGTCGGGTTGACGGAAGGTCTTCGCGGAAGTAATACGTACGCGTACAATATGCCGCTTGAGAAACTTGCCGCCGCGTTCTTCCTCCAGATGGCGATCATCTTGTTCCTGTGCCGCGTCGCCGGCTGGATTGGGCGGCGCTTTGGACAGCCGCAGGTGGTGTGTGAAATGGTGGCAGGCGTTCTTTTGGGGCCATCGCTCCTCGGTTGGTTGGCTCCGGGCATTCAATCTCAACTGTTTCCGTCGGAATCGCTGCGAGTGCTGTACGTGGGTGCCCAGTTGGGAGTCGGCATCTACATGTTCCTCGTGGGAGCAGAATTTCGAGTGGATCTCTTTCAGGGACGCCTCCGCAGTGCGGCCTCGGTCTCCATCGCTGGAATGGTGGTTCCGTTCATTCTCGGTGCGATGCTCACACCGTGGTTGATGAAAATGCCGGGGCTTTTTTCCCCGAAGGCAACCCAATGGGAAGCCACCCTGTTCCTGGGAGCCGCCATCGCGATCACGGCTTTCCCCATGCTCGCCCGGATCATTTACGAGCGGGGACTGAGTGGAACGCCCTTAGGAACGCTCGCTCTGGCCGCTGGAGCCATCGACGATGCGGCAGCGTGGTGCGTTCTCGCGGTGGTGTTGGCCAGTTTCGGGAAGGGGGCCCACTTGGCCTACTGGGCAGTTGGAGGCGGGATTACTTACGCCCTGTTCATGCTGTTCATCGGTCGACGGTTGCTGGCCCCGTTGGGGCGTTCGGTGGAAAAAGCCGGGACGTTGACCCCGACCCATTTGGCTATCCTGCTCACATTGTTTGCCTTGGCTGCCTGGGCCATGGACGCCATCGGAATCCACGCGGTCTTCGGCGGATTCCTGCTCGGAGCCGCGTTGCCGCGAGGCACCCTGACTCGGGAACTGCAGCGTCAGGTGGAGCCCTTTGCCGTCGTCTTTCTGTTGCCGATGTTCTTCACCTTTTCGGGCCTGCGCACACGACTGGACACGGTGAACTCCTGGGAAATGCTGGGGGTGGCCTTGGTGGTGCTGGCCGCCTCGATCTTGGGCAAGGGTGTCGCGTGTTGGGCCGCAGCCCGCATCAACGGTGAAGATCAACCCACGGCGTTGGCGGTGGGAACCTTGATGAACTCCCGCGGGCTCATGGAGTTGATCATCCTCAACATCGGCCTGCAGAATGGATTCATCGAATCCGGACTGTTTTCCATCATGGTGCTCATGGCCATTGTCACGACCTTGATGACTTCCCCCGTTTTCGAATGGGTTTACGGTCGCAAGGCGCGAATGGAAGGCCGACTGGGAGCGACCCGGTGAGGGTTGAGCCGCCCGGTTGTGACGAATCGCTGACACCATGAAATCCCCTCGCAGCCCGGAGGGGACTTTGTTCAGTGTTTCCGGCAACGCATGCCCGCTACCGCCACTCGCCTTCAGGTGTTCACCGAATCCGTGATCCGGGGAATGAGCCGCTTGGCCACCCGCCACGGTGCCATCAACCTGGCACAGGGATTCCCCGATTTTGATCCGCCCGAACCCGTTTTGGCCGCCTTGGAACGCGCCACTCGGGGTCCCTTTCACCAGTATGCCGTCACTTGGGGCGCCCCGCGTTTTCGGGAGGCATTGGCCCGCAAGATCGCCCGTCGGACGGGTTTGGATGTGGATCCCGAACGCCATCTCGTCGTCACCTGCGGCAGCACTGAAGCCATGATGGTGGCCATGATGACGGCCTGTAATCCCGGCGATCGGGTCATCGTCTTCTCGCCGTTCTACGAGAACTACGCGGCCGACGCGATTCTCTCTGGGGCCGAGCCGATTTATGTGCCGCTGAGGGCTCCGGACTTTCGCTACGATCCGGCGGAATTGGCCCGGGCTTTTGCCCAGAAACCCAAGGCCATCATCGTGTGCAATCCGTCGAACCCCACGGGCAAGGTGTTTACGCGGGCCGAGTTGACGGAAATCCTGGCGCTGGCCGTACAGCATGACGCATTCGTCATCATGGACGAGCCGTACGAGCATATCGTTTATCCGCCGCATGAACATGTGTATGCGGCGGCGTTACCGGGGGCGATGGCGCGCACCATCACGTGCAACTCGCTCTCCAAGACTTACTCCATCACGGGCTGGCGGCTGGGCTATGTGCATGCGGCGCCCGAGGTGATCGCACAAGCCCGCAAGGTGCATGATTTTCTCACGGTCGGTGCCGCGGCTCCGCTGCAAGAGGCCGCCGTCGCCGGGTTGGAATTGCCGGAGAGTTATTACGAGGAACTGCTGGCGTCGTACACCGCCAAGCGGGATGTGTTCTTGGGTTACCTGCGTCAGACTGGCCTCGAATTCACCGAGCCAGAGGGGGCGTACTATGTCCTCGTGAACATCGAATGCCTGGGCTTCGACACCGACTCCGCCGCCGCTGAGTGGATGATCCGCGAAATCGGCGTGGCAGGCGTTCCCGGGTCGAGTTTCTTCCGGGAGCCGGAACATCGGTTCATCCGATTCCACTTCGCCAAGAAGGAGGAAACCCTGCGAGCCGCCGGAGAGCGTCTATTGCGCCTGCGCGAGTTTGCTGGAAATCCTGAGGCGGTGGCCGAAAGCCGGCGGAGGCTCTCACTGTGAAACCATCACCTGCTTCCGAACGTTCGCTGCGTCTGGCCCCGGATGGCGTCTCGGTGCTCATCTTGGACCAGACGCTGTTGCCGCATGGAGTGAAGACGGTGCGTTTGCGAACCCTGGATCAAGCCGCGCATGCCATCCGCACCATGCAAGTGCGCGGGTCCAATCTCATCGGAGTCACTGCCGCCTACGGCATGGCCTTGGCGCTCCGTGCCGATGCCTCGGACTCTGGACTGGAGTCGGCTTATTCAGTCCTCATCGCGACTCGCCCCACCGCGGTCAATTTGCGCTGGGCGTTGGATCTGATGCGGGACTTCCTTCGACCGATGCCAGCTTCTGACCGGGTTGATGCGGCTTACGCCAAGGCGGCCGAATTGCTGGAAGAGGATGTCGCCACCAATCGGTCCATTGGTGACCACGGTCTGGCGCTCTTCCGTCAATTGCTGGCCAAGCGCCCCAAGGGTGAGCCCCTGCGGGTTCTCACGCACTGCAATGCCGGCCGGATCGCCACCTTGGACTGGGGAACAGCCACGGCTCCGATTTATCGAGCCCAACAGGAAGGCCTTCCGATCCATGTCTGGGTCAGCGAAACCCGACCCAGAAATCAAGGGGCCGCATTGACGGCGTGGGAATTGGGCGGTCGTGGGGTCCCTCACACATTGATCGCCGACAACGCGGCCGGACATCTCATGCAGCATGGGCTGGTGGATGTGGTGATCGTGGGAGCTGATCGCGTGACCGCCGCCGGTGACGTGGCCAACAAAATTGGAACGTACCTCAAGGCCTTGGCCGCACGTGAGCACAAGATTCCATTCTATGTGGCGTTTGTCGGCGGGTCCGTGGATTGGAACTTGCGGGACGGCGTGCGAGAAATCCCCATCGAGCAGCGAAGTGCCCGGGAGGTTACCCACATCACCGGTGTGAATTCGGCAGGCAAACGCGTCGAAGTGCGTTTGACGCCCGAGGGCACTCCCGCTCGCAACGATGGCTTCGATGTGACTCCGGCGAAGCTCATCACCGGATTGATCACCGAGCGCGGCGTGTGTCGGGCTTCAGTGGCCGGATTGGCCCGACTTTACGGGCGTTTAGACCGCGCTGATCGTGGCTCGGGTCGTACGGCTCGCGCGCCACGGCGTTGATTCGTGGAGACTGGAGGGGCAGGGCAACAAAGGGATTTCCCGAGGGCTTCTTGCAACGGATCGTCTGCTTCGGCTCCGAACCCAAGATGGAGGTGGCGAGTCCACCCTTCCGCCTTGGTAAAACGGCCGGACCACTGGCCCACTTGAGCATCACCTTCGTCGAGCGAAATGAGGTAGCTCTCCATGCCTTGTGAGACATCGAGCCATTGCTTTTGACTCGCATGGCAGGCCAAAGCGGCGCGCTTTCGGGCGTGCACCGATGAAGTGTTGACGAAAAATTCGGGCCGCACTGGTTGGCGCAACGGGCTCTGGAGACCATGGGGCAGGGAATGGTAGAGTGTCAGCGGTTGAAGCGTGGGCATTCGGGCCGGGATGCTCCGGTAATTGGGCATGCCGCGGGAAAACGCCGCGGTGACCGTGATCCGACAAGTCTCGGTGTGGTCTTCCATGTAATCGACGGGCGGGTGGGTCAAGACGATGCTCGGCTGGACCGATCGGACCAACGCCGCCACCCGGCGAATGTGGGCGTCCGTGTAGAAGATGCACAAATCCGAGGCGATCGGGGGATGCCAGTGGAAGCCCATGTTTCGGCAAGAAGCCTGGGCTTCGAGGGCCCGGGTTTTGGCGGTGGTTGCTCGGGAGAGGGTGGAACTTCCCAAATCTCCATTGGAAAGGTTGCAGTAGTGGATTTCCCAACCTCGATCCCTCAGCAAGAGCAAGGTCCCCGCGGCGCGGAATTCAATGTCATCGGGATGGGCGAACACGGCCAAGACGGCGGGCATTGGGAAATCGTGCCTGTCTCAAAGAGGTTCGACCAGTCTCCGCCTCGGGGTCCGGATGGGCTTCATGGACTCGCAATCGACAATGAGGTCGGCGTTGCGCCCGCCAGGGCGATCAGGTCAGGGTTTGCCCCGCACATCGCGGGTGGGTCCGGGATTCGATGAAGACATTGCACCTCTATTTGCTGAGACAGGTGGCGGCCACTTTGGTGGTCACTGTCGGAGTGTTTGCTTTCGTCCTGCTGCTGGGAAATGTCCTCAAGGATGTCCTGGATTTGTTGTCCAATCCGCGAACCACAGCCGGCATGCTTTTTCAGGCGCTGGGATTGTTGGTTCCCTTCGTCCTGTCCTTTGCACTGCCGATTGGAATGTTGACGGCCTCGCTCCTCACCTTTGGCCGGCTGAGCGCCGATCAGGAGCTGACCGCAATTCGAGCCGGAGGCATCAGCCTGGCCTCGGCCATTGTTCCGGTGGTGGTGCTGTCGCTGGCATTGTGCGGAGTCTGCTTTTGGTTCATCGGAGACGTCGGACCGAGATCTCGGGTCGCCTTCAAGGAGTTGCGGGATTCAGTGCTGCGCAGCCAGGCGACACTGTCGCTTGGGGAGGGAAGGTACCTTGAACTGGGGTCGGTCACCCTGTACGCGCGCAAGGTGGATGGAGACCAGTTGCGGGATGTCCGCATCTTCGCGTTCACCAATGGCGTCTGCTATCTCGACTTGTTCGCTCCCGAGGCGGAGTTGCGAAGGGACAGCAACCGTTTCCCTTCAGCCTTGTCACTGCGCAACTTCCAGGGGTTGGTGCAGATGTCCGGGGGGTGGCAGGGTATTTCTGCCGAGGAGCGGATTGAACCCATCGCCAACTTCCGCGCGGCCAAGTCCGACCCTCCCAAGCTCAGCGAGATGTCCATGGGGCAGTTGCTCGATGAACGGGTCAAGCGGCGAGCCGAAGGAGTGGACGTAACCCCCATCGAGGTCCAGATCCACCGTCAGGCGGCGTTTTCATTCGCCTGCCTGGGATTCACACTGGTGGGGATTCCATTGGGCATTCGGGCCCATCGCCGTGAGACCAACATCGGCGTCGCCATGGCCCTGATCCTCCTCTTGCTGTACTACTCGTTCATCATTGTTGCGCAGTCGCTGGACACAAAGCCCCACCTTTATCCGCAGTATCTCCTGTGGATACCGAACGTGATTTTTCAGGCGGTGGGTGTTTACCTGATCCGCCGCTCGGATGGTCGGGTGTAGCCCCGGATCCTGGCGCCACAAGACCGAAGAATCTCGAGGATTTGTTCCCAGCTTCTTAGTATTTCAGTTTGGAGATCCATTTGCCGATAACCCGCTGCCGAGTATGCCCGACTCCAACTCCTCTGATCCCATTCCGAGTGAATTCCTCGCCATGGCCGGTGATGCGACGCAGGTCGGGGCAGAGGACATGTCGCAATCGCTGGACATCCCGATCCAGCTCAACCTCATCGATGATGCCGAACTTTTGGCCCAGTTCTGTTTGGAGTCACGTGGACTACTCGAGGAGGTGGAATCAGCGATCCTCACCTTGGAGCAAGACCCCCGAAACCCAGCTCCCGTGGAGGTGTTGTTCCGGTCATTCCACACCTTCAAGGGTGGGGCTGGTTTTCTCAGATTGGATGCGGTCCACTGCCTGACTCACGATTTGGAGTCCCTGTTGGAGACGGTTCGCAGTGGCCGTCGATTGGTCGATCAATCCCTCATCGAGGTCATTTTGGCCTGTGTGGACGTGCTCGTGACTTTCCTCGGCGAAGTGGAATCCCAGCTCAATGGCGTGGGTTCCGGGCGTCCAATCAGGGTGGAGGGACGAACCTTGCATCAGTCGCTGCTGCAACTCATTGATGCTTCGCCGTCATCCGGAGAGGACTTTGCCAGCCCGATGCGTGGGACTGAACCCGCGGTTCGCAATGTGGATCCGATCCGCACCAGTCGTGTGAGCGACCAGATTCCAGTCTCTTTCTCCAGGCTGGACGAAGCACTGGGTTTGGTGGTCCAGATCCGCGAGGATTTGACCGCAAGACCTGCCAGCCCGCGTGGGAGATTGGATGGGTTGGTCGGTCAAATCGAGAAACTGGACGAACTCCTGCACTCATTGCTCTGGGTACCAACCGAGCAGCTGTTCCAAAGAATGAAACGGGTGGTTCGGGATGCTTCGGTGAAGGCAGGCAAACCGGCGCGCCTCGTGACCCATGGCGGTGAAACACTCTTGGACCGCCGTTGGGAAACGGTGTTGAGCGAGTGTCTGATGCACCTCCTGAGAAACGGTATCGACCACGGAATCGAGCATGCATCCGTCCGATCTGAGCGAGGAAAAGCCCCGGTGGGTGAGGTCATGCTCAGCGCCGAAATCCGTTCAGGTCACCTGTGTGTGGATGTCCAAGATGACGGTGCAGGAATTCCTACGGCCAAAATCCTCAAGCGGGGCATTCAGATGGGGATGACATCTCAGGATGCCAACCTGTCGGCCCAAGAAATTCATGAACTCATCTTCCGTCCGGGTTTCACAACGTCCGATTCTGTGACGGCTTTGTCTGGACGAGGGGTAGGGCTGGACGTGGTCCGAAGCAATGTTGAGAAGATCGGCGGATCCATTCAGATCCATTCCGAGGAAGGGCGCGGCACCCGTTTCGTGATTCAGGTGCCGCTTCCTACGAGTGGCCGATAGTTTTTAGACCCATCCCCCCGAGTAAATCCTCAAGCAGACCCTGGAGCGGGTTTTCGACCCGAGGCCGAAACCAGAGGGGTAGACCGGGCTCCGGATTTTCCTGCATGGGCCATGGGCTGAAGCCTCCATGGCCCCCGGTCGCTCAATACTTTGGCACCGACGGGTCCACTTCGTCGGACCAACCATTGATGCCGCCCTTCACGCTCTTGACGTATTTGAAGCCCTGTTCACGGAGGAATCGCAGCGCTTTCATGGACCGCACACCGCTCTTGCAGTGGATGTAGTACTGCACGTTGGGGTCGAGGTCGGTGAAGCGTTGGGGCAATGTGCTGAGAGGCACCAGCGGCACTCCGGCGATGCGGGCGATCTGTTGCTCATCGGCCTCGCGGACGTCAATCACCTTGATGCCCAGTGACGGTGTCTCGAGAGCCTTCTTCATCTCCTGCAGACTCACCTCATCGGGATTGGAGCCGGGGTTCACCGGTTCAGGTTGGATGCCGCAGAACATCTCGTAGTCGATGAGTTCGGTGACGGTTGGATTCGGTCCGCAAACCGGGCACTTCGGATCTTTCCGCAACTTGAGTTCCCGGAACTTCATGTCGAGCGCGTTGAAAAGCATCAGGCGGCCAATCAATGAAGATCCCTTGCCCAGCGCCAGTTTGAGGATTTCAGTGGCCTGGATGCATCCGATGATGCCTGGAAGAACGCCCAGGACGCCACCTTCGGCACAACTCGGGACCATGCCCGGCGGCGGCGGCTCGGGATAGAGGCACCGGTAGCAAGGACCTCCCAAGTGGGGAGCGAAGACGCTGGCCTGCCCCTCGAAGCGGAAGATCGAACCGTAGACGTTCGGCTTCTTCAGGAGGACGCAGGCGTCGTTAGTCAGGTAGCGGGTGGGGAAATTGTCGGTGCCATCGACGACGATGTCGTAGGGGCGGATGAGGTCGAGGGCATTGTCGGCCGTGATCCGGGTCTTGTGAAGATCGACCTGAACATTCGGGTTCAATGCCTGGATGGCGACCTTGGCCGAATCGGCTTTGGAAGTGCCCACGTCGGCATCGGAATGGAGGATCTGCCGCTGGAGATTGGAATAGTCGACGGTATCGAAGTCGACGATGCCGAGGCGGCCGATTCCCGCGGCGGCCAGATACATCGCGATGGGCGAACCCAGGCCGCCAGCTCCGATGCACAGAACGGAGGTGTTGCGGATCTTCCGCTGACCGGCCAGGCCGACTTCCGGAAGGATCAAATGGCGGGAGTATCGGCGGATCTCCTCATTGGTTAGCTCGAACATACGAAAGGTTTCTAGGCTAGGCCGTTGCTGGCCCGCGCGAAAGAAAAGTTTGGTTTTTGAGGAAGGATCCGTCGCGCTCGATTGAACAAAGGTCGGCCCGTTTGCGAGGATGGGCCTGTGTATGCCGGGTTTTGCGGGGTTACCTCAGCGTGAGGGCTGAGTCATTTCGTGGATTTTGCGGGCCGCTTCGATCGGTTCAACAGCCGCGTAAATGGGGCGTCCCACCACCAGCCAACTGGCACCCGCTGCCATGGCTTCGGCGGGTCCCAGCGTACGCTTTTGATCATCAGATTTCTCGGCGCCGGTGCGAATGCCGGGCGTCACCAATTGGACAGAGGGCGGGAGCACGGCTCGCAATTGGGTGATTTCAAGCGGGGAACAAACCAAACCACGCAACCCACTGGAGGCAGCCAATCGGGCCAAGCGTTCCACCTGCCGGGCAATGTCTGTTTCGCCACCCAGTTCGGTGAGCGCGGCGGTGTCTATGCTGGTCAAGACAGTGACACCGAGCACCAGGGGGGCGGAGCGCCCGAGGCTGGCGGCCGTTTCCTGTGCCGCGGTTTCAGCGGCTCTCATCATGGCCGATCCGCCGGAGCAGTGAACTGTCAGCATCTGGACATCCAATCGAACCGCGGCAGCGACGGCTTTGGCCACGGTGTTGGGGATGTCGTGGAACTTCAGATCCAGAAAGACGGAGGCTCCTGTCTGGCGAAGTTGCCGCACCAAATCAGGCCCTTCAGAAACGAACAGTTCCTTGCCGACCTTGAACGCGCCCACGTAGGGAGCGACGCGACGGGCGAGGTCGAGGGCGGCGGCGGCTGTGGGCAGGTCCAGGGCAACGATGATCGGCGAACTCACGGGGTGATTGAAACGCGGGCGGGGTTCGGAGGCGACGTGAAAACCCACTGGCGTTGGCTGGCCAACGGAAGCTCAGCAAACGGATTCAGGAGGGGCGTTCTGCGGGCTTGGCAGGAAGCCAGGGCAGCAATTTCTCGCGCAGCAGCAAAATGCGACGAGGGTTGCCAGGTGCCGACAAGTCCCCTTCGCGAAGAGACGTGTCTGGGTTGTCGAGCGCCATGCCGAAAAGGGTGTCGAGGATGACCAGATCACTTTCGGTCAGGACGATTTGGCTGCGCTCATCAGTGGCGTTGATCTTTTGCGCGCGCCGGGCGAGCTCCAGCAGAAGGGCACAGGGCTCGAGACAGGGAACCATCGATTTGCCATCTGCCATCTCAGGAGGGTTTTCGCCCACGGTCCACATCCGACGTCGGGTGCAACAACGGCGATGGCATCCGGCTCTGGCCACCTCTTCCGCCTCGGGATCGTTCATGGCCGCCACATGGCGATACATTCCCGTTTGACGATCGGCGTACTGTTGCCAGGGAATAGCTTGGGTGGAGCCCTTCTCGACAGCGTACCAGTCAGCCAAGCCGCCCGGAAGCAACGCCTCAAGAGCCGCATCCAATGCCAGAGCATCCGTGGCGACGTGGATCCATCCTCCCACCAGATTGGGAGCTGCTTTGTTGGGTCGGAATCGACCGGACGCATCGGACTGGCTCAGCGCCCTCAGGGCATCCAATGGCACACTGCGCAATGATGCGGATCCGATCGAAGGTTCCTGCCGTTGACGCAGGCAGAGTCCAGATGTGTCGTGGGACAAGCGGATGGGACCGAAGTCAACGGGTCCGCTGGAAACAACCTTTTCCCAAAGTGCGATAGCGGCAGGGGATACGAAGGCGATCATGCCAGATTCAGGTGCCGGACACCGATCACTTGGACTTGTGGGAGTGCTCGAGGTGTTCCCTCAGCAAATCACGGCCGAAGTCGTTCTCGAAATCGCGCCAGACGGCATGCACGTGGTTGGCATCGTTCTGGGTGTTGTCGTACTCGAGGAGGAAGGTGGGCCCATGGATCCGGTAGTAGTGGCGTTGGCCGCGTTCGAGAGAACCAGCCCAAGCGAAGCGGATCTTTCCTCGACCAGCCGCATCGATCTTGGCCATATCGGCGACCGCCAGATCTCCGCGAAGACGGCCGACATATTCCTCGATGATTTGGTTCAACAGCTTTTTCTGGGCACCGTTCATCTCTGAAACGGGCAAGCCCTGGGCCTTTCCGACATCTGCGGTCCTGTTGGCCACCGTCAGGATGTCGTCCGGTGCGTTGGTCTGAATGAGGGCCTGCCTCTGTTGGGAAGGGTTCAGGTGGATCATGAGATCGCGCGCCAAATCTTCTTCGGCGGCAAGCACCCTCAATCCTGCCCTCGGCCCCTTGCGCACCTCGGCCGGATTGGTGCCCATGAAGGAAGGAGTCCCGCCGGCGAACTTGCCTTTCACGAGGGTGAAATTCAGCGAAAGGTGGTGTCCTTCGAAGCGCCAGGCCCAAGTGCCTTGAGCATCGGGTTTCCCGAAAATGCTCACATGATAGAGTTCCGGGTCGCGGGGGAATCGGCGGCTTGGGCCTTCGAGTTCCTGAAGGATTTGTTCGAGGCTCATGATGGTTGTGGCCTTCGAGAAGCCCCGACTGCTCAGACCGCTCTGGAGCAGCGCGAACGCCAGGTGACGTTGGGCAGGCTTGAGGTTGCCGAGGGTGATGCCTTTGCGATCTTTGGGAATGAAGTGCCAATTCTCGCGCTCATCGGATTTGAAATCGAAGGTGGCCAGGGATTTCTGGTCGTCGTTGAGGGCTGCCAAAAAGTTGTTCGCAGCAGCGGTCATTTCCGTTTCAGCCGATCCAGAAACGTGAAGGGTGGTCAGGATGGCCAACAAGGCCGCCTGCAGGAATGGAAAGCGCATGTGAGTGAGAAGAGAGGAGTTGTGGATGAGGATCAACCGGTTAATTGAACCCGACTAGTGCGAACCGGTTTCGGCCGGCGGTTCAGGCAGAAGGAAACTCAATCCCAGGCCGATGGCGAACATCGCACAGCCCACGATGGCGGCGGCCTTGGCCACGAACATCGGTCCACTGCCACCCAAGGCTGGAGCCAGCAAGTTGGTGGTCAGGAAGGCCATCGAGGTTCCGATCATCCGTCCACCGACATTGGTTGCGAAGCTCCCGCCGGTCCCGCGCAAGTGCACTGGAAAAACCTTTGGCAGATATTCACCCATGTAGCTGAACTGGGCCACGGTCAGGAAGCCCGCTGCAAAGATTCCCCATTGGAAAAGTTCAGGCTGTTCGTCGAAGAGCCACAAATAGGTCAACGGCAGTATGACAAGGCCTGGAAATTGGAAGAGACGAAGCAGGGCGCCTCGACTCATTGCAACCGCCAGCATGAGAGCCAAGGCGACACGCCCTCCCAGTCCACCGAGTTCCTGCCAGAATTGGATGTCCTTGCCACGAGTCTTCACCACTGTGTCGGCGACTTCTTGCTTCGATCGATTGGCTCCCAATTGAGCCAACACCTTTTCCCGATCGATCACAGCCTTCTTGGCGGCCGGTTTATCGGTCGTCAGAGATGTGAGTTTTCCATCGAGTTCCGTAAACCGGTTGGTCATTGCGGTCAACTTGGTGACGATTTCCAACCGCTTCTCCGAGGCCGTATTGGTGTCGGAGAGTGGCTTGGCTGTCGCCCGCATGGCGACACGGAGTTTGGCGCGTTGACCGGCCAATTCGCGAAGGCCAGCGACCTCTGCGGTAGCTTGATCGAAAGCGGGTCGCACTGCGTCCAGTTGAAGATTCAGCTCTACCGCCTCTGATTGCAGAGGCCGCAGGATCTGTTGTTGAGGAGCCAAGCTGGCCAACCCTGGAACTATGCGGGTGGGCGTGAGTTGCAACGCCCCGAACGCAACACCATAAGCGCAGGCCGAAAGAGCGGCCGTCGTCCAAGTCACCCTCCGCAGCGACGGCGAGAATAGTTCGGAGAAGCTGACACGTTTCAGCGTCCCGGCTGCTTTGCGTTCGCGCCAGACCTTGGATTCCGGAACGAAGGGCAACAAGAGCGCAATCGGTATGGCCGGCATCAGACCGGTGATGAGCGTGTAGCGCCAATCAGCGTGGGCATTGAACGGTTCCGGCACGGGGAGCGCCGGGAAAGTGGAAGCATTGCGAAGAATCCATCCATTCACCACGGTTACAAACAATCCACCGACCGAGGCAAACGCCTGAGTCCATCCCAGAACCTTTTCCTTGCGTCCTTTGTCCGGGAAGAGCTCAGCAAGCCAAGTTATGGCAGCGACAAACTCCACACAAACTCCCACGAACGTCGCGCACCGGAAGAATATGAACCACTCCAACGTCGTACTGAATGCCGCCGCGACCGGAGACAAGGAGTAGAGCGCTATACTTAAGGCGAGAACAGTTTTGCGCCCCAACCGATCGGTCAACCACCCTCCGATCAGTCCGAAAACACCACCGCAAAGAGCAGCGATCCAAAGCAGCCTGCCGACCCAAGTCGTCACGTCTGGGTGATTCGTCGGCAGTTGCAAGATCTCAGAGATCGCCGGAGCAGCGATCAACGGGAGGAGTAGCAGTTCGTAGGTGTCGAACAAGAACCCAATTGCCGCCACAACCAGCACAAGAACCGTGGTAAGATTCCAAGAATCCGATCCACTCGATCCATTTTTCATACGCAAGCGTACGATCCACTCCCTCACCGACCATCGCAACCACCAACTTCAAAATAAAGTGACAGGTTCACAGTCATTGACAGTTTTGGGTTTTTGTCTAGGTTTTGGGCATGAGGTTGGCGCGGATCAAGGGGGAGGCTGGGGCAGCGGCGGTGTACCATTGCATTTCGCGGACTGTTGCTGGGGAAAAGCTCTTGAATGAGGCGTGCCGGGAGAAGATGTCGGAGATTTTGATGGCGCTGTCGGCGTTCTGCGGCTTGGAGGTGATCACGTATTGCATGATGGCCAA
>JACCDP011291245.1_pt1 | contig 21702 bp, 13 predicted proteins | sample 7445841 | NCBI WGS metagenome assembly JACCDP01 (sample SAMN15323441, study PRJNA562643) | freshwater metagenome | isolation source: river surface water | place: USA:Blue River Watershed | collected 2017-08-17
GGCGTGGCGGTCGCGCTGGCGACGCGCGGCTGGGTGCCGGCGTCGCGGCTGCCCGCGAAGGCGCGCGAGGCGACGGCGTGGATGTGGCTGCGGCTGGCGGAGGACGGCACGGGCGAGATCCTCGCGACGCACGGTTCGTTCCTGTTCGCCGCGGTGCGGCTGCTGGCGAACGGCGCCGGGAGCCTCACGCGGGAGAAGCTCGCCGCGGGCGTGCTGCTGCCGGCGAGCTTCGGCTGGCACCGGCCGCATTGGGACGCCTGCTACGCGCAGTACTGGCGCTCCGCGCGCGGCTTCGACCCCGAGCGTTACATCGCGGCGCTGGCGGAGGCGGGCTTCACGCACTGCGAGGTCAACAGCCTGCAGGGCCAGATGCCGCACGAGGACCTCGTCGCGTTCGAGTACTACCCGCAGTTCTACTCGTACCTGCCGGGCTTCAACCACTTCGTGGCGACGGAGCTCACGAAGGGCCTGTGGCCGGCGATGTACCTCGACGCGAACCTCAACCAGCTCGCGAAGCTCGCCACGCTCGGGCGCAAGTACGGCCTGCGGCCCGGCGTGTGCATGTTCGAGCCGCGCACGTTCCCGGAGCGCTTCTTCCAGAAATACCCCACGCTCCGCGGCGCGCGCGTCGACCATCCCTTCCGCTCGCGCCTCCCGCGCTACACGCTCGCGCAGGACCACCCGATCACGCGCCGGCATTTTCGCGAGGCGCTGCAGGCGCTGCTGCGCCGCGTGCCCGACCTGGCCTCCCTGTCGATCTGGACCAACGACAGCGGCTCGGGCTTCGAGCACACGGCCTCGCTTTACGTGGGCCGCAACGGCGGGCCCTACATGATCCGCGAGTGGCGCAGTCACGAGAAGGTCGCCGAGGCCGCGGGCAAGAGCATCGCCCGCTTCCTGCACAATCTGCGCGACGCCGCCGCGCCGCTGAACCCCGACTTCGACGTCATCCTCCGCATCGAGCCCTTCAAGGTGGAGCACGACCACATCAAGGCCGGGATGGGGCCGCACATCGCCTACGAGGCGCCCTCGCTGCTCGTGCGCGGCTATTCGCTCCCCTACCCGCATCCGAAGTATCCGGAAAACCTCGGCGTGGCCGGCAGCATATTCCACACGACGATGGACCCCGCCGAAGCGGAGGTCCTCGCGCAATCGCGCGCCCAGGGCATCGAACCCGTCCTGCACTACTCGCCCTGCGGCGTGTGGAACCAGGAACCGCTCCTCGGCGTTCCCTTCCCCCGCGCCCTGCACGCCAAGCTCCTCGCGACCCGCGCCACCGGCATCACGCGGATCAGCGCGCTCGGCGGCCTCGCCAACTCCCCGGCCACCCCGTACTGGCCCAACCCCGCCGCCCTGCAGGCGGCGCAATTCTTCCCCGAACGGCCGATCGACGAGGTGCTGGCGGAGCAGGCGGCCCGCTTCGTCGGTGCCGGCCGCGCGGCCGAACTCACGAAGGCCTGGGCCGACTTCGAGGAGGCCGTGATGTGGCAGCCGTTCATCCCGCTCTTCAGCGTCTTCGGCTTCTGCTGGCAGCGCTCCTGGGACCGTCCGTTCGTGCCCGACCTCGAGGCCGTGCCCGCCGCCGAGCGCGAGTACTACGCGCGCCACGGCTGCTTCCAGTTCAACAACCCGGGCCTCAACGATCTCGGCAAGGACGTCCTCTTCGACCTCATCACCCGCGACTCGGGCGCGAAGATGGCGGCCGACATGGACCGCGAGGTGCTGACGAGGATGCGCGCCCTCATCGAGCGGTTGGCCGCGACGGCCGCGACGGAACCCGTCTTCCGCGACCTGCGCGACCGTGCCCGCGCTTTCCTAGCCTGGGCCACGACCATGCGGAACTTCTGCGTGTGGTGCGAAACCGTCTACGGCTGGCTCGACCCCAAGGCCGACGCCGCCACCCGCGCGGCCTGCGAACGGAAGCTGCAGCAGGCGATCGACCTCGAGCTCGCCAACGCGCGCGACCTGCTCGACCTCGTGGAGAACTCACCGACCGAGGTCATCGCCATCTCCACGGTGTCGGAGACCACCTTCGTCTACGGGGAGAACCTCGCCTCGCACCTGCGGGAGAAAATCCGCCTGACGGAGAAGTACCGCCATCACCCGCCGCGGATCGACCGCGGCATCTATTGGCGCCCCGTCCCCGGCACGCACTGGCCCGAGGGCTGGTCGACTGAGGAGTGACGGCCCGCCCGAGCCTCCGACCCCGATGAAATCCACCTACCGCGCCGTCCTCGCCGGCACCGGCGGCATCGGCGACACCCATGCCCGCGCCGTGCAGGCGACCGGCGGACGCGTCGAGCTCGTCGCCGCGATGGACGTCGACGCCGCGCGCGTGGGCGCCTTCACGGCCAAGTGGGGGATCTCCCAGGCGTTCACCGACTACCCCGCGATGATCGCGGCCACCCGGCCCGACCTGGTGATCATCGCCTCGCCGCCCGCGCTGCACCTCGGCATGTGCATCGCCGCGATGGAGGTCGGCGCCTGGGTCTGGTGCGAAAAACCGCTCTGCGGATCGCTCGCCGACCTCGAGGTCCTCGCCGCGGCGGAGGCCCGCACGGGCCGTTTCACGGAGTGCGTGTTCCAGATGCGCTTCGCGTCCTCGACCGCGCACCTCCGCGCGCTGCTGGCCGCCGGTCGCCTCGGCCGGCCGCTCGTCGCCGTCGCCAACACCCTCTGGTACCGCGACGCCGCGTATTACGCCGTGCCGTGGCGCTCCACGTGGGCGAACGCCTTCGGCGGCCCGACGTTGGGACTGGGCATCCACACCATGGACCACCTGCTGCACCTCCTCGGCGACTGGACCGAGGTGCGCGCCGTCGCCGCCACCCTCGACCGCGCCGTCGAGGTCGAGGACGTGTCGGCTGCGATCATCACCTTCGCCGGAGGTACGGTCGCCACCGTCACCAACAGCGCGCTCAGCCCGCGGCAGGAGACCTACCTGCGGATCGACTTCCAGCACGCCACCGCGGAGCTCACGCACCTTTACTCCTACACGGGGGAAAACTGGCGCTTCACCCCGACGCCCTCCGCCCCCGCCGGTCTCGCGGAAGCATGGCGCGCCGCGCCACCCGATGTCGGCTCCACCCACGAGGCCCAGCTCGCCGCGCTCGTCGCGAGCATGGATGCCGGCACGCGCCCGGCCGTTTCGGGCAACGAGAGCCGCCGCACGCTCGATCTGCTTTCCTCTATCTACAAGTCCGCCTACACCGGCGAGATCGTCCGCGCCGGCTCGATCCGCCCCGGGGACCGCTTCCACCGTTCCGTGAACGGCGGCGGCCCCCGCGGTTGAAGGCCGGAGTCCCAACCTTTCCGCCATGATAGCCCGCATTCTGATCCTGACCTGCCTCGCGGCCGCGCCCCTGATGGCGCAGGCCGGCTTCCCCGGCCTCCAGGCCATCCTCACGCCCGCCGAGTGGAAACGCGCCGGGCTCGACCGGCTCACGCCCGACCAGATCGGCGTGATCGACGCCGCGCTCATCCGGCACCAAGCCGCCACCACCGCCGCGATCAACCCCGGATCGCCCGAGGCTCCGGCGGGAGCCACGCCCGCCGAGGCGGCGCTCCACCGCGCCCGTTACTGGGAGAATTTCGGCCGGGCCAAGGTTTCCGACTGGCGCAGCGAACCGCCGATGAAGGCGAAGGTGACGGGTTGGCAGGGAGCGAACCGCTTCGCGCTCGACACCGGTCAAGTCTGGGAGGGCCTCGAGCCGATCCCGTTCGAACTGCCGGGGGAAAGCGTCGTGATTGAGGCGCGGCCCCTTGGCGGGTTCGTGCTCCGCCGCGGCGAGGACTCGATGGCGGTGCGGGTGCGTCGCGTGCACTGAGGCCGCACCGATGCTGAGCCTCGCCAACCGCACGCTGCGGGTCGAGTTGCTCGACCCCGCCGACGACGCCACCCGGCGGGGCCCCCGTTATTGCCGCGGCGGTTACATCTGGCAGGTGCACGACGCGTCGCGCGGTCCGCTCGTCAGCGGACCGGAATATCCGCACTCCGCGCCGACCCCGTTCAACGGACAGGGCCTGCCGGAATCCTTGCGCCACCGTACGCGCGACGGGCGGCCGCTGACCTGGCGCGGCACGGAGGGCTTGGGCATCGGGATTGGCCGGCTCGCCGCCGGCAACGGCAACGAGGTGCGGCTCGAGGAGCCGTGCGCATGGACCGTCACCGGCGATTCCTCACAGCTCGTGTTCCAAACGCGGCAGGCAGCGGCCGGACTCGCATGTGAACTCTCCCGCAAGGTGGAGCTGCGCGACCGCACCGTGATCTCGGCGACGCAGCTGACCAACGTCGGGGAGACGCCGCTGGTGCTGCAGTGGTTCGCGCATCCGTTCTGGGCGCTCACGGCGGGACGCGCACGCGTGCGGTTGCCCGCCGGCACGACGGTACCGGAAAATCCTGGATTCGCGGTAGACGCCGACGGGGTACTCACCTTCCGACGGCCGTTCGTGACGGCGCAGGATGATCAGTTCGCGCTGCTCACGCTCCCGGCGCGCCACCGTCTCGAGGTCGCCGTCGATCATCCGACGATCGGCGGCGTGGAATTCGCGACGAGCTTCGTGCCCGACGAATGCCCGGTCTGGGCGAACGCGCGCACGGTGTCAGTCGAGCCATACCTCAACCTCCAGGTCCCGCCCGGCGAGACCCGTCACTGGTCGGTGGAGCACCGGTTCGCAGCCTGACGCGCCCGCGCCGCGAGCGGCGGCTTTACCCGCGATCGGGAGCAGCGCAGGTTGGGGCCTCGAAACCCCGCCCCGCGTGAAAACCTCCCGCCGTCTCCCCGCATTCATCGCCGCCCTGCTTCTCGCCGCACCGCCGCTGGGTGCGGCCGCCGCGCCCGCCCCCGCGCCCGGTCCGGCCGACCTCATGTTCGCCGACTACTTCCGCGCGGAGACGACCAGGCTCGCCGAGGGCTCGCTCGCCGAGATCCGCACGCTCGACGACTGGAAGTCCCGCCGCGCCACCTACCGCGAGCAATTGCTGGAGATGCTCGGGCTCTCGCCCCTGCCGGAACGCACGGACCTGAAGCCGGTCGTGACAGGCCGCGCCGAGCACGCCGAGTTCACGGTCGAGAAGCTTCATTTCCAGTCGCTGCCGGGCCTCTACGTCACCGCCAACCTCTGGGTGCCGCGCAACCTCGGCGGGAAGAAGGCTCCCGCCATCCTCTACGCCTGCGGACACGCCGTGGTGAAGGACGGGCAGCTGAGCCTTGGCAACAAGACCGGCTACCAGCACCACGGCGCGTGGTTCGCGCGCCACGGTTACGTCTGCCTCGCGATCGACACCATCCAGCTCGGCGAGCTCGAGGGCGTGCACCACGGCACGCGCCGGTTCGGCATGTACTGGTGGAACTCGCGCGGCTACACGCCGGCCGGCGTCGAGGCTTGGAACGGCATGCGCGCAATCGACTACCTGCAATCGCGTCCCGAGGTCGACCCCGCGCGCATCGGCATGACGGGCCGCTCCGGCGGCGGCGCTTACACGTGGTACACCGCCGCGCTCGACGAGCGCATCCGCGTTGCCGTGCCCGTCGCGGGCATCACCGACCTGCGCAACCACGTCATCGACGGCACGGTCAAGGGCCACTGCGACTGCATGTTCATGGTGAACACCCACCGCTGGGACTACGGGCAGCTCGCCGCCCTGATCGCCCCGCGCCCGCTGCTCATCGCCAACTCCGACAAGGATCCCATCTTCCCGCTCGACGGCGTCGTCCGCATCCATTCCGCCGTCGCCCGGATCTACGCGCTCCACAAGGCCTCCGAGCGGCTTGGTCTGCTCATCACGGAGGGGCCGCACAAGGACACGCAGGACCTGCAGGTGCCGGCGTTCCGCTGGTTCAACCGTTTCCTGAAGAACGAGGAGCCGCTCATCACCACGGCGGCCGAGAAGCTCTTCGAGCCGCGCGAATTGCGCGTGCTTCCGCCGAGTGGAAACCCGTCCGACGAACGCACGACGCGCATCCACGACACGTTCGTCGCGGCGGCCAAGCCTGCGCTGCCCGCCGACGCCGCCGCTTGGGCCACCACCCGCGACGGCTGGATGCAGACGCTCCGCGCGAAGTCCTTCGCCGGCTGGCCCGCGAACGAGGAGCCGCTGCGGCTCGCCCGGACCGGATCTGATGCCGCGGGCGCCCGCTGGGAATTCACCACGCAGGGCCCGGTGCGGTTACCCTTGTTCGTCCAAGGCCCCGCCGGCGGAGGGCGGCCCACCGAGGTGATCCTCCGCGTCGTCGACCGCGACGAGCCCGCCGGGCCCGTACCCGCGGGTGCCGCCGTGGTCACGTTCTTCCCGCGCGGGCTCGGTCCGACGGCGTCGGCCCTCAACGCCGCCGACCAGAACGAGGTGCGCCGGCGCTACCTGCTGCTGGGGCAGACCGTCGACGGCATGCGCGTATGGGACATCCGCCGCGCCGTGGCCGCGCTGCGTTCGCCGGAATTTTTCGGCGACACCCCGCTGCGCCTCGCCGGCCACCGCGACCAGGCGGTGAACGCGCTGTACGCGTCGCTCTTCATCGACGGCCTCGCCGCCGTTGAGCTGCGCGACGCGCCCGCCTCGCATCAGGACGGCCCCGACTACCTCAACGTCCTGCGCTTCCTCGACGTGCCGCAGGCCGCCGCCATGGCCGCCGAACGCCAACCCGTGATGCTTCCCGGCGCGAACCCGGCAGCCTGGACCTGGACCGCCGACGCCGCCCGCCGCCTGCGCTGGCCCGAAGGCCGACTACGTTTCTGAACCGCCCCTCCGGATGGGGTCAGGGCGCTCAATGTTCAGAGCCTCCCTCCAACACGCGAAAACATCGAACGCCCTGGCTCCATGAAAGTGGGCCACCGCCATGTCATTTGCTCGGGAGGGCGAAACGCACACGTTGGGAATAGACACAGGCTATGTGTGGCTGCATGAAGAAAAAATGAAAAACATCACGCTCGCGCTTGATGAGGAGACCCTCGAGGCCGGCCGCGAATACGCCCAGCGGCACAACACGACCTTGAACAACCTGGTACGGGAACTACTGCGCAAGACCGCCTTGGGCGACCGCCGCACCGCGGCGCGGGAGATGATCCGCCTCATGGAAGACAACCCCGGAAGATCGTCAGGACTCCGCTGGACTCGCGCGCAGCTCCATGAGCGGTAAGAGCTTTCTCGACACCAACGTCCTCGTCTACGCACAGGACGGCCGTTATCCCGCAAAGCAGCGTCTGGCCCGTGCGCTGGCGACACGACTGATCGTGGAGGGAACGGGTGTCATATCCACCCAGGTGCTACAGGAGTTCCACGTGGCGGCGACCACCAAGCTCGGCGTCGATCCGCTCGCGGCCAAGGCGGTCGTGCGATCCTTCTCCGCCTTTGAGACCGTGCAGGTCACGGCTCAACTCGTCGAGGAGGCCGTGGATTGTTCCGTGCTGAGCCGGATTTCATTCTGGGATGCACTGATCGTAGCCGCCGCCGCTTCAGCCGGGTGCACCACGCTCTATTCGGAGGACCTTCAATCTGGACGGGAGTTCTACGGTCTGAAGGTCGTAAATCCCTTCATCCGCGACACGGAAAAAGGTTGAGCCAGCCGGCAGGCGAGCCGCTCGGCTGACCAATCCGGGCGGCTGGAAGATTCAACGGCTGCCCGGGGGCTTGTCTTTCGAAGGCACCAGGCGCCAGACGGCATACGAGACGACCATCGTCGCGAGGAATGTGATCGCCGCCGTCGTGAAGGAATCGTCGGCGGCGAGCGAATAGATGAGCGCGACGAGGAAGTTGGGGATCAAAGTCACCGCCACGATCCGCCGCACCGGGATGCCCATCGCGGCCGCGATGATGACCGAAGCCTCCGCCAGCACCGGCACGCTGCGCAGACACGCGAGGGTAAGCCCGAGACGTCGCTGGAGCGAGTCACGGAGACGCGCCAATTCGGCATCAGGGAAGAAACGCGGCGCGATCCGCCCCACCGCCGCCCGGCCGAGCCAGGCCGCCGCCAGCACCCCGGCGCTCATGCCGATCGTGCCGCCGATCACGCCCGCCACCCAGCCGGCCTTCGCGGCCAGGTACATGATGATGAGCGTCGCGGGCACCGGCGCCACGGAGTCGGCGGCCAGCAGCGCGATCGAGATGAGCGTGAGCGCCCCGGCCTGCTGCTCGCGCGTCTTCAGCAACGGCAGCACGAATTCCTCGCCGAACACCGCGAACGGCAGGCACACCAGCGTCATCACGAAGAGGACGAAGAGCGCGGTGCGGACCTTCTGGCGCGAAAGAACGGACATGGGGATCGATCCTACTCCTCGAGCCGGCCCGTGAGGCGGGCGAGGAACTTGATGGCGTAGAAGTAAGCGCGCTCCCGAACCAGCATCGGGTCTCCCGCCGCTCCTTCGATGCCCACCTCGGACACGTCATCAAGGACGGGCCCCTCAAGCGGGTGAAGCGCGATGTAGGTCAGGACCTTCCTGAGTTGTTCGCGCGGGTAGGTGTCGAGCAGGTGCTGGTAAACCACGCGCGGCAGGTAGCGTTCGACCGGCAGCTGGATCGCGTCGGGCACCGCCGCGATGTAGAGCAGATTGCGGATGCAGTAGAGTTCGTCGCCATCGGTGCCGGGCGACCAGGTCGTCATCCTCTCCTTCACCTTGTCGATCTGCTCCTTCAGGAAGTCGTCGACCTCCTCGTCGGCGGGCGCCATCGGCGCGACGATCCCGTGGTCGGGCGGCACGCGGTAATCGAGCCCCTCCCAGTCGGCAGCCGTGACCTTCATCCAGACCGGATCAGGCTTCCGCGGCGCCGCGGGCGGAGGCGGAGGAGGCGGGACAAGAGTGGCAGCCGTCGGAGCGGGCGCGGTCACGGGCGGCACGGGGACCGGCGCAGGAGCCGGCTTCGGCGCGGCGACAGGCGGCAACTCGGCGTCGGCCGGAACCGCGACGCGCCCCCGGATCTCGGCCAGCAGGCCCACCGCGAGCCACGCGGCGAAGGCCGGCAGCAGCCAGACCTTGCCGGGTAGGCGCGCGAAACGCTGTTGGGCATCCCAGCGGAACAGCCGCGCGCCAGCGAGGCAGCCGGCCGCTCCGGTGAGGAGGAGCGCCAGCAGGCTGAAGCGCAGCCCGCCGAGACCGGGCCCGTTGACACAGCCCTGGATCGCCTCGACCGCGTAGCGGCCTGGGAAGAAGGCCGAGACGTGCTGCGCCCACTCCGGCAGGGCGGCGAGCCTCACCGCCACGCCGCCGATGATCAGCATCGGGAGGAAGATGCACTGGCCGAGCGCCTGCACCGCCGGGACGTTGTCGGCGAGCGTCGCGATCACCAAACCGAGGCCGATGAAGGCGAACGCGACGAGGGAGAAAGCGACCAGCAGGCCGAGCGGGTGCTCGGGGAAAGTCATGCCCAGCGCGAGCGCCCCCGCCAATTGCAGCAAACCCGCCGTCAGGATGATCAGATAGCGCGCGATGACCGTGCTCGCGACCGGCACCCAGACCGGCACCGGGGCCAGCCGGTAACGCCGCCACACCCCGCGTTCCCGCTCGCTCACCAGGGTGGTCGGCAGCCCGAAGCAGGCGCCACCCAGCACCGCGACCGTCAGCAGTTCACCCATGTGGCGCAGCAGCGGCACGCGCTCGTGGCGGTAGAGCACCCAGAACGCCACGAGGAAGATCAGCGGGAAGAGGTATCCGTACAACAGCGCGAGGCGGTTGCGGAAATGCAGCCGCAACGAAACGCGCAGGTGTTCGCGGAGCGCGGGCAGACTCATGCGGCAGCCTCCTCCGCGCGGGTCAGCCCGAGATAGACATCCTCCAGCGAGGCGCGCCGCACGCGCAGCTCTGCCAAGGCATTGCCGTCGGCCGCCAGCCGCGCGGCCAGGGAGGCCACGACCGCGGTCGCGTCGGCGGCGGCGAAGCACCAGTCGGCGCCCGCGCCTCGGACCGCGGAAACCCCGGGAAGCGAGGCCAGCACCGACCCATCGACCGGCGCGGTCGTGCGCAGCGTCACCGTGTGCGGGGCACCGGCGGCGGCCACGAGGTCGCGCGGCCGACCCTCGGCCACGATGCGACCGGCGTCGATGATCGCGACGCGATCGCACAGGTCCTCGGCTTCGTCGAGGTGATGGGTCGTCAGCAGCACCGTGCAACCGTCGGCCTTCATCCGCGCGATGGCGGCGAGGAGCTCGCGGCGGGCCTGCGGATCCAGCCCCGTGGTGGGTTCATCGAGGAAGACGACCTCGGGCCGGTTCACGAACGCCAGCGCGAGCGCCAGCCGCTGGCGCTGTCCGCCGGAAAGGGTGTCGACGGCGGCGTCGGCCTTCGCCGTGAGCTCGAAACGCGCCAGCAGTTCGTCCGCCGGCACGCCGCCGCCGTAGAGCGCGGCGAAAAGCCGCAGCGCCTCGCGGGGCGTGATCTTGTCCTGCAACGAGGTCGACTGCAGCGCCACGCCGATGCGGCGCTTCACCTCCCGCGGATGCCGGCGCGCGTCGAGACCGCAGACGGTGAGCTCGCCGGCGTCGGCATCGCGCAGGCCCACGAGGCACTCGACGACGGTCGTCTTGCCCGCGCCGTTGGGTCCGAGCAGGCCGAAGATCTCGCCGCGGCCCACCGCGAAGCCGACGCCCCGCACCGCCTCGTGGCTCCCGTAGGCCTTGCGGAGGCCCCGGACCTCGATCGCGGACGTGGCGGAGTCGGTCATCCGGTGACGAGTAAAGCCGCGTAAAACCCGCGCAAGTTCAGACCGCGCTGGATTGGATGCGATTCCACAGACCCTCCGCTTTTCAAGGGCCCGAACGACACCCACCCGCGAAACCGAGCCGCAGCGGCGCCGCTCAAGTGGTGAGCCCGAGCAGACCGCGCGTGAGCTGAAAGTCGACCGCGCCGGAACGTTGCGCCGCCACCTCGCGGCCGGAACCGGCCACCGCCGCCACCCATTCGGCGACCAAGGCCGCCGCGGTGACTTCATCCTCCGGCATAAAAGCATCAATGTCCTCCGCGCAGACGCGGCCGCGCTCGGCCGCCGGAGCTAACTGGATGACCGGCATCATCGGATGCCCCTGGCGGGCATGGTCACGGACGAGGGTCACCGCGAGGTGCGCCCCGCAACCGCACAGGCCGGTGAGATTCTCGACCCAATGGTCGGTCTCCGTCGCGACGACGTGCAGGCCGGGTCGCGCCAGCGGCTCACCATAGGCGAGCGTGGCGCGGGGCGACTGCGCCCCGAGGAGCCGGGAGCGGAACGCGCCGTCGCCGAGGAGCGGGTCACCTTCCGCGAGGAGCACCGAGCCCCCGGACCCGAGAACAGCGTGCGCGGCGGCGGCCAACGCTCTTGCGACGCCGTCCGGAACCGGTCCCACGGCGAGCAACGCCACCCGCAGGAAACCGTCCTTCGCGGCCAAAGCCGGCGCGGGAGTCGCGGCCAAGCGCTCCGCAAACCAGGCCTCCACCCGGCTGATGGCGCGGTCGATGCCGCCGTCGAGCTGCACGCTCGCCCACCCGAACCTCGCGGGGTCGACGCCGGCGGCGGCGAGGTGATGGCGCATCACGTCGTTGGGCACCTTTTCACAGCCGTGCTCCAGCAGCAGCGCCGCCGCCACGTTGGGATGCGTGAGGTAACCGCGGTAGGTGCGGTGCAGGAGGCGGTACATGGTGTCGCCGCCGAAGCCGCAGCCTTCCGTGTGCGTGAACCCGAGGAAGCGCGAGAGGCCGGCCGCGCGGACGAGCCCGCCGGCGTTCAGCCGCTCGGCCGCCATCCGCGCGATCTGCGTTGAACAGAGGCTGGTCGGCAGGATGAGGCCGATCCGCTCGGTGGCGCCGCGTCCGTCCGCTCCGGCGGCCAACGGAACCGGCGGCAGCGTGACCGGCGGCAACCCAGCAGGTTGAACCACGGGCAGCGGATTGCCGTCCGGCGCCTGCCGCGCGCGGAGTTCCGCGAGGCGGGACGTGTCGGTCTGCCGCCAATTACGCCACACCGAGACCTGCGCATGACCCGCGTGTTCGCCCCGCGTGCGCCGGCCACCGACGGTGTCCACGAGCAATTCGAAGTATTCCGCCGCCAGCACCTCCATCGGCTCGCCGTCGAGGTAACGCCCCGCGTTGATGTCCATCTCGTGCCGCAGGAGCTCATGGCGGCGCGTGGTCGTGGTGACCTTGAGCGTGGGCACGAACGGGAAATTCGTCACCGAACCGTTGCCCGTCGCGAAGAGGATCAGGTTGCAACCCGCTCCCACCTGCCCAGCGATCCCTTCAAGATCGTTGCCCGGGCCGTTCATGAACGTGAACCCGGGATCGGCGAGGTCGCGCAGCGGCTGGGCGTACTCGATGATCGTGTCGAGCCGCGTGCGGGGGTCCTTCTTGTGCACGGCGCCGAGGGACTTCAGCGCGATATTGTAAAGGCCGCGGAAGCGGTTGCCGGCCGAGGGATTGCTCTCGGGCGTCAGGCCGTGCCAAGCGAGCTTTTCGCGGAAGCGGTCCAGCATCGCGACGAAGGCCCGCGCGGTCACGGCGTCGCGCACGTTCGCCAGCATGTACTCCTCCGCGCCCATCGACTCGTCGGTCTCCGTCAGCACGCCGGTGGCACCATGACGGATCGCCTCGTGCACCAGGGCGCCCGCGAGCGGATTACCGGACACGCCGGAAAACGCGTCCGACCCGCCGCATTGGAGCGCGATCCGCAGGCCCGCGAGCGGCTCGTCCGTGCGTTTGAGCGCGGCCGCGGCCGGTAACCAGCCGCGCACGATCCGTTCTCCCTCGGCGAGTCCCGCCGCCAGTCCGCGGCCAAGACTGAGGAAGGCATGCGGCACCTGATCCAACGGGTAGCCCCGCTCGCGCAGGAATGCCTCGAGCCGGCGGTTGTTGAGCGGCTCCGGACCCTGATCGACCGCGAGCACGGCGGCGACGTTGGGGTGCACCATGAAGCCGCCCAGCGCGCGGAGGACCTCGAGGGTGTTGTTGCCCTCCGCCGGATCCCCGCCCTCGGTGTGCGCCACGGCCGTGATGCCGTCGATCCCCGGGTGCACGCGGGCGAGCGGCTGGAGGCGCGCGGCGAGCTGGCGCGCGAAACTCGCGCTGCGGGACGACGTGCCGAGAATGACGACGTGGTTGCGCGTGCCCACGCCGCGGTTACCCGGCCGCCGGTAGCCTCGGAACGTCCGCGCCGGCGCGGCGCGGGCCACCGGCGGCGACGAATGGATCCGCGCCTCGTCGAGGCGGAACGGCGTGAGACAGTCCTCGAAGTTGGCCGCCGTCGGCAGGCGGGCGCCGCCAACGGAGCGAACCGCGAGCGCCTCCAACATCGCGGCGTTGGCCACGTAGTCGCCCGGCGCGATCGGCCTCGTCGCGCGTCCGAACGGCAGGCCCCACGAAAACAGGGCGCCGCCGGGCACGATCGGCGCCACGGCAAAACGGTGTCCCTCCAGCACGGTGTGCGGAAGCGCGCGCGGGCCGTCGGACAAGGCGACCTCCTCGCCCACCTCGATGCGACGGATCGCGATGGCGACGTTATCGCCGGGCGCGGGGAGGCGGCAGACGGACTGGAGCGGCAGCGGCACGCCCGAAGGGAAGACGCCCGCGACGCGGGGCGCCAGTTCACAGTCGCGGGCGGGCGCGCCGCGGGAAGCCGTCAGGGCACCTCGTAGATCTCGAGCAGTGCCGTGCCGGACGCGGCGGCATCACCGCCGACCTGCACAGTGTAGACGCCGCCGGGGAGCGTCGCGAGGAGCGCGGCGTCCTTGCCGCCGGCGGGCAGGGCGAAGGCCCCGGAGCGGAGCGCGGCGGAAGCGATGTCGGGCACGCTGGAGACCCAGTTGTCGTTCGTCCCGAGGAGTTGCCCGGAGCCGTCGTACAGCCAGATGGAAGGATCGGCGACCGTGTTGGTAGCACCGAACTGCGTCATCGCGGGACCGACGCCGCGCAGGAGGACGCGGGCACCCGCGCCGCCTTCGAGCACGAATCCACTGATCAACGCGCCGGAACCGACGGTGGCGGGACCGCGGCTGGAAACATTGACGAGGCGTGCGGCGTCACCGGAGCCGGCGTCGTAGATCTCGACGAGCGCGATACCCGAACGGGCCGAGGCCGAGCCTCCGACCTGCACCGTGTAGACGCCGGGCGCGAGCGTGACGAGGGCGGCGCTATCGCCGCTACCGGCCGCGAACGGGAAGGCGCCGGTGCGCACGGCCGCGGCGGCCGCCTCCCGGTCCGAGCCTTCCGCACCGGCGACGAACGCCCCTCCCGAGGTATAAAGCTGCAGCGAGGTCGAAGTCAGGGCGCCCGGTACGCCGAAGGCGCCGAGGGCAGGGCCGACGCCGCGAACCAGCACCGGACGCGGCTCCGTGCCCGCGATGGCGAAGCCGAGGATAAGCGGGCTACCCGGCGAAACTTCGCCGCGGGTCGAGAGATTGACCAGACGCGCGGCCTTCGAACCGGCGGCCCGCGTCGGGTCGCCCACCGCCACGGAAACCGTTCCCTCGCCCGGCACGAACGTGCTGATGGCGTTCGGGATGATGCCGGTGGCGACGTCGATGCCCGGTTGAGCGGCGGCCTGCGCCGGAGTCGAGGTGCTGTTGGCCGGGATACCGAGCCCGGGCACCGGGCTGGCGTAATTGAACTCGCGGATCACCTCATACAGGCCGGAGGCGACGCCGGCGGCCGAGGGAGTCACCGCCCGGGCTCGGACGTAGAAGATCGAGGAGGCGGGCAGGCTTACCCCGGCCGCCTGCCAGTTGGGAGTGCCGGGGGCGCGCACGCCGTCGCCGAGGCGCGTCCAGGTCATCCGGTCGGAAGAGATCTCGAAGGTTACGCTGGAGACCTCGCCGATGGCGCCGGCGCGGTTCAGCAACACCGATCCGCGGTTGGCGGCGACGCCGAGGGCCTGACCTCCCGCCGCAGGCGCCGAGAGGCGGGCGATGCCGGGTCGGGCAACGCCACCGACGGCGCCGAAGCCGCCGCCGATCATCAGGCGGCCGTCGGCCTGCAGCGCGAGTGCGGTGACGGGGCCGTTGGGAGCAGACGTGAACGACGCGTCGGGCGAACCGTTGGCGTTGAGCCGCACCAGGCGCGAAGGAGCTCCGCCGACCAGGAGCTTGCCGTCGGCCTGAAGGACCAAGGCGACGGCGCTGCCGGCGGGAGCGGAGAAGGATGAATCCGCCGAGCCGTCGGCGTTCAGCCGCGCGACGCCGGCCTGGTTGACGGCGTAGAGGATCCGGCCGTCGGCCTGGACGGCGAGCGCGGTCACGGGTCCGGAAACGGCGGCGGTGAACGAGCCATCGACCGCACCGGCGGCGGTGAGCCGAAGCACGCCGTTGGCGTGACCCACCAGCACGCGACCGTCGGCCTGCAGCGCGAGCGCCCGGACGGTTGCAGGAGCGGAAGCGGCGTAGTTGGCGTCGAAGGAACCGTCGGAATTGAAACGGGCCAAGCGCGAGCGGGCCACGCCGTTGATGCTGGCGAAGGCCCCGCCGACGATCGTGCGACCGTCGGGCAAGGCGAGGAGCGCGTGCACCGCGCCGTCGGGACGGGGCTGGAACGAGGTCGTGACCGATCCATTGTCGTTCAGCATCGCGAGGTTCCGCGCGGCCACGCCGCCGATGCTCGCGAAGCTGCCTCCGACCAGAATGGAGCCGTTCAGCTGCAGGTCGGAGAAATTGCCGCCGACGAGCACCGTGCCGTCGGGTCTGGCCGCCACGACGCCGATGGTACCGCGGATGTCGGGATTGAAGTTAAGGTCGATCGAGCCGCCGGTGTCGACGCGCGCGAGGCGGTTGCGGGAGACCGGGGCGCCGGAACCGGAGGGCTGCAGCGAAGTGAAGGATCCGCCTAGCAGGACGGAGCCGTCGGACTGCACCGCCAGCGTGGTGACGGCGCCGTTCGGGTTGGGATTGAAGGACGGGTCAACGGCTCCGTCGCTGTTGATGCGGGCCAGGTTGTTGCGGGAGACGAGACCACCGCCGGCGGACGGCTGTAGGGTGGTGAAGGAACCGCCGATGAGGAATTGGCCGTTGGAGAGGGCGACGAGGGCGCTGACCGGGGCGGAGGCGTTCGGGTCGAAATTCTGGTCCAGCGTGCCGTCGACGTTGAGACGGGCGAGGTAGTTGCGGGTGACGGGAGCAGCGGTCGCGTTGGGCGTCACGCTGTTGAAGCTTCCTCCGACCACCACCTTGCCGTCGGCCTGCAGCGCGAGGGCGCCCACGGAAGAGCTCAGCGAAGGACCGTAGGCGGAATCAACGGTGCCGTCCTCATTCACCCGGGCGAGGTAGTTGCGCGCGACGCTTGTCGCGGTGAGGTTCGGAGTGAGACTGGTGAAGTCGCCGCCGATGATGAACTTCCCGTCGGACTGGCGCACGATCGCGGCGATGCGGGCGTTCGCCGAAGGATCGAATGTGACGTCGAGCGAGCCGTTGTCGTCGATGCGGGCCATGCGATTGCGGGTGCCGCCGCCGACGGCGGTGAAAGATCCCACGATGACGATCCGGCCGTCGGGCTGGACGACGATTCCGGAGACGGCGCCGTTTGGTCCCGGAGCGAAGGAAGCGTCGATCGAGCCGTCAGCCCGGAAGCGGGCGAGGTTGCCGCCCGCCGAGTTGGCGAGGTTGGCGAAGGAGCCGCCGACCAGAACCCGGCCTTCGCGGTCAACGGCTACCGCGGTGATCTCGCCGCTCAGGCGCGCCCCGGCGGAAGCGAAGGCGGAGCGCAGCGCACCGGTGGCCGTGAGCCACGCGAAGCCGTTGAGCTGGGTGGGAATCGGAGCGCCGACGGTGCGGACAACCAGTGCGTTCACCGGTCCGTCGGTGGTGAGGACCGGGCTGAAGTCCGGGTCGGGAGTACCCTCCGGCCGGAACCGCGCGATGTTGGTGCTCTTGGCGCCGCCGAGGTCGGCGAAGCTGCCGACCGCGATCACCCGTCCGTCGGGCTGGACCGCGAGCGCATTGACCGTGGCGCCGCTGGCGCCGCCCGCGGCGGCGTCGAACGAAGCGTCTACCTGTCCGGTGGCGAGGAGGCGGGCGAAGTTGCGCCGGGCGACGCGCGCGGTGGTGCCCACGGGCTGAAGGGAAGTGAAGGCTCCACCGATGATCAGGCGACCGTCGGACTGCAGGCGGAGCGAATCGACGCGGTTGCCGGCCAATTCGCTGAGGTCGAGATTGAAGGCGGCGTCGACGGTACCGTCGACATTGAGGCGGGCAGCGTACTTGCGCAGCGTCCAGTCCGCGGCCCCGTTGGGCTGCAGCGTCGTGAAGGCGCCGCCGATGATCAGGCGGCCGTCGGGTTGCAGCACCGACGTGAGCACGTTGCCGTTCGCGTTCGGGTTGTAGGCCGTGTCGAGGTTGCCCTCCGCCGTCAGGCGGACGAGGCGGTTGCGCACCGGCACGACGTCGGTGGTCCGGCCGCTCGAGTCAGTGGCCTTGTCGAGCTTACCATCCGTGCCGACGACCGTGGTGAAGGCCCCGCCCGCGATGACCTTGCCGTCGGACTGCAGCTGCAGGGTGCTGACCTGGCCGTTGAGCGTGGGGTTGAAGGCGTCATCGAGCTTGCCGTCGGAACCATTGATACGGGCGATGAAGTTGCGGGGAACGAACGAGGCGCTGGTGCTGCTGAAGGCACCCGGACGGAGAGCACTGAACAGCCCGCCGAGGAGGATCTTGCCGTCGCCCTGCACCACGATCGCCGAGACGGTGGAATTGGGGTTGGGATCAAAGGCCGAGTCGATCGTGCCATCGGCATTCAGCCGAATCAGGTTGGCGCGGCTCTCGGGCGTGGTCGAACGGACGGGCGTGACGAAGTTGAAGGTTCCGCCCACGAGGATCTTGCCGTCGGACTGGATGACCAGCGTGCCGATCTGGCCGTCGAAGTGCGGGTAGAACTCGGAGTCGATGGTGCCGTTGGCATTGAGGCGGGCGAGGTACCGCCGCGTCTCTCCGGCAATCTCGGTGAAGGAGCCGCCGACAATCACCTTGCCGTCGGCCTGCAGCGCGAGGGCGTAGACCCGGCCGTTGAGGGCGGGCGCGTAGGAGGGATCCAAGGTGCCGTCGGCATTGAGCCGGGCCAGGTGGTTGCGCGAGGCGCCCGCGACGCTCGTGAAGGTGCCGCCGACGACAACCCGGCCGTCGGCCTGCGTCACGGAAGCGAGGATGCGGCCGCCCGCATCCAGTTCGAAGGTGGCGTCGAGCGAACCGTCCGTGCCGAGACGGGCGAGGCGGTTGCGGATGATGGGGGCGGAGCCGCCCTGCGGGGTGGCCCGCGTGAAAGAGCCGCCGATGACCAGCTTGCCGTCGGCCTGCTGGGCGAGCGCGTTGACCGCGCCGTTGAGCGTCGGGGCGAAGGCGGTGTCGAGCGAGCCGTCAGGCCGAAACCGGGCGACAAAGCCCCGGTTGACGGACGTGGCCCCCTGTCCCCACACGGCGGTGAAGGCCCCGCCGATCACGATGAGACCGTCGGACTGGACGGCGACCGCCGCGACGGCGCCGTCAGCGCGCGGGTAGAACTCGGAATCCAGCGTGCCGTCGACGTTCAGGCGGGCGAGGCGCGAGCGGCCGGCCGGGTTGACGTCGGTCGGCGGCTGCACGGTGGTGAAATAGCCAGCGAGGAGGATCTTGCCGTCGCGTTGGACGGCGAGGCTGGTCACGCCGTTGTTGGCGTTGGGATTGAACTCCGAGTCGATGGTACCCGACGAATTAAGACGGGCGACGCGGTTGCGGGTGGTGGGCGCGGATTCGCCGGGTGCCTGGAAGGTAGTGAAGCCGCCGCCGACGAGGATCTTGTTGTCGACGTGCAACGCCAGCGCGAGGACCATCGAGTTCGGATTGGGGTTGAAGCCGGCGTCGAGCGAGCCGTCGGCATTGAAGCGGGCGAGGTAGTTGCGCGCGGTGGCGGCGGCGGCCCCGTTGGGCTGGGCGGTCGTGAAGGAACCGCCCGCGACGATGCGGTTGTCGGCCTGCAACAGGAGAGCGTGCACCTGCGGCTGGAGTTGTCCGCCGAGGTTGGGATTGAAGGCGGCGTCGACCGATCCGTCGGCGTTGATCCGGGCTAGGCGGTTGCGCGTCACGGCGGCTCCGGCGGCCCCGGGCTGCACAGAGGTGAAATCGCCGCCGATCACGATGCGATTGTCCCGCTGAACCAGCAGGGCGCGAACAGGGGCGTTGGGCGAGGGATTGAAACCGGTGTCGACGGAGCCGTCGGCGTTGAGCCGTGCGAGGTTGGAGCGGGCCACACCTCCCACCGAGGTGAACTGCCCGCCCACGAGCAGCTTGCCGTCGGGTTGGGCAACGACTGCGAAGACCGTGCCGTCGACGTCGGGATTGAAGCCGTCGTTGACCGTGAAGGGCTGCGCGAGGGCGGCGACGGCCCCGAGGAAGGCGGCGACGGGCACCGAAAGGAACGAAGTCGCGCGGCGGACGGCGGACGTGAAAGCGGCGGCAAATGACATGGAAAAGGATGACCGGATGACCCGGCGAGGGAGGAAGACGGAGAGAATCGGAGGGCGAGGTTGGGAGCCACCGTGGCGCAAGGCAAGCGGTGGCTCGGGGATCGGGGCGCACGTGGGCGCGGGATTTCGAGCAAGGTGAGAGCGCGGCCGCGGCGGGTGGTTCCTCGGAAAAGCGCCCCTGGCCCGCTGGCACGCTTGCGCGGAGGACCAACCGGGTTAGCTTGATCTGGTCATGAACCTCCCCCGCGCCCTCCTCACCATGTCACTGCTCTCCCTGCTTCTCGGAACCGCCCAGGCGGATCCGCTCAAGGTCGGCGCCGCCGCCCCGGTGGTCACCGGCACCACCGACGCCGGCACCAAGCTTAACCTCGGCGACGTCTACAAGAACAACGCCTACACCCTCGTCTGGTTCTACCCGAAGGCCCTCACCGGCGGTTGCACGAAGCAGGGCTGCTCGCTGCGCGACGCCAGCGCCGACCTGAAGCAGCACGGAGTGGCGGTCGTCGGCGTGAGCAACGACACCGTGGAGAAGCAGAAGGAGTTCAAGGAGAAGAACAATTTCCCCTTCCCGCTCCTGGCGGACACCGACAAGGCGATCGTGAAGGCTTTCGGCCAGAGCGGCATCGCCTTCCCGAGCCGCGAGGCCTACCTCGTCGACCGCTCCGGCAAGGTCATCTACCACGACAAGGGCCAGACCGAAAAGCAGGCCGAGATGGTGCTGAACTTCCTCAAGGCAAAGAAGTCGAGCTGAGCGCCGCCCGGCGATTCAGTTCTGTTCCTTTGGATGCCCTCCCGCTCGGGAGGGCATCTTCGTTTTCACCCGCGGATCCTACAGGTCCGCGTCCGGCGAACCGGGGAGCGCGCTGGCGCCGGGGTCGCGGCGCACGCGCTCCAGCCACTCGGCCATCAGCGGGTCGCGGGTGGGTACGGAGGCGGGCCAGGGGGCGGCCACAAGATCGATCACCCGCAGTTTCCCATCCGAACAGCGCACGAAGTTGCGCGCGTGCAGGTCGGCGACGAGCCACGGTTCACCGCGCAGAAAGAACAGCCGCGGGTGGTCGCGGTTGGCCCGCAGGAACCGGGAAGGTATCTCGATCAACTCCTCAGGCAGGTGCCGCGAGGTGTCGGCTCCCTGCGGCAGGGGCTCCCCGAGCGTTTGCTTCGCGATCAGGATGCCTTCCGCCGTGACCGCCACGACCTCGGTGGCCGCTCCGCCAAGCGCATGGATGAGGAGCAGTTTCTGCAGCAGGCCGCGGTAACCGCCGAGCTCAGCCTCGGCGTGGAGCGCCGCCTCGGCCCCCGCCCGGAAACCGAAGACGCTGCCGACGCGCTTCTCTTCGCGCGGGAGGTAGAACTTGTACACCGAGCCGCACTCCGCCGAGAGGAAGGCCGAAGCCTCCACGCCGCTATGCAGGTAACGCAACCGCGCGTTGGGCTCCTCCAGGGGATGTTCCACCTCCGCCGCGAAGCCGAAGTCCTCCAGCCGCCGGAGCGGCAGCAGCGACCGGAAGTCCCGGATCGCCGCCCCCAGCTCCGCCCACTCCCCGCCGGCCCCCTCCAGCAGGCTCACTTCGTCTTCCGCGAGGAGGACGAGATCCTGGTCCGAATCTGCTCGGAGATCACATTTTTCCGCTGCCGCGCTGAGGCGAGCGAGCGACTCCAGTCGGCGTTCGTGATCGTCTTGAATAGCGGCCCGCTCGCCGGCTCCGGGGAGGGAGCGGCCTTGGATGCGGGTGGTTTTCCGGGTGAAGACATCGAGCATGAACCGCCGGCGAAACGATTCGCGCCGGGCCTCCGAACGCAAGGGCAACGCGCAGCGACCGAACCATCTCACCCCGGATCAAGTCCTCATCCGTGCGATCCGTGAAATCCGTGGTGCTCCCCCGGCCCCTTCACACCGCCAATTCTGCTTCCGTGTATTCCCTGTGTTCCGTGGCGAAACCGCCACCCCACGACCTCTTCGCCCACCTTCGCGCCCTTCGCGGTTCAATCACCCGAGCAGACAACCACGGATCACACCGATGCCACGGATGAATCCCCCATCCGTGCGATCCGTGAAATCCGTGGTGCTCCCCCGACCCCTTCGCGCCGCCAACTCTGCTTCCGTGTAGCCCGTGTGTTCCGTGGCGAAACCGCCACCCCACGATCTCTTCGCGCACCTTCGCGGCCTTCGCGGTTCAATCACCCGAGCAGACGACCACGGATCATACCGATGCCACGGATCATTCCCTCATCCGTGCGATCCGTGAAATCCGTGGTGCTCCCCCGGCCCCTTCACACCGCCAATTCTGCTTCCGTGTATTCCCTGTGTTCCGTGGCGAAACCGCCAC